>WNFG01005702.1_pt1 | contig 10479 bp, 18 predicted proteins | sample 5400431 | NCBI WGS metagenome assembly WNFG01 (sample SAMN13153346, study PRJNA577476) | soil metagenome | isolation source: 120 cm saprolite under Douglas fir tree site 2 hole 3 replicate 2 | place: USA:California | collected 2015-04-18
TGACCCGCTTCTCTGCTTCCTTAGCGGCCTTCATTGCCGCTTCCCTCTCAATGCGAGCAGCTTCCAACTCACCGGCATCCTTCGTTTTCTCGATAAGCTTCTCCGCTGCCTTCTTGCGCCGATCTGCTTCTTTGGCCAATACTTCAGCCTCTTCCACTTGGATCTTGGCTTCGGCTACCACCAATGCTGCAGCTTCCTTGGCCTTCTCATGCTCACGCCGCTGCATGACTTCATCGAAGCGATTCCTGTGCCTCACGCATTCATCAAAGATCTCCTGTCGCTTCACGGAATCCACAGGAAGGTCGGCAATGATGATAGCCGCATCCTGCTCCATGTCGCCTTCGAGAACAGCCTTGATGTACTTCTTCTCAAGCTGCCCTGCCTTCAACGTTTGCGTGACACTGCCCTCGCTCAATCCGAAGATAGCCGCGACCTCCACCTGAGTCTTGCCAAGGTCAACCAGCTTCTGCATTGCCTCAGCCCGATCAAAGATGTTAGTGGCCTTTCTATACTCATTGGCCACGATGCTGGACACGATGGCGTCCATATCACCTTCCTTGACCAAGTAGGCCAGGAAAGGCATAGGTTGTCCATTGATGCCACCAGCATCATTGACTACCTTACACGCTGCCCAACGGTGTGCCCCATCTACAATTTCAATGGTCTTGCCGTTGCTGGCACGCACCAATCCGGGCTGCATTTGTGGCTCTTGCCCGTTCTCAGCACGCTCCTGATAGCTGATTGCAATGCGGTCTATCGTTTCCTGATCGAGTTCACCCTTGCGGGTCTTGATGGCAAGGTTAACTATTACATCTTCCGGCTTAAACTCTTGTACTTTCATTCGTTTGTTCTCCTCACACTATCACTGCGATTACCGCTGTTCTTTAGCGGCTAAAGGTTGAGGCACCTATCATCCTTTGGGCATAGGACGCCTCAGTGCCCTTGCTATATACTGAGCAAGGGGCAAGTGACTGCCTATTGGTTTGGTACTAGTACTGATGGACTATAGCTCAGGTGAAGTACTGCCTTTGGGAATCACCAGACACCTCATTATGGACTAGCACGGGGGAAGAGTCAAGGGGAATCGACCTTAACACTTGTTAATCATCGCTCTCTTCCTGCTCGCTGACGTCATTGGCATAGAAATCAGCTTCATCAGCGGCACTCGATGGGCAATCGCATACATCAAGCAATAGCCCGCAATCAGGGCAGATATCGCATGGATCATCATCACATAGATATGGCTCACGCGGATCCTCACGATCTAATTCCATACAATCCTCAATCCATCAGGCGATTCTTGAACCTTACCCGTTACTTTGAGGATGCAAACCTCATGAATCCAATAAGGCAAGTGACCTTCAAGCCCAATAGCTTCTGCTTCGGCTTCTGCAATCAGCCTCTTCACGAAATCTGCTGCTTCAGGCTCAGTACCGAACCAGTCAAGATCGTCGCGCTCATCATACACTGCATACTTCATCATCATGCTGTGTTACCTCCATCGAGGGTACCGTATAGGCACCCTCTAGCCGGCAACAGGAATTAGAACCAATCACACTCTATTGATTCAGAATCCAACACCTTCTGAGTATCACTAATACCGTGTTTCAGTTCTCCTATTATCACGTCTACATCATTGGTAAGTTTCACAGCACCAGCAACGTTGGCAATGATCCTAGCTTCTGTCTCAGTCATGAGACCAGATACTACAATCGTGAATGTTTCCTTCTTCTTCATGTGTCTCTCCTCACTTCCCTGGAACGTTGATGTCAATCAACTCTTTTTGCGCTCTCGTGACCGCGACGTAAAGAAGATTGCGTTCTTGAGCTAACTCCCACCGCTGTTTAGCCCATTTGCTTGGCATGTACTTCTCCCGACCAAGGATGAATACCCTTGGCCACTCTCTACCCTTAGCTTTATGTACCGTAGATAGAGTCATCACTTTGGGCCGTTGCCCATCTAGCGTATCCCCAAACATTAAGTTAATCATGTCTACTAAATCCTGAACCCTTGGAGCTCTTAAATGCCCTTGGTCCTTGGTACACTCGATGAGGACCTGTAGCGTATCGCAACGGTCTTCAACTTCCGCCGCTTTGTACTCCTGCTTCATAGCAGCAAACTTAGCTGTCTCTCGCTGTTTCCACTCTTCCAGCTTGATTTCCAACTGGTCAAGAGCCGTGACCTTCCATCGTGTTGCTAGCTTGATTAACCCTTGTCCGATGTCCCTACCCTCAACCTGACATGGTATCTTGCGCCTGAGGCAGTCATAGGCCAATGCCACAAGCGGCTTTACATTCCTGCACAGTATAGCTTCACTGCTAGTGAATGGGCCGCAATCCCAAAACGATGCTTTAGCCGCTGAAGGATCATGCTGGTAATCGACATAACCTTCACCCTTTGGCGATGCCGCCTTTAGATCACATGCCCATACCTTACCTTCAGGTGCAGATTCATGAGCCGTAATCCTTGGTACCCACTGCTGAGCCACGGCTACCACGCTCTTAGGACACCGATACGTGATACTCAAGAACAGATCTACCGCATCCGTGGCAGATTTGATAGTCTCCATTGATTCAGCATCCGCTCCCGTGAAGCCATAGATAGCTTGATTAGGATCGCCTACTGCAATTACCCTGCCCCCTGGTTTGAGTGATTCCAGGATCAGCTTCAATCTTAGTGGACTGATATCCTGTGCCTCATCAATCAGGATGTTATCGTACTTAGGGAATCGTGCTTGGAAATGCAGCGGCGCTAGCAACATGTCACTGAAATCAACCTCACGCTCACAGCGCTTTAGGCTCTCTTGATATACCTTGATAGCGCACTCTATGAGCTTGTCATAGTCCGGTGGACCGTTACTTGACTCCTCATCTACATCCATCCCAAAATGGTCAATCAGATCGTACCAATCCGGAACATGATGAATGCGTTTCAGGATTCCAAAGCCTGCTGACTTTGCATAGTCAACTAGCTTCCGAATGAAGTTGCAGTGCTTCACATAGATCTCGTCACCTTCCGATAACTCATCTATGATGCCATACAGCTTCCTTCCGTCTACCTTACACCGCCTTGGCGATATGTGCTTGTTCCAAGCCCTAAACCCTGCTGAATGGACGGTTGATACCCGAATAGAGTCCTTATTGATACCTACCGTGTTATTCACACGATACTCAATCTCAGACACAATGGCTTTGTTGAATGCACAAAACCACGTTGCTCCATCGAGATACTTCACTAGCTCAATCAGTGTGGTTGTCTTGCCTGTACCTGCACACGCTATCAGGTTGAGACTTCCCTTGCCTGCTAATCCGAAGTCGATTACGGCTCTCTGCTGCTCATTAGGTTCCATACTTTCTCCTTCTCAGGACAGTCTTATTAGACTTCCCATGCCCATGCACCATATAGGTGCACAGGCAAAGTGGTCTTACTACTCATATTTAGCGGCTAGCCTTACGTGTGGATGTAACCATCGTATTCCACGCCTACATACATGCCCCATCGGTTGAAGTAGTAACAGCCATTCATGCTGTCACGCCTTAGCTGTTCCAAGATCTCAACCGCTTGATCAGGCCATGCTTTGATGAGTGCATTGACCACTGCACTATGCACACCATTGCTTAGTGCCTTGTTCTCTGCTACTGTAAGCAATGCATGATACTCCGCTTGTATCTGTGCGATCTCAGCGAGCACGATAGGATGCCATAGCTTATTAACTTCGCTACCGTGCTTCCAATTATCCCGCGTCCACTTGCGGAATTCGAGTTCTTCTTCGGGTGTTAATACCTTAAATATGCTGTCTGGTATTGCCATTAGTATTACCTCATGGCGTGAACATGATATGCTCACGCTAGCGGTTTACTTCATGCTGATACCTCATCCTTAGCAGCCAACCTCAAGCATTCTGCTTCCGCCCGCTCATAGGATTCATGTAGTGTGCTGCCACAGCCATTAAGCTCACAGAGCTTGAGCAAGTACATGGTCACGATAGGATGCCTATTGCGCTCCCTCGTACCTGTACCCTCGCTATGTGAATCATCACAAATCGCTTGCATGACACGTGCAAAGTGGAATACCACTCCGCTGAGATTGCTAGCGTCCTGTACATCTAACGCTGACTGTGCTGCTTCTTGGATTGTCATAAGTAATACCTCATTGCGAGTACTCATAATACCCGCTAGCGATTTACTTCTTATCGATTAGTACTCCTATCCCTGCCAATACCAGACCAGGAGTGATAAAGATGGCAATGTTGAACATAATGTTTAGTGTCAACATAGCGGTATCGCTCCTACCATTGATTTGTGCCCATGCTGGACACATTGCTACATTTAGGATTCCCAATACTCCCCAACAAGATCCAACTACCTTCAGTGCGATTCCCATAAGTATTACCTCATTGCCTGTGCTCATGACACAGGCTAGTTGTATACTTGGTTATTGCCTCTTCCCGAAGGGAAGACAGCTAGTGACCGATGACTGTGCATTGGCATAACCTGTGCCCATGCCAGTGTTGTCTTTGCTTCGCAAGAGCCATATCGAGTAATACCTCATCGCCCTTGCCTTACAGCTACAGCGTGACAAGAGCTAGCGGTTCACTTGCTTAGCAGTGCTAGTCTATGCCTGTCTCCGCCTAGACTTGACCCGCACACTTCGCATAATGACCACCTAAACCCAAATGGACCGACATCGCCGTATTCACCGATCTTGTATACCAGATGGCCGTCATTGCATACCAGATATCCGTCGAAGGTAGCGATACCCAATCTGCATATCGCTTCGGTTTCATCATTCATGCCCGATGCATCATCGTTAGTGATTATCATCAGACAGTCTGTACAACAGTAAATCTCATCATCTATCACGTGTGCCATGTTGAGTAATACCTCATTGCCCTTGCCCGCGTCCCTTGACCCATGACAAGAGCTAGTGATCTACTCCTCCTCTGCATTCCATCGGACTGAGGTGAACGCCTCAATTTGGAATTGATGGACAACTGGTTTCCCTTTGCTTGGCTTGTGTGCTACTTCGAGCAGCAAGCTGTTAAGCTTTTTCAACTGGTTCTCATCGAAAAGGAATGTCTTCCACTGAATACTTACTTCAATCTGCATGTTAGTAGTACCTCATTGCATGGGCTATCTTTAACGGCTAGCCCATGCTAGTGGTATCACTTTGCGTAGGGAATCAATTCCCGAGCGATGAAATTGCGTGCATGATCGTATCCCTTGTTCGTGTCTAGATAGATCGCGCCGATTATGGCTTCCAATGCATTGGCCAATATGCGTACCTTGTCACGTCCACCAGACGCCAATTCCGAATTGCCCATGGTGAGCATAGGGCCAACGCCTAATCTGATAGCAGTACGGTATAGATTGTCAGTGCAGACCACCTTAGCCCGTGCTTGAGCCATCTGACCTTCTGTACCCTCACTACGCAGGTAAAGCCATTCAGCCACAACCATATTCAAGATTGAGTCACCCAGGAATTCAAGGCGCTCATTATTTGTACGGCTGTAACTGCTGTGGGTCAAGGCCAATTCAAGGTAGCTAGGACATAGGAAACAGTATCCTAACTGTCTGCTAACGTACTCTCTCGTCATGTTCATAAGTTAATCTCCATTCGTGGCTCTGGTCACACCGGAACTATTTCCAGAGCCATGCGAGTAGACTACTTACCGCGCCTAGACATACCGCAGGGGCACGATGAATGCTCGTGATAATCCAGTATGTTGCGGCATCGCATACACTCCCACGCGATGCTAGCATTGCTATGCTTTGTGTTGTCACGGGACCGCACAGCATCCCTCAACCGTTCATGCGTTGACACGATATACATGTCATCTCCGCATGTTGCTGTAACGTGTATCTTCATGTTGTCCTCCCACTGCGGTACTCAATACCGCATCTTTCCTTTTCGCGCCCACATGACCCCTGCTAGATAATGTACAACTGGTACATCGCCAGGTAGTCCATGTGAATATAGCTGCCGTTGCCTGAACGTCCATCCATCGGCCGTTAATTCCTGTAGCCTCTTCAGACTCAGGACTTCATTTTTCTTCGGCTTCATGCTTGCTACCACGGTCGCATCACACTTGCTCGCAATGCAGGGCCAATTGCTAACATGCCCAGCATTAATACAAGCCATACAAGCGCAATTGCCGTCTCTACCTTCTCTATCGTTGTCATGTTGAGTACCTCTACCATGCTAGCATACCTATGCTAGGCACCGTTCAACCTACCAGAGCACCAACTACCATTGAAGAATAGCATCGCATGACGAATGATGTAAGCGGGTCTATACCCTAGTACCTCTCATTTTACTTTTGTTGCTGAGGCGTTTAGCCGCTAAACTCTTATCAGTATATCGGACACTATACTCGCTTATTACCACTGGTTAATATTGGACTATAGGCTCTGGTACTCATTTATTTACAACTATAACGCCCTACCCATGGTACAGTAGCAATAGGAGACACGAACATGAACACAGACAAGACATGCACGGCGATCACGGTAGGCATAGCGGTGATGGCAGCAGTGGCCATATCGATGCTAGCCTTAGCCCTAAGCTATCACATAGGCTAGGCCATCGAGCGGGGCCTTACAGGTCTACAAGCCCCCTTTACCTCAACCACCGCCTCACATATTGCACATGTAATATCCCATCCATCCTCCCACATTTAACATCTGCTATCTCAGGCACGCCAATGGCCACTCCCGGGGACCCAGCCGATTAATTTACATCTGCTAGGAGGTCCCGGGGGGTACTATCTAACATGGAAGTTGGAACAGGAGTGGGGAATTAGAGTGAATCTTTAGCCGCTAAACAACTTTGTATACAGTACTGTACATCTCCTTTACAGTACTATCCTTCTAGTACCACAGGCCCAACAATTTACATCTTGCTCATTGATTTGTAATGATAATTGTGTTACCGTGCAATTATAGGGAGAGAAAGAATCTCCCATCGAACATCGGAGGAGGATTTTATGTTGTTCGTTAATGCTGAATTCGTTATCTGTCTTGGCTGTGGTCATGCTGTATTACTAGGGGAGGGTATCTGCATTCTCTGTGGTACTGCTCTCTTGGATGCTCATGCTCCATTGGATGAGGATTTCTCCAGGGAAAAGGAGTTGGTTGATTTAGCCGCTAAAGAGTGCAGTACCTCACCATGCATAGTACTAGTACGATAGGGGATTGATTGGTACTAATAGGGGATTGACCCTAGGGGATTATCCATGCTATGCTCTCTGAATGAACGATTACACTCGCATACCAAATGGATTCCTTGATGAGATAATGAGTAGGCTGTCTCCACCAGAGATAATAGTCTATCTCTATATAGCTCGCCGTACCTATGGCTTCAACAGAAGAATAGCTGCAATCTCCTTGGCTCAATTCCAACACGGCTTGACAACCAAATCAGGCAAAGTACTTGATTCTGGTACTGGTTTATCCCGCAGTACAATCGTTTTGGCCTTGAGATCGCTAGAGGCATACGGTATCATCCGTTATACACCAAACGGATTTAGCAAGACACGCTACGAAATGGTGGATGGTTGTGCCAACATATAGGTAGGAGTCTACCGCCTGGACTGGTAAGCACAGAACACGGGTACGGCTGCTGGACTCCCGCTGGCAGGAGGATTTTTTAGGGGTCCAGCAGCCGACCAACAGTCCCTTTATTCTTAATATAGGGATCTATATTATGTATAGTGTATAATGTTCTATTCTCTATACCTACATAAAGAGACAGTAGTCCGACTCCCGACCTACCCGTTTAGCGGTTAAACGGCTTTGCATCTTCCCATGTTATGCTTGTATCATGTTTGACAGTTCATTAGAGCCGGGAAGCCGCATAGAAGCCGTCTACAAAATCTGGGTAGTATTCAAGAAGGTAGTCCCTGATGCAATGGCCATTGACATGGAGCGTGTCATTGGCCAAGCTATAGATCTATTGCCATTCGTAGCTCGTGTGCAAGTTATTCATGATGAGGGTCAGGTAGAAGAGGGCAGAGTTAAAACGGTTCCATTGCTTCCCACAACAATTCCACCCAAAGATGTGTTATAGTGAATATGGCTCCATGCGGTTGGGGAGCTTGTTCGTGTTGTCTCCTCTAGCGCTGTCTTAGAATGGGAACTAGGGCAGCGCTTCATTTATGGCTGATAAAGTCCACAGTTATAATGAGAGTAGTCCTCGCCAATACTTCTTCCATTGTCCAGGATGCGGTATAGATCACTGCTTCACTGTTGGATTACCAAAGCGTGGACCAGAAGATCCTCGTTGGGAGTTCAGTGGATCGTTCGATAAGCCTACATTCACACCGTCATTATTGCACAACAAGAATGATCCATTATCACGCTGCCATTTATTTGTGAAAGATGGACGAATACAATTCTTGGGTGATTGTCATCATAAGTTGGCTTCACAAATAGTTGATCTTCCAGATTGGTAGTCTGGTACTAAAGTCCTATAGAAGTACTATGTAATTATTACATAGTACCATGCCAATATCTCCTCTAGGATCGATCGCTTTTGGGGAGGATGTATTTGTCGATACTACCACCATCGATTCAGCCACGAGGCTACGTTAACGTTATATTGGCCATTCTACAAGGTATGGCTATAGCCTATTCTGGCCTAGAGTGTGTGTCAAATCTGACACACTATTTACACTTGTAAAAGTGAAGAAAGTGCTTGACAGTTTAGCCGCTAAACCGTTATCCTTTATCAGGTGAAGATTATGTCCTGTTCAATAGCCCCGGAGAGGCTAGTTAACCTTGCTACGTTGAAGATGGTGATGCCTGATATTCATACCAGGGGTCGTCATCCTGTGAAGATAGAGAGTAATGCTGTCATCAAGAGGAAGCGCCAAGCTATCAGGCGTGGTTCTAAGAAGGAGATCATTCAGACTACCAACGTAGAGGTTGCTAAGAAGATATCGTCTGCTAGTGATAACACACTTGGTGAGAATGTTGCTAACGAGGCTGTTGTAGTACGGCAGGAGTTATCCCAGAAGATCATTGATATGATCCTTGAAGGTCACTCTTATGAGTACTGTGCAATGGTACTCCGCATCAAGACTTCTGAAGTTCACTCCATGACACAGGATGTTCTTGGCCGATGGATTCACCTTGAGTCAATCACTGCTCTTGAGCTTCGCGAGTTAGAGGCCAAGCGCCTTGACCGTGTATTCAACCTTGCCGTGACAGAGGCATTCCCTCATCCCATCATTAGTCAAGATACCGGCCTTCCAGTGCTTAATGCTCATGGTGATCCGATAATGACTACTCCTAATCCAGTGTGGGCCAAGATATCCATTGATATCATGTCGCGAAGGGCTGCTCTCTATGGATTGGATGCTGCCCAAAAGCTGGAAGAGCGTAAAGCTGAGATCCTGGAACGGATGTACATTGGCGCTAATCCAGATGATCTCTAATGGACTAGCCTTGCCACTTCTAGATTGGTGAGGTTGGATGGGTGCTGAAGGTGGTGAGTGCGCGCTAGGCCATTACTACCTATCTTACGTGGTGATAGGCAGCACCCTATACACAGTGTTATGCTTGGTGCATGATTGCATACAAGCCAGATAACACGACCCTATTCTTCACGCGGGATGGTTCCGAGTGCAGTGCTGATCCCATGAGCAATTGGGAGCGGTACACAGTATTCGTGTCCACTCTTAATGCCCAACAGGAAGCCGTTAGACAGGACCGTTCCCTAGCCGATAACTATCGTGCCTTGGTGAACAACTACAATGCCAGTATCCTTGCTGGCCGTAATCCAGGCACTCCCCCACCCGTGAAGCCGCTTCAGGTAACGGTTGATGACCCGATCTTGAATGCTGATGGAACATGGGCTATTGGATTAACCTCTTATGGACCATTCAATCCATCACTGCCTGATGTAGCTACCATGCCTACGTATCAGGGTGGTAGTGGTGCCATCAAAGCTACTGTTGGGATTCCATCAGACCCGAATCAGGCTATTCTCGGTGCATTGGCCACGATATCAGTCAAGATGGATCGCCTGTTGGCAAAGGTAGGGGCATGAGCTTCCTATCTGTATTCCGCAACATCCTCCATGCAGCAGAGGTAGCGGCTCAGTTAGCTGCTCCCATTGTGGCCACTGTTGATCCGGTGATAGGTGGCCTAATGCTACAAGCCACTAACGCTGCCGTAAATGTTGAGGGCATTATCACTACTCCTGGCAGTGGAGAGGCTAAGGCTGCTGTAGTGAGGGCAGGGACACAGGCTACTGTAGATGCTATTAATGCTCTACTAGCTTCCCAGAGCAAGCCACCCTTGCCTACTAACACCACAGATGTAGTGCAAGGAACAGTCAAGAATGTTGTGTTGGGCATGAACACGATACAGGCAGCGGTATCCACTCCTGCGAAGGTTTAGCGGCTAAAGGAAAGGCCCTGGCCCGCGAGTGGATAGTGTTCCAGGGCCTAACCATATGTGCTGGGAACTATGGTAA
>WNFG01005704.1_pt1 | contig 10477 bp, 13 predicted proteins | sample 5400431 | NCBI WGS metagenome assembly WNFG01 (sample SAMN13153346, study PRJNA577476) | soil metagenome | isolation source: 120 cm saprolite under Douglas fir tree site 2 hole 3 replicate 2 | place: USA:California | collected 2015-04-18
GAACGGCAGGTGAGTGGCCACCAGCGCCTCGCGGGTCGCCGCCAGCTCCCGCAAAAGACTGATACGGACGCGGGCCGCCTCCTCGGGGTCGTGTTCGAAGCCGTTGTACCAGTCGGGGTGGTCGAACCCGACCGCGAACACGGCGTCGCCGGCGAACGTCAGCCGGTCGCCGCCGGACGCCAGGCGGACCACGCTGTGCCCGGGGGTATGGCCGCCGGTGCGAGTGACGAGCACCCCCGGCGCCACCTCGTACTCGTTCTCGAACGGCCGCAGCTGGCTGTGGTACTCGTTCAAGAACCGCTTGGCTGCCCGCTGAAGCGCGTCCGGGAACCCCGGCGGCATGGAGACGCGCGAGAAATCGGGCGACTCCCAGAACTTGAGCTCGGCGGCCGCCAGGTGGACCCGCAGGTCCGGACGCAGCCGGTCCTTCACCCCGTCGACGAGCAGCCCGCCAATGTGGTCCATGTGCATGTGGGTCAGCACCACGTCGGTCACGGATGCGAGATCGATGCCGGCGGCCTCCAGGCGCTGGACCAACCGCCCGGCCCGCGGCAAGTGCAAGTCCGGATCCGCCCCTAGCCCAGCGTCGATGAGTATGGTCCGGCCGCCGCTACGCACCACGACCACATTCAGCGGCCACTCGAGCATTTCCGGCGACTGGAACATGTCCTCCAGCCAGGCCGCCCGGACAGCCGGGTCGACGTTGTGTGCCATAACCGGGGCTGGTATCGGTAGCACTCCATCGCTGACCACCATTACGTCAATCTTGCCGACCTGCAGCGCGTAGCGCGACGGAACCAGCTCGTCGGGTTCTGCTGCGGTGCTGCTGCGCCGGGTAGCTGATGAAGATTGTGCGGACATAATCATTCTCCCTCAACGGAAATGCTGTTGGACGTAGGTGAATGAATTCGCGTCGCGACGATGAACCTAGAACCGGCGGCAATCGAGTTGGACCTTGGTCCTACGTCAAAGTGTCCGCTTTGGGTCCCAGACCGGTCATTCCCGTTCCCGCGACTTGTGAATAGTTCCGTCAAGACTGGGTTGGGCCTTGGCACCGACGCCGCCTACAACCACATCTAGATCAACGTCAACCGTCAGCGGACGATGGGAATCAGCAATGGCAACTTGGCCGGGCCTCACCCGGGAATGCCTCAGGGACGCTGCGCAGCGCTATGATTCCTGCATTACGGAAGCGCGCCAATTGGCCCGCGCTACGGCCAAGGACCACGCTGGGGGGAAGCGAGAGTTTGCGCTGATGCGGGACGACATCAGGCGTGATTTGGTGAACGAGCTTCGGATGGCCGGGTGCCCTGAGGACGTTCTAGGGGAATGGACGGCCTTGATCGTCAGCCACGCGGGTCAGTCGGGCACCCTCCATTGACGAGGAACCCGACCAACTTGGCCGACCTGGGCCAAGAGATCGCCGATCGGACTCGATCTGACCCGTTCCAAGCAATCTGGATCTTAAGCGAGCGCCAAGCATCTTACTCCCAGGCGGTCGCGCGAACTGACCGCGCCGTCACCTCAGGAGGCCTACCCGGCTGGCCGCTTCCATTAGGGGACATTTGAGAGCGCATCCAATTCGGCGACTGCAGGGGAAATCCCACATTCAATCGACGGGCGCTTCTTCTGCCGAGACGCGAAAGCCCGACAAGGTACCGGGGCCGAAGATGTGGGTCAGAGGCACATCGGCAGCGTCGCGGCCGTGCGCAATGAGGATGCGCCCGATCTGAGGGGTGTTGTTGCGCGGGTCGAAGGTGTGCCACCGGCCGCCGAGGTAGACTTCGATCCACGCTGCAAAATCCATGGGCGCGTACGGCGGAGGAAGGGCGATATCGGTAAGGTAACCGGTGCAATAGCGCGCCGGGATGTTCAGGCAGCGGCAGAAAGCGACCGCCAGATGTGCGTAGTCGCGGCAAACGCCGCGGCGCTCTCTGAATGCTTCGGACGCGGTTCTGGTGGCGCTAGAGTACTCGTAGCCGAAAGTAATGTGGTTGTGTACGAAATCGCAGATGGCCTGTACCCGCTGCCAACCGAGCGGTGTTTGTCCGAAGCGACGCCAAGCCTCGTCGGATAGGCGGTCGGTTTCGCAGTAGCGACTACCAAGCAGGAACTGTAGGATTTCCATCGGCAAGTGCTGGACTTGGTGCTGCAGAGCGTTCAGGTCGACCGGGTCCGGCACGCCCGGATCACGAACAATGGTGTCGGTGCCGAGGCTGAAACGACCGGGGGGTGCAACAAAGCGGCTGCACCAGTTTCCAAAACTGTCACGATAGCCTTCTATGACAACCGCAGGGTTCGTCATCAGATGATCTGGACGCTCCAAATCGGAGACACGCGAGAAGTTCACGTTCAGCATCGCAATCATCGGCGTCGTCTGTGGAAATTCGAAGGTGAGTTCACAGCCGACGTGGATACGCATGATGTCTCCATTTCGAGGCTAAGCAATTCGAATAGCATATAAGTCGTACGATCGACCTCATGGAATTGAGCTCTATTTTCGCGATGGCTGCTCCTGACTCGGAGCCGACATGCAGCGGTTGGTCATTCGATCACCTCATCGGTGGAACTTGCAGCGTCAGCGGCATTACGGGGGCCGAGCATCTTCGCGGTCTTGAGATTGATGACAAGCGGTGATTTCAAACTGACGCCCTACGGCACGGGATTCATGGGATCAAGGCCGTAGTAGAGGCGGGTATCAGCGCGGACTGCCGATCCGAGGGGTTCCATTCGTCTGAGTCTATGCGGCTCTCGAGCCTTCTATAGGTACCGAGAATTCTATCCCAGAAGAAATGGATCACTGCGAAATTGCTGTTCGCATGCCGGTGATGAACGAAGTGCAGTTCCTGTTTGCGTCTGAACCATGCAAACCTTTGAAGCCGCGATCCCTCTACGTGGTATTCCTTGTCGAAAAAAACGTGCGCGTAGAACGACGCCGCACATGCGACCACCTGAACCACGAAGAGATCCATGGGCAATACGAGGTACGTACACGCTCCCACCAGAAACACAGGAATGAAGAAGAAGGGCGTATTGTTGCCTTCGTCACCGAGGTACGTCCGTGAGACGAGATGATCTTTGGAATAGTAGGTGTGATGGAAGTTGATATGGTTGCGAAAGAACTTGCCGCCCATTGGATGGTGGCCGAGCTTGTAATGCATCAGCGTCTGCGCAAACGACATGATCAAATGCGTAGCGACGGCAGTCATGAGATATAGCGGAAGCTGCGGAAGCAGCCACGATACTGTCTGGAGCATTACCACTTCCTCCGGCCTAAGGAGCCAATTTAGCACAAGAGCCCCTGCCTGACAGTTCGATGATTGAGCGGTTGGTGATAAAGGCTGACGGAAGCCCGATGTGCGTCGCTGGATTGTGTAGCCGTCAGCCTCTGCCCGCGGTTTTTAAGCCCTGGCAGGCGTAGGGGGATTAGGGTGTGAACCCAGAAACAAACAGCCGAGGTGGACCGGGAGGCCACATTTCTCAGTGCCTGGGGCGACCTCATTTCCTTGCACGCAAGCTCATGCCTGACAGCAGCCGCAGCTCTTTGGCCGAAAGCTTCGAATGCCGGGTTTGGGCCGCGAGTTCGACGAAGGTTCGATGCAGGGTACTTCGAGCGGCCTGAACCATTTCAGTATCGTCGTAGTCCATGACGCTCAGACGGATCGGCACCTGGAAACCAACCGTCCCGCGATCGATCTGAAACGTGATGCAAACCTGCGAATCCGCCCGGCTGCCCGTGGCCGCCTCGATGCGCGCCACCTTGATCTTGAATTTGCTCATCGATTCATCCGTGCCGGCGACCGTTGATCCAAATTGCAGGACACAATTCGCCCGTCGCCGTACTAGAGCATGTCCCGTTCCTGTGGAATCGGGACATGCTCTAGATTATCCATTGGCGCATGTCCTTGTCGGCGAACCGGCATCCACCCCCGGATCAAGTCCGGGGGCAGGCTTTCGCCGGGACATGCGCTGGTCGTCGCCATGGGCGACAGAGCCCAGGATGGCTCCTTCGGCCGGTCACATCGGCAGCGGCGTGAGCTCCCGGCTCAGCACAAGGATCAGATCGTTGGGCCGGTGGCCCTGTGCATGTTTCTTGTCCGCGATCATCTCGATGCGCTGTCGGTGGCGCACGAAGGTGTCGGGCAGGCTCGCGGCCTCGCCATCGTGCGAGCTGCGATCCCGCAAGGCCTCGTGGCTGACCTTGCAAAGGATGTTGGTCGCGCCGTCGGTCATCCAGAAGTAGACCCCTTCGAACTTCTCGAACCGGTAGCGATCGTCATGCCTGACTAGGGACACGGCTGCTCCTGCTGGCTCTCCTGTGGGACGTCTTTGGCTTGTGCGGCGACGAGGTCGAGCGGGTCGATCGTCACCATCTCGATCGAGGACGGGGATTGACCGGGCACGAAGATCACCGTCGACAGGCGGCGATAGACCGGAAAGGACAATCCCTCGATCAGCTCTTCTTCGGTGACGACCTCATAGGTCCCGGGCGGCAGCATGCGATCGACGCCCTTGAGCAGGAAGGGTCGCGCAAAGGACGCTGTGGTCCGCTTCGTCCGTGTGGTCATGAGACCAAGGCCGCCGCCCGCCGCGCCAGCGGGTAGGCGGCGCTTTCGTACAAGCGGCGGATTCCCTCGCCGTCAAAACGCACCTCATCGACCTCGAGACACGCACTCTGCAACATTTGCGGCGGCATCTCCTCGATCGCGAACCGAACGGCGTCCGCGGCGCGAGCGAACCGTCGATATCCCAGCGGCTGGCGCCTGAACTTCCGGCCCTTGTCGGAGAACGATTCGGCCGCGTTGCTGTAGCCGAACAGATCCGCTGCGGTGTCGTAGTCGAACACGATGGTCATTGGGTCTCCGGTTCACGGGGAACGAGCTGAAGAGCGCGCACGACGAAGAGGCCGCCTGCTCAGACGGCCTCCGCGCATCACTGGCCCGATGCGACATCGGGCGTCGAAACTTGCGATCGCGGCTTACTTCTGCTGCGGCTGGGCGCCGGGCTTGTCGTTGCTCGGCTTGTTGTCGCCCTGATTCTGCTGCGGGTTCTGCTGGGGCGCCACGGCGGGGTTGCTGGTCGGTGTGACAGGCTTCTGTTGTTCGTTCGTCATATGAACTCCATTTGAGTAAAGGCCTAAAAGGAATTTTCTAGGTACTTCTTGCACTTGGGGAGTGCCGCCCGGCACACAAGGGGACCTGCCTTTTATATTCGACGTGCGCGGACCCACGTACCAGCTGTGCTGATCGCGTCAACGGCTTCTCCGATCCGCTCTCCCGCAGCGGCCGCAGCAATCCGCCTCGACGAAGGCGAAGGGGATGGACACAACGCCGTCCGGCGCCGCTCACCTTCGCCGAGCCGGTCGCGCCGGTGGCGCGGTTCGCAAGGAAGCTGGAGTATCCGCAGTGGGGGATAGCCTGGCGGTCTGCCGGTGCATCCGCTCGTCACGCTACGTGTCGATGACCGCGACCGTCCAACTTGATGAATTCTCGCCTCGTCACTCGATCACCTCGTCCGCGCGGGCGAGTAGCGTTGCTGGCATGTCGATGCTGAGCGTCTTGGCGGTCTTGAGGAAACGCTGCAAGAAAACATTTATCACGATGAGTTTTTGACGCTGTTATGGGACGCACTCGACTCTTAATCTTTAGCGTAGGCTCAGATCTCATAGCCCTGGTAGAACGCCTCTCTACGGGCTTCAAAATGTTCATCGGATTCGAACGGGTATGCCCAAGGCTCACTCCAGTACAGCGAGCGACCTTCACTTGCGGCTTTTTGACCTCGATTGTGCTCATGTACCTTCTCTTCCGGCGTTAGTTTACCCATGCTCGCCTCCTGCGATCTAGCCGCGCCCGTCAGTGATGCGTTGCTGGCTGCATTAGGAACGCCGTTACGCCAAGGCAGATAGAAACAGCTATTACGATGGCGAATACAGAAATCCACATCTCACGGCCTCCTTCCTCGAATAAGGACACCTGGCTCTAAGAAACAGGACAACAACCAAACGAAACCGTTCCTCCGCGGCGGGCTCGAAACTCCGTTCGCCTCATCCGAGCCGCCAGACGGCGACCTCTTCTACCTTACGATCAGGCGACCTTGTTGAACGCCTTGGTAACGCCGGTCTTGAGCGGCGCGGCGATCTCGGTCGTCACCTTATGGGCGAGCTCTGTGAGCTCCTTGGTCTGCGCGGTCATCGCCTCGAACTGCTTGCGCGCATGCGCGGTCGACAGCTCGACGAACTCCGACAGGGACTTCACCGCCAACAGTTCATGGGCGTAGTCAAAGGCGGTGTTGGTATTGGTACGGGCGATCTCAATGACCTTGAGGTTGTAGTCCGTGGCGCCCTTGGCGGCGATCGTATAGGTGTCTTTGAGGAGGTCCGTTGCTTCCTCGGCGGCCGCCTTCGCTTTCTCGTAGGTGTCCTTGGCGTGAGCGACGCCCTTCTCGGCAATCTCACGAAATGCCTCCGGCATTTCCATGTTCGGCAGGTCGGATTTCGGGATCTCGAACTTCGGCAAGCCAAACGGGGAGGCGGCGTGCTTCGCTGTTTTGGCTGTGGTGGCGCGAGCGGTGGCTTCAGTCATGACACTTATCCTTTAGAGGGCGGTTCCTCGTCGGACCTCCGAACCCGCCGCCCTCAACGCGGGTCGGATGTTTGCAGAGAATTGTTTCACACCGGCCGTGGACGCAACCTGGACGGCGTCGATCCGTTCGTTGGCTGAGTTATTCGCCGAAGACATTCCTCATGGCTGAAAAACGGCCCTGAAGAGAGGTTGCCGTCGTCGTCTATCGCGTACCAGCCGGGTTTGATGCCGCGCATGTCGGATTTATCGTCATTGATGAAATAGGGAATGGTCATTGTGGTGCTCCAGTGCGCAGCGCCGCAAGCAGCGCGCGGACATGCGCGGACGCAGGTTCTGATGGCACCTGCGCCGAACGCAACGAATTTGGAGTTTTGTTGTGCCTGCCGATGGCACCGGTGCTGCTGCTTTGAGAGAGCGGAGACTTCGGTAGGCCCCCGATTTATGGGCAGCTCTCGGGCAAGACACTACTACTTGCCGATGATGGGCATATGGAGGGCCGGGAGCAAAGTACAATAGGGGTTGAGAAATTGACCCTGCGAATGCGGGTCGAGCCTTGGCGGCCACAATTCCAATCGATTGGAACCTTTCTTCGGCGGGACTGTTGCGTGTAGCGGGCCATCCTTGCGAACTGCTTGCGCGCGTGCGCGGTCGCCAGCTTAACGAACTCGGACAGCGATCCCTACCGCGGGCAACCGCGGAGGCGTCGTCCTTCGGGCTACGAGGAAAAGGATCATGTCCAAGACTCGATTCAGAAATCTCGCTTCGACCGGGCTGATCCTTTCATTTGCAACCATCCTTTCATTCGCAACCATCTTTGGCGCTGCTGTCCCGGCGGCGTCCGCCCCGAGCTACGACGGACTGTGGAGCGTCGTTATCGTCACCGAGAAGGGCACCTGCGATCGCAGTTATCGTTATCCGATCCGCATCTCCAACGGATCCTTGATCAATGCCGGCGACAGCGCGATCAGCATCACCGGGAACGTGCGGGATAACGGCTCCATCACTGTCACCGTGAGCGACGGCAGCAAAAACGCGACCGGCTCCGGCCATCTGTCCGGTATGGCGGGCGCGGGGTCATGGAGAGGCGGCGACTGCGCCGGCATCTGGGAAGCCGAACGTCGCAGCAATTGACCGCGATCCGGGGCATCGAAAAGCGGCCGGCTCTTCATCCGTACCCAAATTCATCAACCACTGCGATCCTTTGGCGGCCTCGTCGGCTCGAGCCTTGTTCAAAAGAGCTGCTTCTCATTCTCCGGAGAGATTTGCACGAATGCTTTTCATCTTTCGCGCGCAGTGCAGTTGTTTGCCGCCGTTGCGTTTCTCCTCGCGCTCACTCGGTTTCACTCGCAATTCTCCGGCATGCCGCCGACGGGCTACTGGTAAGCGGCGATCATGAGCCCCATATCACGAACATGACCCCGCGAGAAAATCCTCAAAGTAATGCGAGCTACCGTGCCGCCGCCATTTCACGGTGGGATGACGAAGGTGGCGCTCTTGCGTCCTTTCCAAACAAAGAAGGGTCGAAAACGGGGCGCTCCAAGCGGATGGATCAATCTCTCGCCGAGGAAGCGCATATTCTGGACTGTCTGGGTGCGGCCGTTATGATGAGATGGGGCACTCTTCCGACCAAAATCCAACGGGAACTCTTCGACTACGCTACTTCCCTCGCTGACCTCACGCATACGGCGCAGTTGAGAGGACAGATCGCGCGCTACTTGCATAATCATAAGGATGAGGGCGCTCGAACGACAAGAACCATGCCGCGTCAGGATGTGACGTGACGCGGTGAGCGCTGTTTGGGCGCGTGCGACAAGGGCAACTACGTTTCTGCCGAAAGGGACTCAAGTGGCTACGAAAGAGCGGCTAGCGGCCATGGCGGCCTCCCGTTGCGCGGTGTGCGCAGGGCCGATGGTCGTCAAGCTCGTGGAGGCGGACCCAGGCAACAGCGCGTTGGAGCTTCGCACCTACGTGTGCGCCGAATGCGGCCATAGTGGAACGTATGGTGTAGACGTCGGTGACAGCTGATGGGCCACCGGTAGTCCGTCGCGACAATGGATGCATCGTTCGCGGTGCCGGGAGCCGGGGTCTGTTGTGGGGCAGCCGGCACTTTATGACTTACCGACGCGGGGCAACAGCCATCGCATTATCCGTTGGTGAGGATTGTGGATGGATGGGACTCGCGCCATTACTTTCGTCGCAAAGGACGCGGCCTGTTCTTCACGCTGTCGGTTTTCCTTCGGAAGCGACATCCATTCGCGAATGATTTTTCGGCGGGCCTCGTGCTCTGGCATCATAATCGAACTCCTTCATCGGCTCTAAACAAGGTCGCTTCACCAACATAAGAGGCGTACTCCGTCGGCGAAAGTGCATCTGATGGGATCGGGATTGAAATGGCCGAAAGATGGCTTACGCTCGCCGAGCACGCAGCTTGTGAAGGTCGCCTCAACGGTGGGTCCTTGTTCAGAGATCGATGAGTCTTCAACTCATTATAAGCGGCAGTGACGCCGCAGAAGGAAGAGATGCTGGAGAAGGAGGGTCCCGAGACCCCGCCGGACAGCCCGCTGCTCGACCTGTCGAACGCGGCCGTCAACGCGCTGATCCGCACCGCCAAGAAGCGCGGCTACGTCACCCATGACCAGATCAACTCGGTCTTGCCCTCCGAGGAGGTGAATTCCGAGCAGATCGAGAATGTTCTCTCGATATTCAGCGAGATGGGCGTCAACGTGGTGGAGACCGAGGGGTCCAGCGAGGACGAGGAGCAGCAGCGCGAGGAGCCGGAGGAAGAGCCCGAGAGCGAAGGCGGCGAGTTGGTCGAGGTCCCGCGCAAGGTGCCGGCCAAGGCCGAGGCCAAGGAGCCGGCCGAGCGCACCGACGATCCCGTGCGCATGTATCTGCGCGAAATGGGCTCGGTGGAGCTGCTCTCGCGCGAGGGCGAGATCGCGATCGCCAAGCGTATCGAGGCCGGCCGCGAGGCGATGATCGCCGGACTATGCGAGAGTCCGCTCACCTTCCAGGCCATCATCATTTGGCGCGACGAGCTCGACGAAGGAAAGGTGTCCCTGCGCGACATCATCGATCTCGAGGCGACCTATGCGGGTTCCGACGCCAAGGCGATGCCGGGCCCGGTGATCGGCCCTGACGGCCAGCCGGTCGTACCGGTGCCCGGGGTGCCGATCCCCGGTGCGCCGGTGCTGGCGCAGACGCCGGCGCCGCCGGCGGCGCCCGCTGCCGCGACTCCGTTCAAGGCGGCCACCGCTGACGAGGGCGACGGCGAGGGCAAGCCCGAGGGCGCGGCCGAAGGCGATTTCGACGACGACGACATGGAGAACTCGCTCTCGCTCGCCGCCATCGAGGCCGAGCTCAAGCCCAAGGTGCTGGAGACCTTCGACAACGTCGCCGACGCCTACAAGCGGCTGCGCCGCCTGCAGGACCAGGACATCGAGTTCAAGCTCAAGAACACCACGCTCTCGCCCGCGCAGGAGCGCCGCTACAAGAAGCTCAAGGACGACATCATCAGCGAGGTGAAGTCGCTGCGGCTGAACCAGGCGCGCATCGATTCGCTGGTCGAGCAGCTCTACGACATCAACAAGCGCCTCGTCGGCTACGAGGGCCGGCTGATGCGGCTGTCCGAGAGCCACGGCGTCGCGCGCGAAGATTTTTTGAAGAACTACCAGGGCTCGGAGCTCGACCCGCGTTGGCTCAACCGGATGTCGAAGCTCGCGGCCAAGGGCTGGAGGAGCTTCGTCGCCCGGGACAAGGACAAGATCAAGGACCTGCGCCACGAGATCCAGTCGCTCGCCGGCGAGACCGGCCTGGAGATCCAGGAGTTCCGCAAGATCGTGCAGATGGTGCAGAAGGGCGAGCGCGAGGCACGCCAGGCCAATAAGGAGATGGTG
>WNFG01006919.1_pt1 | contig 10476 bp, 10 predicted proteins | sample 5400431 | NCBI WGS metagenome assembly WNFG01 (sample SAMN13153346, study PRJNA577476) | soil metagenome | isolation source: 120 cm saprolite under Douglas fir tree site 2 hole 3 replicate 2 | place: USA:California | collected 2015-04-18
CTTTCGCGCAAGCGTCTCGCCGAACGCATGGGAACGAGTCGGAGCCAAGTCAGCCGTTTGCTCGACCCTAAGGACGGCAATGTCACGCTGGTAACGTTACAACGTGCGGCTGCCTTGCTCGGCCGAAAGGTCAGTCTCGAATTGGTGTGACTGCATGACCCGCTTCCTCCCCAGTCACAGAGCACACCAATCACCCGCGAGAACCGCTGAATGCCGCCCTCCCCTGCCCCCCTCACCGACCGCATCGCCCTCGTCACCGGCGCCTCGCGCGGCATTGGGGCCGCGACCGCGCTGGCGCTCGGCAAGGCCGGCGCCCATGTGGTGGCGGTGGCGCGCACGGTCGGCGGGCTCGAGGAACTCGATGACGCCATCCGCAAGGCCGGCGGCAGCGCGACGCTGGTTCCCCTCGATGTCACGGATTTCGAAGGGCTCGCCCGGCTCGCAGTCGCCCTCAACGAGCGCTACGGCCGCCTCGACATTCTGATCGGGAACGCCGGCATCGCGGGACCCTCCTCCCCGCTCGACCACCTTACCCTCAAGGACTGGGACGAGGTGATGAAGGTCAACGTGACGGCGAACTGGCAGCTCATCTGCGCCATGGACGCGCTGCTGCGGCGCTCCGGCGCCGGCCGCGCGGTGTTCCTGACGTCGGGCGCGGCGCACCATCTGCGCTCTTATTGGGGGCTCTATGCGACCTCCAAGGCTGCGCTCGAAGCGGTGGTGCGGACCTACGCGGCCGAAACCGAAAGGACGGCCGTGCGCGTGAACCTCATCAATCCGGGCCCGACCCGCACCCGCATGCGCGCCCAGGTCATGCCCGGCGAAGACCCGATGACGCTGCCGCCACCCGAGGACGTCGCCGCAAAGGTCGTCGAGCTGTGCATGCCGGGATTTTCCGAGACGGGCCGGATCTATGATTTTCCGACTCGGAAGCTGATGTCGTTCCGGGCGCCGGAGTAGCGCCGATCCTGTAGGCTCGCAAGCTGATGTCGTTCCGCAGGGCCGGAGAGTGCCGATCCTGTAGCCGGGATGGAGCGTCAGCGAAATCCGGGTACGCCTGCGGGAGCAACGCGGCAAAAAGCGAGCGCTCAGTGGCCAACGACGAATGACTAACGACCACCGACCGCTCTACGGCAAATTAAAGTGCCACGGCGGCAGATTGAAGATCGTCGTATTCGGCAGCCCGGTACCCTGGTCCAGCGGAGGCGTAAACGGCTCCCTGCTCCCTCCCACCGGTATCGGAGAACACAGCCCCCCCAGCGCATTCCCCATCGCCCCGCTCCCATCCGAAATGGTAATCAGCGTCGCGATGTTTTGGCACCAAGTCTGCCGGGCCTCATCCTTAAACAACCCCGGCCATCCAAACTGCGTCGCCGGATTCGGAATCGGCGTCATTGTGAACGGCGGAAACTGCGACGGATTCGGAATCCTCGGTGGCGGCAGCCGCTCCACCCGAAACTGCGGACGCGCCACCACCGGCGGCGCCTGCTGCGTCGGCTGCACCGCAGGCGGCTCCTGAAACCGAATCTCCACTCGTCGGCTCGCTGCATCCTGTCGCGACGTTCTCGACGCGAACGCCGACCCCACTGAAATCGTCTGAATCACCCCCGGCGGCACTCCCGCAATCCGCAGATACGTCGCTACCGCATCCGCCCGCCGCGCCGCCAGCGCGTCATTGTATCCCGTCTCGCCGCTCAAATCCGTTTCGCCCCAAAGGAACACCATTCCGCCATCGTTGAAAAAACGCAGCGCATTCACGGTCTGCGCGACTTCGTTCAGTAGTGTGAAGTGCCGCACCGGCACAGCACCGCTGTTGAGCGCGAACCCATCAATCATCACCGGCTGCCCAAAGATCAATTTGGCCGCTTCGCCCATGGGAACCTCCGAGATCAATCTGTTAGTTGCGGAGACTGCTGGTTTTATATTCTTTGAACCAGCGTTCTCTAGAAAGCCGATGTTGCTTAGAGAGCTAAGCTTGTCCTTCGAGTACCGTAGCTACCTCTTGCGAAAGGCATCTGCGGCGGCAGAAAAGTTGGAATGGCGGCAGATATCGGTGAGTTTTTGCCCCGGCAAACGGCTTCCGCGGGTGTAAATAAAAGCAGCCACCGCAGGGAAAGCGCACATGCCAGTCCGAAGCATAATCTTCGCACCCCTGACCAAGAGGTAGACCAGAGCAGGCCGGTGTTGCTGAGGACTTTTGCCAAGATGCGGAAGCAGGTCCCCAGATGGATCGGTCCTCCTCTACTCGGTCGTTAGTCGGGAGAGTGGGAAAAAAGGTTCATGCCGGGATTCTTGGAGACGGGCCGCAGCTATGACTTCCACGCCAATAAGCTGATGTCGTTCCGCCGGCCGGGGTAGTGCCGACCTGTAGCCCGGATGCGTCAGCGTAATCCGGGATGGGCCGTTCCCGGATTACGCTGACGCTCCATCCGGCCTACGAGCTTATGTGCCCCCTACTCCGCCTGCGCCCTGCGCTCGCCAAATCGCTTGACGACCGGCCCGATCACGCTGCCAGGACGAGACTGATGGATGATATCGAAGTTATCCGGCACTTGTCAGCGGCCGTCCCTTAGCCGTACCCCGAAGGAGACGTCAGGAGGCGGCAACTAAGCTGTTCTCGCTATGAGGCCGGCGCGGGCGCCGGGGTCCCGAAATCCTCGATCTTCCGGCAACTTTGTTCGTCCCGCCGCACGCCGGCCGCTCGTTCATCGCGATTTCAAGCCGCCGCTTCGGGCTCGTCCATCCAATGCCGCGATCCAGGCGTGGTGAGCATCTCGCCCGTCTCGAGCAGCGTCTTGAGGCCGGAGAGCACCATCGGCCAGCCGCCATAGAGCTGTTTGTTGGCGTCCTCGCGCAGCTGGTCGTGAATGACGACCAGCCGGCATGAATCACCGATCGGCTCGATCTCCCAGGTCACCCGCGAGGTCCCTTCGCTCTTCACGTCGTCGTCCCACAGGGCCCTAAAACTTTGAACGAGCCGGCGCGGCGGATCGACCTCCAGGTTCTCGCCCTCCGCGATCGGCTTTCCCCTGCCTGTTCCTTGATAGCGGGAGCCGGGAGTCCAGTCCGAGGTAATGATGGCCCCGAAAGTGTATTTGCGCCGCATGTCGGTGTCGGTGATCGCCTGCCACAGGCGCTCGGGCGTCGTTTTGATATAGATTTCGAACACTTTCTCCATCGTCCTGTCCTCTAATTTGTGCTTGAGCTCGCTCAGCTTGGCGGCCCAAGACGCGGTGTACTTGTCCACCCAGCGGTCGTGGATGAGCTGGATCGGGACGGCGTTCAGGAAGTGCAACTTCTCGCGCCCACGCCGCCTCGTCACCACGAGGTGGGCCTCCTCAAGCACCTTCAGGTGTTTCATCACACCAAAGCGGGTCATCGGCAGCCGGCCCTGAAGCGCACTCAACGTCTGCCCGTCCTGCTTGAACAGCTCGTCAAGCAGGCTTCGGCGTGTCGGGTCCGCCAGCGCTCTGAACACATCATCCATGCGGCAGACAATAGGTGACTATTTAGTCACATGTAAAGCCTATTCAGCAAGGCCGGCTCACCTTCGCTGCGGTGCCTTCCTCCCCGCATACGGATTAGCCTTCTCCCTCAGCGTCAGCCGTATCGGCACCCCCGGCAGCCCGAACGCATCGCGCAGCGCGTTGACCAGATAGCGCTGGTAGCTGTCCGGCACGGCGTCGGCGCGGGTGCAGAACAAAACGAAGCTCGGCGGGCGGCTTTTCGGCTGGGTGATGTAGTTGAGCTTGAGCCGGCGGCCCGATACGGCGGGCGGCGGATGCGCGGCCAGCACGCCATCGAGCCAGCGGTTGAGTGCATTGGTCGGGATGCGCTTGTTCCACAGCGCGTGGATATCCGTGACCGCCTTCATCAGGTGATCGAGCCCGGCGCCGGTGAGGCCCGAAACCGCCACCACCGGCACGCCCTTGACCTGGGCCAGCAGACGGTCCGCCTGCTCATGCAGCTTGGCGATGGCGCCCGGCGCAGCCTCCTTAAGGTCCCACTTGTTGATGCCGAGCACGAGCGCGCGGCCTTCGCGCTCGATGAGATCGGCGATGCGTAAATCCTGCTCCTCGAAGGCGACGGTAGCATCGATGAGGAGGACCACCACCTCGGCAAAACGGATCGCGTCCAGCGCGTCGGCGACGGACAGCTTCTCTAGCTTGCCCTCGACCCGGGAGCGCCGCCGCAGCCCGGCGGTATCGTGAACCAGGAAGCGCTGCCCGTGCCAGGCGAGCGGCACCGCGATGGCGTCGCGGGTAATGCCGGCCTCGGGGCCGGTGATCAGGCGCTCTTCGCCGAGAAGCCGGTTGATCAGCGTCGACTTGCCGGCATTTGGCCGCCCCACTACGGCGATGCGGATCGGCTTTTCGGCGGCGGGGGGTGGCTCCTTGCGGCCGGTATCGTCTTCATCGCCGCCTTCATCGCCAATTGGCTGTGCGGTTTGCGCCGGCAGCGCAGCGCGCAGCGCATCGTAAAGGTCCGCGAGGCCCTCGCCGTGCTCGGCCGAGATCGCCACCGGCTCGCCGAGGCCAAGATCGAAGGCCTCGTAGGCCCCTGCAGAGCCGCTGCGCCCTTCAGCTTTGTTGGCGACGAGGATCGTCGGCTTGCCGGCGCGGCGCAGCACGTTCGCAAACACGCGATCGTCCGGCACGATGCCGGCACGGGCATCGATGAGGAACAACACCGCATCGGCGTCGGCGATTGCGGCCTCGGTCTGGGCCCGCATGCGGCCCGCCAGGCTTTCGGGCCTCACCTCCTCCAGGCCCGCCGTGTCGAGGATGGTGAAGGTCAGGTCGCCGAGCCGCGCCGCGCTTTCGCGCCGGTCGCGTGTGACGCCGGGGGTGTCGTCCACCAGCGCGACACGCCGGCCGGCGAGGCGGTTGAACAAGGTCGATTTCCCGACATTCGGCCGGCCGACGATCGCAACGGTGAAGCTCATGGCGGGCAAGTAGGATGGGTTGAGCGGCAGCGAAACCCATCATGGGCCTTGTCCGCGCGGTAAGGTCGTTGATGGGTTTCGCGGCCGCTCAACCCCATCTCCTACGCGTGAGCTACCTCAGCGCGCTACCGCCCCGGCGCTGCCGGCCACGCGGCTTGTGGCTGCGCCGTCGGCCACGGTGAGGTCGCGGCCTGGGGGGCTGGCTGCTGGGCCGGCTCCGGAGCAGCCGCGCGCGTCGGCGCCGCCCCATAGGGATCGGATGGCGGCTTCGGCGCCGGCTTGCTCGCCGTGCGCTGCGGCGCCGGCTTGGGTTCCGGCTTGGGTTCCGGCTTGAGCTTCTTCGGTTTGGCGGCCGGTTCAGCGGCCGCCACCGCCGCAGCCTTGGCGGGGTCAAGCCCTCCCCCCTCCGGCTCGCGATATCCCTTCATTAGCTCGGGCGGTACGCCGGAGGCGACACCCGGGACGCCCTCGGGAAACACCGGCTTGCGGTCGCCCGTAAGCTTCTTCTTGCTGTCGAATATCTCGAACGAATCGAGCGAATCGCAAGCCGAAAGAACCGGACCTGTCGCAGCTACAATCGCGGCGAGGACCAAACGCCCCCACCCTACCCTCCACCGCTTGCGGGGGAAGGTAGGGTGGGGGTGCTTCGGCGCTCGCATGTGGCGTCTCCTTAAGGCTTGCCGGAGTCGGGGAGGAGAGAAGCGAGCACGTCCATGCGCGAGCGCACGCTCGAGGGCGCTTCCGGATCGTTCTTGGCCGCCTCCGTCCAACGGCGCATGGCGGCGGTGTCGCGGTTGCGCCAGGCCGAAAGCGCCAGCAATTCCCGTGCCGTGTGGCGGAACACGCCCGAGGGCGCAGCCAGCGGCTCAAGGCGTTGGGTCATCTCGTCGAGCTTTGCGGTGTCGACCAGCAAAAATGCGGCGCGAACAGCGGCAAGCTCGCTGATGAGCGGCTGCGCGGTCGTTTCGCCAGCGATCTTGTCATAGGCGGCGACGCCGGCCTTGGGATCCCGCCCGGCGATCTCGGCCGCCTCGCGCAGCCGCGCCAGCACCCGATAACCGGCGGTGCCGTCGGCGGCGATCTTGGCGAAGGCTGCCTCGGCTTCGCCGTGCTTGCCTTCCTCGGCCAGCCGGGCGGCGGCATCGTAGGCAGCTCCGGTCTCGGCGGCTTTGCGGATCTGCCAGTAGTCGTAGCCGCGCCAAGCCGCAACCGCGGCGATTACCAGGATGACCGCCGCCACCACATAGTTGCCGTAGCGCTCCCACAGCTTCTTGAGCTGTTCCCGGCGTACTTCCTCATCGACTTCGGTGAAAATATCGGACACGAAACCTCTCCGCCGATCGGCGCATTGCCGTGCCCCGGCTGCCTATCCCACACGGGCTTCCACACGGGACCTGCACGCTTTGCCAGACAAAAAGCGACGCCTGCCCCGAATTCACGTGGCGGCACCATAGTTTATGGCGCACAACGGACAAAGCTAGAATCGCGGGCAAAGCCAGAATCGCCGGAGCGGCATTTAGGATAGCGTTGTGGCGACGGCGTGGCAAACACGCGCCGGCAGGCTGCGACCTTAGGTCTTGGGATACACCCGCAGGGCGGATTACGGCTGAGCCCGCCATCGGGCCGCGCTCCGCGCGGACCCGTTGGGTTCATCCGCCCTGCGGCTCGACCTTCTTCACCGCAAAATACACGTGCTCCGGCCCCGGGAACCTGCGGCTCCTCACCTCCGCCGCATAGGACGCGACTGCGGTCTCGATCGCCGGGCCCAGGCTGGTATAGCGCTTGACGAATTTCGGCACCCACGGCGACAGGCCGAGCATGTCTTCCAGCACCAGGACCTGGCCGTCGCAGGCGGGGCTCGCCCCGATGCCGATGGTGGGTATCGCGATCTCCCGGGTGATCTCCGCAGCGAGCGGCTCGGCAAGCGCCTCCAGCACCACGGAGAACGCGCCGGCCTCCGCAACCGCGCGGGCGTCGGCGGCAATTGGCGCCCAGTCGGCCGGGTCGCGGCCCTGGGCCTTAAAGCCGCCGAGCGCCATGACGGACTGCGGCGTCAGGCCGACGTGAGCCATCACCGGCACGCCGCGTTCGACGAGAAAGCGGATCGTCTCCGCCATGCGCTGGCCGCCCTCGAGCTTGATGGCGCCGCAGCCGGTCTCCTTGAGGACCCGCGCCGCCGTCATGAAAGCCTGCTCCCGCGAGGTCTCGTAAGAGCCGAATGGCAGGTCGACCACCACCAGCGCCCGCCGCGACCCGCGCATCACCGCGTGGCCCTGCAGGATCATCATGTCGAGCGTGACCGGAATAGTGGTCTCCAGTCCGTGCATCACCATGCCGAGCGAATCCCCGACCAGGATGACATCGCAGTGCGCATCGAGGATGCGCGCCGTATGGGCATGGTAGGACGTGAGCATCACGATCGGGGCTAAGCCCTTGCGGGCACGGATGTCCGGTGCGGTGAAGCGCTTGTGCGCCGGCTGGCTCTGAGCCGAGGGGCTTTGCGTGGGATGGATCGACATGTCAGGTTCCAAATGCGGGTGTGCCGAAGACGTGCCGCCCGACCACGACGGGGTGGAACACGAAGCCGAGCGCGAGATAGAGGATGATGCCGACGACGACCGCGGCGATGTCGTTCTTCAATCCGCCTTCGGGAATCGCCAGTCCCCCCGGATCGCTGCGGTGTTTGAGGGTGATCCGATCATAGACGGCCCAGGCCAGCACCGATCCGAACAGGATGATCCCACCGACATCGCCATTGACCAGGAGATGCGCCACCGCCCAGGTTTTCACGCCGACCAGCATGGGATGTTTGAGGACACGCTTGATATTGCCCGGAAGATAGGCGGCGGCAACGAAAATGCAGGCGGGCAACATCAGGGCTTCGGTGATATGCTTGGTCCAGGCCGGCGCAGTCCACAGCACCAGCGGGCCGGCCGCGTCGTACATGCCGAAGCCCTTGCCGGTGACATAGAGGCCGGCGATCGAGAGTGCGGCGAACAGACCCTTGTAGGGCCATTCGCCGAGTTGCTTCACCGCGTCGGCGCGCTGCGGCCGCAGCGTCACGAACACGTGGGGACCGAGAAACAGGATCAAGCCGAGAACGAGGACCATGAGGCCCATGGTGATATCTCCGCCGGGGGTTGAATTTTCGCGCCGCAGTAGAGGCGAAGCCGGGCGCGGAAGCAAGCCGTCCGCCTTCTGGGCCTCTCCGCCGTCATGCCCGCGCAGAGACACCCCGCCGCGTCACGCGGCGGGGACCCCGTCTTCGCGGGCATCCACGTCTTTCTCGCGGCGGCTACAGCGGATTCCGGTCGATTTGATCCACTTGGTCGTCATGCGCGGGCTTGACCCGCGCATCCATCACCTTCGCAAAATCTATGCGAGGCTGATGGACCCGCGGGTCAAGCCCGCGGGTGACGGCAGTGGATGGGCAAGCACCGATTCAAATCGACCGGGAGCCGCTGTAGCAAGCAAGACGTGGATGGCCGGGACAAGCCCGGCCATGACTCTGGGGGATGTGGTTCGACATGACCGGAACGCGCTAACGTTCATCGACTCCTGATATCATTTGCCGCACAGCTACTTTGTCTCTGTCACGTTCCCGTGCTTCTATGCGGGCGATCGGGCAGCCAGGGGACATTCGCATGACCGACGTGATCGGTAAACTGACAGCCGAGCAGGCTTTGGAAATCGTCGAACGGCTGTGCCGCAAAGGCGGCGACATTCGCGATGCCGTCGTCGCCGAGGCGATGAACCTGCTGACTGAATTCAGCCTGGACGACATAGCCCAGGAGGTCTTCGACGCTCTCGACTTGATCGATGTGCAGGATTGCTTCGACCAGGCGGAGTCTTCGCACGAGGGCGATACGTCGCCCCGTGAAGCGGCACTCGACATCTTCGAGGAAGAGCTGCAACCGTTTTTCGACCAGGTCGAACGCTATCATGAACTCGGAATGCGCGAGCAGGAAGCCACTTATTGCATGGCGGTCGTTCTCGGCATCTATCGTTTTGTGCACGAGTCCAAATCGGAATTCAAGAAATTGGCCGCGGACATTCCGGCCGACTGCGCCGGCGATCTGCTGGAGGAGTGGCGGGAGCGCAATCCGGCGCAAGGCGGCATCGACGCGATGTACGCGTTCATCCGCGAGCGCTGTCCGAAGTGGGCGAGCTGGCTGAAAGATGAATAGGCCTGGATGCCGTCCACGTAACAGGGGCTAAACTCGCGGCCATTCCCACTTGGTGACGGCCCACATCCTGAGGAGGTCGCGCTCCTGAGCGCTTGTCGAAGGATCGCGCGGCCGTCCTGAGGCTCCCGAAGGACGAAGGATGGCCGCGGGCACGATCTCGCGTGTGGCTGTCCTTCGAGACGCGCGCATCCTTCGACGAGCTCAGGAGCGCGCTCCTCAGGACGAGGCTGACGGTTGGTTATCCATATGATTCGAACTTCGGAAACGCTGCACTACAGCGGATTCCGGTCGATTTGATCCACCTGGTTGTCATGCGCGGGCTTGACCCGCGCATCCATCACGTTCGCAAAAATCTATGCGAAGCGGATGGACCCGCGGGTCAAGCCCGCGGGTGACGGCAGCGGATGGGCCACGCTTTGATCCTCGAACCTCAGAACGGGCATTGATCTCGTCTCGACCGAGCCATGAAGCTCCTGCGGCGAGACCGCGGAGCCGGCTTGTCCTTTGGCAGATGCCGTCGCGCCGTTCGCGGCGTACAGCCAAAATACGACCCCCACGGCCGCGAGCGCGGCGCTGAGACCTGAAATGATGTGCCGATGAACGACCGGCGTCGGCATGGAGATCCGTCTCCATTTTTGAAACAGCACAAAGCCGGTCAAATACATGAGCAGAAACACCAGCGCGCCGACGCAAATCTCGGCGACGGCATCGTTGCCGAACGTCGTAGACAGAATGTCCATCTCGTCCTCCTTCGGAACATGTTTCCGACCGTGGGACAGAGGATTTTCTACAGCGGGAGGGAGGAATTCGCTGTGATCCGGCTCACACTCGATAGAATCTTTTGGTGGAGAAATCGTCAGCGTGTTCTTGCAAGCTGTGCCTCGGCTTCGGGCAACCACCTCTCTTGCACCGGGGTCAGACGATTTTCCGCTTTCAACTTGCGCAGTGTGGCCACAATGAATGAGAAACGCCTGGGCGCATCATCGCCATTCGCTGCAAGTCTCCAGTGTGAACTGATGAAATCGAACTGCCAGCCCGCGTTGCTAGGGTCGGACTGGGCCAGACGCTCCCTAATGGCGAGCCCGTCGCGGAACGATTTCAGCGCCTCCGCCAGATTGCCCTGCGCTACCAGCACGTCGCCGATCTTGTTGTAAGACACCGACAGATCGCGCTGCCAGCCCGCGTTGCCGGGGTCGGACTGCGCCAGACGGTCTCTGATCGCCAGCCCGCCGCGGAACGATTTCAGCGCCTCCGCCAGATTGCCCTGCGCAACCAGCACGTCGCCGATCTTGCTGTAGGACACCGACAGATCGCGCTGCCAGCCCGCGTTGCCGGCGTCGGACT
>WNFG01005705.1_pt1 | contig 10475 bp, 11 predicted proteins | sample 5400431 | NCBI WGS metagenome assembly WNFG01 (sample SAMN13153346, study PRJNA577476) | soil metagenome | isolation source: 120 cm saprolite under Douglas fir tree site 2 hole 3 replicate 2 | place: USA:California | collected 2015-04-18
CGGATGGCAGGAAGGCGATGCGCTCAAGGCGATCGAAGGCGCCGCGAAGAAAGTGGAAGCCATCTACAGCACGCCGTTTCTCGCCCACGCGACGATGGAGCCCATGAACGCGACCGCGAGGGTCACGCCGGACAGGGTGGAAGTCTGGGTGCCGACGCAAAATGCGGAGGCGTCGCTCGCCGCCGCGACCGAGGAGGCGGGCCTGCCGCTCGACCAGGGCGAGGTCTACAAGCACGACCTCGGCGGCGGCTTCGGCAGGCGCGGCGGTACGCAGGATTACACGCGCCAGGCGGTCGCCATCGCCAAGCAGTTCCCCGGCGTCCCGGTGAAGATGATCTGGACTCGCGAGGAGGACCAGGCGCACGACTTCTACCGGCCGATCTCGCAGTGCAAGTTGTCTGCCGGCGTCGATGAGAGCGGCAAGCTCGTCGGGCTGCACATTCGCGTGTCGGGGCAGTCGATCAATGCTTTCCTGAACCCGCAGGGAATCAAGGACGGCAAGGACAACCGGCAGCTCCAGGGCTTGTGGAAGGAGCCCGGCGACGCGCAGTTCGGCTATACGGTGCCGAACCTGCTCATCGAATATGCGATGCGCAATACGCATGTGCCGGTCGGCCCCTGGCGTGGCGTCAACACCAACCAGAACGGCGTGTACCTGGAGTGCTTCATGGACGAGGTGGCCCGGGCGGCCGGCAAGGACCCGCTCGAGTTCCGCCGCGCGCTGATGGCCAACCATCCAAAGCACCTGGCAGTCTTGAATGCGGCGGCGGACAAGGCGGGCTGGGGCAAGCCGCTGCCCGCCGGCGTGCATCGCGGCATCGCGCAGTTCATGGGATATGCCAGCTACTCGGCGGCCGTCGCCGAGGTGTCGGTGAGCGACAAGGGCGAGGTCAAGGTTCTTCGGATGGTGTTGGCGCTCAACTGCGGCCATGCCGTCAATCCCGACCAGATCGCGGCCCAGGTCGAAGGCTCGGTTGCGTACGGGCTTACCGCGACACGCTATGGCGAGTGCTCGGTCGAGAACGGGCGCATGGTGGAATCGAACTTCCACAACTACCCGATCATGCGGCTCGCCGAGATGCCGAAGGTCGAGACCGTGATCGTGCCGTCGTACGACTTCTGGGGCGGTGTCGGCGAGCCGACGATCTGCGTGGTGGCGCCATCGGTCATGAACGCCATCTACGCGGCGACCGGCAAGCCGGTGCGCAGCCTGCCGCTGAAGAACCTCACGCTCGTGTAGCGCATGGTTACCAACGCAGGCCTAGTGATCCGGCCGGTCGTCGGGCTGCTCTTTCTGGTGGCCGGCATACTGCTGCTCAGGAACTCGTCATCGCGCACCGGTGCCTGGATGATCACCGTGGGCGCGCTGCTGCTCCTCGGAGCGGAGCTCTACGGCGTCTTCACGCTGCGGCCTTTTGTAGGAAGAAACTACGACGAGCAGTGGTACGAGCAGATTGCCACCGTAGATGCGCTTTCGACGCTGGGGCTGTTCATTTGCGCGGTCGGCTTGGTAGCGCTCGCGTATAAGCCGGCAATAAGGCGGCAGTAACGCGCAATTGCTTGCATGGCGCCGAGGCGCCGTCCGAATGGGTGATGCGCTGGGCGCAGCTGGTGACGCGCGGGCCGGTGCTCGACGTCGCGAGCGGGGCGGGACGGCATGCGCGGTTTTTTGCGGGGCGCGGGCTGGAGGTCGTTGCGGTGGACAACCTTCCGCAACGGATTCCCGGGGTGACGTTCGTGCAAGCCGATCTGGAGAACGGCCAGCGCTGGCCGTTCGCGGGTCAACGCTTCGCGGCCGTGGTCGTTACGAATTATCTGCACCGGCCGTTGTTCGCGCAGCTCGAGCAGGCGGTCGACGAGGGCGGCGTGCTGATCTACGAAACATTCATGGCAGGGAACGAGCGCTACGGCCGGCCGTCCAATCCGGCATATCTGCTGCAGCCCGGGGAGTTGCTGCGTGCTTTCAAGGCGCTGACGGTGGTGGCGTTCGAGCAGGGGACGGTTGAGCGGCCGAAGCAAGCGGCGATGCAACGGGTTTGCGCGGTACGAGGGCCAGCCGAAAGCGCTAGAATCGCGCCCTGAAAGGGAGCATTGCATGATTACCGGAAGCCTGGTCGCAATCGTCACGCCGATGTACGAGGACGGTCGCCTCGACATGGCGCGCTTCAGGAGCCTGATCGACTGGCACGTCGCCGAGGGCACCGACGGCATCGTAGTGGTCGGCACCACCGGCGAATCGCCGACGGTGAACGTCGACGAGCACAAGGAGCTGATCCGGGTCGCGGTCCAGCATTCGCACGGCCGCATCCCGGTGATCGCCGGTACCGGCGGCAATTCGACCGCCGAGGCGATCGAGCTGACCGAGTCGGCGAAGAAAGCCGGCGCGACCGCATGCCTGTCCGTGGTGCCTTACTACAACAAGCCGACGCAGGAAGGCCAGTACCGCCATTTCCGCAAGATCGCGGAGACGGTCGACCTGCCGATGATCCTGTACAACGTGCCGGCGCGCACGGTGGCCGACCTGCACAACGACACGGTGATGCGCCTCGCGCAGGTGCCTGGCATCATCGGCATCAAGGACGCGACCGCCAACATCGAGCGCGGCACCGATCTCATCAAGCGCGCGCCGCGCAACTTCGCGATCTACAGCGGCGAGGATTCCACCGCGCTCGCGCTGATCCTGCTCGGCGGCCACGGCGTGATTTCGGTGACCGCCAACGTGGCGCCGAAGCTGATGCGCCAGATGTGCGCGGCGGCGCTCGTCGGCGACGTGAAGAAGGCGCGCGAGCTCAACCTGCGCCTGCTGCCGCTGCACCAGCGCCTCTTCGTCGAGGCAAACCCGATCCCGGTCAAGTGGGCGCTCGCCGAGATGGGCATGATCGAATACGGCCTGCGGCTGCCGCTGTCGCCGCTCGCCGAGAAGTTCCATCAGACGCTGCGCGAGGCGCTGCACGAGGCGGGCATCGCGCTGCCGGGGCTGCGCGTCGTGGAGGGCCGCGCCTGATGAAGAAAATTGCAGTTGCCGGCGTTGTAGCGCTGCTTGCCGGCTGCAGCACCAGTTTCTTCGACAGCAAGGTCGATTACAAGTCGGCGGGCACGCTGCCGAACCTCGAAGTGCCGCCCGATCTCACCACGCCGGCGCGCGACACCCGCTTCGTCGTGCCCGAGAGCGGCAAGTCCTCGGCCACGCTTTCCGGCTACCAGGCCGAGCGCAAGGAGCAGGCGCGGACCGGCAACACGACGGTGCTGCCGCAGGTCGACAGGATGCACATCGAGCGCGCCGGCGCCGAGCGCTGGCTGGTGGTGCAGGACCAGATTCCCGAGAAGCTCTGGCCGCTGGTGAAGGACTTCTGGCAGGAGAACGGCTTCCTCATCAAGACCGAAGTAGCCGAAGCCGGCGTGATGGAGACCGACTGGGCGGAGAACCGCGCCAATATCCCCGAGGGGGGGATTCGCTCCCTGCTGGGCAAATTTGTCGACCAGATCTATTCCACCGCCGAGCGCGACAAGTTTCGCACTCGGCTCGACCGCACTCCCGACGGCAAAGGCACCGAGATCTACATCAGCCACCGCGGCATGAAGGAGGTCTACACCACGCCACGCGATGTGGAGGGAACGACGGGGCAGACGATGTGGCAGCCGCGCGAGTCCGATCCGAGCCTCGAAGCCGAGTTTCTGCGCCGCGTGATGGTGCGGCTCGGCGCGCAGGAGGAAAAAGCGAGGCAGCTCGCCGCGAGCGGCGGGGCGCCGGTGCAATTTCGCGCGGAGCTCAAAAAAGGCGGCGACGGCAATGAGCTGCTGAAGGTTTACGAGCCGTTCGACCGGGCGTGGCGGCGCGTCGGACTGGCGCTCGACCGCGTCGGCTTTACCGTCGAGGACCGCGACCGGCAGAAGGGCCTGTACTTCGTGCGCTACGCCGATCCGGACGCGGAGATGGACAAGAAGGACCGCGAGCGCGGCTTCTTCTCGCGAATATTCGGCTCGGGCGATTCCAAGACCAAGGCCGAGCACTTCCGCGTCGAGGTGAAGCAGGACCCGGACGGCAGCCTGGTCAATGTGCTCAACAAGGACGGCGGCACGCAAGGCTCGCGTACCGCGCAGCGCATCCTCACGCTGCTGCACGAGCAGCTGAAATAACCGTTGCTGCGTTTCGCCTCGCTAGCCAGCGGCAGCCAGGGCAACTGCCTGGTGGCCGAGGTCGGCGGCACGCGCCTTCTGGTCGACTGCGGCCTCAACCTGCGCGATACAGAGCGCAGGCTTGCTAAGCTGAACCTGATGCCGTCTGAAATCGACGGCATCCTCCTCACCCATGAGCACGGCGACCACGCCTGCGGCGCGTTCGACTTCGCCGCCGCGCACGGCACCACCGCTTATCTCACGCACGGCACGCTCGCCGCCTTGCGGGCTGAAGGAAGGTTGATCGAGGGGGCACGCGTCAGCATCATCAGCAGCAAGGATGTTTTTTCAGTGAACGGCATGGAAGTGCGGCCCTTCACCGTGCCGCACGATGCGCGCGAGCCGGTGCAGTTCGTGCTCTCGGATGGCGCCGCGCGCCTTGGCGTGCTCACCGATATCGGATCGCCCACCGCGCACGTGGAGCAGACGCTCTCCGGCTGCGACGCCCTGGTGCTCGAGTGCAACTACGATGTCGAGATGCTGTGGAGCGGCGCCTACCCGAAGTGGCTGAAGGAGCGCATCGCGGGGCCGTTCGGCCATCTGGACAACAGGCAGTCCGAGCGGCTCCTCGGCGCGCTCGATTGCTCGCGGCTGAAGCACGTGATCGGCGCGCACCTGTCGCAGCAGAACAACCGGCCGGAGCTGGCGCGCGCCGCGCTGGCGCGCGCGATGGGATGCGAGGAAAGCTGGATCGGCCTCGCCACCCAGGAGGACGGCTTCGGGTGGCGCGAGGCGTAAGCGCTGCTACAGCCCGATGGTGGTGCTGGAGACCGCCGGAAACGAGGCCGCCCAGATCTCCGTGAATCGGCCGCGCATCGCCAGGCCCTCGGTCTCGTCGCCGAAGGCGAGCGCGCCGCGGAAGAATTGCGCCACCGGCCGGCGCACGAAGTGCAAGGAATCGAGCACCAGAAACGCGTCCTGCAGCTCGCGGATCTCCTCGTGCGTGCGGTTGATCTGCATGGCGTGCGAATAGCGCCCGAGGAGGCTCATCATGCGCGGGCACTGGCGTGTCAGGGGCTCGGTGTCGTGAAGCACCAGGTAGATGCGCCGCGTGCGGCTGGACATCAGGAAGCGCTCGAGGCGCCCCACGCGCGCCGGATCGTTGAGCCGCAGCCCCGCGCCGTCGGGATCGAAGATGCGCAGCTCCCGCCCCGGCTGCTGCAGCAGCCGGTCGACCGCCGCCTGGAAATCGGCGTTGGTCTCGAAGCGCTCGTAAACGGTCTCGCTCATGTCACCGCTTTCAGCCGCACGTAGCCAGCCCGATGCCAATCGTAGACCAGATCGGCAAGCGGCGCCCGCGCCAGGCGCGCGCCGGGCAACTGCCGCCGGTCGGCGAGCTCCTTCAGCAATGCGCTGTCCTTTTTGCCGACCGTAATACATTCGCCATTGAGATAGAAGCGGTTGCCGGAATAGAGCAGCTGCGTCTTCGGATCGAGCTGCACCGCGGCGCGCGCCAGCGGGCGTTGAGAGCGTCCCGGCCTGAACACCACGTGCGGTTTCGGCGTGGTGAGGTACTGGCCGAGGACTGCCGAGGCGTCGGCTCGCGAACTCCTTACTTTTTCCATTATGGTTTGCGCAAAGCGAATCATCTCGCGCGGGATCTGCGCCGGACGGGAGGTGGGCTCCAGGCGTGGGTCCCGGTAGGCGGCGTCGGGCAGGCCGCGCTCGTGCAGCCAGTCGAGGAACGCGGCGCCGAGCTCCGCGCCGCGCGGCGCCCGGAAGCCGATCGAATAGGTGAAGCAGGGCTCGAGGGCGACGCCGTCATGGCGCCAGCCGGGGGGCAGGTAAAGCAAATCGCCCGTCTCGGCCAGATATTCAAAGGCTTTTTTGTCCGAACCCCAAACCCGCCAGCGCCGGCGCCCGGCTCCCTGCAGAAGAAATACGTCGTACGAATCGACGTGCGGACCGACCCCGCCGCCCCGGGTGGCGAAGCTCACCATCACGTCGTCGAGCCGCGCCTGCGGCACGAACTCGAAGCGGCGCAGCAACTGATCCGCGGCCTCGACGTGAAGATTCACACCGCTGACGAGCAGGGTCGAATTTGTCTTTTTGAGGGAAATGCTTTTGAAAGGCCCGTACGCCGTATTCCACCGCCTGCCCGAGCGTTCCACCAGACGGGATTCAACGTCATGGCGCGCGGCCAGTGCGGTAAGCGCGTGCTCATCGACCACGCCCCGGAATGCCGGCAATGCGCCGCGCACGAAAAGCGGGCGCTTCTGCCAATAGCGGCGCAGGAAAGTGCGCGGCGTCAAGCCGCCCAGCAAACTTAGCGTCATCCAGGAATTATAGGTGCGCGGTCTTGTCGCGATTGCGCGACAAGCGTGCAGCGAGCAGTTGTCAAATGAAAAATGATTTGGAATAGAATCGGCGCACATGCTGCAACCAGGACAACCCGCGCCATCCTTCGCGCTTCCCGACGCCGACATGCAGACGGTGAGCCTGCAGGCGTTCCGCGGCAAGAAGCATGTGGTGATTTATTTCTACCCGCGCGACGGCACGCCCGGCTGCACCATCGTGACCACCGATTTCTCCGACCACGAGGACCAGTTCGGCAAGTTCGACTGCGTGGTCCTCGGCGTGTCGCGCGATGACTGCCTCACCCACGCCGATTTCCGCGACAAGCACGGCGTCACCATCGCGCTGCTCTCCGACCCCGAAGGCGAGGTGTGCCGGAAATACGGGGTGCTGCAGGAAAAGCAGAGCGAGGACGGGGCGCGGCGCGAATGCCTGATCCGCTCCACCTTCGTCATCGACAAGAAGGGCGTCATCCGCCATGCCGCCTACGACGTCAAGCCGCGCGGCCACGCCGCCGAGGTCTACGGCCTGGTGAAGCGCCTGCGCGTGTGAGTCCGGTCGCGGTCGGGCCGGACACCGTCGTTTCCCTGAAGATCGAGATGTACGACGCGCAAGGCGCGCTGCTGCAGGCTGGTTCCGAGCCGGCGACTTATCTGCACGGCGGCTACGGCGGCCTGCTTGAGGCGCTCGAGGCGGCGCTCGAAGGCAAGCATCCAGGCGAATCGATCAAAGTGCAGCTCGAGCCCGAGCAGGCGTTTGGCGAATACGACGCCAACCATCCGCTCGCGGGAATGGCGCTGCGTTTTTTTTGTACCATTACGGCGGTTCGCCAGGCAACGAAAGAGGAACTTAGCCGCAGGGAGGCGTTCTATCGCTGCGATCCATGAGCACCGGCGGACAGCGAAGAAGGCCGGCCTGCGCTACGTCACGGACGGGATCAGTGGCATCCGGCGCCGGCGCGTCGGCAGCGGCTGGGCTTACTACGCGCCCGACGGCAGCAGAATCACCGATCACCAGGTTCGAAAACGGCTGAACGCCTTGGCGATCCCGCCGGGGTGGACTGATGTCTGGATCTGCCCGGATCCCAGCGGCCACATCCAGGCGACGGCGCGCGATGCGCGCGGGCGAAAGCAGTACCGCTATCACCCTTCCTACCGCGACGCGCGCGACCAGTCGAAATTCCGCCGCATGCTGGAGTTCAGCGAAGTGCTGCCGATCCTGCGCGAGCGCCTCGAGCGCGATCTGCGCGCGGCGCCCTTGAGCCGGCGGCAGCTCCTTGCCACGGTCGTCACGCTCCTCGACAAGACGCTGATCCGCGTCGGCAACGACGAATATGTGCGCTCCAACCGCTCGTACGGCCTGACCACGCTGCGCCGCCGCCACGTGCAGGTCGACGGCGCGACGCTGCGCTTCAGCTTCCGCGGCAAGAGCGGCGTCGAGCACATCGTGGCGCTCTCCGAGCCGCGGCTCGCGCACATCATCCAGCGCTGCCGCGACCTGCCCGGCGAGGAGCTGTTCCAGTACCTCGACGCCGCCGGCAAGCGCCAGTCGATCACCTCCGACGACGTCAATGCCTATCTGCGCGAGCTCACCGGGCGCGAGGTCAGCGCCAAGGACTTCCGCACGTGGGGCGGCACCATGCTCGCCGCGGTCGAATTGCGGCGCATGGGCGTCGCCGCCAGCCGCCGCGAAGCCGACCGCAACATCATCCAGGCGATCGACGCCGTGTCGACGCGCCTCGGCAACACGCGCGCGGTGTGCAGGAAATACTACATACATCCTGTCCTGCTGGATGCTTATATGATGGGCGAGACGGTGCCGAGGCCGCCGCCGGTGCGCCGCGGCACGCGCCGCACGCATCCCGGCGCCGCGTTGCGGCGCGACGAGGTCGCGGTGCTCGAGTTTCTGGAACGGAGAACACAATGAACCTCTGCAAGGTCGCGCTTCTCGCAGGACTGCTCGCCGCTGCGCCCGCCTGGGCGCAGACCATCGACCGCATCCAGAACCTCGCGCAGCAGGAGTTCCGCCTGCTCTCCGAGGACCTCGGCGGTGCGCTCAGCTATCACCCGCAGACCCCGACCACGCCGCTCGGGGTCACCGGCTTCGATGTCGGCTTCGCGCTGACCGGCGCGCGGCTGCACAACACCAGCGTGCTCGAGCGGGCGAGCTCGGACAGCGTGCCTGGCACGCTGCCGATTCCGACGCTGCGCGCGCACAAGGGCCTGCCCGCGGGTTTCGACGTCGGCGTCATGTATGCATCGATCCCGAGCAGCAACATCCGGTACTACGGCGGCGAGCTGCGCTACGCCATCATCGAGGGCGACGCGGTCGCGCCGGCGATCGGCGTGCGCGGCAGCCTGACGAAGCTCTCCGGCGTCGACCAGCTCTCGCTGGACACGCGCGGCATCGATCTCTCGATCTCCAAGGGCTTCGCCTTCCTCACGCCCTATGCCGGAATCGGCAGGGTCTGGGTCAACAGCGATCCGAAGGGCATCGCGCTGCTGCATGGCGAGAAGTTCGGCCTCAACAAGGGCTTCGTCGGCGTCGGCACCAAGTTCCTCGTGATGAACGTCAACCTCGAGGCCGACAAGACGGGCGACGTCACCGCGTACAGCCTCAAGGCGAGCATCCGGTTCTGACGGTGCTAAGGCTGGTTAGGCTGGCCAAGCCAGGCGTTCCATAGCTTGCGCGCCGGATCGATCAGCTCGCTCGCCGTGAGGCCGACCGGCCCGTTGCCGCTGCGCGCGAGCTCGTCGGCGGCGGCGCCATGCAGGTGCACGCCGAGCACGAGCGCTGACTCGCCGGTATAGCGCTGCGCAAGCAGCGAGCCGAGCAGGCCCGCGAGGATGTCGCCCATCCCGGCGCTCGCCATGCCGGGATTGCCCGTGGCGTTGATGAACCAGTGACCGTCGCGCGCCACCATCACGCTGCCGTTGCCCTTCAGCACGACGTGAGCCTTGAATTCTTCCGAGAGGCGGCGCGCCGCGGCGACGCGGTCCGCCTGGATGTCTACGGTTTTCGTATTGAGTAGCCGCGCCGCCTCGGCGGGGTGCGGCGTCAGCAGCGTGTCGGCTCGCCGCCTCGCGCAGGCATTGCGCAAGTCGGCGCTCTCCGCCATCAGGTTCAGCGCATCAGCATCGAGCACGCATGGGATGTCGCTGGCAAGCGCGGCGCCGACCAGGGTCTCGGCGCGCTCGCTCTCGCCGATGCCGGGCCCGGCGACGAGCGCGTCGAGCTCCTGGCCGAGCGCATCATCCGGGTGGCGCAGCATGAGCTCCAGCGCGTCGGTGTCGACGCCGGGCGCCTGCTGATCGAGCAGCCCGACGTAGACCCGGCCGGCGCCGAGCTTCAAGGCTGCGCTTCCGGCGAGCAACGCCGCGCCGGTCATGCCTGCCGCGCCGCCGAGGATGGCCAGCGAGCCGGCCATGCCCTTATGGAAGTTGCGCGGCCGCGGCCTGAGCACGCGGCGAAACAGCTCCGGGCTGGCCAGCCAGGCCGAAGGCCGCACCAGGCGCCTGGCATCCAGCCCGAGCTCCGCGACGCGAATCTCGCCGCAGTGATCGGGCCCATCGAGCGTGAGCAGCCCCGGCTTGAGCGCAATGAAGGTAAGGGTGTGAGTGGCGCGCACCGCGTGGCCGAGCACGCGCCCGGTATCCGCATCGATGCCGCTCGGGACATCGAGAGCGAGGATGGGGCAGCTCTGCTGGTTCGCGTAGTCCACCAGCCTTGCAAATTCGCCCGTGATCGGGCGCGTCAGGCCGACGCCGAACAGGCCGTCGATGATCAGCGCCCAGCGTTTGTCGCCCGGCAGCGTCGCAGGATCCGCGACCTGGGCCACGGTGACGCGGAAGAACCGCTCGCGCAGGCGCTCGGCGCAGATTTTCGCGTCGCCGCCGTTGTTGCCGGGCCCGGCGAGGACGAGGATGTCCTTGCTCGTGTCCGGAGCAAGGCGGGCCGCGGCGTCGGCGGCGGCGAGTCCCGCGCGCTCCATCAGCGCCGGTGTC
>WNFG01005707.1_pt1 | contig 10474 bp, 12 predicted proteins | sample 5400431 | NCBI WGS metagenome assembly WNFG01 (sample SAMN13153346, study PRJNA577476) | soil metagenome | isolation source: 120 cm saprolite under Douglas fir tree site 2 hole 3 replicate 2 | place: USA:California | collected 2015-04-18
CGGAGCCGCACTGTATTCGGAAACCTTGTCGTGGGTAGCCGCCGTTCTTGCGTTCAGGATTCGCGCCGTTAGGAGAGACTCTCCCGCGGGTGTCGCGAGCTCCCTGGCTGCCAACGAAGTCCTCATCTTGTGAGCCAGGGCTTCCATTTGCGCGGGAGACACGAAAAGCAGCGAAGTCACAGCGATCTCCGCAACAGCTTGTTCGAGGCTCTGGGCTGAGGGCTCAGCGCGATCTAGTATTTGCTCCAATTTGCGGGCGCGGTCTCCGAATTCCTCCCGCGCCAGCGCCTTCAGCTCACCAAGCGCAGTTTCGCTTTCGGTTGACATGCCTTCAGGCCACCCTGGCAGGCCCAAGAGGCGGAACAGCTTCTGGTAGATCGAGGCAATCCCAACTCATCGTGGACCACATCGCCCAATCAAAGTACTGCAGGTATGCCTGTTGATCCACACCGTAATTGACACCTTCACGCAGACACTCGCTGACACTCCCTGACACTCTGTGACACTGCCGCGTCATGAATCCGACTTCGTTTGGCACTCCCTGAGACTCGCTGACATTCCGTGACACTCCATGCCCGCAGCCTCTTAATCCCAAGGTTCAGGGTTCGACTCCCTGCGCGAGCACCATCATGTGTGTGGAAGTTCAGCTGGCGTGCATCCAAAGGCCATCGGCTGATTCGCTCCAGACCTTCGGCTGATGCGCTACAGCTACTTCGGTTGATGAGTGACACTCCCGCGCACAAGGGAGGTGAGCGTGGCTGTGCACGGGTACAGGGTGGTCTTGACCGTGATTGCTGATGGTCGCACGGTGACGAGGTGGCGAGGGACTGGGGTGTCTAGTCGGCAGACGATCCGTGCCTGGATGGCGCGCTCTGTAGGCGGTGGATTGGAAGGGCTGATTAATCCTCACCAATTTTGGCATCACCGTCGGAGGGACGATGCAAGCTTCTCAGCGACTGGGAACACCAAGGCTTTGGGATCGCCCGCCGTGTTGGTCATTACGGAGATGACGATCCCTTCGTTCGGTAGGACGGCCAGAACCGACGAGTAACCGCCGTCTTCCCATCCTCCGTTGCCGATCGCTTGGTCCGCCCCGCGCCACGCGCCGTGCTTGGTTTGGTCGTACACGCCAAGCCCGTAAAAACCGTTCCCGAAGTCGGTCATGGCCAGCAGAGACTTTTCAGAGACGAGCTGGCCGCCGAAGAGCAGATATCCCCAGAGAGCTAGCGCCCCCGAATCGCTTGCCATGCACCCGGACCCATTCGCGTAACTGGCTTCCGCCTTGGTAGGCAGATAGCCGCCGCCAACTTCGAGGATATTGGGCCGAGCCTGCCCTCCAAGGAACGGAAGCGCGAGCGGACCCTTCGGACGCTCGGCAGGCTGATAAACCATCGAGGCGAAGCGTGGATCGGCGAGGACGTCGGAGCGGAGTGCAGCGGCCACGCTCGTTCCGGTCGTTGCCTCGATTACCAAACCAAGCAACATGTAGTTGGCGTCCTCGTAGACAAAGTGGTCGCCTGGTATCGAACGGTAGGCAGGAACGGTGGCCAAGACCTCCTGGGGTGTCCACACCCGCAGCGGATCTGCCTTCGCGCCACTGGGACCAAACCATGTCGGGTCGGGGATGCCGCTCTCCATGTGGAGCAGGTTTTCGACGGTGGCCCCATTGGTATCGAAGTGGAAGTTCGACGGGAGATGTTCCGAAACTGGGTCACTTAAACGCAGCAGGCCTTTTTCGGACAGGCGCATGACTTCGGCTGCGATCACCGTCTTGGTGAGGCTAGCGATGGAAAACTGTGAACGCACCTCGACCGGATGCACTCCGTCGGCGGTACTGGCCGCCCCGGACCATGCCTCGCCATCGGCAGCCAATACGGTCGCCGTGATGCCAGGCAGCCCTCCAGGATCGATTGCAGCGTTAAGGACGGCCTGCAGGGCACCCCTCGTGGATTGGGAGAAAGAACCGGTTGGCACATTCGGAAAGTGGCCAAGGGTGTAGGTCCGGGCGACCGGCGACGACGAAGAGCCGCAGGCGCCTGTCAACAGCCCGACGACGACAACCGCAGACAGAAATTCCCTCCCCATCCAACCAGCCGCCCTAACCGTTCAAGATGTCCGCGGCGTCCACGTTGACCGCAGCCATGGCCTGCTGAAGCGATGCTCGACCGGCATTGAATCCGGCTTGATCACCTGCTGACAGTGCCTCGGCCATCGTGACTAGAACCGTGTCGGCCGTTGCCAAATCAAGCTGCAGCCGGTTGTCCTTGGTGGTCATGGAGCTCGGGGCAGCGACCAGGACTACAGCTCTCTGGAAGCTCCCAACCTGCGCTGCGGTGCCTTGGAGCAAGGCCTGGCAGCTGGTTGCCTGACTCCCAGTGCAAGTGATCTGGTTCTGGCCGGCCAGGTCTTGGCACTCCACGCATAGATCAAGATTTCGTTTTTCGTTGCGCACAGAGCCGAGGTACGTTGCCACGGTCCCCTGTTGCGAACTCAGGACGCCGGTAAACATCGCGTCCATCCATGGACGCCCGCTGACGACGGCCGCAACCGAGCGATCCATGCCCGCAGCGTCCTGCGCCCGGCTGGCCGCAAGCACAGCATTGAGGCCCGTGAGTTGTAGTGCATTGTGGCGACGCATTTGACCGACTGCAACGGCGAACCTGGCGGGCGGTTCGAGCCGATTGAGATCATTTTGGATTTGGTTCACGACAGGTATGCGGAGGCTCACGTCGGCATCGCAGGCTGCAAACTGGTTGCCGAAGCACACCGACTCGATGCCTGGATCTGGGATCTTGATGTAGTCGTCGTACAGCATCAGTTTGTACGCGGCGATCGCGCGCTCCGAGTCGGCAGGAGTCTCACGGTCTGCCACAGGGTGTGTGACCAGGAAGGCGGCGGCTGCCGCAATCGCCAGCACCACGACAGTCATAACCGCGGCCAGTCGGAGTCCCAACTTTGGCGACCTCATCGGAAACGCCGGCCATCTCTGCGGCTTGACTCGCTTGCTGGCGAGAGCGGTCCGCAGTCGCTCGTAAGCACCCGGTCGCGGTTCGACATCGAGTGCTTCGTGGATTCGATCAAACAGAGTCCGTTCTTCCATCAGAATGCCGCCCCCTGGATCTGAATGATTGGACGGAGGCGACGGACTGCTCGTTCGACGCGAGTCCTGGCCGCCTTGGTGGAGATGCCAAGCGTTGTCGCGATTTCCTCAAATGGCATATCGAGGTAGTAGCGAAGGACCACAATCAGTCTTTCGTCGTGGCCTAACCTGAGGAGGGCTCGGCGAAGGTCGACTGCAGCTGCGACGTCAACCGACTGTCCCTCACCCTCAAACGATTCGGCCTTGACCACAGACCACCACCTGCTTCTGCTCACGGTCCGGCATTGATTGGCCACGATGGCTAGGAACCATGGCCGTAGGCTGGCGCCCTCGCGAAGGTTGCCAAGCCTTCTCCACGCTTTGAAAGCTGCTTCCTGAACGGCGTCCTCCGCTTCGTCGGCGTTGTGGAGTAGTCCAAAGGCCACGCGGAACGCCACCCTGTACTGGGGACGAATGAGCTCGGCAAAGGCTGAACCGTCGCCCTCCCTGGCAGCCAGGATCAATTCGGTGTCGGTCTGGACGAACATCACTTGGACCATCGCACTCGACCTATATAGGGCGTCGCGGGCCGATGTGCCCCAAATTTCTTGGCCGGAAATCATTTGGGGCAAACAGTGGCAACTGACCGTATATGACTGTGAAGGCGATCTCTTCGTTGACACCGGCAACAGCCATATAAGGAGTCGCGAATGGACACACTTACGAGACGGGTTTTTCGGCTGGCATTCATGACGTTGGGATTGGCGGGGCTGCTCGTCGCAGTCAACGCTGTGCCTGGGGCGGCCACGCCACCGTCGGGTCTGACAAACGTCACCTTGGCGCGTGGCACCGACCTGTCGGTTGGGACCATCGCGTTCAAAGAGGGAACGGACGTAGTCGTGACGCAGATCACGGTCATCCCCGGCGGCTCCTCTGGCTGGCACGCGCATCCAGGGGGTGCAATCGTGGTCGTGGAGCAGGGCGAACTCACCGCGCACCGATCGGTCGGCAGCCAGTGCGAGACCACCAACTACACCGCAGGGCAGGCGTTTATCGAGCGACCTGGCGAAGTGGATGACGTGGTCAATACCGGCAGGACCCCATACGTACTCATCGTCACTTTCCCGCGTGTACCTCAGGGTGGCTCCGCGAGGATCGACGTGCCAGACCCGGGTACTTGCCCGGGCATCTGACGGCTGTTGGGCGGCGGCGCGCTCTTCGATGGGGACGCCGCTCGCTAACTCGATGACCGACAACCAGTCGGAAGCCCAAACGTCGTCACTTAGCCGACCGCACTCGACCTAGAGGGCGTTGCGGGCAGATGTGCCCCAAATCTCTTGGCCGAAATCAGGTGGGGCAAATTGAGGCAACGGACCGTATATCGCTATGAAGGCGATTTCGTCGTTGCCACCGTCAACAACCGCATCAGGAGTCGCGAATGAGCACGCTTACCAGGGTCAAGATGGCCGCCCTGGTGGCGGCGCTGCTCGCTGTCGCGATTGTGGCCACGCTTCTGCTCACCGCGCGGTCACTCCACTCGAGGCATATCGTTCTGGCGAATCCGGTCGTTACGGGTATTCCGGTTTCCCTCCCGAAGTCGGGCGCCCTCGCTCCCGGGACCTATTTCCTGGCCAATCCAGATCCTTCCTGCGCAGGAGGATGTTCCGCTTACGCGGGGATCTATTTCACGCTGCCACCTGGATGGGCCAGCAGCAAAGGGCTCGTGTACAAGCACCTGAATCAGCCTGGCGAGGTTGCGTTCAGCGCCTGGACCGTGGATCAGGTGTACGCCGACCCCTGTGACTGGCAGGGAAGCGCGCTGAGCCCGCTCGATCTCGCCAACCATTCCCATGCTGCAAATGGTGCGATTGTGCTGGCGCCCTATGACGGGGGGCTGGCCAACCAGGCCTTTCGGGGTCCCCTCCCGCGTGCGCTGACCCCAGTGAAGCTGACGGATTTGTGGGCCGGACAAAGGGGGAGCGTGCTTGCCCTGCGGATCGATCTCTCAGTGCCGGCCGCGCTGGACATCTCCACCTGTGACAAGGGGGAGTTCCGAAGCTGGACCGAGTGGCATAGCAATGGTGCGAACTCCCATAACGCCGGCGGCCAGCTCGACTCTGTGTACATGGTCGATGTCGATCGCCGGCCGCTAGTGATCGACGCTTCGCACATGCCAGCCACCTCTCAGGCGGACCTCGCAGAGCTAAAGGCCATCCTCGCGTCGTTGATCATCGATCGGGGCTGATCGAGCCGACGGTGTGGAGTCCCGCCGCCATTGGGAGCAGCCACGACGTCTTCGCACCCTATTAGACACCTTGACCGGGAGACTCCCTGATCCTCGCTGAGACTCCCTGAGACGGTTGCGTCATAAATTCGAGCTCGAGTGAGACGCGCTGATCCTCGCTGAAACTCCCTGAGACGGTATGTCGAGAGACTCTTAATCCCAAGGTTCAGGGTTCGACTCCCTGCGCGAGCACCAAGATGCCTGTGCAAGTTCTGCTGACAGGTCTCGAAAGGCCTTCGGCTGATGCGTTACACACCTTCGGCTGATTTATCACGCTCCCGCGCATGAGGGAGGTGAGCGCGGCTGAGCAGAGATACAAGGCAGTCCGGGCGTTCGCAATTTGATGGTCGAGGGACGATTCCGGCCGGGCGCCACTGCTCGCTTACGTGGAGCGACCGGTAGGCGCAACTCGCACATGGGTGGCGAAGAAAAGCTAGCCTGATCCTTTCTAGTAATGGGCACGAGCTTCGTTGGGCGGCAAACCGAGCTCGCACTGCTCGAAAGCATCGGCTCGAACGCGATCGCAGAGGAGACTCCGTCCGCCGTTCTGATTTCAGGACCGCCAGGATCTGGCAAGTCGCGGCTGCTAACGGAGTTCGCCGGCCGGCAGCGACGTCTCCGCCCGCTGCGCATGGCCGGCTACGAGGCCGGCAATCGGGTTCCTCTGGCCGCGGCGGCGGATCTGATGCGTGAACTCTCCAAGGTGTCCGGAGCAGGCGCGATGTTGAGCGAGCTTCTCTTCGAACCGACGCCCGCCAGGCACAGTTCGCTCGAACCGCTGCGGATATTCGAAGCCGCGCGACGGTCCCTGCTCGGATTCGCCGATCCACTTTTGCTCGTCGTTGACGACATCCAGTGGATAGACGAGCTCTCAGTGGCTCTGTGCACTTACCTCGTACGCACTGCGGTAACTGAGCAGACGGAATTTATCGTGATCGCGGCCGGTCGGCCGTCGCACGAAACGATTGTGTTCTGGGACTCCTTGATCAAGGAGCTCGGCACCGAGCGAGTGACAAGTATTGAGCTCGGTCCTCTCGAACGCGAAGACGCGGTACAACTCGTCAGACAGGTCGCCCCTGATTCGAGCCCCGAACGAGCCGCGGAGCTCTGGTCCCGAGCGAAAGGCTCGCCGTTCTGGATTGGCGTGCTTGCCCGCGGCGACGAAAGAGTGAATCTCGCGGGCCTCGGCATTGACGCGAGTCGAGTGCTCGCGCTCCTTGCCGTCACGACCCGTCCACTTGCCGTCTCCGAATGCGGCGGGGTGTTGGGCTGGGACGAATCGCGATCTGAACGCGCAGTCGCGGAACTGGAGCGGTCTGGCTTGGTGGTCCGGCACGCCCTGTCGCATGGAGTCGCCCATGACCTGATCCGCGAGTCGGTCATCAGCGAGTTGTCTGCGCCTAGGCGTCGCGAGCTGCACGCAGCCCTCGCCAGGTGGTTCGAACATCATGCGGAGACCGACGTTCAACTCCTGCACGAGGCACTCATCCACCGCCGCGAAGCAGGGGCGGACCTCACCGACGTCGCCCTTCGCGTCCTTCAATCACCGCGACGAAGGCTGCTCGGTCGAGGAGGACTGCACGAGCTTGCGCAGGTCGCTGACTCACAACGACTCGCCGAACCGGTCGGAGTCGCGCTTCGGATCGCAGTGGCGCAACTGGCAAGCGAACTTGGGGACCAGCAAATCGCACTCGAGAGGTGGTCGCACCTCGCAAGTGTCGTCATTGATCCGACGGTTCGCGCCACCGCGTTCCTCGCGGCCTCTAAAGCGGCGATGCGGGTAGTCGAACGCAAGGAAGAGGCGTTTCCACTTCTCGAGCTCGCGCCAAGCCAATCGACTGACGATCCTGTGATCGCCGTCGAAATCCAATCGCATCGAGCCAACCTGCTTCAGGTTGTCAAACACGAAGCCGAAGAGGGTCGACGCGTCGCCTTCCGGGCAGCGGAAAAGGCGCGACAGCTCTGGGGCCAACATCCTGTCGAAATGACAGAGCGCGAACGAGACGCTTACGTGGCCGCCCTACAGGTCGCCTTCGATGCGGCCGTCGTCGAAGAGGATGGTCCAGCTCAACTGGGCATCGCCGACGAGCTAACGCTTGTGGCGCGCGGTTCAGAGGAAGGAGTCGTCTGGGCCGACCACGACCTGGCCGTCGGTTTGATGTTCGCCGGCCGAATGGGTGAGGCGATCGATAGCGGGCGGCGCGCTTGGACGCGAGCGCACGAGCGGATGCTTCCGATGCTGATGCTGACGTCGGGCGCGAATCTGCTGAGCATGCTCATCGCCGCAGCCCGACTCGACGAGGCAGGCGAAGTCATCTCGGAATGCATCGAACTTGAGCAACGTCTTGCCGGCACAGCCGAGCGCCTCGCCATGGGGAAAGTTGGCAACTATTCGATCCACGATCTACGGCATCAAGCGTGGCTCTCGCGCGGTGACTGGCGCGACGCCATCGCCAGTCTGGAACGCGAAATCGCGCGCCAGCAGGAGCCGCATTTTCGGATGCATCTTCACTGGCATGTTTTCGTGTGGCTTGCCAGGTGCGGCGATCGAAAGCGAGTAGACGAAATCGACCGTCACATCGCGGCGAGCCACAAGGACGCGGTGGCGGCCGATTGCCGGCGATGTGCACGGGAGCTCATGCTCAAGACCGCCGAGGCGTTCGCGCGTCTGGGTCGCTTCGAACAAGCGGAAAGGCAGCTAAGGCAATGGGATGAAAGTGGGAACTCGGGGGCCGTGAACGACGCCTTGTGGCGGCGACACATCGCCGCTCTGATCGCCACTGCCGAGAGCGACCGTTCTAGCGTTGCTGAGCTGGAGTCAGTCCTGGCGCAGAGGAGCCAGCTCGGCCTGATCGCCTCGGCGCTCTGGACGAGGCTCGACCTTGCCACGGCCGTGCAGGCAACCAATAGCCGGCGCGCCGCGGAGGAGTTTCGACAGGCAGGCGAATTGGCGGCGGCGGTGGGCGCGTTCACCGAGCAGCAGATGGCCGAACTCGGATTGCGCCGCCTCGGGGTCCGAACATGGCGACGCGGTCCGGCCCGCCAAGGAGAGCGCGCATTCGAAAGACTGAGCGAGCGGGAAAGGCAGATCGCGAGCCTGATCGCGGCTGGCCAAAGCAACCCCGAGATCGCGAGCAGGCTGTTTCTTTCCCGGAAAACTGTTGAGCGGCACGTTTCGAACATCCTGGCCCGAACGGGCAATCGCAACCGCACCGAGCTGGCCCGGTTTCTGAGCGCGCAAGAGCTGACTTCCAGAGCCACGAAATGAGGGAGCTCCCCGATGAACGTTCAGGGCTTTGCGCGGAAGCTGGCCTCATCAAGACCGCGGCCCGAGAGCCCGGTCTATTACCAGGAGGTCGGAACAAATGCAGAACGTCAGGACGATGATCAGGCGACCGGTTCCCATCGGGACGGCGGCGGCCAGTGGATTTCTCGCCTTCGTGGCCGGGGCAGTAATCGCTCTCGCAGTGCCAGCGGTCGCGACCGGAGTTTCAGTGACCAACAACTCCAGCGGGCCTGCATCAACCTCGGCGGTGGGCGCTGAGCAGATCGCCCTCAATCGCTCAGAGCAAGGACTCGGACCCGATGCTCAGGAGCGGAACGAGCAGCACTCCCAGGCAGGGGCGAGGGCTCCGGAAGACACCCACGGTCACTAGAGGCGGATTACCGAGCTGGTCATCGCGCGGCCAGCTCGGTGACACCTTATTTGGTTTCGAATCCAGGCCTTGATCGCGCCTATACCGCTGCGAGAGCCGCCACCTTGGCGGCGCGGCCGCGGCAGTACGCGAGCCACAAGACCGCCTCAGAAGCCACGTTGAGCCCGGCCTTGACACTGGCCTTTCGGATCGCAGAGACATCACACTCACCGACCGGGCCTTGCGGAATTCGCTCACATACTGTTCCCAGGCGCGGCTGAACGTCTCGAAGTGCCGCCTTTCATGACCGCGCATTCGGAGGAAAGTCCACCGACCTGAGCTTGTGTGCAAACAAGAGGAGGAAGCCCAGTTGACCGAACGAGAACTGTCCCTCGATGGTAAGCGCCATAGAATCGGAGCGAATCGGGATGGATCCGCGCCTCTCGAGGCTGCTGTCCGATCGAGCCGACCGACCGAACCGAAAACAGGTGCAAAAACGTAGGCACACGCGTGTCCTGACGGGTGTCCAGGGTTCGCCTCCTGCCTACCGCGACGGATTCATGCGCGTTGCCTCGGTGGTTCGTCGCGAGGATCCAGGACGCGAGCCTCGCCCCCCGATCCGAAGAAACCTGAGTGCTGGCTGGGGGTCGTCGCCGACCTTGGGGGCCCTACTTCATGAGGTTGACAGTCGATTTGACAGCTTACCCGGGACACTCCGTGACGCGCACGGTCGCTCTGTGACACGAACGCGTCAGAGCGCCGAATACGTGAGGCACGTCGTGACATGTCCTGGCACGTCAGGACAAGGACGGTCAATCTCCTCTTAATCCCAAGGTTCAGGGTTCGACTCCCTGCGCGAGCACCATCAAGTTTCAGACGAGCACCAACATGTTGTGTAGGCTCGGCCCTGCCAACGTGCGATTTTGCCGGTCAGGTCGACGCCTTCCGGAAAACGGGTAGCCGAATTCAGGTAGTGACCTGGCGGGTTCAGGTGTTTTCCGCCTTATGACCGTGTCTTGCGATTCCTAGGTTTGACCTCACTGCTCGCGATGAGCGAGCTGAATAAACCGGAAGGTGGTCAACGATGGACGTGAGGACAGCGTGTTGGCGATCGGCGATATTGAACAGAGTGGCGATCATTGCCGCCATCGTGGCGGTGTTCATGGTTGGGGCTACGGGAGGCTATCTCGTCAAAACATTGAGCCTTCCGGTCGCAGCTCCGAGCGCGCACATCGTGGCGGGTCAGTCCGTGGCGTCGGACGGTTCAGCATCGAACGACGCGTCGTCAACCGGCGCATCGTTCCGAGAACCAGGGAGCAGTCGAGGAGGACCTCAGCCTTAGCTTGGTTGCCGTGATTGAGTAGAGGGGGGCTCCGGGCGCGTCCCTCTCTGCTTTATCGGTGCTGCCATTAGCCCGTGCTCGACGGCCCACGTGGCGACTTCAGTTCGAGAACGAACATCCAGCTTGTTCCTGAT
>WNFG01010636.1_pt1 | contig 10470 bp, 9 predicted proteins | sample 5400431 | NCBI WGS metagenome assembly WNFG01 (sample SAMN13153346, study PRJNA577476) | soil metagenome | isolation source: 120 cm saprolite under Douglas fir tree site 2 hole 3 replicate 2 | place: USA:California | collected 2015-04-18
ATATGCGGAAACCGGCGCCACAGGCCTTCCCCTTCACTTGAAGTCAATATGCTGCGCAAGTCGTGGAGATAAGCCGCTTCGCCATGAGTGATCTCGCCGAAGAGTCCATCCCGCACCATGCCCAGGACCATCATCTCGGTAGAGCCATAACAGCAGTTCTCCAGGATGACGCAATGCTTGCGAGTAGCCTCGGAAGTATCGACCAAGTCCCAGCACTCTTGCAATGTTGAACAGGCAGGCACTTCGACCGCAGCATGCTTGCCATTCTTCATGACGCTGACCGCCATCGGAACGTGCCAGTTCCAAGGGGTGGCAATGTAGACGATGTCGAGGTCGAGCTGGGTCAAGTTCTTGAAATCCCATTCGCCCTTGCTGAAGCCGGCGGGCACTGCCTGGCCTGCGCTTGTGACCGCCTTCTGCGCTCGCGCCACTTTCTCTGGCACCAGATCGCAGATCGCCTTGACCTCTACCTTTTCAATCGCTAGCAAATCCTGCAGCAAGCTGGTACCGCGTCCGCCGACGCCGATAATTCCCAGGCGGACGCGCTCTCTTGCCTCGAACGGGACCCCAATCATCGTCGGGTTCGCACTTTTTGGTGGGCTGGCAAGGAGGTCCGGAGCCAGAATGTCAGTCGCAATCAGGAGTCCCGCACCGCCGATGGCGGAGCGCTTCATGAAATTTCGTCGCGAAATGTCCTTAGATTCTTTATCCGTTGGCATGGGGTGGCCTCCTACTGACTACGATCCGGTCCGATGGATAATAGTTCTACAACAAATCATGGGTGTTTTTCCGCCTGGAATGGGTTCTTCGACGAGTTGTGAGCCTCCTACTTGGCAACTCTCTGTTACCTCGGTTACCACCTCTGTCTCTAGTCCGGCGAGAGAAACGGAGCTAGAGTAAGGACATGTCGTTCTCCCGAATCGCATTTCTCTCTGTCTTCGCTGGGTGCCTGGTCGTGGGCGCCGGATCGTCAACTGCAATCGCACAGTCGAAGAAGCAACCGCCTCCACCGCCAGCGCGTGCCAAGTCGCCTTCTCCTGCGGTGACTGATGAATTTGTGCACAAGCAATTTGGCGAGAACTGCTCGCTGATGCCGGGTCCGCCGCAGTTTGTGGCCGATCTCGATGGCGACGGGGTGGATGACCTGGTGATCGCCGCACGCTGCAAGAATCCGATCGCCGATCAGGATGAGTATTCCTTCCGCGTAGCTGATCCCTACAACACCTTTCTTGGATTCGGCGAAGTGAAGGTCACCTCGACTTTTGCTTCGGACGAACCCGACCGCCGAGGCCTTAGCCTGCTGATTGTTCATGGCACTGGTGCGGACGCTTGGAGGGCCGAGACGCCAAAGGCCAAGTTCCTGCTGATCAACCTGCCTTTCAGGACGCTTGCGGTCAAAAAGCTGGTACAGAAGAAGCGGACGATCCTCGGAATCTACATGGAAGAGCGGGGCGAAGGCACGGACACTTCCTCCGTGGTCTACTGGGATGGGAAGAAATATCGCTACGACCAGCTGGGTTCGAGTCTGCAGTAGTGTTGTCCGCAAATTCCGCTACTAACCACGAAGGACACTAAGGACCACGAAGGAGATCTCAAGACTGAGACCTTCGTGTCCCTTCGTGCCCTTTGTGGCTGACGAATTCGGGACTCTGGCTAGCCGATCCCGAAGTGAAAAACATCCACGATCAGGAACGTTTTGCGGTTGAGCAGAACCACGCTGCCTCCGATTACTACGTGCTGGCAATCGGGAGGAGGAGGAGGAAGGCGGCGCTCAAGATCGTCGGGACACCGCGCCATTTTCTTTCGCAGGCCGGGCGGTAGAGTACCGCGAACGACCAACTGACGTTCCAGACCGGGAGGCAGCCGATCGCGTTTCGACAGGCCGGGCGGCAAATGCTGGGAATTCTCGTGGTACCAGACACGCATCTCATCGCGGTCGTGGTCGGAATAGCCGTGGCGGCCGTGATCTTTATCTTTGTCGTGTCCACGGCCGTGGCGGTCATGATCTTTTGCGTGACCGTGACCGTGATCGTCATCGTCGTCGCGATCGTGCTTCTCGTGACCGTGTCCGTTGCCCTGGGCGACGGCCATCGTTGTCGAGAGAGCGAGGGAAAGGATCGCGCTGGCTCCGATCCGCAACCATGTTTTGGGTGACATTTGGACTCCTCTTTGCTTCTGTGAAGCGCCTGAAGGCTTAGGGTACGAAAGTGGAGACGGGGGGACAAATTACGGAAGGACAACTCCGTGGCGGCTGCGAACCCGGCGGCGAGAGGGGACACATCTACTGCCCGCGTCAACCGCTATAATCCATCCCGCCATGAAACGCGAACAAAAAGTCGCAGAACTGAAGAGGCGGAACCAGCTGGCGGAAGCGGGCGGTGGGGAGAAGCGCCGCGAACGGCAGCACAAGGAAGGCAAGATGTCGGCGCGGGAGCGGATCGAGTTTCTGCTCGACGAGGGCACCTTCGAGGAGACCGACAAGCTGGTCACGCATCGCTGCACCGACTTTGGCATGGCTGAGCATTAATTTTACGGCGACGGATTCATTACAGGTTATGGGCGCGTCGAAGGGCGGCTGGTGTACGTCTTCGCGCAGGACTTCACGGTGTTTGGCGGATCGTTGTCTGAGGCCAACGCGGCAAAGATCGTCAAGATCATGGACCTGGCGGCGAAGATGGGCGCGCCCGTAATCGGGCTCAACGACTCGGGCGGCGCGCGCATTCAGGAAGGCGTGATGTCGTTGGCCGGCTACGCCGACATTTTTCTGCGTAACACGCTGTATAGCGGAGTCGTTCCTCAGATTTCCGCCATCATGGGACCGTGTGCGGGCGGGGCGGTGTATTCGCCCGCGATTACGGACTTCGTGCTCATGGTCGATAAGACCTCGTACATGTTCATCACTGGGCCGGACGTGATCAAGACCGTGACGCATGAGGAAGTCACGAAAGATCAGCTGGGCGGCGCCATGACGCACAACGAAACGTCGGGCGTGGCGCACTTTCTGGCGCACGATGACGCTGAGTGTTTGTCGATGGTGCGGGAGCTGTTGAGCTTCGTGCCGTCGAACAACCTGGACGATCCACCACGCAAGCCCTGCACGGATCCGAGTGACCGGGCAGACGCGGCTTTGGACACAATTGTTCCTGAACAGTCGAACCAGCCCTACGACATCAAGGATGTGATTCACGCCGTGGTCGACGACGCGTATTTCTTCGAGGTGCAGGAGCACTACGCGAAGAATTTCGTGGTGGGATTCGCGCGGCTGGACGGGCGTCCGGTTGGGATCGTCGCCAACCAGCCAGCGGTGCTGGCGGGGACGCTCGACATCAATGCTTCAATCAAGGGGGCGCGGTTCGTCCGTTTTTGCGACTGCTTCAATATTCCGCTGGTTACGTTTGAAGATGTGCCGGGGTTTTTGCCGGGCACGGCGCAGGAGTACGGCGGCATCATCAAGCACGGAGCCAAGCTGCTGTTCGCTTTTGCCGAGGCCACCGTGCCCAAGGTTACTGTGATTACGCGCAAAGCCTACGGTGGGGCGTATTGCGTGATGGCGTCGAAGCATATCCGAACTGACGTGAACTATGCGTGGCCGACCGCCGAGATCGCGGTGATGGGGCCGGAAGGCGCGGTAGACATCGTCTACAAGCGAGAACTGGAAGCCGCCAAGACCACCGCCGAGCGCGAGGAAGCGCGCCGGAGCAAGATCGACGAATTCCGTGACCGCTTCGCAAGTCCGTACGTGGCGGCAGAACGCGGCTATGTGGATGCCATCATCCAGCCCCGCGAGACGCGCAGAAAGCTCATTCAGGCGCTGGCGATGCTTGAGACCAAACGAGATAAGAATCCGCCGAAGAAGCATGGGAATATCCCGCTGTAAATCAGAGTGGAAGCATGGATCCATGCCGAACGTGCAAAATGTAGACCGATTTCTCCTCGTCCAGAACAACAAACAGAAAACGATAGGTACCACGGTTGCCCGAGCCGAATAACAGTTCGCGGATGGGTTGATCAAATGACGCGCTCTCGGGAGCCAGCGGACAACGCTCGGGGTGGCGCGCCAGACTTTTCGCGCTCTGGCGAGCGCGCCGGATCCAGTTGCGGGCCGCGCGGGGCGCCTGGGCGCGGATATAGCGATAGGCCGTCCTGAGATCGCTCTCGGCCGCGGGAGTAACGATGACGCGGTACGTTATCTACCCGCGTCTTCGCGTTCCAGTTCGTCAAACACTTCCTCTGCCGGACGCCCTGCGCCTTTGCGAGCCTGCGCAAGGCCACGGCGAATGCCGGCCACGGCGTCGAGTTGACTGGCCACCTCCTGATAGGCGGCAGCGTCGAGAAGCACAGCCTCGGCTTTACCCTTCACGGTGAGCACCAGCGGACGCCCGGTCTTCTTCATCTGCTTCATCAGGCCCGAGGAATTGCGCTTGAAGGTGGTCAGGGAATGAATGTCCTGGGTGACATCGATCATGGTGCGATTGTAGCATTACATGAGCATCTGATTTGATGCTCAATGCAGAGACTCATCCAGGCGCTGGAGACTGGAACAGGCGCAAGGAACTTGTTGGGTACCCCAGTGTGAAGCCTGGTCGCTTATTGAAGTGCTTCTTCATTCGTGTAAAGTCAATGCGCCACAAAATAGCGAATAAAAGGCGAATTAGATGTGCCCGGACCGAAAATTGATGAAATCGGGCCCTGGTCGGAAGTCAAGCTCGACATACTCAAACGCTATGCAGTTGAGTATTCAAAGATTCTGTCAAATCAGAGAAATCCCTCATTCTTCCACGTGTACATAGACGCGTTTGCCGGAGCCGGTTTCCACCTGTCCGAAACAACCGGGGAAATGGTCTTGGGCAGTCCCCTCAACGCGCTCTTGGTTGAGCCCCCATTTCGCGAGTTTCATCTCATTGATCTTGATGGTGACAAGATAGACGGATTGAACCAGTTGGTCCGAGGCCGGAAGGATGTGTTCCTTCACAAGGGGGATTGCAATCAGGTGCTGCTGCGAGATGTGTTTCCGAAAGTACTGCGAGAGGACTATAAGAGGGGACTCTGCTTGCTTGATCCGTACGCGCTGACACTTGAATGGAAAGTAATCCAACGAGCCGGAGACATGCAGTCGCTCGACATTTTCATCAATTTTCCGATCTATGCTATCAACATCAATGTCTTACACCACGATCCGGAGACCGTATTGCCTCAGCACATCGAACAGATGAATGCCTATTGGGGAGACGAATCATGGCGGGATGTCGCATACGAGAAATCTCCGGGTCTCTTCGGACCCATGGAAGAGAAAGTTACTAATCTTCGCCTCGCAGAGGCGTTTCGAGATCGACTCAAGAAGGTCGCGGGATTCAAGAAGGTTCCCCAACCTCTGGCGATGCGAAATAGCAAGAATTCTGTGGTTTACTACCTTTTCTTTGCTTCGCACAAAGGCACAGCGGAAAATATCGTCACCTACATTTTTGACAATTTTGGCAGGCACTGAGACCAAAGGTAATGTCTCTCAACTCTCACATCGAATGGACCGACGCGACCTGGAACCCGGTTCGCGGCTGCACGAAGATCAGCCCCGGCTGCAAGCACTGCTACGCCGAGACTTTTGCGGAACGGTTTCGCGGGGTTAAGGGGCATCCCTATGAGCAGGGGTTTGACCTTCGTCTAGTCCCTGGGAAGCTGACGGAGCCTTTCAGTTGGCGGTCGCCGAAACTCGTGTTTGTGAATTCCATGAGCGATCTTTTTCAGGAAGGCGTCCCCGACGAGTACATTGAAGCCGTCTGCCGAGTAATGGTCATGGCTAAATGGCATACGTTTCAGGTGCTCACGAAACGCTCGGGCAGGCTCAAAGAGTTGCTCAGTGGACGCTTGCGGTTTGCGGCAGAACAGGATCAAATTTGGTGGGGCGTCAGCGTAGAAGACCGGAAATATGGCCTGCCTAGAATTGGTCATCTGCAGCGAACGCCCGCCAAAGTTCGTTTTCTATCAATCGAACCGTTGCTCGAACATTTAGGTTCATTCAATCTTTCGAACATCAGTTGGGCAATTGTTGGAGGCGAGAGCGGTCCCGGCGCTCGTCCCATGCGGGAAGACTGGGTTCTCTCCGTCCGGGACCAATGTCGCGCCTATCATGTTCCTTTTTTCTTCAAGCAGTGGGGCGGTGTGCGGAAGAGCAAAAACGGCAGGTTGCTTGACGGACGCACCTACGATGAATACCCTCAGCGAGTTGTCTCCGCGATTCCTGAGCGGGAGAGTTGCCTGGCGTTTGCTCGCGACATTGTGGATTCCTTCCGGAAAACTGCCGCAGGGTCTTCTTTGATAGCGATTAGAGCCTAGCAAGCCCTCCTCAAACGCCAGTCCGCGAATTATTGGGGAGGTTCTATGAAGCGTTTGCCTGCCTTGCTCTTTTTCTGCTCCGTCACGCTATTGGCTTCGGCCCAAGATGTCGGCTCCTGGCTCACTAGCCTTCCGCAGGCGAAGGACTACGTGCAGAAGCGGGCTTCGAGTTATGACCGCAGTGGCGCTAATGCTGACTTTCGAACTGTTGCGCCAGGGGAATCCCTGACATTGTTGGACGAGTCCGGCCCCGGGCTGATCAGCCATGTTTGGGTCACGATTGCCAGCGACGATCCGGATCATTTGAAACAGCTTGTGTTGCGCATGTATTGGGATGGGGAGTCGTCTCCGAGTGTGGAAAGTCCTATCGGAGATTTTTTTGGCCTGGGGCTTGGGGAGTACTTCTTATACCAATCGATTCCTCTGTCGGTGGGATCGGACAAGGCTTTGAACTGCTTTTTCCCGATGCCGTTTCAAAAACACGCGCGGATTACCGTCACTAATGAAGGAGGGCGGAAGGTGGGCGCCTTCTACTTCAACCTGGACTACCGCGCTTACACCAGACCTTTGTCCGCGGACTCGCTCTACTTCCATGCGCAGTACCGTCAAGCCTCGCCGGCAAATGGGTGGACGAATCAATGGCGATCGAATGGCGATCCTTTAGTAGATACGAAGAAGAACCTGAATGGCGAAGGGAACTACGTCTGGCTGGAAGCCGCAGGCCGCGGGCACTTCGCAGGAGTGACCATGTCGGTGCTGCAGAATCAGGACGCATGGTGGGGCGAGGGCGATGACATGTTCTTTGTCGATGGAGAGGCAACGCCGTCGATCAACGGTACGGGATCTGAAGACTATTTTCTTGGTGCGTGGGGCTTCGGCGATCACCCATTCTCGTATGGGCTATTTGGCGCACCTGTGAAGGGGAATGAGAAGGCGGGAAGTCGCACGTCAGTCTATCGCTTTCACCTGGACTCGCCGATCACATTCACCAAGTCGTTGCGGGCGACTATTGAGCACGGCCACGCCAATCATCGCTCCGACAATTTTTTCTCGGTCGCGTACTGGTACCAGACGGAACCCCACGCGGCCTTTCCGCAGCTACCGCCAGTGGATCAACGTATTCCGAAGATTCATCCGGTGGGAGGGTCTGGAAACGCAGGCAAGTAGGCAACCGGTGACGACAGAATGAGTAGGTCTTAATGACGGACCCAGGCTCATGAGCTCAGACTGAACTTCGCGGGCGGGGCACCCGCAGCACACAAAAATTAAGAGTTCCGAGGTGGTGTCAGGTCCATTCGTCTCGGCCAGTAGCTCGCGTTTGACCCTCGCTCGACCTGCTCTCGCCTGCTACCCTTGCGGGCTGCTGCGCGCGATCTTCGCTTGGGCTCCGGGCTCACCGCCAACCGGATAAATCTACCTAACGCCTCGGAACTCTATCCTGCCTTCGACAGGTCTTCTCGTTCTCCTCGACCAGCGCTTTGCTATAGACCCTCTGCCCTCCTTCCTCATCTTGCGATCAGGAAAGTGACTGGGCTCTAGCCCCGGACGCCGCACCAACCGGAAAAACTTAAGAAGTTGTCAAAGAACGAGTTTCTTTTACTCCTTCTGGATTTAGAGTCAACGAAAAACTGCTGCTTGTAACCACATGTCTTTTCAATCGAGTGCAGCCAGTCCACAGCCCCCTGACCGGATTTGGTGCAGGTGGGCCAGTGAGCTTCCGCAGAAGCCGCGCCGGACGCGGGTTTCGCGACGTCAGAATTGCGGAAATGCACTGTCAGGGATTCTGTGGATGAGCAAGCGTTTGTGAAAATCACGCAGAAGTGACGCGGGACAAGGAGTTCCGTCTCACCAAAGAGACGTGGGGACAGCCGCCCCCGGCTGTCCGGCCGGGTCGAAGACCCGGCTTGGAGACGCCACCAAAAGCCAGTCGAGCTTCGCTCGACCGGACAGCCGAGGGCGGCTGTCCCCACATGAGCATGCCACCTGACCTGAGTTGTGCGATAGCGCGCCAACTCCGGCAGGAATTACAATGCCTTTCCTGGCTTTGGAGGCTGGACTTGATTGTGCGCGCCTTGCTTCTCCGGTGTCTGGTTGCCCTCCTGCTCTCAACCTTATCTGCAGCTCAGACCGCCGAAGAGAAGACTGCGAAGTACTTCGAGTCGGTCCGCAAACAACCGCCCTTGCTGCTCGCTTTTCTGCGCGAGATGCCCAAGGGCGGAGACCTGCACAACCATCTTGACGGCGCGATTTACGCCGAGGACCTGATTGACTTTGCCGCCTCCGACAACCTGTGCGTCGACCGCACTTCCTCGCGCCTGATCGCTCCGCCCTGTGACTCATGCGAACGGTACAGATCGAAACCCGCGATCCAGTGCGCCTACTCCGACCACGTCCTCTACAACCAGATCATCGATGCCTGGTCGATGCGCAACTCGAAGCCAGGAGACGAGTCCGGCCACGACCATTTCTTCGCCACCTTCGAAAAATTTGGCCTTGCTTCCCACACTCATGCGGCCGAGGCGGTCGCGACGGTGATCAATCGCGCTGCCCAGGAGCACTTGCAATATGTCGAGTTCATGCACACGGCCGACGGCGGCGCTGCCCCGGAACTTGGAATGAAAGTCGACTGGAACCCCGACTTCGCCAAGCTGCGAGAGACAATGCTGGCCGCCGGACTGAAAGATGTGGCAACGGCGGCAAGCAAGAAGCTTGCAGAAGATGACGCTCGCGCGCAAACGGAGTTGAAATGCGGTACCAGCGAGGCGCAACCCGGCTGCAATCTCAAAGTCCGCTACATTTACCAGGTGCTTCGCGGCCTGCCGCATGAAGCAGTGTTCGCGCAAATTCTGCTTGGATTCGAGCTGGCCTCAACCGACCCCCATTTCGTGGGACTCAATCTCGTAATGCCGGAAGACTGGTACGTGCCCATCCACGATTTCAACGTGCACATGGCCATGCTCGACTATCTGCACAGCGTCTATCCCAAGGTGCACATCAGCCTGCACGCCGGCGAGATTGCGATGGGCTTGGTGCGACCCGAGGACTTGACGTTTCACATTCGTGCCTCAGTCGAGCGCGGACATGCCGAGCGCATCGGCCATGGGGTTGACATCATGAACGAAAAAGATCCCATCGGCCTGATGAAGGAGATGGCCAGGCGCAACGTTCTAGTTGAGATCAACCTGACCTCGAATGACCAGATTCTGGGCGTAAGCGGCGACGACCACCCCCTGTCCGTTTACATGAAGTACGGAGTGCCCGTCGCGCTCTCGTCCGATGACGAAGGCGTTGCGCGTTCTGACATGACCCATGAATATTTGCGCGCGGTCGAGGGACAGCACGTCTCGTACGCGGACTTGAAACGCATGGCGCGGCAGAGTCTGGAACATAGCTTTCTGCCGGGAGAAAGTCTGTGGACAGAGACGAAGGGTGCGTTTCGCCCAGTGTCCGCGTGTGCTGCAGATTCAGCGGGATCCGAGAAGCCGTCCCTGGCCTGCGATAAGTTTCTTACCACAAACGAGCGAGCCCGCGAGCAGTGGAAACTCGAGGGGGCATTCGCGCGATTCGAGAAGAAGTATTAGCCCCTGCGCAGTGCACCAACGCAGGACCTAATTGCGGCACCGCTCGGACCGACCGTGGCCAAATGAATGACTACGAACGCTGATTTCAACTCCGCTGAATACGCGGCGCAGTTAGTGGGATCGCGCGCCTCCTTGCGCCCGCGTATCGGGCTCGTGCTCGGTTCGGGGCTGGGTGCGTTCGCCGATTCCTTGACCGACGCTGCTCACATCCCCTATGCAGACATTCCCGCATTCCCCCAGTCCACTGCCATCGGGCACGCCGGACGCATGGTCCTCGGAAAAGCCGGGTCTATTGCGGTCGCCGCCATGCAGGGGCGTGTGCATCTCTACGAGGGCTACTCCGCGCAGGAAGTTGCGTTTCCGATTCGCGTGTTCGGACGCATGGGAATTCGCGCAGTGATTCTGACCAACGCCGCCGGCGGGATCAATTTGAACTACTCGCAGGGCGCGCTGGTGCTGATTCGCGACCACATCAACCTGCAAGGGCAGAATCCGCTGGTGGGGCCCAACGACGAGCGCCTCAGCGTGCGGTTTCCTGACATGACCCACGCGTCCGCGA
>WNFG01013043.1_pt1 | contig 10469 bp, 10 predicted proteins | sample 5400431 | NCBI WGS metagenome assembly WNFG01 (sample SAMN13153346, study PRJNA577476) | soil metagenome | isolation source: 120 cm saprolite under Douglas fir tree site 2 hole 3 replicate 2 | place: USA:California | collected 2015-04-18
TCGCGAGATACATGCGGCGTGCGCGCAATCAGATGCTCGATGTCAGGCCCGTCCAATGCGCCTCCGACGCCGATTTGCCGGCCGCGACAAGGCTATGGACTGGAGCCAATAGGCGCAATCTTTTCCAGGCGCGCGAGACACCCTAGACGAAGCTTGGCCGCGCCTTCAGCGACTCGCGGTCGAAGCCCGCCACCTTCTTGTAGCGTTCGGAGATCGCTTCGAGCTCGGCGGTCGAGATCACGTCCTCGATGCGCTCGAAGCGTTGGCCGCCCGAGCGCTGCCAGACCTCGCGCAGGATGGCGTCGGGCGGATCGCTGCGGTTGGTCAGCACGACCTTGGCCGTCGCCGGACCACGGACTGCCTCGTAGCGCTGCAGCGCTTCGGGCGTCGCGCCAAGTTTTCTGATCTGTCCGGTGAGGAAGCGCGCATCGAGGATCGCCTGGCCCGCGCCATTGGAGCCGCGCGGATACATCGGATGCGCGGCGTCGCCCAGCAGGGTGAGCCGGCCAAGACCCCAGCGCGGCAGCGGATCGCGATCGACCATGGGGTATTCCAGGATCTCCGCGGTGCTCTCGATCATGCCGCTGATGTCGAGCCAGTCGAACTTCAGGCCGGCGAAGGCCGGCATCATGTCCGACAGCCGGCCGCGGCCGGTCCAGTCCTGACGCACCGCCTCGGCCTGCTCGATCTCGGCCACCCAGTTGATCAGCGGCAGGCCGGCCGTCTCCGGCGTGCCCGGCCGGATGGGATAGATCACCGTCTTGCCGACCGTCATCCAGCCGGTCGAGACCATGGTGTCGCCGCCGAGATAGGCCGGCCAGCGCACCGCACCGCGCCACATGTTGACGCCGGAATATTTGGGCGGGCCCTCGTTGGCAACGAGTTGATGGCGCAACGCCGAATGGATGCCGTCGCAGCCCACCGCGAGCTTGCCGCGTTGCGGCCCCGCCTTGTCGAAGTGCACGACAACGCCGGCGCCGTCCTGATCGACCCTGATGCAGCGGTGATCGAGCTTGAGCGCGTCGCCGTCCAGCCGCTCGACCACCGCGTCGAGCAGCACCCGATGCAAGTCGGCGCGATGGATCGAGAGCTGCGGCCAGTCGTAGCCGGCAAAGCGGCCGCGCGGTTCCTTGTAGATGAACTGACCGTGGCGGCTGTAGAAGGCGAGCTCGCGCGTCTCGATGGCGCACGCCGCCAGCGTCTCCTGCAGGCCAAGCTCGCTCAGTTCGCGCATGGCATGCGGCAGCAGATTGATGCCGACGCCCAGCGGCAGCACTTCGGGCGCGGCCTCGAACACGCGCGAGGAGATGCCGGCCTGGTGGAGGCTCAGCGCCAGCACCAGCCCGCCGATGCCGCCGCCGACGATCAGGACGTCGGGTCTGTCGCTCACGCCGACCCTACTCCGGCTGGATCCCGCGCTTGGCCACGACGTCGGCCCAGCGCGCGCGGTCGCGGGCCACGATCTCGCCCAGCGCCGCCGGTGTCGAGGTGGCGGGAGCAAGACCCTGCGCCTCGAACACCGCCTTGGCTTCGGGCGAGCCCAGGATCGCGGCGATCTCGCGGTTCAGCCGCTCGACCAGCTCGGCCGGCGTGCCCTTGGGCGCGAAGAAGCCGTACCACATGTCGACATCGACGCCTTTGAGGCCGCTTTCGCCGAGTGTCGGCACGTCGGGAAGCTGCGGCAGGCGCTCGGGGCTGCCGGCGGCGATCGCCTTCAGCTTGCCGGCGCGGATGTGCTGGGCGGAGACATGCACCGGCAGGAACATGTAGCCGATCTGGCCGCCCAAAAGATCCTGCACGGCGCCGGCCGTGCCCTTGTAGGGCACATGCACCAGCTCGATGCCGGACGCGGTCTCGACCAGCGCCATGGACAGATGATGCGGCGTGCCGACGCCGGGGCTGCCGTAGGTCAGGGTCTTGGGCGCGGCCTTTGCCGCCGCGACCAGCTCGGCCAGCGTGTTGGGTTTCTGGCCGGGATGGGCGACCAGCACCAGCGAGCCCCAGGCGCTCAAGCCCAGCGGCGCGAAGTCGGCCACCGGATCGTAGGGCAGATTTTTGTAGAGGCTGGCGTTCATGACCAGGGTGTTGACCGACGACATCAAGGTGTGACCGTCGGGCTTGGCGCGCGCCACCTGCTGGCTGCCGATATTGCCCGATGCGCCGGCCACGTTCTCCACCACGACGGGCTGGCCGAGCTTGGCCGTCAGCCGCTCGGCCACGAAGCGGGCGATGATGTCGGGACCGGTGCCTGGCCAGGCGAAGGCCGATCGGACGGCCGCAAGGACAACGATCGGGCTGGCGAGCAAAGGCAGGAACCGGCGGCGGCGCATGGCGCCATTCAAGCAGCCCTCGGGCAGCTCGTCGATACAACTTAAGCGCGATTTACTTCCCTATCGCTCGTTCTATAATTGTTCCCCTCGAAGGATCGGGTGAGGGACATGCAGGCAAGGGTTCGGACCGTTTCGTTCCAGGGCATCGATGTCCTGCCGGTCGATGTGCAGGTGCTGGTGGCGCCGGGCAATATCGCCTTCGCCATGGTCGGGCTGGCCGACAAGGCGGTGGGCGAAAGCCGCGAGCGCGTGCGCGCCGCCTTCCGCGCGCTGGGGCTTGCCCTGCCGCCGCAGCGCATCACGGTCAACCTCTCGCCAGCCGACCTCGCCAAGGAGGGCAGTCACTACGACCTGCCCATCGCGGTGGGCCTGCTGGCCGCCATGGGCGTGATCCCGCGCGACAGCATCGCGGGCTTCGTCGTGCTGGGCGAGTTGGCGCTCGACGGCGCGCTCAGCCGCGTGCCGGGCGTGCTGCCGGCGGCGATCGCCGCCCAAGCGGCGGGGCTGGGCGTGATCTGCCCCGCGGTGTGCGGCGGCGAGGCCGCGTGGGCAGGCTTCGACGCCGCCCCTCATGACAAGGATGGCGACGTCGACAGGCCGGCGATCATCGCCGCGCCCTCGCTGCTGGCGCTGATCAACCATCTGCGCGGCCAGCAGACCCTGCCCATGCCGGAGGCGCTGGTGGCCGAGGACCGCGCCAACTACCCCGACCTGGCCGAGATCAAGGGCCAGGAAAGCGCCAAGCGGGTGCTCGAAGTGGCGGCCGCGGGCGGCCACAACCTGCTGATGATCGGCCCGCCCGGCTCGGGCAAGTCGATGCTGGCGGCGCGCCTGCCCGGCATCCTGCCGCCGCTTGCCGCCGAGGAAGCGCTCGAAGCCTCGATGGTGCGCTCGCTGGCGGGCGATCTCGGCGAGGGCAAGCTGAGCCGCCGCCGCACGTTCCGCGACCCGCATCATTCGGCGACCCTGCAGGCGCTGGTCGGCGGCGGCCTGCGCGCGCGGCCGGGCGAGGTGTCGCTTGCCCATCATGGCGTGCTGTTCCTCGACGAGTTGCCGGAATTCAACCGCGCCAGCCTGGAGGCTTTGCGCCAGCCGCTCGAATCGGGTCGCGTGACGGTGGCGCGCGCCAACGCCCATGTCACCTATCCGGCGCGCTTCCAGCTCGTGGCGGCGATGAATCCCTGATGGAACCGAGCCGCGCCTGTGGTCGCACCCCGCGCTGCGGCCTCGACTATCAGGGCAAACTCTCGGGCCCGTTGCTCGACCGCATCGATCTTTGCATCGACGTGCCGCCGGTGAGCTCGGCCGATCTTGCGCTGCCGCCGCCGGCCGAAAGCTCGGCCGATGTCGCCAACCGCGTCGCCGCGGCGCGCCTCGTCCAACGCGAGCGGCTGGCCGTGCTAGACCGCAAGGGCAAGTTGGTCGAAGTGGAGGCCGAACCCAGCGCCGGCCTGCTGTCCGATCGGGCCCGCAGCTGGTCCAAGCCGCGCTGCAACGCCGACACCGACGGCGCGCTGCTGGCGGCCATCGCCGAGCCCGACGCCGAAGGCCGTGCCCTGCTGACCCGCGCCGCCGAACGGCTCGGCCTGTCGGCCCGCGCCTGGCATCGCACCTTGCGGGTGGCGCGCACCCTGGCCGACCTCGACGGCGCGGAGTCTGTGCGCCGCCTGCATATCGCCGAAGCCTTGAGCTATCGCCGGCCGCAACCGCGCCAGGCGATGGCGGCGTAGCGGCCGAAAAAACATCCGGCGGGTCTGCAGGTTCCAGGCCTTGAGAATCCCCAGTCCGGCTCACCGTTTCCGGCCTCTCCTTCCTGTGCCGCCGTTCAACTTTTTTTCGTAAAAAGTTCCCGCAAATCGTGTAGGCTGATGCCTAACGCTTAGGGGGCACAGCGGGGATGTAGTGGTGCCGCCTGCAGCTGACATTCGGGCTCGGGGGGACCCGCATGAGCAAATATCCGACTGCCGTCGCCGCAAGGGTCTCGACCCATCGGTCGCCTTGCCCGGGTGTTGGCGTGTCGGCAACGTCGCTTCAACTCATGGTCTGATGCGGTCATTGCACGGCTCCGGCGACCATCGAGGTCGCAGTGCCGTTGGGAGAGTTCCATGGACAAGAAGATAACCATCGCCAGCGCGTCGTCCGCAGAATATTTCCATTTCCTGCAAGGCATGGTCCTGTCGGTGAGGGAAAAACCTCAAAGCAAGGACATTCACATCTCCTTGTACGACCTTGGACTGACCGCCGAGCAAAAGACGTGGTTAAAGGGTCAGGTCAACAACATCGTCGAGCCGAAGTGGGAATACGGCCTGTCGGCGAAAGACGGGATGCGCGATCCCTTCCGGGCGATCCTGGCAAAGCCTCTGATACCGAAATATTTCCCCGGCTACGACGTTTACCTGCATTTGGATGCGGACGCCTGGGTCCAGGACTGGTCGGCGATCGAGACCTACCTCGCGGCCGCCGACAAAGCTGCCTTGGCCATCACGCCCGAGATCCATCGCGCCTATACCGCCAACTACACCAGCAGCAACGAGTTCCACGACTTCATCGTCGAGCTCTATGCCGGGACGTGGGGCGAGGACTACGTCAAGAAATACTCTCATTACCCCATCCTGAATGCCGGCGTGTTCGCCATGCCGAAGCATTCGCCGGTGTGGGGGCTGTGGGAGGAAAACATCCGGGTTTCGCTGAAAAAAAGCCACCATCATTGCATCGAGCAAGCGGCGCTGAACCTTGCCGTCTTCGAACATCCCGAGCTGTTCCACTTCGCCGCGTCGGACAAGAAGAACATTGAGTTTCTGCCGGCCACCTGTAATTGGCTGTGCCACCAAAGCCTGCCGCTGTTCGACAAGCAGAGTGCCGCCTTCGTGGAGCCCTACTTGCCGCACGCGAAGCTCGGCATCATCCATCGTTCGTCGGACGATTTCAAAGACAAGAAATCCGCGCCGATCTACACCACGGATGGTGGGACCGTCGTCTGCAATCTCAAATACAAGGAGGGTTCCTATGACGTCGCCGTCAAATCGGCGGAGCCCGAGCACTTAAGCGACTGGCAGGGCAGGGGTGGCAAGAAATATTGACCTGCCGCCATCGCGCATGACCAAGGACTCGACGTGGGCGCCTGTTGCTCCCCTCCTGCTTCTTATCCTGATCGACGCGATCGGCTTTGCCTTGTTGACGCCGCTTCTGGCGGCGGCGCTCGCGCCCGGTTCGGACGCCGCGCTGCAAGCCGGACTGTCGCCCAACGCCCGTCACCTGGTCTATGGATTCGCCTCGGGTCTGTACCCGCTGATGACGTTTTTCGGCGCGCCAATCCTCGGCCAGCTTTCCGATCGGCTCGGCCGCAAGGCCATCCTGCTGGTGTGCGCCGGCGGCATCGTGGTGAGCTACGTCACGATAATCGCCGCCTTCGCGTACGGATCGATTTCGCTTCTCATGGCAGGACGGTTCATCGGTGGGGTGACCGCGGCAAGCCAGGCGGTTTCGCTTGCAGCGCTCGTCGACGTTTGCCCACCGGAACGTAAGGATTTCTGGCTCAGCATGGGATTGCTGTCGTCTTCGCTCGGCTTCGTGCTCGGCCCCGCTCTCGGCGGCCTGCTGTCCGACGCCCAGATCGTGCCGTGGTTCGACGCTCTGACGCCGCTCTACGCGACCGCGCTGCTCGCCGCAGTGAACCTGGTTCTTCTCGCCTGGTTGTTTCATGACCGGCGCATCGCCGCCCCGTCGGCAACCGCTTCCCGTCCGTCGCTGGTGAGCGGCTTCAGGAGTTTCACGTCCGCCTTTGCAACCCCGGGCGCGCTGCGCGACGTCTCCTGGGTTTTCCTGCTGCAGGAACTGGCGTGGGGCGCCTACTTCTTCTTCATTCCGGTCTTTCTGCTCGGTCGCTTCTCGGCGAGCGGCAAGGAGGCGAGCTTCTTCATGTCGGTGATGGGTGTCGGCTTCTGCCTGAGCTTTGCCGTGGCGATGCCGCTCCTCACCAAATACTTCTCGACCCGGGCCATCACGCGATGGAGCCTGGCGGTCACCGCCGCCCTGATCGCCGCAAGCGCGCTCGCCCCGTCGATGCTGCTCGAGTGGCTGCTGATCGTGCCGATCTCCGTGGCGGTCGCGGTGAGCTATGGCGCTCTGATCATTCTGTTCACCGACACCGCCACCGAGGACACCAAAGGCGAGGTCATGGGCATCACCGCGGCCATCAACTCGCTTTCCTTCGGCGCCGTTTCGTTTTTTGGCGGCGCGATCGAAGGCGTCAGCGGCGGCGCCCCGATCGTCGCATCGCTTGTTCTCATGACGATGAGCTGGTTCTTCTTCAGTCTCCAGAAACCCATACCCACCACCCCACAACCCGAGCAATCAGCATGAAAACTGTGATCCTCGCCGGCGGCTTTGGCACGCGGCTTTCGGAATACACCGACGACATCCCCAAGCCGATGGTCCCGATCGGCGGAATGCCGATGCTGGTGCACATCATGGGCATCTACGCCCATTACAACTACAAGGATTTCGTCCTTGCCCTGGGCTACAAGGCCGACCGCGTGAAATCGTATTTTCTCAACTACTACACGCTCCATTCCGACTTCACGATCGACATGGCGACCGGGGAAAGGTCGACGATCAACCGGTCGATCCTCGATTGGAAGGTGACCCTGATGAACACCGGTCTCAATACGATGACCGGCGGACGCCTGCGGCGCCTCGCGCCGCTGCTCAAGTACGAGACGTTCATGTGCACCTACGGCGACGGCGTCAGCAATGTCGACATCAACAAACTGCTAGAGTTCCATCGCCGCCACGGCAAACTCGTCACCATGACCCTTGCCCGTCCCTCCGCGAGGTTCGGGGTGGTCGAGACCGCAAAGAACAACAGCGTCAAGGCATTCCGCGAAAAGCCCGTCGACAGCGAGGGCTGGGTGAACGCGGGCTTTTTCGTCATGGAGCCGGGCTTCCTCAAATACATCAAATCAAGCGAGACGGTCCTGGAACGCGAACCGCTCGAGACCGCCGCCGCCGAAGGCCAACTCATGGCCTATCGCCACGAAGGTTTTTGGAAGCCCATGGATATGAAGAAGGACGTGCAGGACCTCAACAAGATGTGGGAAAGCAACGCAGCGCCTTGGCGGCTGGACGCGAAAGTCTGATCGACTCCCCGCACGTCAGTAGCAAAGACCATCACTCTAGAGCATGAGCGACTGCATGTTTGGAAACTTCTATCAGGGCAAGAACGTATTCGTGACAGGCCATACCGGCTTCAAGGGATCGTGGCTGTCGGCGTGGCTTCTCAAGCTCGGCGCCAAGGTGACCGGCTACGCCCTGCCGCCGCTTTATGACGAAAGCCACTTCGAACTCCTCGGCCTTGCGTCCAAGATCCGACACGTTGAAGGCGACGTGCGCGATCGCCAACGTCTCACGGCCGCAATGGCCGAAGCAAAACCCGACATCGTGTTCCACCTCGCCGCGCAGGCGCTGGTGCGCGAGGCCTACCGCGATCCTGCTGCGACGTTCGACACCAACGTCATGGGCGGCGTGAACCTATGCGAGGCGGTCGGCAAGACCGAGAGCGTGCGCACGCTGGTCTACATCACGTCCGACAAGTGCTACCGCAACGTCGACTGGGAATGGGGATATCGCGAGACCGACACGCTTGGCGGGCGCGATCCCTACAGCGCCTCGAAGGGCTGCGCCGAGCTGGTGTTCGCGGCCTATTGGACCTCCTTCCTGTCCAAGTCCGATCGCGTCAAGGCCGCATCGACGCGGGCCGGCAATGTGATCGGCGGCGGCGACTGGGCGAAGGATCGCCTCATCCCGGATTGCATCCGCGCCTTGCGCAAGAAGGAAACCATCGAGATCCATCATCCCGATTCGACCCGGCCGTGGCAGCATGTGCTCGAGCCGCTCGGCGGCTACCTGCATCTGGGGCGCCATCTCGGCGGCGCCAAGGGCGCCGATTTCTGCCAGAGCTGGAATTTCGGCCCCAACAACAGCGCCAACAAGAATGTCGGCGACGTTGTCCAGGACGTCATTCGGCTGTGGGGCAGCGGCAAGGTGGTGGTCGAGCGCGATCCCAACGCGCCCCATGAGGATCACTGGCTGCAGCTCAATTGCGACCGCGCCAACCAGTACCTCGCCTGGAGCCCGACCTGGAACTATCCCGATTCGATCGGCGAGACCATCGGCTGGTATCGGCGCTATCAGGAAGGCGCCGACATCGCCGCCCTGACCGACTCCCAGATCGAGAAGTACAACCAGGCCTGGAAGGCCGCGGGCCGTGATTGAAGGCGTCGTGCGGCATCCCCTGCGGCAGTTCATCGATGACCGCGGCCGCACGATGCACATGCTTCGCAACGACGATCCGCACTTTCGCGCCTTCGGCGAAATTTATTTCTCCGGCGTGCATCGCGGGAAGATCAAGGGTTGGTACCGGCACCGCGAGAAGACGCTGAACTATGCCGTACCCGTCGGCACGATCCGCGTCGTCATCTACGATGACCGCGCGGGAAGCCCGACTCTCGGGCGGCTTGCCGAATTCGTGCTCGGAGAAGACCCTGCTCAATACGCGCTGCTGACCATCCCACCCCTTCTCTGGTACGGGATCCAGGGTCTTGCGCCGGGAACTTCTATCGTCGCAAATTGTTCGGACCTCCCGAACGACCCTGCCGAATCCGAGCGCAAGGAGTCCGATTCACCCGACGTACCCTACACATGGCCGGCGATCGCCTGAAACAATCGTCGTTTTCCCTGTTCGCGGGATAGTTCGCCGACAAAGGCTTTAGCGCGCCGGCTGGTTGGGCGGGTTGATGAGCCACGAATTGGGGGAAATCGGGCCGGGGTCGGCTTTCTCGGGCGGCGGCGGTGCACCCCCATCGTTCTTGGCATCGTTCTTGGCCGAACACGCTGCGGTCAAGGCAAGCACGACGATGGCGATAAGGGGAAGACGTTTCATCAGCAGGACTCCCGGTTTGGCTGTCGGTGCAGGCTAAAAGACTCGACGTGCCACCGGCGGCTCGATCGATGGCGCAGCATGTCGCCATCGCGCGCCTCGCGCAACGGCTCCAGGCCTCGGGATCCATCGGCCTCCTTCAACGCTCTTCGGTCGCGAGCTTGAGCCCCAGACCGATCAGCGCCGCGCCGGTGATAGCCTCGAGCGTGTGGCGGATGGTCGGACGGCGCAGCCAATTGCCGACCCGCGCGACCGCCAGCGCATAGGCCGCGAGCCACAGCAGGGTCATCAGGCTGAAGACCAGGCCGAACGCGGCTAGGCCTTCAAAATTCGCGGCCCCCGGGGGCGCGAACTGCGGCAGCAGGCTGGTGAAGAACGCCGCCATCTTGGGATTGCCGAGATCGCTCAAAACGCCTTGGCGGAAGGCCGCAGCCGGCGCCAGACCGGGCCGTGCCGGCACCGCTGCCGTGTGCCGGCGCGGCGCGGCCCGCCAGGCTGCACGCAGCGATTGCAGGCCGAGCCACACCAGGTAGGCCGCCCCAGCATACTTCACGGCGAGGAACAGCGGCTCGGAGGCGACCAGCAACGCTGCGATGCCCGCGCTGGTGGCGAACGCCCAGATGCCCTGGCCGGTGGCCACGCCGGCCGCCGTCGCCAGGCCGGCGGCGCGGCCACCCGCCAGGCTGTTGCGAATGGTGATGACGGTGTCCGGCCCCGGCGTCGCGATCACCAGGGCGGAGATGCCGAGGAACGCCAACAGGGGACCGCTGAGACCGTCCATCTCAGGGGTCGATCAGCACGCCGGGATTCATCATCCCCTTAGGATCGAGCTCGCGCTTGGCGCCGCGCAACGCGCGGGCAAACAGCTCGGGCCGCTGCTTGTCATAGAACGGCCGGTGGAAGCGGCCGACGGCGTGATGGTGCGTGGTGGTGCCGCCGTGCTCGACCGTCGCCGCCGTGCAGGTCGACAGCACTTCCATGAGCTGATCGAGCGCGACGCGCTTGTCCAAAATGCCGCCGAAGGTGAAGTAGAGGCAGGGCCCGTCAGGATAGACATGAGTGAAGCGGCAGGTGACCGTGCCGTCGCGGCCCGTCACGCGCTTGATCGTGTCTCGGGTGATCTGGGAGATCTTCTGGTGGAAGTCGCGAAAGCGCTCCCAGGTCATCGAGGTCTCGAAGGTCGAGCTGAGGATGCCGCGGGC
>WNFG01005712.1_pt1 | contig 10467 bp, 13 predicted proteins | sample 5400431 | NCBI WGS metagenome assembly WNFG01 (sample SAMN13153346, study PRJNA577476) | soil metagenome | isolation source: 120 cm saprolite under Douglas fir tree site 2 hole 3 replicate 2 | place: USA:California | collected 2015-04-18
GACATTCAAGGAGTGGTACGAACCAACGATTTCAAAATCGACGACACCGTAGAAAATTTGCGTGTCGCTACTGACAATCTCGGCCAGTTAACGGATCAGCTAAAGCAGAGACCATGGAGCCTGATCCGAACCAAGCAACGTAAGGATCGCAAACTTCCCGATTAGGATGGAATGAAATATGCGGCTAAAACATTCAGTTTTACTTTTCATTATTATTCTCGCCATCTCAATGAGTTTCATAGGGTGCGTTGGCACGGTGCGCTATCCAACCTACTACGCCCTTCATCTGCCTCCGGCGCCCGATCTCCCGTCTGCGGCGCAAGGGCACGCGTCGCTTGCGATACGCGAATTCAGATCGCCAGATTACCTACGCCAAGGGCCGCTAGTGTACCGGGCGTCGGCGGAACAGATTGGCTTCTATGACTACCATCGCTGGGCGGCTGATCCTCGCGAGTTCGTGACCAGCGCGATTACGGATCGGCTGCGCGCAGGCGGCACCTTCGCCGATGTGAAGGTCTATGACGGACGGTCTTCTGCCGACTACATACTCACCGGACGCCTGGAGAAACTCGAGGAAGTGGATTACGAAGGTGGCGTCAAGGTTGAAGTTGCGCTCTCAGCGCAGATGATCGAGGTTCGTACCGGTGCCCAGGTCTGGGCCAACGCTGTGTCCGAAATAAGGAAAGTGGATCAACGAAACGTACCGGCGGTAGTGAGCGAAATGAGCAATGCGATGGATCGCGCTATGGACAGGCTCTTGTCGTCCTTTCCCACCTCCGCATTGGCTAGCAGCCGTCAGTGATAAAGACCGGGAGGACGCATCGTCAACCATTTTAGGTACCGACACATCGACGCGGCACTGGCGTGTCTCTGGGCCGATAAGGCTCGCACCTCTTTAGGATTATGGCGGGAGCGACGGGACTCGAACCCGCGGCCTCCTGCGTGACAGGCAGGCGTTCTAACCAGCTGAACTACGCCCCCGCATACTACGTCGTCTCGTTCCCTCCGATTCCCTCCCGTTCCTGGCTGTGCCAACTGGCCGTGCCGTGACAGAGTCGCTGGCCGATGTAACTTATTGGAACTGAACGGTACTGACAGCCCGTTCTTAGTCCTCTAAGGGAACTCAAGAGAACTCTTCGCCCGTTCTATCGGACCCAGATCGGACCCAGAATTCACAGATCCGGATGACGCTGCGTGGCCCAGCAACAAGTTGGATCTTTTCAATTTCATCGAATCTCATCCGCTCCGAACTTTCCAGCCATCAAATGGCTTGAGCGTGCCACAGTTCGGGCCACCATCTTTTCCTTTGCCTAAAACCTTCGCTTCCAGCACTTGAGGCGCGTTATTCGGGGAAGATTTGAGCTGCGCGGACGTAATGCTCAAGGGTATCTTCAGCCGGCGGCTCCAACAGGAGTCCTTTTGGCCTGCGAACGTTCCGATGTCAATGTAAACGAACTTGGTTCCGTGCGGTCCTTGTACGTATGGACCAAGGAGCTTGGGCGTGGAGCCTCTCTTATCCTGCGTTACATTCAGCGTGAAGTCAAAGAACAAGTCCTTCGATCCAGATCGTTGCACCTGAACAGTCTCATACTTGCTTCCGCGTCCTCTCTGTAAACCGAAATCGACGCCCGTTGGAGGCCCTTCCAAAACTATTCTCAGCTTCAATTGTTTCACTGGTGCTCCGCTCTCTCCTATCTATTGCGTCCTTTGCATATCGAACAATTCTCTAAGAAGAGCTGCAAGGTTCAACTCTTGCCGCCGTACCGCTCTAGAGGCTCAATTCACCTTGTCAAGCAGCTTTCCTACTTCCGCGCTGAGACGGGTCGGGTTTTCGCACAAAAGTAACTTGGGATCGGCACCCTCCAGTTGGTGCATCCAGAATGTGGGATGTGGTGGCTGTTGCGCTTCCCACTTTATTCCAGGTTTATAGACCAGATACACATCCCAGGCAATGTCGTGCAGATCAAGAACTTCACCAAAGAGCTTGCCTACGTTCTTATCCTCATTCCAGCCTTGCTTGATGCGCATGTCCTGAACCCCTGCGGCTTGCTGCGTCGCGGCTACTGGGCTGTCCTCATCCCGCATTGGTTCCCAGACCAAGATGGCCTGCAACTTAGGAGACGAGAATTTCTTTAGGACCTGCCCAACAACTCCGTGGCCCGATTGACATCCGGGACATGTCGGAGAAAGAAGAGCGACGATTCGAACCTTGTCACTGGAAGCGTTGAACTCCTTGCGTACATCTTCAGTGTTCAATGAAGACATCGGAGCAGTTGGTGTTGCAGCCCGCGCGGCGGAGCGACCGGATTTCGCAATCGATGAATGACAGCAGTCTTGATGGGTAAGCGAGGAAGCATCCGTCATTCCAAGACTCAGAAGCACCGAAACTACAAGGAAGACTGGATAAGGTTTTCGCATAATGAAGCGCCCCTTTCGTCCAATACGCGTTATTCGATTCGCAGCGCAATTATTGGATCGACTCTTGTTGCCCGGCGCGCCGGGAAGTAGCATGCCAGCAACGCAACGCAGAAGAGCAGCAACGCGACTACGACGAACGTAACCGGATCGGTTGCGCTGATCCCGTACAGCAATTTACCAGTCAAGCGAGTCACAACCAGCGCCACGACGAGACCGCCGAGCAGACCGACCACGGATAACGTCAGCCCTTGCCCGAGAATGAGTTTGAAGATATCGCGTCGCGCCGCTCCGATGGAGATGCGGATGCCGAGCTCGCGCGTGCGCTGGCTGACGGAGTAAGCCATCACGCCGTAAAGTCCAATTGCAGCCAAAGAGAGGGCGAGCAGACCGAAAATGCTCAACAGAGTTGCTGCCATGCGCTGTAGAAAGAGCGAGATGCCGATGTGCTCCTCCAAGGTCTTGGCATCAAACATGGGTATCCCCGGATCGAGTGCGGCCACTTCGGCGCGCACGGACGGGAACATCTTTTCCGGTTCGACACCGGTGCGTGCTACTAGAATCATGTTCGAGCGATAGTCCTGGAGCAGAGGTAGGTAAAGAAATGGCTGATGCCCCTCGCTCAAGCTGCGGTTCTTCACATCTTTGGCGATGCCAACAATTTCCAGCCAATCCTTATTCAGTTTCAGGCGCCTCCCGAGGGCATCGCCTCCGGGCCAGTAGCGTCGCGCCATCGTCTCGTTGATAATCACCACACCCGCAGCGCCCTCCTGATCGCGCTCATCGAAGTCTCTGCCGTACACGAATGAGATGCGCATCGTCTGAAAATACTGTGGGCCGACGGTCTCATAGTTGAGGCGCATGTCTTCGTCTTTAGCCGACGCGTAGCCGTCAATAGTCACCGCCGCAAATGCAATTCCGCCATCGGTGAGGGGCAAGCGTCGCGCCAGGGTCGCCGACTCAATGCCAGGTAGTGTGCTGACGCGCTCGACCAGACGGCGATAAAACTCGCGTCCGCGGATTTCGTCATAGCCGCTCAGGAATGGGTCGAACGAAGCGAGCAGAACGCCGTGAGGATCAAATCCCGGATCAGCCTTGTACGCTTCCCGCAGACTACGGACAAATAGCCCGGCACTGATTAACGCCACCATCGAGAGGGCTACTTGAGTGATCACGAGTGCGTGTCGCAGGGAAACTTTGCGCGGACCCCGCACGACCGCCGCCGTATTGTCTCTCATGGCCGTGACCAGATCCTGTTTCAAGGCGTGTAGCGTAGGAGCCAAACCGAAAAGGAGCGTCGTAATCACTGTCAGCCCAAGAGTGAACGCGAAGACAATTGCATCTGGCCGAGTGTCAAAAGTAGCTCTGTTGGCATAGGGCGGAAGGAATGCCGCAAGCGACCGGGCTGTCCAGAATGCGAACCCAAGCCCGAGTGCGGCACCAAGTGAGGCGAGCACGAAACTCTCGGTCAGCATTTGCCGCACCAATCGGCCCCGGCTGCCGCCTAAGGCCAAGCGCACCGCAATCTCTTTGCGCCGTGAGGAAGCGCGCACCAACAGCAGGTTTGCAACATTAGCGCAGGCGATCAGCAGCACAACGGCAACTGTAGCCATCAGAATCGAAAGCGCTGGCCGCATGTTCTGTTTCAAGCTGAATGGCGATTGCATCACTGAGTAAACCGCGATGCCCAACTGTTCGTTGGTTTGTGGGTATTCCTGTTCCAAGTGACTGCCGATCGCGGCGATATTTGCGCGGGCCTGGGGCACAGTTACGCCGGGCTTGAGACGGCCCATGACCATCAGCCAACGACTACCGCGATCAGTGAGGGAGAAATGCGGACGGGCTACATAGTCCTTCATCATCACCGGGGTCCATACATCGAGTGCGAGACCCGCAAAGGGGCTGCCGAACTCTTTGGGAGCAACGCCGATGACGGTGAAGTCGTGCTCGTTTAGGGTGATCGTTCGTCCGAGAACGCTTGGGTCAGCACCGAAGCGCCGTTCCCACAATCCATAGCCGATTACGACGACCGGATGCGCGTTTGGAGTCCGGTCCTCTTCGAGAAGAAACGTGCGCCCGATCTGCGGTTTTACACCCAGAACGTCGAAATAATTGCCCGAAACGATGGCTCCCCATACACGCTCTGGCTTCTCGCTGCGGCCCAAATTCAGAGGCAGCACTTGGTGGGCGATCAACCCGGAGAGAACCTTATTCTGGTCGCGGTAGTCCAGGTAGTCGAGGTAGGACGAGGAGAGGGCGGAGTTGTTGCGCGTTGCGCCCCATAGCTCGACCAATCCTTCTGGTTGCTCAATGCCGGGCAAAGATGCCAGAAGGACCGCCTTGATCCAGGTGAAGATCGTCGCGTTGGCACCAATGCCCAAAGCCAACGTGGTCACAATCACAAGTGTGAAGCCTGGCTTTTTGAGCAGGGTCCGTAGGCTGTATTGCAAATCTTGCCAGAAGGTTTCCATGATTCTCGCAGCTTCCCGCCCAAGACCATTTCACTCTTCGAATTCAGCAGAGCAATTTCTTTGCGTGGCTTTCGTCTTTCCCAAAGAATCTCGCCTCAGGCAAACCCGCAATCAGACAGCAGAGCTCTTTCGAGCTAGCTCTATGAACCTGACTCTTCTTGCGACTCTCGCAAATGCTACGAAGCCGAAGTTGAAGGTCGCGCAGCGATTGGATCTGTGTTTCAAGAATTTCCAGCTTCTTTCCAATCCACCCCTCAACTTCGGCGCAGGGACTTTGACCGGCGCGGGCAAGCTCTAGAACGCGTGTCATCTGTCGGAGACTTAGGCCCACTTCTTTCGACTTCCGTACGAACTCGACGTATTGCACAGCCTCAGTGCCGAATAATCGGTATCCGGTGTGAGTGCGTGTTGCTCGTGGCAGCAATCCCAGTTGTTCGCAATACCGAAGCGTTGTCGAGCGAACTCCGGTTTTCTTGGCTAAAGCCGAAATTCGCAATGCCTCCCGCACGGGGTTCTCCTAAAACCTTAAACCTTCAAGTCACTCTAAGGTGCAAGCCTCAAGTTCAAAATCTTTCGCACGTCACGAATCTAGCTGCAACAAATTACGCAGCTTGCTAATGTCGAAACCAACGACGACATCGCCATCGATCACGGTCACCGGTGTTGTCATGTAGCCGACTTTTTCTAGTTCCTTGAGTGCTGCTTCATCCGCAGCAATGTTTCGATCCATGAACTCGATGTTGTTCTGTGAAAGAAACTCCTTCACCTTCCCGCAGAACATTCAACCCGGTTGGCTGTAAAGGACGACCTTTTTGCTCATCGAATGTCTCCTCCAATCAATTGCTTACGCCGCCCTGCGTCTTTCTCGATTGTGCTAATTGTCTCCGTGCCTATGTCCTCGTTCCCTCTTTAAAAGAGAGTCGCATCACAAGGAATGCGAGGGCGCAACCTCAAAGCTACGACGCAGAAATCCTCGTATACCGCCATTCCAATAGAAATGCGATACCGACTCCGATGAGAACGAATGGCCAAACCAAAAGGCTGTTGACGTGAATCAATGTCATGTCCGACATCAGGAACACCACAGCAGCAATAAAGAATAGTGGCCCAGTGATACCGCAGTGAAAAGTTCGATTCCTAAGCCAGTTAGCGACGCAGCCGATTGCCATTGCGAACAGAATCGTGGGTGCCGACGACGCATGGAGAGGATGCCAATAGATTCCGACGAGACTCAGTACTCCCCATGCTATGAGGGACGCAGCGAACCAATAGCTGATCGCCGATGGTGAGCTACAGCAAGCCCCTTTATGCTCTGTCATAACTGGGGCTCGCTTTCCTGGCTGAGTTTGCGCTTGACGATGCGCGTCACATCGCCGAGACAGCATTTGCCAGATGGATTTTTCACTTCGCAGGCGCAGTTTCCGGCCTTCACTTCTGTCTTAATTCGCTCCCCGATGGTAGAAGTACCTGTCGCAGTGAACTCGTTCTCGATGTCGCTGCGTGTGAACCCAAAACAGTAGCAAACCGGAATGGGGTCCTCTGTCTCTTTACTCCCGACCCGTACCAGCAGGTCGCCGCGCCGGAACATCGGCGCTTGCGCGTCGAACGCGAAATACACCACATCGCAGTCCGCAGCTTCGCAGAAATAGTAATCGGTTTTCGGCATCCCTAGTGGCAATTGACGAACAAGGCTTCTGACCGTAAGCAAGTCCACCCGCTTCGAACGCGCCCCATTCACCGGGCACGCCATCACCACTGGCACACTAGGTTTTGCATTTACCGAACAACAGTCAGACATACATGTCTCCTCGCCTTTAGAAGTCCCTAAAACATGTACGGCGCATCTGAACTACGCGTCGGATAGGAGTACACCATGTGTTTGAGATCGTCGGAGCGCATCCCTGACCGTATCGCCACTCCGAACAGATTGATTACCTCTTCAGCTTCGCTGCCAAGCAGGTGTGCTCCCAGAATGCGACCCGTGCCTTCCTCCACGAGAACCTTGAATCCCGAATATTTCTCCGCGATTCGACGAGATGAATACCAGTCGGAAGTCATCTCTTTCTTCACCTTGAATTTCAGACCTTTCTTGTGAGCTTCGCCTTCACTGACTCCGACTGCCGCGAGAGGTGGAATGGCAAAAACCACGGTCGGAACGCCCAGATAGTTCGGCTTTTGGTTATTTCCCTTCAGCAAGTTCGCGGCCACGATGATGCCTTCGTAGCTAGCCACGGGAGTTAGGCGCGGCCCCCCGCTTGCAGCAGCGTCGCCCGCTGCATACACAGCCGGATTCGATACACTCTGCAGGAATTCATTGACCTTTATGCCCTGACTGTCCCGGGCGACTCTCCCTTGATCCAAGTTCATGTCGTCGATTTCGGGTACGCGACCCGCCGCATGGACGACCATGTCTGCGTCAAAGGTGCGCTTCTGACCAGAAGCAGAGACCTGCACAATCAATTGGCCGGAGCTTTTCTCAACACTTACGACTTCGGTCCCGAGTTGAACCTCAATCCCAAGCTCGCGACTGCTCTTTACAAGCTGATCGACCAAGTCGGGGTCGAAGTGCGGGAGAGGACGGGGTCGGCGATGGATGATCGTGACTTGCGCCCCGGCGCGCACGGCGACGTGAGCGAACTCAAACGCGATATATCCCCCGCCAATAAATAGAATCCGCTTTGGAAGGTCATCCAGCTCCAAGAACTGTTCGCTCGTCGTTAGGAGCTCCGTTCCCGGAATCTTCAAGTCCGCTGGTTTTTGTCCTGCTGCGATGACTACATAGCGCCCTTCCAATACATCGTCGTTAACTTGAACGGAGGTCGGGCCAACGAATCGCGCGCGGCCATGGAACGCCGCGATCCCGGCTTTCGCAAACCCATCTTCCTGCATCTTGGGAACAGGCTCCGTGAACGACCGCTTGAAACGCATCAATTCCTGCCAGTCAATACGGATCTCCTCGGCCCGAATCCCTTTCCCTCTCATTCGGCGGACCCAGTCAACGGCTTCCGCAGCGCCGACAAGAACCTTCTTCGGGTCGCATCCCCGGAGCGCGCACGTCCCCCCAAACGGCCTCGAATCGACGACTGTCACTTGCCATCCAGCGGACCGGCACCGTGACGCCACCGCGGATGCGGCAGCCCCGGTTCCAATGACCACAACGTCAAATTTTCTGATCACGCCAAACCCCTAACTTACCCGTAGCATTCTTACTTGCCGGCCTTCTCGGCTTGCGAGGGATAGCCGGCATTCGTTGTGGCTTTCACGAGCGCATCCGTGTCGGTCTTTGCATCGTCGAAGGTCACTAGAACTTGTTTCTTTTCGTACCGTACGTCCACCTTTGAAACCCCAGGAACTTTCTCGAGCGCTTTCTTAACCGTGATCGGGCACGCTGCACAAGTCATCCCGGAAACATTCAGCGTTACTGTCTTGGGTGAGGCCCAAGCCGGAGCGGTCAAGACGAGCATGGCAACAGTGGCGCCAATCGAGTTTTTCAGATTCTTCATAACTATTCCTTTCGTTGTCGAGACTCAGTAAAAAAACTTCACTACATACGGAAATACCAGCGCAATCAGGACGAGCACGGAGACTGTCACAAAGAGGAGCTTGTAGATGCGACGGGTCCCCGGAACTGCGCACACCTCGCCTGGATTGCAAGTCTGCGCCGGTCGAAAGATGTGCCGCCCAGCAAAGAACAGAGCGATGACAGCACCGGCAATGAACAACGGACGGTACGGTTCAAGTCGTGTCAGGTTTCCAATCCACGCCCCGCTCAACCCCAAAGCAACGAGAACCAGAGGCCCGAGGCAGCACGTTGACGCAAGAATAGCGGCCAGCCCTCCAACGAAGAGTGCGCCGGACCCCGTTCGCTCGCGCGAGTATCGGGCAATTTCAGGCCTCATGCGCGACTCCCGGCTTGAACTTGGTGGTTAACCTCAAGACAGGACAATGCGCATCTTGTTTGCGCAGCTCCTTGTCGCAACCCTGCAGAGTTAATTGCAGCTCCCGCTCTAGCTTCTTAAGGTCTGCCAGCTTGCGTCGTACGTCAGCGAGCTTTCCTTCCAATCGACGCCGCACCGGTGCACACGGTTGCAAACGGCTTCCCCGCAGGTCTAGGAGACCTCGAATTTCGCTGAGTTTGAATCCCAATCCCTGCACGCGGCGTATGAAAGCTAGAGTCTCCAAGTCGTCTTCGCCATACTGACGGAATCCGCCTTCCGTCCTTGGTGCCCGCCGCAGCAAGGAATTTCGCTCGTAGAAACGAATCGCATCTACGCTGAGGCCGATCTTCTTTGCGACGCTGCCTATCTGCATTGCTCTGGCTCCTCTTCAATAACCTACACCCTGGAGTATAGTCCAGAGTCAAGTCCGTTCTTTCCGGCTCTCTGGCCCGCGCTCTTCGCTTTGGGGTTTGGGGGACGGGCACACTCACGGCCAGGCACAGCATTCATATTTGATTGAGGTACTGAGCGCATTAGCGCTGTGTCTATCGCGGAGTTGACCTTGCGGATTTCCAGAGGAACAGAGCGCTAGTCGGACTTTGCAGACGCAATACTGAAACATGTGGCGGGGGCGACGGGACTCGAATCCGCGACCTCCTGCGTGACCGGCAGGCGCATCGATTGCGTAGCCGGTTTCAAAGGTTGCTGCCTCCGCAAAGCAATTCACTCGCATCCCCTCGCGGTCGATAGATGAAGATTCTCTTGCGCTAAATATTGGCGCAGGAGCTCTGCGTGTGTCCAAGTCATGCAGTGCGGGCGTCGGCTCTCAAAGGATTCCAAGCCCCTGATCCGTTCGCAGCCGGTATCGGCGCTTGTGCTAGCAGTTCCGCTTTTTGATCTGCTCTCATGAGTATCGCCGTCAATTCCACAAGACAAACAAACTGGCGATTAGCGCTACCGGCATGGCGATGATTCCCATTTTGAAGAATTCCCAGGCAGTGATCTCAACCTTTTCACGCCGAAGAGCAATGAGCCAGAGAATCGTCGCGAGCGAACCCGTCACAGAGAGATTGGGACCCAGATCGACTCCGATTAGGATCGCATGCGCCACAACGCTCGTTTCCTGCGCGTGCCGGATCGCGGCACCACTCATCAGACCGACGGGCAAATTATTCATTCCATTCGAGAGAAACGCTACCACGAGAGCTGCTGTTCCTTTGGCAACCCAGGGAGTAGTCTGCGCAAGTCCCCGCAGTCCCGTCAGTCCCAAACGCAGCAGACCCGCATTTTGCAATGCTTCTACGATGACGAAGAGTCCAGCCACCAAGGGCAGCACGGACCAGGACACCCCCTTCGCGACCTTCAGCGGAATGCTTCGGTCTCGCCATGCCACTACAGCCATGGCGAAGATGGCTGCGCAGCAAGCCGGTGCACCCAACGAAAGCCCCAGGACCGAGGATGAGACGAGCGTCGCCGCCGCAATGGCTAATCCCACAAGAGCGAATTTTCCTTCCGTTGAAAGCAATCCTTGCTTCACTTCGCTCCTCATTTCTCCACGGAGTTCTTTGCATGAAACCCATCGCAAGCATAGGAACGTGAGCAGAATGGAAGCCGTCGAAGGAAGCAGAAAAATACGCAACCAT
>WNFG01005718.1_pt1 | contig 10461 bp, 8 predicted proteins | sample 5400431 | NCBI WGS metagenome assembly WNFG01 (sample SAMN13153346, study PRJNA577476) | soil metagenome | isolation source: 120 cm saprolite under Douglas fir tree site 2 hole 3 replicate 2 | place: USA:California | collected 2015-04-18
CCGCATCGATGTTGCGGTTGAGATCGAATTGCAGTGTGATATTGGTCGAGCCCAGCGCGCTGGTGGAGGTCATCTGATTGACCCCGGCAATTCGCCCGAACTGCCGTTCCAGCGGCGTAGCCACCGCCGAGGCCATGGTCTCGGGACTGGCGCCGGGCAGCCCCGCGTTCACCTGGATGACCGGATATTCCACCTGCGGCAGCGGAGCCACCGGCAGCTGCGTATAAGCGAGCGCGCCGGCCAGCAGCAAAGCTATGGTCAGCAGCGAGGTCGCGATCGGTCGGCGGATAAATGGCGCTGAAATATTCATGGCTAGTCGGCCGTTGCGGCCTTCCCTGCTTCTGCTTCATCAATGCGGTTGCCGATTTTGAAGCGCTCAAACCTGCGGGCCAGCCGGTCGAACCACAGGTAGACCACCGGCGTGGTGTAGAGCGTGAACAACTGGCTCAGCAGCAGGCCGCCAATGATGGTGATGCCCAGCGGATGCCGCAACTCCGAGCCGGTGCCGCGCCCGAGGGCGAGCGGGACGGCGCCCAGCAGGGCCGCCATGGTGGTCATCATGATGGGGCGGAAGCGCAGCAGGCTGGCCTGGTAGATGGCTTCCTCCGGCGGCTTGCCTTCGTTGCGTTCGGCGTCCAGCGCGAAGTCGATCATCATAATGGCGTTCTTCTTCACAATACCGATCAGAAGTATGACGCCGATGAGGGCCACCACCGTGAGATCGTTGCGGGTGATGATCAGCGCCAGAATCGCCCCGACACCGGCGGAAGGCAGCGTGGAAAGAATGGTCAGCGGATGGATATAGCTTTCGTACAGAACTCCGAGGACGATGTAGACGGTGACGAGGGCCGCGAGAATCAGCAGCGGCTGCGACGCCAGAGAATTCTGGAAGGCCGCAGCCGTTCCCTGAAAGCTCGACTGAATGCTGGCCGGCATTCCCAGTTCCTGTTCCGCCTGAGAAATGGCCTTGGTGGCGTTGCCCAGGGATTCCCCGGAAGCCAGGTTGAATGATACTGTCACCACCGGGAACTGGCCCTGATGGTTCACGGTCAGCGAGGTCTTCGACGATTCAAAGTGACTCATGGCCGACAGCGGCACCTGCTGGCCGGTCGAAGACTTGATGTAGATGTGATCGAGATCGCTGGGGTTTTGACGGAACTGCGAACCGACCTCCAGCACCACGTGGTACTGGTTCAGCTGAGTAAAAATCGTGGAGACCTGCCGCTGACCGAAAGCGTCATAAAGCGTGTCGTCGATGGTCTGCGGAAGAATTCCGAACCGCGCCGCGGTGTCGCGGTCCACGACCAGATCGGCCTTGAGGCCGCCGGTCTGCTGGTCGCTGGCCACGTCGCGCAGCTGCGGCAGGGTGCGCAGCTTGTTGACGATCTTCGTCGCCCAGTCGTTGAGTTCCGCGGCGTTCGCGTCTTCGAGCGCATATTGAAACTGCGTGCGGCTGATGCGGTCTTCCACGGTCAGATCCTGAACCGCCTGCATATATAAGGTGATGCCCTGGACCTCCGCGAGCCGGGGACGCAGCCGCCGGATGATGTCGGTGGCGCTGGAGCTGCGGTCGCCGTGCGGCTTGAGGTTGATCTGAATGCGTCCGCTGTTGCCTGTGGTGTTGATGCCGTCAATGCCGATGAACGACGACAGGCTGGCCACATCCGGATCGTCCAGTACAACTTTGGCCAGCCGCTGCTGGCGTTCGGCCATGGAGTCGAAGGAGACATTCTCCGGGGCCTCGGAGATGCCGAGGATCACGCCTGTATCCTGCACCGGGAAAAAGCCCTTGGGGACGATGACATAAAGAAAAAGCGTCAGGGCGAGCGCCGCCACCGTCGCCAGCAGTGTGATCGGCTGATGCCTCAGCACGAAGCGCAGCGTGCGCCCGTAGAATTCGATGATGCGTTCATAGAGCCGCTCGGAGGCGTCGTAGAGCTTTCCGTGCTTCGTATTCGCTTTACTCTTGAGCAGGCGCGCCGCCATCATGGGGGTCAGGGTCAGCGAGACCACGGCGGAAACCAGAATGGTCACCGCGAGGGTCACCGCAAATTCGCGGAAGAGCCGGCCGACGATGTCGCCCATGAACAGCAGCGGAATCAGCACGGCGATGAGCGAGACCGTCAGCGAAATGATGGTAAAGCCGATCTGGCCCGCGCCTTTGAGCGCCGCTTCCAGCGGAGAGAGACCTTCTTCGAGAAAACGGTCGATGTTCTCGATCATCACAATGGCGTCATCCACCACAAAGCCGGTGGAGATGGTGAGTGCCATGAGCGAGAGATTGTCGAGGCTGTAACCCAGCAGATACATCACGGCGAAGGTGCCGACGATCGAGAGCGGAACCGCCACGCTGGGAATGATGGTGGCGGAAAGGTTCCGCAGGAACAGGAAGATCACCATGACCACCAGACCGACCGTCAGCAGCAGCTCGAACTGCACGTCTTCCACCGAGGCGCGGATGGTCTCGGTGCGGTCGGTCAGAATTGAAACCTTCACCGAGGTGGGCAGCACGCCCTGAAGCTGCGGCAGGATTTTTTTGATGCTGTCGACCACGCTGATGATGTTGGCCCCGGGCTGGCGCTGGATGTTGACAATGACCGCGGGCGAGAGGTTCATCCACGCGGCCATTTTTACGTTCTCCGCGCCGTCAATCACATTGGCGACATCGGTAAGCCGCACCGGCGCGCCGTCTTTGTAGGCGATGATGAGCGACTGATAGCCCTTGCTCGACGAGAGCTGGTCGTTGCTGGAAATCGTGAACGACTGGCGGTTATTTTCGAGAATACCCTTGGCCTGGTCCACGTTGGCCGTGCCCAGCGTGGTGCGCAGGTCTTCAAGGCTGAGTCCGTAGGAAGCCAGCGCGGTCGGGTTGGCCTGAATGCGGACGGCGGGTTTTTGTCCGCCGCTGATCGAAACCAGTCCCACGCCGGTCAGCTGCGAGATTTTCTGGGCGAGCGTGGTATCGGCCAGGTCTTCCACCTTTGAGAGCGGCAGGCTGTCGGAGGTAAGCGCCAGGGTCAGAATCGGCGCGTCCGCGGGATTGACCTTGCTGTAGATCGGCGGATTGGGCAGATCGCGCGGCAGGAACGTGCTGCCCGCGTTGATGGCGGCCTGCACCTGCTGCTCTTCCACATCGATGTTCTGTTCCAGGCTGAATTGGAGCGTAATGATGGAGCTGCCGTAGGAACTGGTGGAAGTCATCTGGTTCAGGCCTGGGACCTGGCCGAACTGGCGTTCCAGAGGCGCGGTGACCGAAGAAGCCATCACATCCGGCGATGCGCCCGGATAGAAGGTAGTCACCTGAATCGTCGGGTAGTCAACCTGCGGCAGCGCCGAGACCGGCAGCTGGCGATAGGCGACGATACCCACCAGCAGCAGCCCGATCATGAGCAGCGAGGTGGCTACGGGCCGAAGAATGAATAACCGTGACGGACTCATTACTGCCCCGGCGCGCCCTTTTGCGCTCTTTTCTTTCCTTGTTGCCCGCCCTGCGGCTGCTGGCCCGGCTGCTGGTCGCCGGCATTCGCGCTTCCCGGCACCTCGACGTGACTGCCGTTTTGCAGTTTGTCCTGACCGTCGGTGACCACGTCTTCACCCGGGCTCAGCCCGCTTTCGATGGCGGACATGTTGCCCTGAGAAAATGCCAGCCTGACCGTGCGAAGCTCCACCGTCTTGTCGGGCTTCAGCGTAAATACATACGTGCCCTGGGGCCCGCGCTGAATGGCGGCCGCCGGCACCACGGTGCTGTTCTTTTTCGTCTCCAGCAGCAGACGGATGTTCACAAACTGCTGCGGCCACAGCGTGCGGTCGCGGTTGTCGAAGATCGCCTTCAGCTTGCCGGTGCCCGTGGTCTGGTCGATCTGGTTGTCGATGGTGAGCAGCTTGCCGCTGGCCAGTTGCGTGCGGTCATCGCGGCTGTATGCGTCCACCGCCAGGGTGGTGCCGCGCATGTGCTGAGAGACGGTCGGCAGCTGGTCTTCCGGCAGCGCGAACACCACGGCAATGGGCTGCAGCTGCGTGAGCACCAGCAGCCCGTTGGCGTCGGCGGCGTGTACCATGTTGCCCACGTCCACCAGTTTCAGGCCGACCCTTCCGCTTACCGGAGCGGTGATGCGGGTGTAGACGAGCTGAAGTTTTACGGTGTCGATTTGCGCCTGATCGGAGCGCACCGTGCCATCCAGTTGGTTGACCAGAGAATCCTGGGTATCGAGTTGCTGCTTCGAAATCACGCCGCCTTCCTGGTACAGCGACTTAAACCGCTCCAGGTTGAGTTTTGCGTCCTTCAGGCTCGACTGGTCCTTGAACAGGTTCGCTTCCGCCTGCTGGAGCTGCACCTGATAAGTGCGTGGATCGATTTCAGCCAGCAAATCGCCCTGCTTTACGTCCTGGCCCTCTTTGAACGCCACCCGCACCAACTGGCCGTCGATGCGGCTCTTGATGGTGACGGTGTTGTAGGCTTCCACCGAGCCCAGTCCTGTGAGGAAAATGGGCACATCCTGGGTTTCGGCTTTGGCTACGGCCACCGGAATGGCCGCGGGCCCTCCGCCGTTACGGCCGCCGCGGCCCTGGGCGGGGGCGGCGGGCTTACTACATCCTGTAAGTGCGCAGCCCGTTAAAGCGGCGAACAGGGCAATCAGCGCCCCTGTCCGGCGGGCCGGCAGAAAAGTAGAACTCGGTTTCATCAAAAATCCTCTCTGGGCGGAGTGGAAAATGTAACAGACTTAGCTTTGAGTTTGCAGCATTTTGCGGGAGATTGCGCGGCCGCTCATTCTGTGGCTGACATTGAGAGCGGGACGGCGATTTTCATCCACAAGTACGCACTCCATTTTGATGGATGAATCGGCCAATTGGTGAGTAAGCTTTGTAAATATTTGTTAAAGAAGGGTTTAGAGGAATTTCACCTAAGGCGCATGATTTGGGGAAAAGGCAGGGAATACGAGCGGGGCGGCATCCCCCATGCCGCCCCCCGTGAAACAAGAGGCTACCTCACCGGAACGTCGTCCGCTTCATCCAGCAGCAGCGCCTTCTTCACGAACTGGACCGCTTCGTTGATCTCGCCGTTGGCCCGGTTGCGCCAGGGGCGGGCGGCGGGATTGTCTTCTTCGCGGTCGATATCCTTCTGCGCGGAGCGCAGCAGCCGGAAGATCTCGCGGAATTTATTGAGGCATTTCAGGTTCGTATCGATCGCGGGATTGTCGTCCATGTCTTTGCGGTCGAGCACCGCCGCGCGGTCGATTTCACCGATTGCCTGATTGACTTCGCCCATGGCGTTCCGCAGTTGCGCGGCGACATTGCCTTCTTCCCCCGGCTGGCGCAGCAACTGGCGGGCCTTCGCCAGGTCGCTGCGCGCATGAAGGTAAGCGGGATGCTTGCCGGGCGTTTCGGCAAAGGTTGAGGTGGTACAGAGGCACAATGCAACTGCGGCGAGGCAGGGCACTATTAATTTGCGGAACAACAGTTTACGAACCAGGATCTTCGTCATGGATCGGGCATCCTTTCAGAAATAAGCGATTCGAAGTGGTTGAACTCAAAGCTGCGAATTCACAGTTCTAAACACCGGCAGGCAGGAAAAGTTTCTCACCACATAGGACGCGAAGGGCGCAAAGAAAAAGCGGGAAGAACCAAAACAAATACCGAATACCAGGAACCAAATACCGATTACCCCCGTTGCGCCCTTCGCGCCCTTTGTGGTGGAAACTCGCTCCGCGAGTTGAAGGATTACACGGCCCTGCTTCGCCTGTTACACTGATAGAGTTATGCCCGAAAAACCAAATACCGTCCTTCCGGGAACTGTCGACAAGATCATCAAATCTCCATTGCCAGGTCAGCCGGAAAAAGCGCAGATCGTCGTGGAGACCGCCGATCATTTGTATCGGGAGATACGAATCGAGAACACGCTCACGGATGAAAATGGAGTCGAGGTAAGTCTCAAACCGGGCGCCCAGGTGGAAGTCACGGTCGAAGCCGACCCGTCGGATACGATTGTAAAAGGCGACAAAAAAAACCAGGGCCCGACCCGCAAGGCTGGCTAAGACTCTCCGCACAAAGGAAAAGAGAGTTGCTCTTCCTTTGTGTTTCTTCGTGACCTTTGTGGTTAAAAGCCTTATGATCGCGGACGGCTTTTTCATCCGTGTAAATCAGTGCTTTTATCAGTGTTGATCAGTGGCAGGGTTTTCGCTACCGCAACTGCACTTCCCAATACCCGTTATCGCGCAGGAAATAATCTTCGTTGAAGGTATTGAACGCGGTCTTGATGAACAGCCGGCCGACTTTGAAATATCCCATGTTGCGGAAGCGGCGGTTCGATGTGAACACCCGTCCCCGGACGATGCCGAACTTCCAGTTCCTGACCCGCTTGGTCAGGAGATAATCTTCCGCGTACAGCGCCCGTTCGTGGAATCCGCCCAGTCGCGCGAATTCCGCGCTTGCGAACAGCATGAACATGCCGGTGGCAAAAGGCATCACGCCCGTCGAACCGTATTGGACGATGTTGTTGCAGGTGTAGAGAAAATGGTCGCGCAGGGTGCCGTTGTTGCACCAGATGTTGGTGGTCACGCAGTGCAGCTTTCTCTTCTCCGCCAGTTCCACGGCGCGGCGCAGCAGCGAAGGGTCGCGCAACTCCATGTCGGCATCGAGAAACAAAATATATTTCGAGTTTGCGCGCCGGGCGCCCGCGTTGCGGCCCACGGAGGGCAGACCGCCGGGAATGACTTCGATGTTCAGACGGTCGCGGTAGCTGAGCGCGATCTCGCGAGTGCCGTCGGTTGAGGCTGCGTCAGCAAGGAACACTTTCGTATGGGACATCTTCGGATAGTCCTGCCGCGACAGGGAATTCAATAACTTCGGCAAGAGCCGGCTCTCGTTTTTCGCCGGTATCACGATCGTCAATTCGCAGGCCGGAGTATTCATGAATTTGTACCCCTCTTTCCCCTATGGTGATATAGGTGCATTGGCGGTCGATCCATCCGCCGGAGTTGAAATACTGCACGCCGTCGGTCTCGCGCTGCTCGGCGACGTGGGTGTGACCACAAAAAATGCGCTCAGCTTTGCCGGTTTTTGCGTAGCTGAGCGCGCCCTGCGCTACCCTGGCTGAAAGTCGCAGCCACCGGGTGTTTAGCCGGTCGATATAGCGCACGAACCTCTTGCTTTTGTGGTCTAACTTCTGCATTTCGTGAAAAACCCATTCGCCGATCCGGCTGATCAATGCGTTGTTGACCGCGAAACGGTCGAACTGGTGGCCGTGGATGGCGATATGCCTCTTGCCCTGGTATTCCCAGACAAACTGCCGGTAAACCGGAACGCCCACCAGGTGCGACATGACGTTCGAAAGCCCCTCATCGTGATTGCCTTCCACCCAGATCACCTGCGTGGACCGCTTGGGGTTCGACAGCTTGCGGATATGCCCGAGGAACTGCCAGTGGGCCTTGCTCAGCCGGCGAAAATTCAGGTCGGCAAAAATATCGCCCAGCAGAATCAGCCGCCGGAACTTCAAAGTGCGAATCAGGTCCAGCGCGTCCCGGGCCCGGCTGATCTCAGCCCCGAGGTGCAGGTCAGAGAGAATGACGGTATCGATGTCCGTGTACTGCATGCACCTCTTTTGTAGCAGTCGATTGTTGCGGGAAGATCAACAGAACGTTAAATCTCGTTGAAAATAGAAGACTTAGCAAGAGGCAAAAGCAAAACCAGAAAACCTGAAACACGGAGGGAACGGAGGAAAAACCGGAGTATAAAATCTGAGGAAATCGGGGGGGTGAGGCGCACTCAACCCAGCCTCAGTCCTGCAAGAACACGACCCAGCCAACCCAGCCTCACAACCCCCTGATTTCCTCAGAATCTTTCCTCCGATTTTTTCCTCCGTTCCCTCCGTGTTTCAGGTTTTCTGGTTTTGCCTTTGATCTTTCTAATGCACTGAAAACAGTGCATTTATACCCCTCTTGTCACCGAAGGGGTTGCCTGGGTAAGCTTTAAGCACTGCCCATATGACCCTACTACAGAAGCGAATCACGGCTCTCGCTGCTGATTTGCAGAAGACCGTTTTTAAACTGGAACGCGATGTCTCTTCGAAAGATGTCCATCGACTCCGCACGACTATACGTCGCCTTGAAAGCCTGATTCGTTACGCCAATCCTGAAGTCGGACGCAAGCAGCAGAAGGCCATTGACGAACTCGCGTCCCTGCGCAGGCGCGCCGGCAAGGTGCGCGACCTGGATATCCAGATCGGGCTGCTGGGGGCGATTGCCAATGGGTCCACGGGTAAAGATCGCCGGATGATTGCCGATCACCTGAAGATGAAGCGGCAGCGCCAGGCCATACGGCTGACCTCGGATGTGACGGACCTGGAGTACAAGAAGCTCTTTCCGCGTCTCGAAAAGATCAGCGAGAAGTCGCTCATCGCGGCGCCCGATCAGCACGAAAACGCTCCGGTGGACCGGGCGCGCAGCGAACTGATCACGCTGGCGGGCAAAACGTCGTTACACCATGCTCTCAAGGCCGCAAGGTTGCACGAACTGCGGATCAGCCTGAAGCGGATTCGCTACACCGCCGAACTGGCCGAGGAATCGGACGCGCAGCGGCAGATGCTTGAAGAACTCAGGCCCGTGCAGGACGCGCTGGGTGAGTGGCACGACTGGGAAACCCTGGTCGGTACCGCCGAAAAACTTTTCAAAGGCCGCATCAACTGTCCGCTGCTGGTCGAGATGCGCTCGCTGCTCTCCGCCAGGTTCTCCGCGGCCATGTCCGCAGTGGACCGGCTGTTTGCGAAATACATGTCCGAAGCCGGCAAGGCGCCCGCCTCCGTCCCCGGAGTGCCCCAGTTGGTGAGGCAAGCATAAGCGATGCCGGTCTTCGCCGCCGTCGATATCGGTTCCAACTCCGTTCGTCTCAGCATCGCCGACCTGATCAAAGGGCGGCTCGTTCCTCTGCACCAGGACCGCGAGGTTACGCGTCTGGGCGAGGGCGTATTCCGCGACGGCAGCCTCGATCCCCAGGCCATGGCCCACTCGCTCAAGGTGCTGCGCCGCTTTCATCGTTCCGTGCAGAGCTTTGCCGTGGACCGCGCGCGGGTGGTGGCCACCAGCGCCCTGCGCGACGCCCGCAACGCCCGCGTCTTCGCCGAATGGGTCAAATCGGCCACCGGATGGGAAGTGGAAGTCATCTCCGGCCATGAGGAAGGCCGGCTCATTCACCTGGGTGTGATCGCCAGTCTGCGCACCCCTCCGGCCGAGCTGCTGCTGATCGATCTGGGCGGCGGAAGCTGTGAGCTGACGCTCTCGAAGAACGGCCACGTCCAGGAAATCGTGACCATGCCGCTGGGCGCGGTGCGCCTGACCCAGGAGTTTCTGGAGCACGATCCGCCGCGCAAGGACGAAATGAATCGCATGCGTGAGCTTATCGCCGAGGAAGTAACGCACATCCCCGCGCCGCTGACGGGATCGCGCGTTCGCGTGGCCGTCGCCACCTCGGGCACCGCCGCCGCTCTGACCGGCGCCGCGCGTTCCCTGAAGCTTTGCCGGGATTACGTTACCGCCGGAGCGATGAGCAAGCTGGCCGCCAGACTGGCGAAGCTCACCCAGAAACAGCGCGCCACCATCAAGGGCATCAACTCCAAGCGCGCGGAAATCGTTGTGGCGGGCGCGGCCGTCTACGAGCAGATCATGCAAGGCTGCGGCCTGAGAGGTTTTCGCTACTCGCCGCTGGGGCTGCGCGACGGAATTCTCGCCCAGATGTCGGCGGTCTATGACAAGCAGACCCGCTCTCACCAGCAGTTGGAATCCGACCGGCAGGATGTGTTGCTGAACACCGCCCGCCGCTACCAGGTGGATATGGACAACGCCGCCCAGGTGCGCAAGCTGGCCCTGGGACTGTTCGACCAGACCCGCGCCATGCATCGCCTCGAAAAAGGCTTTCGCGAATGGATCGGCGCAGCCGCCATGCTCTACGAAGTGGGCAACTATGTGAACCCCGTGGGCCGCCATCGCAACTCTTACTACATCATCTCCCACTCTGAGCTGTTTGGTTTCACGCCCATGCAGCGCAAGCTGATCGCCGTGATTGCCCGCTTCCAGGGCAACTCGCGTCCGCAGCTCGGCGATCGTCTGATCAAGCTGCTGCCCGCGCAGATTCGCTCGGAGGCGATCAAGGCCATCGCGTTGCTGCGGGTGGCGCGCTCTCTGAATCAGGGTCGCCGCTCGGCGGTGCGCCTGCTCAGGGTCACATCGCGGGAAGGCAATCTGGTGATCACCATGAAGGCCGGCCGGGCGGGCGCCGATCTTGAAGTCTGGGCCGCGGAAAAAGAAGTGGATTACTTCCGCGCGGTCTTCGGACGGGAACTGGTCTTCAGGGTCGTCTGAAGCGCACGGGCGATGCGCGGCGTCACCATCCACTCAAGCGTTCCGGCGCGCCCGTTAACATCCACTTTCGCCACCGCGCCCTTTTTGAAATCGAGCTGGCTCGTCCCGGCCT
>WNFG01010517.1_pt1 | contig 10461 bp, 11 predicted proteins | sample 5400431 | NCBI WGS metagenome assembly WNFG01 (sample SAMN13153346, study PRJNA577476) | soil metagenome | isolation source: 120 cm saprolite under Douglas fir tree site 2 hole 3 replicate 2 | place: USA:California | collected 2015-04-18
GTACGCGAGAAGAATCAGGCTGATCCTGAGAGGGCTCTTCCGATTTGCGGTCGGTCAGAAGGATGGTGCGCTCGCAAAAAGGGAAGAGTCCCGCGGCTAAATCGGGAGTTGCAATTCCTAGAGTGTGGGCATGGTAACGGAGCGCCCGGTCGTAGAGCTTGGCGAGTTCCCGGATGCAACGCTCGACGCCGGGGCCGATTGCGGTGGACCAGAGCATGCCGTGCCGACGGAATTGCAGGTTGCGATTGCGGCCCTCTGTCAGGAACCTCTCGATTTCTTCATCGGAAGCGCCTGCAAAGAAAAAGATTTCGTCAAAGTCTCGCTGCCGGGCAAGTTCGGCCTCCTTTTGTGGCAGGCCGGTGTTTTGGACAAGCTCGCGGGGAGAGAGTGAGCGCAAAGTCACAACCGGCACGCGCCGGGAGAGCTTCCGCTATGGGGATGCAGGTAAAGCGGCCGAGGCGCAAGGTAGCCGCCCTCTTGGTCCGTGAGGCATCGGATGCGGGTCGCAGGTGGAAATAGTCCTCCGGCAGATAAACCGCGCAGCCGTCTTCCGCAATGAAGGGATGAGTGTGGCCGTGTTTGCGGCGAGCCTCGTCGAACTGGAGACGCGAGCGGCTGGTGAGCCAGACGGCGGGGATGGCTTCGTGGTCGAGCGTCGCGGTGAATTCATCGAGGCCAAGGAGGCTGCTTCCCCGGAGGGGGATAAGCGAGTCAACAGCGATGTAGAGGACGCTGGAGGTCTGGCGCAAACAAGGCTCCGAAGTGACAAAGCCCATTCTAACGGAATATTGAGAGACGCCGAGTCCTGGGAAAAGAAAAAAGGCGGGCAGATTGCTCTGCCCGCCTCATGCTATGCCCGGCAAAACGCTACCGGGCCTCTTCTCGAGGTAATTAGTTGCCAGACTTAGCGGTGTTGTTGGCAGCCGTCTGCGAATTCGCCTTCGGGATGCTTACGTATCCGCTGATGGTGTCCTTGCCAGCCTTGTTGATGACGACCTCTTCGGGAATGTGCGTGCCCGAGGTGTAGAAGAAGATGGGCTCGTTCAGGGCACGGTTCTTCTTTTCGAAGCGCTTGTCTTCCACAGTCATGGCCACGCTGAATTGATTGCGCTTTTCGTTGACGCCCTTCAGTTCGACGGTGACGTTGCCCACCTTTTGCGGCTTGTTCTTGCCGGTGATGGTGAATTCCACGTAGTCGCGTTCGCCGAGGCGGCGGAGCTGGTCGATTTCGTCATGGTTGCGCGCGATGAGCGTGCCCATCTCGCTGCGAGCCATCTTCAAGTCTTCGCGGGTGGCGTCCAGATCGGTCTTGACGCCGACAACTTTGGTGTCCACGACCTTGACGTCATCGCTGGTAGCCTTGGTAGCGAGTTCCGAGTGTACCGAGGTGTCCAGCGCGGTCAGCTTCTCGGTGGTCGCGTTGTTGAGTTTTGCTGCTTCATCGCGGGCCTTTTTGAGTTGGCCCTGGGTAATCTTCAGTTTGCCGGTGACTACCTTAAGGTCGCCCTGGAGATCAGTGCTGGCCTTCTCGTCTTGAGCAAGGCGGTCCTTCAAGGAAGACATGTCTTGCTGTACAGCCTGTTCCGCCGACTTCAACTGCGTGGCAACTGCTTGCTGAGTGGAATCGAGCTTCGAAGAGGCACTCCAGCCGAACGCCAGTCCACCAATGGCGATCAAGCCCAGAACAACGATCGCCGGCAGTGTCCAAGCTGGTGATTCTGTACGCGTTTCAACAATTCTTTCGTCCGACATAGTTAATCTTTCTCCTCACCCCGGTTTGGGGAAGTGCCGTGTGCATCGGCCTGTATCGAAGAGATTGCATGCGTGAAGCCAAAGGAGAAGGAGCAACCGGCACGGTAAGTGATAGAGGAATGGATGGTTGTAGGAATGGAGAAATCAGGGGGCAGTACTAGTCCTAGCAAAGTTTACGCGAAAAGAGAGCGAACAGCGGATTTTTTGCTTGGCGAGAGATCAGTCGAATTGGATCCCCAGATTTCGGAGATCGGACTGGAGTTGCTCAGGCGACTGGAAGACGATCCCGGTCATGCCAAGGCGTTGAGCCGCCTCAACATAAGCAGCAATATCGTCAATGTAAACGGCTTCCTCGGCCCGGACCTTGCAGGCTTGGAGGGCTTGACGATAGATGACAGGGTCGGGCTTGCTAGCGCCGACGCGGTAGGAGTAGATACGGATGGGAAAGAAGCGGAAAAAGGGGAAGCGCGCCTCCTCATAGGACATGTGGATGGGGTCGGTGTTCGAGAGTAAGGCGAGGCGGTAGTTCCTGGAGAGTTTCTCCAGAAACGATTCCGAATGGATTGGCTCTGGATCAAGGGCGCGATTCCAGACTTCGCTGAATTGCTCGAAAGTAAGAGAGGTGCCAAGACGTTTGGTTAGATGGAGGTGCCAATCCCGGGGAGAAATGCGCCCCTCCTGCCAATCGATCCAGTGAGGGTCCTTTTCGATCGCGGACCAGACATCTTGAGGTGTCAGGGAGAGGCCGGAAGCCAGTCCATCCATGGCGCGGGAGACGTCCACGCGGATCAGGACGCGGCCAATATCGAAAATGATGGCGCGGAACTTGGCGGCTGCCACGGTCTATTCGCCCTTTGGACCGGAGGAGGTCACGGTACCCGGGCGGTCGGTAGAAGCGAACTTATGCCTGGAGCGATAGATGCTGATGACTGCGGGAAGCACGGAAACCACGACAACAACGGCGATGACGTAGTGAATGCGCTCCCCAATGTTCGGGACCGAGCGGCCCAGTGAGTAGCCTCCAAGTATCATGGTGCCGACCCAAAAAATTCCGCCACAAATGTCGAAGGCCAGGTAGCTGGCGTAGGGCATCTTTGCGGCGCCGGCCACGGGAGGGCAGAACGTTCGAACGATCGGAATGAAGCGCGCGAGGATGACGGCCCGGCCGCCGTATTTTTCGTAGAAGTCATGGGCCCGTTGAAGATGGCTGCGCCGGAAGAAGAAAGACTCTTCGCGGCGGTACAGAGCCGCACCCGCGGAGCGGCCAATCCAATAGCCAATTTGATCTCCCACAATGGCGCAAAACATAACGGGTAGGAGAAGCCACTTTAGGGGGATGACGCCGGCAGCGGAGAAAATTCCGGCGGTCACCAGCAGGGAATCACCGGGAAGAAAAAATCCAACAAAAAAACCGGTTTCGATGAAGACGATGAAGCAGATGAGGGGGGCGCCGCCGGAGCGGATTAGCTCCTTGAGTCCGTCCGGGTTGTAGAGCGAGTGGAAAAAGTGAAGGATGGCGTCGAGCACTCGATGCTGTTCCTCGCGGCGGATGGATGAAGTGAATCTCGTACGGGCACGGGAACGAGCGCGCGTGAGCGCAAGCTCGTAAAAGCACCCAAACCTATACGGTAGCAGAAAACGCCAACATCCTCTCCACATTCATGCCAGAGAAGAAGTGGAACGCCAAGAGCCACAAGCCAGACGGCGATGCGAGTCATCGGAGGGCCTCCGCGAGCCATAGGAAACCTTGGTCTTCAGCTTCGATCCGGGCTTGGAGACCCTGAGCGGCGTCATCCTTTTGCCCCAGAAGTTTTTGAATGCGAGGGAGAGCCCGTTGCGCGGCGGCGGCGCCGGCGGCGATGGCTTCATCGGCGCGGTCGAAATCGTCCCAGGCCAGGGATTGCACATCGGGCCTGAGGACGAGGTCGGCGTGGCGTTCCCAGACTTCAAGCTGGTGTTTTTGCGCCGCGCTCACCGCGCGGCTCACGACCTGAAAAATGTTGGTGGGGGCGCCGCGGTGGCCGTCCTGTATGCCGACGGAGACGCCGATTACCACGGCAGCGCCAAGGTCGCGAGCGGCGCGCGTTGGGACCGGGGCGACGAGCCCGCCGTCCGCAAGACACCGCGTGCCGATCACGACCGGTTCGAACAATCCCGGAAAGGCGCAACTCGCGCGGATGGCGTCCACAAGATTGCCTTGCGTGAACACTACAGGTTCGCCGGAGGTCAGGTCCGTGGCTACCACCGCGAGAGGGATACGTAGATCTTCAAACTGGCGCGATTCGAACACGCGTTCGATTAAATTCTCCAGACGCTGATTGCTTGCCAAGCCGAGCCGGGAGACGCGCCAACGGGCGATGTCTCGGAAGCGGAGCGTACGGCAGGTCTCAATGATGCGCGCAAGAGGAGCGCCACTGGCGTAGGCGGCGCCCAAGATGCTGCCCACGCTGGTTCCCGCGATGTGAGAAATGGGGATGTGGTTCTGTTCGAGGACTTGCAGAACGCCGAGATGCGCGAAGCCGCGCGCGAAACCTCCGCCAAGGGCGAGGCCGATGCCTGCCCGGTTGGGCATGACGGCTGAACTCTCGTTCAGTGTCTTGCGCGGAGTGTACGCGTGCCTCCTCATGTCTGCAGGATGGCAGGGAAGACATCCTCGCCCTATGGTTCGCGCGTCCCGAAGAGACAGTACTTCTGTACTGCGATAGAAACCAGGCGCAGATGGGTGCCCGAAGGCTCGACAGTACCTTCTTACTAGTCCGGTACCCTCTCTGTACCATTGTGACCGGCGCAGCGCTGCGCGATTCTCTCCTGCGTCAGACGGAATCACGGAGGGGGCCAAGAGATGGACAAGTCGTTCACAGCTTGGGTCGGGCAGCCGGTGGTCCTGCAGGTGGCCCTGGGAGATATCAAGGTGCCGCTGCGCGGGAAACTGCTGAAAGTTGGCGGCGAAACCGTTCGGATGCGAATCGGCGATGCCTGGGACGTGGACATTTACAAGGCCATGATACTGGCGGTTGAAGAAGACTCGATGGTTCTACTTCCTGCGTGAGGGAGATCACCATGAAAACACAAGAGCTTAAATACGTAACCCGGCGCCGCGCGGCGGTGCTGTTGGGTCTGTCAGAAATGGAATTGAGCCGCATCTCGAGCGAATCGGGATTCGGACATAAAGAAGTCGCAGGCGAACAGGAAGAGACGTATTTCACTTACGAAGAGCTGCGACAGATCTGTGTGCTGGCTGTACACCAGGTGCACTAGACAAAAACGAGTTTCCTCCGGCCCCCCTCAGCAACACCCCCACCCCGGGTCGCTCCCCCCAGCGATCCGGGGTTTTTCTTTTTTCTGAAGGTTTCGCGTGCGCCGCTGGTGCTAATTGAATCGGTCTAGAAAACCTTTGACAGACGGAATCCACGCGAAGACACTTAGCGCCGCATGGGAAGGATGCCGCTCAAATGTCATGCTTTATAGTTCGTGGATGGTGGAAGTGGGCAGCGGGTGTCGTATTACTCGTTGCCTCAGTCGGAATGGCCGCAGGAAGCGGCCCAAGCAATGGAACCGAAACCTATGACCTGGTCATCGCCAGCGGGCGAGTGATGGACCCCGAATCGGGGCTGGATGCGGTGCGAAACGTTGGGATTCGCGGCGGGAAAATCGCGGTGATTTCGGTCGGTCCGATTATAGGGAAGCAGACGATCGAAGCGCGGGGCTTGGTTGTCGCGCCGGGGTTCATCGATTTACATCAGCATGGGCAGGACGCGGAGAACTATGCCGTGAAAGCGGCGGACGGCGTGACGACGGCGCTGGAACTTGAGGTCGGGGTTGCGGATGTCGACCGATGGTACGGCGAGCGGGAAGGGAAGGCGCGCATCAACTTTGGAGCGAGCGCGGGGCACATTCCTGTGCGCATGGCTGTGATGCATGACCCTGGTGGGCTGCTGCCGAGCGGGGACGCTGCTCACCGCGTCGCAACACGGGCAGAGATGGATGAGATCAGCGCGCTGTTGGAAAAGGGATTGAAGCGCGGCGCGCTTTCCGTTGGACTTGGGCCCGCGTACACCGAGGCCGCTACAAATCAGGAAATCCTGGACGTGTTTCGCGTGGCGGCGAAGTATCACGCCTCGTGCCATGTGCACATTCGTGGGTCAGGGCCACCGATCGAAGGGAATTTCAGCGGGTTTGAGGAAGTGATGGCGGCTGCAGCGATCACCGGGGCACCGCTCCATATCGTGCACATCCAAAGCACCGGCGGACCTAACGTGACGCAGGAACTTCAGATGATCGCGGAGGCGCGATCCCGCGGAATGGACGTAACCACGGAAAGCTATCCTTACACGATGGGTATGACCAGCATTCAAGCCGCCATGTTCGATCGCAAGGAGGAAGAACCCGCTACGTACTATGCTTCGCTACTGTGGCCGGCGACGGGGGAGCACCTGACGAAGGAATCGTTTTTGCGGTATCGCAAGGAGGGCGGAATGGTGATTGTTCCCGGGAATACGCCGGAGAATGTTCATGCAGCGATTGTGAGTCCGCTGACGATGATCGCTAGCGACGGGCACCTTGCGAATGGCAAGGGACACCCTCGAACCGCGGGCACTTACGCTCTGGTGCTGGGACGCTACGTCCGAGAAGAGAAAGTCCTGGATTTGATGACGGCGCTGAAGAAGATGACGCTGATGCCGGCACAGCGGCTGGAGACACGCGCACCGATGTTCAAGGACAAAGGACGAATTCGCGTGGGCGCTGATGCGGACATTCTGGTGTTCGACGCGAATCGCGTCATTGACAAAGCAACGTACGAAAAGCCTTTGCAATACTCGGAGGGAATTCAATTTGTGTTGGTGAACGGCATCGCGGTTGTCAAAGATGGTCAACTCGTTGAAGGGGTTTTCCCGGGCCGGGCCGCGCGAGCGCCGGTTTCACAGTGACCACCTACCCGATTCGCGCACCGCGCTCCCATGAAGCTGCGCAGGAGCTAGTAAAGACCATGATGCCAAGCGCCCGGAAGTGCTATATAGTACTGCGCGCGATCGCCTTGTGGAGAAAGGACTCACTTTGACACTCGCCGCCTCGGATTGGGCCGCCATCGTCGGTTATCTGCTGATCACCTTATTTCTCGGCTTGTACTTCCGCGGACGCTCGGGCAAAAGCACCGAAGATTATTTCGTTTCGGGCCGCAACGTTTCCTGGTGGCTCGCGGGAACTTCCATGGTTGCGACCACCTTCGCTGCGGATACGCCCCTGGCGGTTACTGGACTCGTCTATGCCAACGGGGTGGCGGGGAATTGGCTGTGGTGGAGTTTCCTGCCGTCGGGAATGATGACGGTGTTCCTGTTCGCGCGTCTGTGGCGCCGTTCGGGGCTCATTACCGACGTGCAATTCGCGGAGATGCGCTACGCCGGCAAGCCGGCCGCGTTCCTGCGCGGTTTCCGCGCGGTCTACCTCGGGCTGTTGATGAACTGCTTGATCCTCGGCTGGGTGACCAAGGCCATGGTGAACATCATTAGTACGTCGCTCGGAGTGAGCGATGGAAAGGCGCTGGCGATCTGCGTTTTCTTTCTTATGCCATTCACGGGGATCTACGTTTCGTTGGGAGGATTGTGGGGCGTGCTTTGGACAGACCTCTTTCAATTCGTGCTGAAGATGGCGATCGTGATTGGAGTTGCCTGGTACGGAGTCCATGCCGCAGGAGGCATGCAGCAGATGCTCGCTACGCTGGCGGCGAAGCGAGCTGCGGCGGGACCCGGAGCCAGTGACATCACGGCGCTTCTGCCTGATTTTTCCCGCGGTTTCACCAGCGAAGCTCTGTGGACACTGCCTGTGATTACTTTCGTCGTTCATCTGGCCGTGCAGTGGTGGGCTTTCTGGTATCCAGGCGCAGAACCAGGAGGTGGAGGATATATCGCGCAACGAATCTTCAGCGCGAAGGACGAACGAAACGGATTGTTATCGGTTCTGTGGTTCAACCTTGCGCACTACGCCCTGAGGCCCTGGCCCTGGATATTGACGGCGCTTGCGGCAGTCGTTCTTTATCCGGGTCTAGCTCAGCCAGAGCGGGGCTACATGTTGGTGGCGACGCGGCAGACGCCACACGCGGTCCTGGGAATTCTGCTTGCCGGATTCATGGCCGCCTTCATGTCCACGGTGGCCACACAATTGAATTGGGGCAGTTCCTATCTGGTGGAAGATTTCTACCGCCGTTTTCTGAAGCGAGAAGGAAGCGAAGCGCACTACGTGAATGTTTCACGCTTGGCGACGGCGTTTCTCGTGTTGGCGGCCGCGGCGGTCGCGTGGCAGCTGACCTCCGTCTCCGCAGGCTGGAAAATCGTGCTCGAATGTGGAACGCCATTGCTGGAAGGCCGCAACCGTTCAGCGGCTCCGACCCTGTCATTTTCGCGAAGACCACACTTTGTACGACGGGAATCACCACGCTGGTGTGGGTCGCCGTCACCCTCTTTACGGCGGCGGAGCCCAATGACACGCTCATCAAGTTTTACACCAAGGTGCGTCCGCAAATCACCGGATGGCAAGCGGTCGCCAAGCTGGCTGGCGATGTGCCCGTCACGCGCGATCTGGGCAAGAACCTCGTGAATTGGTTGCTGGGCTGCGTTCTTATCTATTCGGCGCTCTTCGCCATCGGCGAGTTGTGCTTTGGCCGATACCAGGCAGGTTTCCTGCTTGCCGTTGTTGTGATTGTCTGTGGACTCGCGATTTCGCGCCTGATGCCCAAGCCGGCGGAGTGGCAAGCAAACTGAGATGGCGGACTCGGCGCAGCCGGCTCGTTCAGGTACGCATCACGCAGTGCTCGCCGGGTTCCTCGGCTGGACGCTCGACGCGTTCGATTTCTTCATCGTAGTTTTTCTCTTCGATACACTGGCTCACCAATTTGGCGTAACCAAGAAAGAAATCGTTCTTACCACCACGGCCACGCTCGCCATGCGTCCCGTAGGCGCGCTGTTCTTCGGCTTGCTTGCGGATCGCTACGGCCGCCGCATCCCGCTCATGGCCAATGTCATCTATTTTTCGGTCATCGAGCTTTTGTGCGGCTTTTCGCCAAACTTCGCGGTGTTCATCATCTTGCGTGCGCTGTTTGGTATCGGTATGGGCGGCGAGTGGGGAGTAGGCGCGTCGCTGGCGATGGAAGCAGCGCCGGTGCGTTGGCGCGGCATCTTGAGCGGAATCTTGCAGAGCGGTTATTCGATCGGATATCTGCTGGCGGCGATTGCGGCAAGATTTCTCCTGCCGGTGTGGGGATGGCGCCCGATGTTCTGGATTGGCGCGCTACCCGCGCTACTCGCGCTCTATATCCGGACGAAAGTTCCGGAATCGGAAGCCTGGAAGCAACATCGCGCTGCGAGCACGGGGCAGGTCCTGCGCATCGTTGCAGGAGAGTGGAAGCGCTTCGCTTATCTTGTGGTGCTCATGACCTTCATGATGTTTCTCTCGCACGGAACACAGGATCTTTATCCGGACTTCCTGAAAGAAGTGCACAAGATTTCTGCCGCGATGGTAGCCAATATCGCGATGATTTATAACCTTGGGGCTGTGGTGGGCGCGATTATCTTCGGACACCTCTCGCAGGTAGCGGGGCGCCGCAAAGGCATGATCGCCGCTATGGGTTTGTCGCTCTTGATGATTCCGCTGTGGGCGTTTGGCGGGGGGCTGCCGGTGATTATCATTGCGGCATTTCTGATGCAGGCGGGAGTGCAAGGAGCCTGGGGCGTGATCCCGGTGCACTTGAATGAGCTTTCTGCGGACTCGGCGCGGGGCCTAATGCCCGGCCTCGCCTATCAGTTGGGGATTTTGCTGGCCTCGCCGACAAATTCCATTCAATACGCGCTACACATTCATTTCGGCTATCAGCGCGCCATTGCCGGCTTCGAAGTGGTGACGATACTGACGCTGGCGGCCCTGCTCTGGCGCGGCTCCGAAGCGCATAGCCGAAGTTTTGTGCGCGGCGCACCAGCGCCGGCGGGCGAATCCTCCGGGTGATCCAGCCTTGCTTGCTTCCCGAATACAGCTGAGTGGCTTCTGATGCTTTTCGGGTGCAAAAAGTGAACTCTTGCGGCGGCTGGATGCGCCGCGCAAGCCTGTGATAATATTTATCCACTGCGCGCCCGTAGCTCAGTTGGATAGAGCGTCTGGCTACGAACCAGAAGGTCGGGAGTTCGAGTCCCCCCGGGCGCGCCACTTTTACAACAATTACAATCGCTGACGAAGCTGGCGCCGGAAACGATTGCGTCCCTATTTCGAGTAGGTCTTCTGGTAGCTATTTCTCGAATTCAAGACCGTGAAGGTGCCGTTCAATTCTGCGGTGACCTTGATGTATTTACCTTCGCAATTTTCGTCCAAGTTGGCGATAAATTTCTCCGGCACATTGTGCGCTATGTCCGAGTCCAGTGCGTAGTGCAATTGCCACAAGTCCTGAAGTCCGGGTGAATTGTGGATCGTTTGCCATGCATCCGGGCTTCCGCCCTTGTGCGCGCCATTATTCATGATCGACACGCGAGGATGGATTGCGTCAACAATGACTTTGGCATTGGACTGGTTCAACCCGTGATGTGTGGTCAGATAAAGGTCGACGGTCCCGATCAGATTGTTGGGACATACCAAGTCTCTTTCCTTCCGTTTGGTGAGATCGCCGAGGTCGAGGAAGCGAAACTTTCCAAAAGTGATCAAGGTGCCAAGCGAACGAGCGTTTTCCGTAGT
>WNFG01007756.1_pt1 | contig 10458 bp, 6 predicted proteins | sample 5400431 | NCBI WGS metagenome assembly WNFG01 (sample SAMN13153346, study PRJNA577476) | soil metagenome | isolation source: 120 cm saprolite under Douglas fir tree site 2 hole 3 replicate 2 | place: USA:California | collected 2015-04-18
GGTTTCCGGCTATCCCTCCCCGGCTCAGCACTCTAACAGAAATGACCCTCCTGGCTAAATCTTGCAGCAATACGCGGCGGTGCCTTTCCAGCCCTGGCCAGGTATCACTTTTCCCGCTGCAAAGCATAAAATTCATAATCCTTGACACTTCACGCAAGTGCGCGTTAAATCTCAGCCATTAGAACCATATAAGCTTGAAGGCTGTATCGAGCTTTGAACCGAAACGAGAGCAAGCTGCTCCGGGGGGCTTGTTCCCAACTTTAGCGCTAGGTTTGGATCCTTAAACCGAGGGCGAGCGGTTCGCCGTGCAACTTTTCAAGAAGCTTTACGTCTTGTTTGCTAAAGCGTGCCGCTGAGTGGCGGCACGTGGGTGCTATTTTTTATCTCCATGAGGGGGTGTTGGACTATGAAGCGCCTAGTCTTTGCAATTCTTGTTGTTCTTTGTGTCGCAGTGGCAGCAAACGCGCAGACGTTCCGCGGTAGTATCAATGGGACGGTCGTGGATCCCTCGGGTGCGGTTGTTCCAAACGCCCAGGTGAAAGCCACGGAATCCGCGACAGGTATTGACCACAACACGGTCACGACGAGTGAAGGAGCATTTGCTTTCCAGGATATTCCGCTCGGCTACTATAAGGTCACAGTTACGGCAACAGGATTTCCAACCTACACCGTGGACAAAGTCGAAGTAATCGCTGGCACGATATACACCCTGCCGGTCAAACTTACCTTGGCTCAGGCGACCACCACCGTGGAAGTCTCCGCCGCTGCGCTCACCCTCGACACGACAACGCAGACGCAGAACATGACAATTTCTTCTGACGTCGTACAGGACCTTCCCTTGAACGGACGTGACTTTACGCAATTGATCGCGACTGCGCCGGGCTACGGTGGCTACTCGGTGGGCGGCTTCGGCTCGCTCAATGGGACGCGCCCCAATCAAATGAATTGGCAGATTGACGGCGTGGACAACAACGACTTCTGGCACAACATCCCGGCGGTCAACCAGGGCGGTGTTTCCGGTATTGCCGGCATCGTTCTGCCGATCGATTCCATTGATGAATTTTCCGCACAGACCCAGTCTGGCCCCGAGGCGGGACGCAACGCGGGCGGCACAGTAAATCTGGTGACCAAATCCGGTGGGAACACCTTGCATGGCTCCGCGTATTTTTACTGGCGAAATGAGTTCATCTCCGCGAAATCGCCTTTCTTTAGTCCCACGACGGCCAACCCGAAGGCACCCCCGCTGCGCAATGAAAACTATGGCTTTAGCCTAGGCGGCCCGATTATCAAGAACAGAACGTTTTACTTCGTCAGCTACGAAAAGCAGGTGTATATCATTGGCCTCTCAGGCATAGCCACTGAACCCTCGGACGCCTGGATAACTCGGGCTACGAAATTGCTCAACAACTGTGCGGACCCGCCAGCGTGCACCACGACGTACGGTTCGCCCGAACGGCTTCTGGCCCAGGAGTGGGCCTGGTAGCATTGCTGGCCTTCCACCAACGCTCAACAACTTCTTCAGCCCCATCGCATCCATCGGTCACAGTTTTAATGGTGTCGCAAAGCTCGACCACAACTTCAACGATAAGCACCGTCTGTCACTCCGCTGGTTCGGGGGACAAGGCGATCAGACGGCGCCCCTCGGCGGCAGCCCCGCGCTGGGAACGGCTAGCTCGAATTTGAAGTTCTACTTCGAAGACGCTCCCATCCACGTATTCAACTACTCCGCCGTATTGAATTCCGCTCTTTCTTCTCGCCTGACCAATCAGGTGCTCGCGGGAGCCAACTATTTCAACCAGATATTCAACGACTTTAATCACAGCTTCGACACGAAAGCTCTGGGCTTGTTCCTGAGCCCGGGCGCCACCATTAACGGGCAACCGATCCACGGCGCTCCGAACATCCGAATTACTGGGTTTGAGAACATCGGTCTGACGCCGCCGGAAGGCCGCAGTGACCTCACTTGGCACGTGACGGATATCGTTTCCTATAGCAAAGGCGCGCACCAATTCCGTTTCGGGGCCGAGGTCCGCCAAGCTCATCTCAATGAGTTCTATCACCGCCGTGGAACAGGAAGATTCGCTTTCGACGGAACGCAGGGACCGTGGAGAGCGACTATCGCCACCTGCAGCGCAAACGTCACTCCTTATCCTGCCTTTTGTACAGCACGGGGATTCAGTGGCCCTGCTGATGCTGCCGCCACTGGGGGTTTTGCCGACTATCTTGCTGGCGACGTATCAGGCTCTACCATTGCAGTCGGAAATCCGGAACGCTTTGTCGTGGTAAACGCCTACAACCTGTATTTCCAGGATGGCTGGCAGATTACCAGGAAGCTCAATCTGAATTATGGTATGCGCTACGAATATTTCGGGCCGCTCCATAGTGATAGAAAAGACATCGCCAACTTCATTCCGGGAAGGGGATTTGCCATCCAAGGAGCGGGTCTCGATTCCGTCTTTCCGCCGGACAGGAACAACTTTGCCCCGCGAATCGGATTCGCCTATCAGCCGACAGCGAAGGGCGATCTCGTCATACGCGGCGGAATTGGTGTCTTCTACGATCAAATCAACCTGAACCCATTCCTGGACTTCCGCCCGCCCATCGCCGCATCGCAAGGTATCCAGGGCAACGCGTTTGGTGATCCCCGCTTCGCCGTTTCCACCTACAGCCGGAGCAGTTACAACTGGGGCAACGGGCCGGGACAGGCGCAGGCGGGAGGTGCATCGATCTTTCCGGGAGTTCAGGTATGCAGCGACCCCAATTGCGCAACGGGCCCCTTCGGCCTGAGTGCCTATTCCGTGAACCAGAACTTCCGCACGCCTTACTTCTACAACTTCAGCCTGCAAGTTGAGAGGAGCCTGGGCAATGCCGCAGTGTTCCAGGTCGGATATGTTGGCAGTGAGGGACGAAAGCTAAATATTGTGACGAACATCAACCAGCCACGGAACGTCGGCGGTGTAAAGACGCTTCCGTTTCCGAATTTTGGCAATATACTCCAACTCAACAGCATAGGCACATCAAACTACAACTCCCTGCAGAGCACTTTCCGCATCAGGGCTTGGCACGGACTGAGCTCGCAGTTCGGCTACACTTGGTCCCACGCCTTGGATGAAATCAGTGAGTATCGTGCCGTCATCGCCGATGACGCCAACAACGTTAAGCGAGACTATGGCAATGGGGACTACGACACTCGGCACCTGTTCAGCGCGAACATCACCTACGCCTTACCAAAGGCAGGGTGGGCCAGAGGATGGTCCGATAGGCTGGTCAACGGCTGGCAACTGAGCAGCTTGTGGGTGCTCCACAGCGGACAGCCATTCGACATTACTAGGACCGACAGCCCGTTTGGAAATGGGAACGAAGTGAACCTTGTTGGTAATCCGTTCGCGGGCGTCTCTCATAGCTTCAACAAGAGCATTCCTGGCGTGCAATGGATCAACGCGAGTGCCTTTGCAGCGGCGGCCACGGACCCAGTAACGGGACTCTCGCTTCCCGGAAACGTCGCTCGCAACAGGTACGTCGGCCCCAGTTACAAGAGCGTGGACTTCTCGGTTCTTAAGAACATTCCAATTACGGAACGGGTTAAAGTCCAGCTTCGCGCTGAGATGTTTAACCTCTTCAACCGGATTAACTATGCCTCCGGACCCGGAGCCGTAAATAGTGATGGCACGATCACCGACACCATCGGTGACTTCAACGGAGCTCCCGGCATCGGTCCTGGTGAGCCATTCAACATGCAGATCGTTGCGAAGATCATCTTCTAGCTGCTGCAGCTAACCCTTCCGAAAGCGCCCTCCGACCTGGTCGGGGAGCGCTTTTGCTTTTTGCGGCAATCTTGCCCATCACACGCGCCCCATCGCCGCCTTGCTCAACTCGTTACACGAATCGCTGAAATCTGAATTTTGCATGCCTCAAACTTTTCCCAATTCGCTAAAATAGGTTACCCAGCCGAAAGGAGAAGACTATGGCCACGACGAAGAATGGTTCCTCTCCAAAGGTCACCAAGTCCCGCACCACCGCGAAATCTCCAGGGCCGGAAGACATCGCCCTGCGCGCCTACCAAATCTATCTCGAGCGCGGCGGCGCTCCCGGCAACCCACTCGACGACTGGACCCGCGCCGAACGCGAACTGCTTGCGACCAACGGCAAGCCCGGCCGCAAGTCAGCCGCGAAGTCAAAAGCCGCCTAGCAAAACGCATCTCGAAGTCTTCGCGAAGGCCTCCCTTACCAAATCGAAACTAAAATCCTGCCCCCACCAAACGTAGCTCGCCGCACTATAAAGGATTGCGGCGCAGTCCGTTGCATCATTCCTAGTTTATAATTCGCTGCAGGATGTACCTGCCTTCGGGCACTCGGCTGGGCCCATATAGAATCGAAGCGCCCATTGGCGCCGGCGGGATGGGCGAAGTTTGCCGTGCCACCGACACGCGTCTCAAACGAGACGTCGCAGTCAAGGTTCTGTCTTCGCGTTTTGCGTGTGGGGCTTTTCTCTCTCCTAATTTCTACTTCCGATTTTTCAATTTCCATCCCATTTACAATGTAAAGTCCTAAGACAGCGCAATGGATGTATCGGAGCTGGCAATTGGGGCGAACAATATCTCCTGCTTTCGAAGTCGAAAAGGAAACTCGTGACCTGATGGAGCGCGGCGAAGCGGCTCGCGCGGCCGTCGCTTCGCTACCACTGAGCCGGGCGGTGTACGCGTTAGCGATTGCCGCGGTCGCTCTCCACGTGGCCTTCAGCGGCTCGTTTGGATTCTTTCGTGATGAACTTTACTATGCCGCTTGCGGACAGCGTCTGTCTTGGGGCTATGTCGACCACGCGCCTCTCGCTCCGTTTCTTGCCCGCCTTAGCCGCGCGCTTCTGGGCGATTCGCTCTCAGCCCTGCGTTTACTGCCGGCGCTAGCGGCTTCGGCCAAGGTGCTTCTTGCTGGGTGGCTGGCCCGGGAACTGGGCGGCGGGAAGTATGCTCAGTTCCTCGCCGCATTTTGCGTGTTGCTTGCTCCGATCTACCTGGCGTTTGACAATTTTTTCTCGATGAATGCGTTTGAGCCGGTGCTTTGGATGGCGTGCGCGGCGATTGTGCTACGCATTCTCAATGGCGGAAACCCAAAGCTGTGGCTTCTCTTCGGACTCTGTGCCGGCCTCGGGATTTTGAACAAACACTCCATGCTTTTTTTCGGTTCGGGGATTGCTCTTGGGCTGCTGGCAACCTCTGCGAGAAAGCATTTTCGGCAGCCGTGGATTTGGCTGGGGGCCGGAATCACGTTCCTTTGCTTCCTTCCTAATTTGCTTTGGGAAATTCAAAATGGCTGGCCAACGCTGGCGCTGTTTCACGCGGTGATCGGTACGAAGTACGTTATCGTTTCTCCGTGGGAATACATCTGGCAACAAACCTTGTTGGCACATCCCCTGGCTGCGCCTATTTGGATCGCCGGTCTATGGTTTTTGCTGCGAGATCCGCTCGGAAAAAAGTATGCCGTGCTGGCTTGGGCGTATTTCACGGTTTTGTCGGAGATGCTCATCCTACACGGAAAAATCTATTACCTCGCCCCGGCGTACGTGATGCTGCTGGCAGCTGGCTCCGTCTGGATCGAATTGCGATTGATTCCGCGAGTCGGCGTGTGGTTGCGGCCCGCGATAGCAGTGCCATTATTGATCGGCGGTGTGATTGCGGCTCCGCTATCGATGCCCATCCTTTCGGTCGAAGCTACGATTCGCTATACGCATTTCTGGGATGTGCAGGCGATTCACGTGGAAAACGTGGCGCAGGGCGATTTGCCGCAACTCTTCGGGGATATGTTCGGCTGGCCGGAACAGGTGCACGCGGTGGCAGGCGTATACCGGGCGCTGCCGCAGTCCGAGCGCGCTCAAGCGGTCGTGCTTGCCTACAACTATGGGGAAGCCTCCGCCATAAACTGCTTCGGCGCGAAGCTGGGATTGCCGCGCGCAATCAGTGGTCACAACCAGTACGGGTTGTGGGGACCTGGCGCGATGACCGGCCAAGTCGCCGTCGCGATCGGCTTTACCGAACAGCAGTTGCGCCAGTTTTATGATGAAGTCACGCCCGAAGCAAGCGTCTCCCCGCAGTACGCAATGCCGGAAGAGTCCCGGCTCACGGTTTTCGTTTGCCGCCACCCCAAAAAGACCCTGCAGGAATCATGGCCGCAGTGGAAGTACCTGAGTTAAGGCCCCTGCAGTAGCCTCGCCGCGACGATGCGGAGTGCCCGGTTTGTGGTGGCTGATCCCTCCCGCGTATAGGCCGCGGCTGCATATGGCGAGTGGCACGCCCTCAAACCAGTCAGACGAACATGCGTGGCCCACCATTTGCGATTCTGTTTCTTGCAAACGTGAAAGGCCTTTATGCGACGATTAGGCGGTGGACAGGTTCTTTGAAATAGCAATCGCACTGATCCTATTCATAGTTGGCGAGACAGTGCTGTCCCATTAAAAGTCGAATAGATTCAATTGCATACAGGACTCGCCGTCTGGGAACTCGTCGTTGAAGTTGGAAAACCCTTCTAAAATGGGGGTTTTCTCGAAAACGGTCACGCTGAGAATCTGCAAGATTTTGTAGAGGCTCAACTCCAGCACCAATTGCTTTTGACAATCGCCACCAGCACGTAAACGGAGACGGCCACCCAAACTTGAGTCTTCACCGCGTTCTCGCTGGTGCCATAGAACGCCTTGATGCGCAGGTGCTGTTTGATCCAGCGAAAGAACAATAGCTTCCGCACTCTTTCCGTCGCAACGGAGGGTGTAGGGTGGTCTTCCGCAATTCCCCATCCTCCACTCTGCGAACCCTCTGCGCACTCAGCGTCTCTGCGTTTATCCTTTTCCGCTCTTCGCTTCTCAACTTTCAACTTTGAACTGTCAACTGTTAACCTGAATCCTGCGTGATCAGCATGCTGAGAATCGTACCAAGCGTTGTGCGAAGCGAGCAAACGGGCTATTTTGCCTCTTACACGCAAACTGCACTAAAAGTGAGGTTTGGATGTAATGCCCCGGGGACCACGGAATCTTCGGATCACCGCCGACGGATTGGGTCTCACCCAGTTTGGAGGCGTGACGCTCATCGAGCAATTCTTTCAGCGCATCGGGCTGCAGGGTTCTTTCTCTCAGCGCATCCGATTCGCGCAGAGGAACAACCGCTACAGCGTCAGCGAATCTCTGGAGGCGTTGCTTTATCCTCTCATTCTTGGCTTGGGGCGGATCGAGACCACCGAACCGCTGCGCTACAACGGTGTCTTTCAGTACTTGGCGGGCTTGCCAGGGTACCCGGAAGCGAGCAGCCTGCGGCGCTTCCTCGAGCGCTTCGCTCGCGCGGGGCGGAGTGCCTTTCTGAAGCTGCACGACCGTTGGCGCGCGGCGATGATCGGAAGATCGGCGCAGGTAATCTTCGATCTGGACAGCACGGTGTTAACCGTGTATGGCCGTCAGGAACGAGCCGAACTCGGCTACAACCCCAAGAAGCGCGGGCGCCCCTCTTATCTTCCGCTGTTGTGCTTCGAGGGGAACACGCAGGATTGCTGGGAGGGCAGCTACCATCCCGGCAACACCCACGTCTCGACGATCACGATTCCGTTGTTAGAACGCGCCTTTGCCAAGTTGCCTGAACCGATCCGAGAAGTAAGAGTTCGCGCCGATGGAGCGTTCTTCGATCACAAAATCATAGAATTTATCGAGGAAAAAGGGGCTTTCTACGCGATCGTGGCCCGGCTCACCCGTCCGCTGAAAAGTCGACTCTCGGGACTGCGCTATCACCGCATCTCCTCGGGAGTGTGGGCGGCGGAGTTTCGGTATTGCCCGCAGGGGTGGCCGGGGGCTCGACGCTTCAGCATCATTCGCCGACCGGTGCCGGAAGAGGCTACGGCGCAGCTGCACTTGTTTCAGAGGGGTGGCTACAGCTATCAGGTCTTGGTAACCAATCTCCCGTTGATACCGCTGAATCTCTGGCGCTTTTACAACCAGAGAGCCCGCGCCGAGTTGCTCATCCGCGAATTGAAGGACGCCTATGCGTTGGGAAAAATCCCAACGAAGGACTTTCCATCCAACGAAGCCTTCTTCCAAATCGTCTTGCTGGCCTACAACCTGCTGAATTGGTTCAAGCGGCTCTGTGTCCCGGTGCATCTGCAGCGGACTACCCTGCAACGGCTCCGGCAGCGATTGTTCCTGGTGCCGTCTCAGTTGGTCCGGCCCGGCGGTGTGCCCACGCTGCGCATGGCGCCGAGCTACCCCTACATTGCCGACTTCCTCGAAACCCAGCGACGCATCCGCCGCTTGCGGTCCCCGTTTGGAGTCACCTGAGTCGACGATCTGCCGGAGGAATCCGAAAATTCGTGGAAGGTGTTTCGGCCATTTTTCACGCAGGATTCAGGTTAACTCTCCTCTCCTGCGCTACACTGGAGTGCTGCATCACCGCTCAATTTCATGACACCGCAACTTCCATCTCTGGTGATCCTCGGCCGCCCCAACGTGGGCAAGTCCACGCTCTTCAATCGCTTGATCGGCACGCGCCGCTCCATCGTCACCAACGAGCCGGGGATCACCCGCGACCGCATCTACGGCAAGGCCGAATGGCGCGGCCGCGCCCTGGAAATCGTGGACACCGGCGGCATCGTCCCGGACGACAAAGCCTTGATCCCGCAGGAAATCCTGCGCCAGGCGCACGTCGCCATCAAGAAAGCCGCCCTGCTCGTCCTGGTGGTGGACAGTCAGGCCGGACTTACGCCTCTTGACGAAGAGTTGGCGCGCCTCTTGCGCACCACGGGCAAGCCTTTTGTGATCGCCGTCAACAAGGTGGACGCGCCGTCGCAGGAAGCCAACGCCGGCGTGTTTCACCGCATCGGGGTGCCCATTTTCCCGATCGCCGCCGAACATGGCACTGGCGTCGACGATCTTCTCGATGAAGCTTTGAAACAGACGGAAGTCGTTGCTTCCGTCGAGGAGGAAAAACAGCCCGACGTCATCGAAGTCGCCATTATCGGCCGGCCCAACGTCGGCAAATCCACGCTGCTGAATCGCATGGTCGGCGAAGAGCGCTCCATCGTTTCGCCGATTCCCGGCACCACGATGGACAACGTGGATCTGGAAATCACACACGGCGATCGTAGCTACCGCTTCGTGGACACCGCGGGAATCCGCCGCAAGGGAAAAACCACGCTGGTCGCGGAAAAACTGAGCGTCGTGATGGCCCGCCGCGGCCTGGAGCGCTGCGACGTCGCTCTTCTCGTCGTGGATGGCGAACAAGGCGTCACGCAGGGCGACGCGCAAATCGCCAGCTACGCCGAAGAGTCCGGCCGCTCGGTGGTCATCGTCATCAATAAGTGGGACCTCGCCGTCGTTGTGGCGCGGGCAGCGGCGTCGCGCGATGCCGCCACCACCAAGGGAAAAGCCAAGCGCGCCCCGGGCGAACGGCATAGGCCCGAGAATTTCGATCCGGGGCGGCTGATGTTCGATTACGAAAACATGATTCGCGCCAAATTAAAGTTTCTCAGCTACGCGCCCATCGTTTTTCTGTCCGCAAAAACCGGCGAGCGCGCCGACAAACTTTTTCCGTTGATTAATCAATGCTGGGAAGCCCGCCAGCGAAGAATTTCCACGCCGGCACTCAACAACTGGCTCAAGGAAGAAGTGGATTTGCAGCGCGGCACCACTCCCGGCGCTCGCCCCGTGCGCATTTACTACATGACGCAGGCGAAAATCGGCCCGCCGACATTTCTGATTTTCACCAACCAGAAAACTCCGCTGCATTTCAGCTACGAACGTTTCCTCGAAAATCAGTTGCGCGCCAAATTCGATTTCATCGGCACGCCCGTCCGCTTCGTGCAGCGGCTCCGCAAGCGCGATGACAAATCCGAGCGCGACGAAAAATCTTCGCGTGGCGACCAGTCTTCGCGCCGCGACAAATCCCGGCACGGACACAAATCTTCGCGCGGCGGAAAATCCTCGCGCACTGACGAATCTTCGCGAGGTGACAAATGATCGTTTCCCTCTACAGCAATTCCACGCAAACTGTTAGGATATCCGCGTCCCCTTCCGGGCAGGGTTTTCGAAAATGCCAAGCAACGGCGCAGCCGCGCAAGCCGCAATTGAAGAAAAAGATCTCTATCACATCGGCGACGTCAGCCGCCTCGCCGATGTGAAGGCGTTTGTTTTGCGCTACTGGGAATCGGAATTCCCGATGCTGCAGCCGCTGAAAAGTTCCGGTGGCCGCCGTCTCTACCGCCAGGAAGACGTGGACATGGTCTTCCGCATCAAGCGCTTGCTGTACGATGAAGGATTCACGATCGCCGGCGCCCGCCGCTACCTTCGCGAGCACAGCGGCGCGGCGGAAAATGACGAGATCACAATTCGCGGAACGGAAGGAGCAGCGCAGCTCCTGAGCCGTAAAATGTTGCTGGACTTGCGCGACGCTCTGCGCGCTTTCTTGACGCTTATTGAACGGCGGTGATAGCCTT
>WNFG01008707.1_pt1 | contig 10458 bp, 8 predicted proteins | sample 5400431 | NCBI WGS metagenome assembly WNFG01 (sample SAMN13153346, study PRJNA577476) | soil metagenome | isolation source: 120 cm saprolite under Douglas fir tree site 2 hole 3 replicate 2 | place: USA:California | collected 2015-04-18
ACAGCATTAACGGAGTCCCGAACGGTACGCTTCCCACCGGAGTGCAGGCTTTCACGCCTGCCGATCCCAACTTCGGCTTCGTTCTGGAGGCCACTCCCACGGCGTACTCGATCTACCATGCGGGCACTTTGAGTGTGCGGAAACCATTTGCCCACCACTACGGCATCCTGGCCAACTACACCTATTCGAAGTCCATCGATATCGCGACCGATATCCAACTCACCGATTCACCGATGGATTACCTGCGTCCCAACCTTGACCGCGGCCTGGGCGAAAATGACATGCGTCATCACTTTGTGCTGACCTTAATGGGAGAATCTCCCAGCACCTGGAATCCCGCGTTCCGGAACTTTAAGGTTTCGATGTTAAACACGCTGCAAAGCCCGCGCTACTATACGGTCTTTGCCGGCTTTGATGTGAACGGCGACCAGTTTCCATTTTCGGATCGCGTCGGCAATATTAGGCGCAATACCTACCGGGGAGACTCGTCGTACACTACCGACGTCCGTGTGCAAAAAGTGTTCAACGTAAGCGAGCGCCTCAAAGCGGAAGCCAGTGCTGAAGTCTTTAACTTGTTCAATCGCCAGAATGTCAACGGTATTGATACGGTCTATGGCGCCCCGGCTTTCCTGGGTCCGGTTCCGCAAAAGTTCGGGGATGGCATCAGCAGCCCAACCAATCCAACCTTCGGCAGCCCAAATTTTGTTGCCCCGGCCCGGCAGGTCCAGTTCGCCCTGCGGCTGACTTTCTAGTCAGCCATTCGGGATCAGTTACGCTCCGGAGTGACAGGAAATAGCCGATGGATACCGACTCTACGGCTTCTGCGACACCCGTCGCGACGCCTTCCTTCGTCCCGTCCGCACTCGGTCAAGCGCAAGTAAGGTACTGACCCAGAGCGTAGCCGTCAGATATCCCGCGATCACATCACTGGGATAGTGCACCCCCAGGTAGATTCGCGAGAAGCCGATGGCAGCCACGAGAATTGCGGCCGCCATCCAGATCAGTATCCGTGCAAGGCGAGATTGGATGCGGCCCATGAGCAGTCCCGCTAGCACTCCATAAAAGCAGAACGAAAACAGGGCATGCCCGCTGGGAAAACTGTAGGTGCGTGGCAAAGCTACAAAAAACGGGGTAGGGCGGGGACGGTGAAAGGCATATTTCAGAGTTAGGTCCAGCACCAGCGCGCCCAGTATGGTAACCACCAGCCACAGCGTGGCACGCCGCCAGCGAAAGTAGAGAAACAACCCAACCGCAAGTATGGCGGCGATAGTCAGTCCGTCTCCACCCACGAAGGATATTGCGATCATCGCCTTGGTTAAACCTGGCGAAGCGAATTCGTGAATCCGCATTCGCACGTAGTAATCGAAGTTTGCCGTCCGGTCGTGCGAAACATTCTCCGCAATCCACGCAAACAGGAAAAGGGAAAGCACGGCCACTCCCAAGCTGATGAGAGTAACGGTCTCAAGGACCAGGGGCGACTTTGGTTCCGTCTCCAGTTCAGGGAGACGCAAATCCTCTGCTGCGGTCATTTTCGTCCCTTCCCTGTCACCGTTGGCGACGATGTGTAATCCGCGATGAGAGCGTCGACCTTGTCCAGCAGCGCCGTGTTTCCATTGCGCGGATAGGCGCTCAGCTGTTCGCCATATCGCGACAGATTGTGGAGGAAGGATTCGATCCGCTCCTTATTAAGCTCCTCCCAATACGTTCCGTATCCCAGCTTGTCCAGCCAATATGCATTAAAGATCTGTTCAAATTGATGTTTGATCGGAATCGCCAGGTAAGGCTTCCCCAGGTGCAGGGCCTCAGTCATCAGGGAGAATCCGGAGTTGGCGACAATCGCTTTGGCGGCGATCAAGTCTTCCAGAAATCTATCAACGCTTGGCTTCTTGTAGAGGATGTTGCCACTCTGTCCTTCACGGCCGAAACCGTAGGCGACAAATGAGCAGCGCACCGTGCTTAAAAGCTTCGCCAGCGCCGGAGCCGGTGAAGTTACGTAGACCAGCACATGCTCTCCACTTTTCGGGTCGGCTTTACGCGGCCTGTTGATTCGAGATGTGAAAAACGAAGTAACCAGATACGCATCCGCCCGCGGTGTCATGACCCGCGTGACCAACTTCGCAAGCGTGGCGTCACGCCGGTACTTTCGAGGATAGGAAACTTCCGTGTTCGTCAGGCAGTGCTGATTATCGATAGAAATAACCGGCAGGTGTTTGCGATGTCCCAGATGACAGCAAAGAGGTTCGAAGTCGGTGATGACGACCTCAATCTTCCACTTGTCGGCCAGGTCAGATAAAAGCGCGCTACTCTTGGCTCGCGTCCCCACCGCCATCAGATTGTTGGCGATTGTGCGCCGGTAGCGGACCTGATTATTCACGTAGGCAAGGCGCAAGCCGTAGATTTCCGTTACTTCGAAGCGCCCTTGAAGATTACGCAGGCCACGATCGAATGAAGCCACGTGGAGCGTATGTCCCCTGGCTTGCAGATGAGAGAGCACTTCCAGAGCCCTGGTCGAGTGACCCGAACCCTCCCCATTGACCCCATAAAGTATGTTGGCCATAAGCTGTCGAAGTATAGCGTGTGCTCACTGCCAATGGCTCTACCGGAAACACGGGAACAAAATTGATGTTCCAACGAAGACGCAATCCCAGCACGGGAGCAAGATGTTCGCGTTAGTATCTTCGTACTATTGATCCGACAAGCTTCTGTCACTAGAGTTTCCGGCAGTTCAACCCACGTCTGAAGTTGGCACCTCGACCTTTTTCCTGGGAGAGAATGATAAGGAAATTCACGACACAGTGCTGATCGCAGCGGCTTTCTGCATGTTCAATCGCTACGTGGACGGCTTGGCTACGTGGGCTCCGCATGACCCGGAAATGTATCGTGCCAACGGAAAACGGCTGGCGGAGGAAGGTTACGTCGTCTCCACTGATCGCCTATTGGCGGACGCACAAAAATAGCAAGTTTTGCTTTCCTTGGAACAGCGTTTCTGCAACTAGTATCTTCCTACTATTGCTCCGCAAACTTTCCGACAGTAGATTTCTCCGCAACTGTTGGGCGGTTTTCAGTCCTTCCAAAACGATGGCGGGCACGTCCTTTCTATCTTCCCTTCTGGGGGTGGGTTTTGCGTAGAGCGCTCTTACTTTTCAGCCTATTGTTTGTCTCCTTTGCAGCCTTTGCCCAGAGCAACTACTCGGTTCTGAGCGGCACTTTGCTCGATCCCCAGGGCCGCCAGCTTACCGGGGCGACAGTGCAGATCACTTCGTTAAGCACGCGTGCTGAACGCCGCGTCAACAGTAACGAGCAGGGGATCTTTCAGGTTCCCGCCCTGCCGCCCGGCGAGTATGAGCTTACGGTGCAGGCGTCGGGTTTTACCACACTAACTCGGAACCTGCAGCTTGAAGTTGGCCAGCAACTTTCTCTGGCTCTCACGCTTAGTGTGGCCGGAGCCAAGGACGTAGTAGAAGTCGGCGCCCAGGCCCCGGCGCTGCATACCACCGACGCCGCCGTGGGTGAGGTGGTCGAACCCGTTTCCATCAAGGAACTTCCTCTTAACGGCCGAATGCTGATTGACCTGGTGCTCACTGTTCCCGGCGCGCACGAGGGTCACGGCGCCCAAACGGGCAACATGAACCCCCTGTATTGGCGGCCGGGGCAGCGCTCCGCGGTAAGCATCGGCGGGAACCGGCCCAACGCGAACTACTATCTGCTCGACGGCGCCACCAATACGGACCCGACGTTCAACACCCTCAACCTTAGCCCGTCGCCTGATGCGGTGCAGGAGTTCAAAGTACAGACTGGAAGCTATTCTGCTGAGATGGGCGGAGCCGGCGGCGGACAGATCAACATCGTGACTCGCTCCGGGTCCAACAAGTTCCATGGCACGGCTTACGAGTTCCTGCGCAATGGCGCGCTCGATGCCAGCACGTTCGATTCCATGGGAAACAATCATTTGGTGCAGAACAATTTTGGCGCCTCTTTCGGCGGGCCCATCGCGCACACCAAGACTTTCTTCTTTGTGAACTACGAGGGCTTTCGCCACTCCATGGCGCACACCACGATTGACACTGTGCCAACACTGGCGGAAATCAACGGAGACTTCACCCAGAGCGGGATCAACATCTACAATCCGTCCAGCTCTCACCCTAATCCGGGATTTGATCCAAGCAAGCCGGTCAGCCCGAGCAACCCGCAAGTGATTCGCGACCAGTTTCAGGACAACGGCGTCAACAACGTTATCCCGGCAAGCCTGATCAGCCCGGTAGCGCAAGCATTCCTGCTGAATCATGTGCCAAGGCCCAACGCTGACATGATGATGAACACGGGTACGATGCCTTGTGGCAGCGCGATGATGGGCGCGCCCACTGTGGTGGGCGCTGGCACTGATTGTAACAATTACGTGGACGTCAGGAACGAGCTCCACTCGACCGACCAAGGTACGATTCGCATTGACCACATGTTCGAGCGGGGCGACAGCTTGACGGCACGCTACTCGCTGAGTGGCGAACACGGCTTTACGCCTGGAGAAATGGTTTCCGGTCTGGGCTCCTTACTCCCCGGCTTCGGTTCCTTCCACGACAATTTCTCGCAGCAGGGCAGCATTGCCTGGAACCGAGTCATCAGTTCCCGCATCCTCAATACCGCGAGCATCACGATATCCCGCTTAGCAATGCATCGCTCCTCGGAAAACAGCGACAACAACGACATCGTTTCCGAACTGGGCATTAAGGGAGTTGGCTTTGGCGGCCAGGGAGCCTTCGGCGCACCATTTTTCAATGTGCAAGGTTTCTCGCCCATGGGCGACAACTACGCGGCTACCCCTATGAAGGCTTGGGATACCGTAATTGAAGGCCGCGATGTACTCAGCTGGCAGCGTGGGCATCACAGTCTGAAGTTCGGTGGAAGCTACCGCGACTACATTTGGCCGATGTGGGGCTTCTTCCAGAACCGGGGCTACTACCAGTTCACCAATGGCTTTACCACGCAGACTGCTACCAACGACAAGACTGGTTCGGCACTGGCCAGCTTCTTGCTAGGCTTGCCAGCAGTGAAGCAGCGCCAGGCAGGCATCCCGCAGATGCAACTTCGGCAATGGTATGTCGACGGCTTCGCGCAGGACAGCTTTCAGCTCACTCACACCACCACCATCGAGATTGGACTGCGTTATGAGTACATGAACCCCCTGGTGGACATTGCCTATGCGAACTCAAACCTGACCTTCGACACCGGAACTCCGTCCGCATTTATTGGCGGGCAGAATGGCTTTCCCCAGGGTCTGAAATATCCGAATACCCACAACTTCGCACCACGTTTTGGTATCTCGCAGGCAATTCCGAAATACGGGCTGGTGGTGCACTCGGCGTTCGGCGTCTTCTACACGCCGGTGGACATGAATACGTGGTGCAACCAGCGGCACAATGTTCCCTATGTGTTCCCGGAAACGCAGCAGAGCGACAACTTTACTCCCGCAGCCGGCATTGTCGCTTCCCATTTCAACTTCGGTAACCCTGTGCTAGGGCAGACCACGGTTAGTTTCGGATCCATGGATCCTAAAGCGCCTTCGCAGTACATCGAGCAGTGGAGTTTTTCAGTGGAGAAGAGCCTGGGCCAGCGCACCACGTTGGAGGCGGGATATCTGGGCTCACACGGAGTACACCTCCAGCGCGCCCACCTTATCAACAACGCGCCGCCGGGACCTGGGGCCATCGGTCCGCGCCGTCCTTTCCCGCGCATCAGCTTTGTGCCGGACACTGTGCTGCCCGACAATGTGGTTTACACCGCGCCAGCAGCCGGTTGCCCCAGCGGCACCATCTGCTTCCCGGTCAGCACGATTAACAAGCTCGAGAACACAGCGCAAAGCTGGTATGACGCCGGGTACGTCAACGTGCGCCGGCGCTACGCGCACGGCCTCACCGTCCTGGGCAATTACACCTGGTCCAAGAACCTCAGTGACGCGCCTGATTTCCGTTCTCCGATGTTCGAGTCCTCGATTCCGCAGAACAACAACGACCTGGCGGCGGAGAAAGGACCGGGTTGCGACGTCAGACACCGTTTTGCGTTGAGCGCTGTATACGACTTGCCCGGCCTGAAGCAGTCTGGCTTGCTCGACAGAGTCACAAAAAACTGGCAAGTATCCACCGTGTACCAGATTCAGTCCGGTTTCCCGTTCACTGTTTCAGTGTTCGGAGATACGGCTAACTCAGGCACCGTGCTGGGTGAAAACCCGATTCGCGCCAATGTCACCGGCCAGCCCGTCTTTCCGTCCGGTACCCAAACGGCGACGGCATGGTTCAACACGGCAGCATTTGCTGCGCCTGCGGCCTTCACCTTCGGCAATGCGGGACGCAACTCGGTCTATGGGCCGGGAATGCAGACTCTGGACTTCGCGGTAGTTCGCAATTTCACACTCACCGAGGTGACGCGTTTCCAGTTCCGCGCCGAATTTTTCAATGCGCTCAACCATACCAACCTGGGTATGCCAGACCGCTTCGTAAACACGCCGCAGTTCGGCACGATTACCGAGGCTGCGACCCCGGGACGGGAAATTCAGCTGAGTGCGAGACTTTCATTCTAGGAAGGCACGTGTCTGTGAGTTACGCATTCCAGGCTGGATACTGGCCGGAGATCAGGTTTTGCAGTCGGTCGTGTCTAGTACTAGGATGTTATTGACTGAGGATATTTCCGAGTGCGAACATCGGTCACAGTGAGATTTGTGTGATCGCGAGGAAGGGAGAGCGTTACGGCTGTTTCGACGCCAGGTATTGGGAATATTGAAGTTACGCCGACAGCGGCACCCAGCTTTTACGAGAAGCTGAACACCCGCTGGCATGAGCGCGCGCTTCAATTCTTCATGTTTATTGTGCTCGCACATTGGGGCGAGCATCTGGTCCAGGCTTACCAGATTTACGTGATGGGATGGCCGCGCCCGCAAGCCAATGGCATTCTTGGTTTGTGGTACCCCTGGCTGATCCAGTCCGAAACCCTGCACTACGGCTACGCCCTGGTCATGCTGATCGGCCTTTGGGTGCTCCGCAAAGGATTCACCGGGCTTTCGCGGAAGTGGTGGACGGCAGCTCTGGCGATCCAGTTCTGGCATCACATCGAGCATTTCCTGCTGATCTGGCAGGCCACGTTCCACCACAATTTTTGGGGCAAGCCAGTTCCGTGCAGTGTTTTGCAGCTGGTCTTTCCACGTGTAGAACTCCACCTCTTCTACAACTCGATCGTATTCATCCCTATGGTGATCGGCATGTACTACCACATGTTTCCGCCAGAGAGTGAACACGGGAAGATGGCGTGCACCTGCGAATGGGGCCACAAGCATTCAATGCAAGCCGCTTGATCCCAAAAGAGTGGCGAAGCCTTCTGCTGCTTGCGTTCACTGCCACGTGGGTCTTGACAGGATGTTCCAGACCGCCCGACTTAACATCCGCGGTCACGATTGAGTACGAAATCTCCCCAGAACCAGCCCGGATGGGCCCGGTTGTGGTGACGTCCCAGTTGGCCGATCCTGCCGCGAAAGCAGTGACGGGAGCTCATATTGCGCTCGAGGCGGAAATGTCACACGCGGGGCATGGCTCCCGTCTTCGGGGAAGCGAAGGAAGTCGTGCCGGGCCGCTACCAGGCTCATCTTACGTTTGAGATGGCGGGGGATTGGGTTATCCTCCTGCATGTCATACTGCCCGGCGGACAAAAGTTGGAACGCCAGATTGACGTGAGGGGCGTCCGACCTAACTAGGCGAGCTGTTGAATCCATCATCCATCCCGGCCCTGGAGACCCCAGAATCGCTGCCTTTTGACTTGATGCGAGTCCCCGGCCTAGGCCACTTGTTCCGCTGGCGCTATGCCCGCCCTTTGCTGCAGGCTCCGTTGCTCATCGTTAGCGTGGTAATGATCCTGCACGGATTGTTCGGCCCGACGCTAGCGCCGAAGAATCTGGCGACGACGCTCAGCTGGCTCCATTTTCGCGGGTTGCTGGTGCTTGTCCTGCTCTGCGCCGGAAATTTTTTTTGTCTGGCTTGCCCTTTCATGCTGGTGCGCCAGGCGGCGCGGCGCTTCTTCAAACCACGGTTCGACTGGCCGCGAGCACTGCGCAATAAGTGGCTTTCGGTTGCGCTATTCGTCCTGATCCTCTTTACCTATGAGCTGTTCGATCTGTGGTCTTCGCCGTGGTGGACTGCCTGGCTGATTCTCGCCTACTTCGCCACCGTTCTCGTGGTGGACGGCGTGTTCAAACACGCCTCGTTCTGCAAGTTTGTTTGTCCCATCGGGCAGTTCAACTTTGTGGCCTCGACGCTTTCTCCGTTCGCGGTGAAGGTGCGCGATCAGGGTGTTTGTACTAGTTGCCATACGAAAGACTGTATTCGCGGCCGGCGCGAGCCTGTGTCGGACCTAGTGGTGATTCGCGGTTGTGAGCTAGCTTTGTTTCAGCCTCGCAAGGTCGGCAACATGGATTGCACATTCTGTCTGGACTGTGTCCATGCCTGCCCCCACGACAATATCGGCATCCTCAGCCGGCTGCCCGGAACCGAGCTGTTGACTGATCCCTTGCGCTCAGGAATCGGTTATTTTTCACATGGTGAGTCCAGTCTACGCAGTTGAGGGCTGGCTGGGGGGAATGTTGCATGTGAGTCACGAGGCGCCAGTGCTCGGTATTATTTTTACGTTCTTTCTGATTCTGGAACCGGTCCTGCTGTTGGGGCTGGCTGCCTGGTTGACGCGCGCCTGGACCGGCAACCAACGCGCCCTGCTGCCACTGATGGTGAGATACACTTACGGCCTCGTTCCCATGGGTTTCGGGATGTGGCTGGCCCACTACGGATTTCATTTCTTCACCGGTCTCTACACCATCATTCCTGTAACGCAGACCGCACTTGCGAGGCTGGGGTGGCCTCTTCTGGGCGAGCCGCGTTGGACTCTCACCGGCCTGCCCTCCAACATCGTGCTGGTGATCGAAATCGGATTCCTGCTGTTGGGATTTGCCGGCTCGCTGGTAGTGAGCTATAGCTTGGCAGCCGATGATTCACCCCATAAACCCATGCGGGTGTTTATCCCATGGGCCGCGGTTAGCTTCGTACTCTGGATCGCGTCGATGTGGCTGATGTTCCAGCCCATGGAAATGCGCGCCACTTTGATGAGCGGGTAAGGACGAACGGGTAGCGGTGTTTCAGGCTTGTAGTTTCCATTGCAGTCGAGAAATGATGTTTAAACGCCATTTCGTGAGGCCACTTTCGGTCTGGTCGCTGTCTGTGCTCTGGCTGCTGTTATCTACACCGGCCAATGCACACAACGGACCACCGTTCCCCATCATTGAGAACCGCAGAGTTGGCCCCTGCGTCATTTCCTTGTGGACGCATCCTGATGTGGGTACGGGAGCATTTTTCATCTTTGTGGAACCGATACCGGGGAGCACCGTCCCCAAAGACCTTAAGGTCCAGATTGGCGTTCAGCCGGAGAGCGGGCGCCTTCCCGAGGTAGTTTATACAGCCAATCAGGATGACGGCGGAGGCCAGTTACAATACAAAGCCCTGGTGGAGTTCGATCGGGACGAGTTTTGGCGCGTACGCCTCGTCTTAGAGAGTTCGCAAGGCCGGGAAGAAGAATTTTCGCGGGTGGAAGCGACTCCGGTCGGCTTTGGGAAATGGGACCTGCTGTTTTTTCTGTTACCTTTCTTACTGATTGCGTTCCTGTGGCTTAGAGGAATGTCACGCCATCGAAGTCGCATGAGGAAGCTACAGGCCGCATAGCTGGCTGAAGCCGCGAAGCGGCGCAAGAAGCCCACGGCTTCCGCCGTGGGTCGCGAGTGAGAAATTGGCAAGCCCCGAAGGGGCGAAAGAGTACTTCGCACAAGAGAACTTGATGATGAAGCGTCACCATCGGTCAACAGACTGTTTCCTCTACGCGAGCTCAGTATCCACGATCCGTGACGGGAGGCACATGAACTTTCGGCGCACGCTCCTGCTCTCCCTCCTGGGAGCTGTAATCGCAACCTCCCCAGGATGCAAGTCAGGCGCCAAGCTTCCTGACAAATCCTCCAAGGAATACGGTGATGTGGTTTCGGCGTTCTACGTCGGCCTGGCGGCACTGCAGGTCGGCGACGATGTCCATGCGGACAGCAGGCTCTCCGAGGTAACGCGACTTGTTCCCGGCGAGCCCGCTGGGTGGGCCAACTGGGGAATTCTCGCTCTGCGCCAAAGAAACTACGACGCCGCTGCGCAGCGGCTGGAGAGAGCGCGCGATTTAGCCCCGAACAACGATCACATCCATGACCTGTTGGGAATCCTCGAAAGCCAACGCGGCAATTCCGCGCAAGCCATCGCCGACTTGCGCAAGGCGGCCGAGCTAAACCCACAGAACCTGCGAGCCACGTACCAGCTTGCGGAAGAGACGGAACGCCAGGGTTCTGCCAACAACGAGGCCGAATTTCAGGAGCTCATCCAAAAGATTCTTACTGCGCAACCG
>WNFG01012714.1_pt1 | contig 10458 bp, 11 predicted proteins | sample 5400431 | NCBI WGS metagenome assembly WNFG01 (sample SAMN13153346, study PRJNA577476) | soil metagenome | isolation source: 120 cm saprolite under Douglas fir tree site 2 hole 3 replicate 2 | place: USA:California | collected 2015-04-18
AAGGGTGGGGCAACCTCAAGCTTATCCTTCATTAATCAGAGGGTGGGATGGTCCCCACGGGGAAGTATAGGGGGAAATGCCCTCGGAGCAATGTCACGGGCCGAATGTTCGGACGTTTATAGAGTTTTGGCTAGGGCCTTACCTTTGGGTGTTATGTAGAACCAAAGTTCTCCAATCTGCTCTGCCGAAAACGGAACAGGTTTTGCGTGAGGGGGTTGAGAAGATAGTAGGTAAGCTTTCGCATACCCTTCCTCGATGAGTTTCTCTAGTCCGCGAATGACCTCTTCGCGTGTGACTCTAATCCTCCCATCCTCACTGGCCCACTTCGTTGCCTCGCTAAAAACCATTTCAAAATCTTCGTAATCATCTGCGATGGCTCTCAGCACAAAGTTTCTGATCGACGTTTCCATTAGTGACCTATTCCGGCCGCGAGGGCAGCGAGCGAGGATGGGCTCGGCACAAAATGTGGAGCGACCCAGAGAGCATCGTCACCCACCTTTCGCAAAAAACGCGAAAGATGGGGCACCCGGCTAGTGTATGGGACAGGCGGTGGTTGTCAATTGATGTGAACTGCCTTTCACGACACCGATCCCAGTTGCTCCCCCGTAAGGCCGTTCTTGAATTAGACTTATTACTTCCGAGTAGGCCGTCACTCGGGAAGAACCTCCCTTTATCCGGCTCCGCTCAATTGACTGCTACTCTAGTCGAGAGTAGAGTCTGGCTCTTCAGACGTTGAGCTGGATGGGGAAAGTCAGCATCTGCTGAGTAGGTAACCTATGCCCAAGTTTGTCATCGAACGGGAAGTACCGAATGCGGGCAATTTGTCGGATAGCGAACTGCGCGCGCTCTCGCAGAAGTCGGTCGGGGTTCTCAAAGGAATGGGGCCGGAAATTCAGTGGCTGCATAGCTACGTGACGGGTAACAAGATTTATTGCGTGTACCTGGCTCCTGATGAGGCTACCGTCCAAGAACATGCGAAAAGAGGAGGCTTTCCCGCGAACCGTATCTCTGCCGTGCGCCGCATGATTGATCCGACAACCGGAGAATAACTGATCTTGCGGAGCGAGTTTCTCAGCGGCTGCCGCCCTCCGGTGAGGACATTGCGAGTCTTCTCCAGACGGTCATTCGTACGCCAGGGCATCCTGAATGGCCTTCTCAGCTGGGGTGGTCCAACCGTCCATCCATGCGGCTGCATCTTTTCCAACCGCGCTTGCTCAGCCAGGGGCAGAGGTGCGCCAAGAACCCTACGCATTGCCTCCGCGGCTCCTGCCAAGCGTAGTGCACGCTCAGGTTTGGACTGGAGAGCTGCAGAACACGCCAGACAATCGAGAAGGCGTGCCATGCCGCGTTTCTGACCCAGTTGCTGGAAAAGCTTCATGCTTTCCGAATACCGTGAGCGTGAAGTTTGATAATCGCCGTGGTCGCGCGCTAGATTTCCCAGGTCAACAAGACATCCAGCGATACCCCATTTGTCGCCGAGCTCTCTAAATAGGGTCAGACTTTGCTCGTACAGGGAGCCCGCGACTGCGTCGTCACCCTGCTCATGGGCGACATCGCCCTCGTAGTTGAGCGACCACGCCATCCCAGTTCGGTCACCCAGATCCCGGAAAATCGCAAGGCATTCTTCATAAAGGGAGCGGGCAAGAGGGCAATTCCCCTGTAACTTGACCACGTTTGCCAGATTGCTGAGCGAGCGGGCTACTACCATATCGTCGCCCAAGCCCCTCCAGACTGCCAGGCTCTCTTCGAACAGCGAGCGGGAAGCTGCGAGATCACCGCGATCACGAGCGTGTACTGCGAGGGCATTCAGGGCAATTCCGACACCGCGTGCGTCGTTCAGCTCGCGAGCGATGTCGAGGCTCTCCTCAACCAGCGCAGATGCCGCCGCGTAATCGCGCTGCTCTCCGGCGAGCACGCCGGCAGCGAAGAGCGCCCGGGCGCGCGTATTTGAACGTGTTCTGGCGCCTTCAAGTTTGAGAAGTTTCCCTAGCCGGTCGCGGCCTTCGGTTAGATGCTCACGCATATCCCAGAACTGGAATAGCGCGGCCCCAAGGCGCAGCCCCCAATCAGCATCGTCTGTTTGCGTCAGCCATTCCAGGGCCGCGCGAAAATTATCGTGTTCCACCTCGAACAAACTCACCCATTCCCTCTGCGCTGGATCGGCGGCCTGGGATGCAGACTCTTCCGCCAGCACCACACAGTACGCGGCATGAGCGCGCTTCGTCGCGCGCTCCTCTCCACTGGCGGCCAGACGTTCAAGCCCGTACTCGCGAACCGTGTCCAGCAACACAAAACGTGATTCTCCCTCTAAACGCTCAATCAGCTGAACCAGGCTTTTGTCAACGAGCGATGCCGTGCCTTCGAGGACATCCAGTTCGAGATCTTGTTTGGTGTTGCAGACCGCCTCGACTCCTTCCAGAGTGCAGCCACCCACGAAAACCGAAACCCTGCGGAACAGCGCCTGCTCGGCCTGACTGAGAAGACCGTAGCTCCAGTCGATTGTTCCCCGCAGGGTCTGTTGTCGCAGCGGCAGATCTTTGGCTCCGCCGGTGAGCAGTTGCAGGCTGCTCTCCAGTCGCGCCTGCATCGCAGATGGCGAGAGCAGCTTGATGCGCGCAGCGGCTAGCTCGATCGCGAGAGGTAGCCCATCCAGCCGGGTGCAGATAGTGGCTACCGCAAGCGCATTCTCCTCCGTGAGTTCAAAGTTTGGCTTAACCGCAGCCGCGCGTTCCAGGAACAACGCAATCGCGGGATTTTTCGAAAGTACTTGGAGCGAAATGGCCGATCGAAGGTCCGGCAAGGCCAGCGAGGGAACAGGAAATTCGCGCTCGCCATAAATGTGCAGAGGCGCGCGGCTAGTCACCAAAGCTTTGAGCTTAGGCGCGACGGTAAGCAATTCCGCCACCGCCGCCGCCGCCGGAAGTAAGTGCTCGAAATTGTCGAAGAACAAGAGCAAGTTCGTGGGCAGGTCGTGCAAGTAGTCCTTCAGGCTTTCAATGGTTACCTGACGGCCAGGTTCCCTCATGCCCAGCGCCTGCGCGATGATGGACGGAATCAATGCGGGATCGCTCACCGCGGCCAGTGGAATAAAACACACGCCACTCGGAAAGTTCTGGGCGAGTTCGCCCGCGACCTGCAGCCCCAGACGGGTTTTGCCAATGCCGCCTGGACCAGTAAGGGTTATCAGGTGAACATCGTCTCGCAGCAGCAACTCCTTAACTGCACCGACTTCCCGATCACGGCCAATAAACATCGTTCGTTGGGTGGGAAGATTGCTCTGCCGCGACGGCGAATGTCTCGATGGTGCCTCGGACAGCCGGTCGCGTATGGTCGCAAGATCGCGGGCCAGATCGCGGGTGGATGTATAGCGGTCCTTGGGATTCTTGGCGAGGCAGCGTTCGATTACCCAGCAAAGTGGCGCAGGAGCCTGAGGGTTTAAGGACGCCACCGGTTCCGGATCATCGCGAAGAATGGCCGCCAGGGTTTCCGCCTTGCTGCTCCCTTGGAAACTGCGTTTTCCAGTCACCATTTCGTACAGGACCGATCCGTAGGAAAACTGGTCTGACCGAAAGTCCAGCGGCAGTCCGTTCGCCTGCTCGGGAGACATGTACTCAACGGTGCCCAGAACCGTCCCCGGCACGGTCTGAGAGAATCCCAAGGTACCGGCATCAAGCACCTGGTTGACGTCAGGGCTAACAAGCTTGGCAAGTCCGAAGTCAAGGATCTTCACGAATCCGTCGCGCGAAACCATCAGGTTCTCTGGCTTCAGGTCGCGATGGACAACGCCCGCTTCATGCGCTTTTGCCAGCCCGTCCGCAGTTTGCGTGGCGATGAGGATGGCCTTCTGCAAGGGAATTGGGCCTGCACCGAGCATGTCGCGCAGCAACTCTCCCTCGACAAGCTCCATTGCGATGTAGTAAGTAGTATCAACTTGCCCCAACTCGAAGATCGTCACTATGTTTGGGTGGTTGAGCGCCGAAGCCGAACAGGCTTCCCGCTCAAAACGTTCAAAGTCCTGGTTGCTGGCCGACAGCTTGCGGGGAAGGATCTTGATGGCCAGGTCGCGGCCGAGCCGAGGGTCCCGCGCCCGATAAACTTCGCCCATGCCGCCGGCTCCGAGCGGGCAAAGGATGTCGTAGCGGCCAAATCGTGTGCCTGAGGAAAGCGTGGGCGATTCGTTTTGACCTGTCACGACCGGGTTCGGTGTTGTGAGCCGCTCGTCCATCTATTCTCTCGCTTCATGTGCGGTGCCAGATGGCCCCACATTTCAGATTGGTGAAGCATAGCAAAATTCTCGGGGGGTGTTATGGATGTTAGATCGCTTCAAAAGCCTTTAAAGGAGCAGTATCGCCGTGATCCAAGTGCCTCGCGCATTACCTTGACCGCCAAGGGCGCCGAGACCGCTACTCCCATGACCTGCTCGGTGGATATTGGGCGCGCAATCTACCAGGCCGAAGCCCACACCGGAGTAGGAGGAACGGGCACAGCCGCCTGTTCAGGCGATCTCCTGCTGGGTGCGCTGGCCGCCTGCGCGCAGATTACGTGTCAGCTGGTCGCGGTGGCTATGGGAATTACAACTCAGCACATCGAAGTTACTGTTAGTGGCGATCTGGACCTGCAAGGTACTCTGGGCATATCAAAGGATGTCCCCGTCGGCTTTGAAGCAATTCGCGTGCAATTCGATATTGACGCGCCGCAGGCAGCCCCAGAGCAGTTGCGAGCGCTGCAAGAGAAAACGGAACAATATTGCGTCGTGCTGCAAACCTTGCTGCGATCGCCAAGAATAAATACTGAGTGGGCCCGCTCATAGTCGATTCTGCCAATTTTTCTGTAATCTCAAGCAACAGGAGTCACAGGACGTGTAATCCGCCAACCGGCGGTAATCCACCTGCGCGGCCAGCGGGATTACTGTTGCAAAATCCCCGTTACACCAGCAACTGCTTGAATAGACCATTTATGAGATAGGTTCTAGGCGTAACTTTGAAGCTCGTGCGCCGAAGAGAAGACCTTTGAAGATCCGACCCGCCGCTGCCGGTCACATCCCTGCCATGCTTGCCTTAGAGCGAGATTCGGCGACCGCATCGCACTGGCAGCGAGAGCAGTATGACACGGTGTTCCGCGAGGCTAGTCCGCGGCGCCTGGCGCTGGTGATTGAAGCAGAAGGCGTTAACGGGGAAGTTGGTTTACAAGGCTTTCTGGTGGCGCGGGCGGTGGCGGGAGAGTGGGAGATTGAGAACATTGTAGTTGACGAGGGTTTCCGGCGGCGTGGCTGGGGAAAGCGCCTGTTGGGCGAGTTTATCGGTATGGTCCGGGCTGAGGGGGGGGAATCCGTATTCCTCGAAGTGCGGGAATCGAACCTTGCTGCCCGGGCTTTCTACCGAGGATTGGCCTTCGTCGAGAGCGGCCGGCGTAAGGGGTATTACAGTGATCCCCAAGAGGACGCAGTGGTCTATCGCCTTTCGGTTGCATAATTTTGCACCGCATTCAGTGCAGAAAAATAAAGGTAACCAATCCGTGAAATTGCTCGATTTGTGATTGAACCGGCTTTGGTCGTGTGGTACTTTGAAACTCTACAAAATTGGTAGGAGGTCTGCTGGATGCTCACTCCGAGAGACCAGCTCCTGACCAGCCATGATGAATTTCGTAGACTGGCTCAGGAGCACACGCAATATGCACAACGGCTTGATTCACTCACCGAGAAACGTTATCTCACCGAAGATGAAAAGTTAGAGGAAGTAAGGCTGAAGAAGCTGAAACTGCGTCTCAAAGACCAGATGGAGTCGATTGAGCGGCAGTATCGGCAGCAGCCACAACAACACCAAGTCGCTTAATTTCACGCCAAAGCAGACACGGCTGCGGCCGCGAGAGTTTTTTATATGTCTTCAGCAGGGCGCTTGTAAGCGCCTTTTTTTATTGTACTTATAAAAACAGACGTAAGCACTCCGGTCAGGACGCCCTGCACTATAATTTAAGTAGTCTCCTATGGTTCCTGACGGCTACTATTATGCGCTCGCCCTAGTTTGCGCAGCCTTGCTCGTGGGTTGGCTTACCGGCCCGGCGTGGTCCATCCCTCTCTTGTCGCTGGCGGCATTTTTTCTGTGGTTTTTCCGCGATCCCGAGCGGATGATTCCCGAATCGGGAGAGGCCGTCGTTTCGCCGGCAGACGGCAAAGTGACTGATGTCTCCACCGTGGTCATGGGCGGCGGGGAACGCACTCGGATCAGCATTTTCCTGAGCGTCTTTGACGTGCATGTAAACCGCTCCCCGATTGCCGGGGTCATTCGTGAAGTCCGTTATCAACCGGGAAGGTTTGTAAACGCAATGAACTCTGTCAGTGCCGAGCATAATGAGCAAAATGTGGTGACTGTGGAAGGGAATGGTCAAGTCGTCGTCTTTAAGCAGATTGCAGGCCTGCTGGCGCGGCGCATTGTCTTCACCAAGAAAGCCGGTGAGAAGCTGGCGCGTGGCGAGCGCGTCGGTATGATTAAGTTTGGCTCGCGCGTAGACGTACTGCTGGATCCAACAGCTAAATTGCAGGTGAGGGCCGGCGATCGAGTGAAGGGCGGCAGCAGTGTGCTGGCACACTTCACCTCACACGGTGCGGAGATCGAATCTCCAGCGCCTGAGCAAGTTAGCGAAGGAGCGCGTTGATGGATGGGCAAACGCCGATGCGGCGCAGGGAAGACCGCCCCGAGCGGCGGTTCCGCAAGGGGATGTACATCCTACCCTCGCTGTTCACAACCGCCAACATCGCCGCGGGATACTACGCGATTCTTCAGGTCATCCATGCCAGCACTGCCGAGCCCTGGCACTTGGATAATGCAGCCAAGGCGATAGGGTTTGCAGTGTTATTTGACGGACTCGATGGCCGCATCGCGCGCATGACCAAGACCAGCAGCGATTTCGGCCGCGAATTGGACTCGCTAGCTGACGTAATCACGTTCGGCGTTGCACCGGCCGTGCTGGGCTGGATGTGGGGTTTCCGGATGCTGCCGCCGCTGGCCAATCCCGCACTTCACACTAAACTGCTGCAACTGGGGGCGATTGCTAGTTTCCTATTCCTGATTGCCGGTACCAGCCGGCTGGCGCGTTTTAATATTACGGCAAATCCGCAACCATCGAATCCGGGCCGTCCGGGGAAGAAGTATTTTGTAGGCATGCCCATTCCTGCAGCGGCTGGAGTGATTGCCGCCATGGTGCATTTCTCCGATGGAGAATCTATTTCCTACTGGTGGATGGCATCTGTCTGGCTGCTGATGGTTGTGGCCCTGGCGTATCTAATGGTGAGTACGTGGAGGTTCTACAGTTTCAAAGACATCGACTTTCGGGCGCGCCGACCGTTTCGCCTGATTATTTTCTTCGGACTGTTATTTGCGGGTCTCTGGTATTTCTCCGGGCCATTGCTGTTTTCTATCGCACTGCTCTACATGTTTTCCGGCGTGTTCTGGCGGTTGCAGTGGATTTTCCGGCGGAGAAATCAACCTCCGCCTCCTAGCTACAAGGAAGCTTCCCAAGTTTCATGAGTTCTCATTCCAAACCCGTTCCGGTTTCTCATAGCGAACCCTTACGTAGCGGCAACCTTTATCGTCTTGCAATAGTGGGCGCAGGCACGCTGAAAGGCAAAGAAGTCGCCGAAGTGCTTGATGACCGTAATTTCCCCAGCCTGGATGTCAAGCTGCTCGATGACGATGAATCACTCGGACAACTGGAGGCGGTGAGAGACGAGATCACATTTATTCAAAACGTTCGCAGCGAACAATTCGATAACATCGATTTCACGTTCTTTGCCTCTGACCAGGACTGTACAAGAAGAAATTGGAAAACAGCGCGAAACGCAGGAAGCGCCATTGTAGATCTTTCCTTTGCATTGGAAGACGAGCCCGAAGCTGTGGTTCGAGCCCCCTGGATTGAACGGCTATTAGGACAAGTGCAAACTCCTGAATTGCAGCCTGGCCCTTCTGTGGTGGCACATCCCGCTGCCATTGTCATGACTTTGCTGGCGCTGCGAGCGCGCAAAGCCGGTAAGGTCCAGCGCATGATTGCAACGGTCTTCGAGCCGGCGTCCGAACACGGGCAAAAGGGGATGGACGAGCTTCATGAGCAGACGGTGAACCTGCTGTCGTTCCAGCAACTGCCCAAAGACGTGTTTGACACCCAAGTGGCGTTTAACATGGTTACTCGGTATGGAGAAAGAGCAACGCCGCCGCTCGATTACGTGGAACAGCGCATCCTCAAGCACTACCGCAAAATCGCCGGCCCAAATGTGCCCCAACCCTCGATCTTGCTGGTGCAGGCGCCTATTTTCCACGGGCATGCCTTCTCGGTTTACCTGGGTAACGTAAATGCTGCGGGTCAGGGCGACGTTCTAGTGTCCATCGGTCGCGATGCCAATCACGAGAATGGGCTGTGGCTTTGGGTGGCGTCGGATAATCTTCGTATCGCCGCGATTAACGCGGTAGAGTCTGCTGAGAGTATGGCGGCAAGCCGGCCGCGGGGAAAAATTCAATGAACCGATTGGCGGCTGTCGTGGCCGCTTTTCTCAGCCTGGCTGGTGTGGGATGCGGGTATCACGTAGCCGGACATGCGGCACAACTGCCGGAAAATGTTAAGACCATCGCCGTCCCCGGATTCACCAATCAGACCCAAACCTATCGCGTCGAACAGACGCTGACCGCCGCGGTGATCCGGGAGTTCGTTACTCGTACGCACTACCATATTGCGAACGACGGCACCGAGGCGGATGCGACCCTTCGTGGAACCATACTATCGACCTACACGGCTCCTCTCACTTACGATTCGCAGACCGGGCGTGCGGCTAGCGTGCTGGTAACGGTGGGTATGAAGGTTTCACTCACCGATCGTCAAGGAAAAGTGTTGTTCGAAAATCCTTCGTATGTATTTCGTGAGCAGTACGAAGTGTCCCGAGAACTTTCCAGTTTCTTTGAAGAAGACTCGCCCGCTCTGGAGCGGTTGTCCCGCGATTTTGCGCGGACGCTGGTGAGCAATGTCCTGGAGGGTTTTTGATGCGCGCCTTTGCGCAAGCTGAACGCTTCGTTTCTGAAGTGCAAGGGCGCAAACTTCGATCTGCATATGTGTTCGTGGGAGATGAAGTATTTTTTCGCAAGCGCTTCCGGGAAGCGATCCTGGAACACTTGGTGCCGCCTGATCTCCGCGATTTCAGCATGTTCGACTTTGATTTGGCGGAGACCGATTTGACTGCGATTCTCGATCGCGCCCGCACGCCATCTTTGGTGGCCCCTTTTCAGGTCTTCTTCGTCCGCGGTGTAAAGAATCTTTTTGGCCGTGGCTCGAACGAGGAAAAACTCGCGGCCATTGAGGAATACTGCACAAATCCCAATCCCGATGCGTTGCTGATCCTGATTGCCGACCACATCAGCATTCCGGCCGATGCCCGCCGCATGGATCTGACCGACAGAGAGCGCTACGAACGCATCCGCGAGACGCTGGGTCAGTTCTGCGGAATAGTGGAACTGGCGCGTGTCGAAGAAGGTGAGGCGGTGCGCTGGATCGGCGAGTATTGCACTGGTCGCGGCGTGAAGGTGGACCCTGACGGCGCGCGGGAACTGGTGGACGCGCTGGGCGGCGACATGATGATGATCTCCAATGAACTGGAGAAGCTGATCCTCTATGTCGGAGATAAAAAGCGAGTCACACTGGGCGACGTCGAGACTATGGTATTGGCCGCTAAACAGCGGTCATTGTATGAACTGACTGACGCGATTTCAGCGAAAGATCGAGTACGTGCGCTGGAGACTCTCGATGCCATCCTCAGCAGTGGCGAGGGTGACGACGCATCGATCGGTCACCTTTACATGCTGGCGAAGACGTTCCGCCAAATGCTCGTGATTCTCGAGCGCAACGTGCGCGACCAACGAGCGCTATGGGCGGCGTTGTGGCAGGGTTTCCGTGTGCCTCCATTCGCGGCGGAGGACATTATCAAACAAGCGCGGCGCTATAAGTCAAAACGCGAACTGACGCGAGGCATTCGTCTGATCGCAAAGGCCGATCTTGCACTGCGCTCCAATCCACCCAGCAAGCGCATGGTATTGGAAAAACTGGTAATGGATTTGACCTCTGAGCCCAAGCCGGAGTTGGGTTGGCTGCAGGAAGAATTGCCGGTGTAGCGGGAGCACTCAGCAGTCAGAATTTAGCCTCGCGTCTCTCGCTAAGTAAAACAAATTCAGAATCACAGAGTCCAAGAATCCCATCTCCTATTAGCGGACATGAGTGTCCATGCCTATCTTGGACGCATTGGCTATAGCGGAGCGGTCTCCGCAACCGTTGAAACTCTGCGAGGGCTCCATCGCGCTCATCTCCTTTCTGTTCCGTTCGAAAATCTTGACATTTCCCTGGGCCGGCAAATCCTCTGCGATGAGGGCGCCTTCGTTAGAAAGATCGTCGAGCGGCATCGCGGCGGCTTCTGTTATGAGATAAATG
>WNFG01015411.1_pt1 | contig 10456 bp, 7 predicted proteins | sample 5400431 | NCBI WGS metagenome assembly WNFG01 (sample SAMN13153346, study PRJNA577476) | soil metagenome | isolation source: 120 cm saprolite under Douglas fir tree site 2 hole 3 replicate 2 | place: USA:California | collected 2015-04-18
CTTTCCGAAAAGAAAGCTGGACGTGACCCGCGTTTTGGGCCCAGCCATTTTCCGCAAGTCAATTGGCCCGAGGCTCTGCGCGTTCCGCTGCCGTGGGAAGGTGGCGACGGCAACGCTGTGAACGATGTTCCCCGTCGCGAAAAACCCCGCCGCGAGAAAGAAAAGGTACTCGCGCCATGATGCGGCTTCCACTTTTCGAATTTCGCGCACCGCGCACGCTCCAAGAAGCCTCGCGCATTCTGGACGGCGAGAGAACCAATGCAATGCCGCTCGCGGGTGGCACGGATTTGCTTCCCAACATGAAGCGGCGCCAACAGGTCCCGCGGACTCTGATGAGCTTGCGTCACATCCAACCCCTCAACGACGTTGAATTGACCCTTTCCGGCTCACGGCTCGGCGCCTGCCTCACGCTTTCCGATATTGCGGCAGACCCGCGCTTTCGAAACGGATTAACCGCGCTGGCGCAAGCCGCCTCTCTAGTCGCCACTCCGCAGATTCGAAACATGGCCACGCTCGGCGGAAACATCTGCCTGGACACGCGCTGTAACTACTACGATCAAAGCTACGAGTGGAGAAAGTCGATCAATTTCTGCCTGAAAAAAGACGGCACGACTTGCTGGGTCGCGCCCGGAAGTTCAAAGTGCATGGCGGTCTCCTCGACAGACACGGGCCCGGCGCTGATGGCGCTGGGGGCCCGAGTGCGCCTCGTCTCACTTTCCGGAGAACGCGAAGTCGCGCTTTCCGATTTCTACAACAACGATGGAATCGACTACATCAAGCGCCGGCCGGACGAAATTCTAGCCGAAGTCTTGCTGGATTCTTTGCACGGATGGAAGAGCGCCTACTGGAAACTCCGCCGCCGCGGCTCGTTCGACTTTCCCGTCCTATCCATCGCGGTCGCGGCGCGCCTCTCCAGGGATAAGGTGGTCGAGGACGCTCGCATTGTCGTGGGCGCAGCAGCCTGCCGTCCGCTGGCCGCTACCGATGCGGCAAATTCGCTGTTAGGCCGCCCATCCGGAATTGCGGCTCGAATAGCCAAGCCGCTCGACAACACTGATTTCGACATGACCTGGCGCAAGAGAGTCACCGCCGAATTTGTGACCTATGCGCTGCGCGAGCTGCGCGGCGACGATGTGCGGGCCGAGCGCGAAAGCTTCACGCGCTGCGCATTCGAATAGTCAATTCGGATTCTCAAGCAATATCGCAATTCCCTGCCCGCCGCCAATGCAAGCCGACGCGATGCCGTAGCGCAGATCTGACCGGCGCAATTCCCGCGAAAGCGTCAATGCCAGCCGGATTCCCGTTGCCGCCAGCGGATGCCCGATCGAAATCGCGCCGCCATTCACATTGAGTTTGTCGCGATCGATCCGCAACTCGCGCTCGACGGCGATGAGCTGCGCAGCAAACGCTTCATTGATCTCGAAGCGATGGATCTGATCCAACTTGAGCCCCGTGCCTTCGAGGAGCTTTCGAATCGCCGGTGCCGGCCCCATGCTCATGATCTCCGGACGCACGCCGACAGTAGCCACAGCGGCGATGCGCGCGAGCGGTTCAATCCCTTTTGCCTTCGAGTACGCGCCGGAGCCGACAAGCGCCGCCGCCGCGCCGTCCACAATCGCGGAGCTGTTTCCTCCGGTCTGAATGCCTCCAAATGCCGGCTTTATCTTCGAGAGCGCTTCGAATGAGGAAGGACGAATGTGTGTATCCACCGTGAGACTTTCCACTCCTTTGGGCAGTTGAATGCCGCGCGGCTTGTAACTGTCAAACTCGAAAACTTCGCTGACAAGAGGCACGATTTCTCCCGATAAAAAGCAACTCGTTTGCGCAGCGACCGCGCGCGAAAAACTCAATTCAGCGAAACGGTCCACGTCCTCGCGTGTGATTTTATACGTCCCCGCAACTGTTTCCGCGGTTTCCCCCATCGTTACGCCCGGGGCAGGATCCAACAGCGCTTCCCACAAGAAATCCTTGAACTCCACCTGGCCCATGCGAAAGCCGCTGCGGTGCGTAAAAGCAGCAACGGGATTGCGGCTCATGGATTCCGCGCCGACGCAAAGACCGAGTTCGATTTTTTTCAGCGTGACGGCATCAGCAGCCTGGCTGATCGCTTCGATGCCGGTGCCGCAGACGCGCTGCACGAGCAGCGCCGGCCGCTCAATATGAACACCTGAATAGAGCCCGATATGTCGAGGCAGGACGTACGCGTCAAAACTGGTTTGCGCCACGCTTCCCGCGATGACGGAACCCACATCCGACGGAGCGATTTTTGTCCGTTCGAATAGGGCGCGCGCCACTTTGATGCCGAGGTCGATTGGCGAAACGAGACCCAACGCCCCGTTGTAGTCCACGAATGGCGTTCTGACCCCATCCAGCAACCAGATATCGTCGTAGGCCATGAAAAGCCCGCTTGTTTCCGCACTCATAACTCACTTCCCTCTTACATTCAGAATCTGCGCAAACGACTCGTCTGCATCATTTATATAGGATAGCTAAATGGCGCGCGGAATCCCCTCGAAAACCTTGATCAAATGTTTCATTTCGGTTGTTACCGGGACATCACAAGCAGTCGTGATGATACTGGGCCGCACTTCCGAATTCCATGTTTGGATGTTTTGAAAAGGTGACTTGCCGTGTGACCTTCCTGTTCGAAACGCATCCAGCGGCAGGGCAATGCCAAATGGAGAGCCATCAGTTGCTGGCAAACCCTTCTGCCTGCGCGAAGCTATGGCATCAACAGGCGCGCATTTGACGCAATCCCAGTGCTGTCGAAAAATCAGTTCCCAGTTCTCGTGCGGGAAGGGAGCAGAAGAGAGTTGGAGCACAGGAAGCGCTTCATAAAACCGAACGACATTGATTGTGGGCGCGAGCAGATTCGCCCAGACAGCGCAGCTCTCCGCAGAGAGAGCCGGAACGATTTCTTCCTGGATGATGATCGTGTCTGCGCCTGCCTCGAGGAATGTGGTGGCCATCTGGGTTACGACGGAGGCGGCCGGCTCCAGCGCCGCATCGGATAACTCCTCGGTCTGCAAAGTTTCTTTGCTCTCCAACTGGGTGAGCCGCGCAGCGAGAGTCAACGGACCCGTGACGCCAGCCATCAGCAGAAAATCGCGATTCGGCAACGCATTCATTCTGCGAATCACTTCTACGGCCACTGGGACACGTCCGGAGTTCGCCGCCTCTTCCGGCGACCGCAAGCCCTCTGGCAATTCGCCCATCCGCGCTGGACGGGGCCAGTGAATTGTTGGCGCCTGATCGTCCGAGATTCTTTGCAGCGTTGCGCCCAGCGCTTCCACCTCAAGGTAGGGATCGAAGTAGCAGGCCACGCCATCGGAGCGCAGATGCGTTCGCATTTGGCGGAGAGCATTCGAAATTTTGGCAGGATTCCCAAGAAACGCGCCGAGCGGCACATTTTCCACTTTGGCGCCGAGCGAGAACACGATCGGCAAAAAGAGCGGGCGCAGCGGCACAATCCCACTCAGCAGCCCTTTCGCCATCTGCCGGGGAGTAGGACTCCGTTCCATCAATTACGGCCTGAAGACCGGTCCAGTCGGCTTGGCATCCGGCCACGTCCCATAGAATTGCAGAGCTTCCTTCGGCGGAGCCTTTTTGTTCCATTCCTGGTGAAAACGCTCGAAGGAGACTCCGCGCGCCAGACGAGCCTTTCTCTCTTCCTGGCGCTGTTGCTTCGTCTTCTCCACATCGATTTTCCGGCGCTCGGGTTCATAAGCGATCTTGTAGATGTGCTGCGCTGTCCAATCCGAAATGATGCTCTTTTTCAGATCCTCCATCACGGATTCCGGATCTCGTTCCAATGGATCGCCGTAGCCCGGGCCGCCGCCGCTGAACCCGAAGAGCAAATCTCCCTCCTGATAGACTTTGGGAGTTCGAGCGACGAGCTCATATTTCCAATCGCCATGAATTGTGTTTTTCTGCAGTATGTCTGGAAGATCCATAGTCAGCGGCGAATTCTCCTTTTTCATGTCGTCCAGCAGTCCCGGCTTGCGCACACTGATTCCCGGAATCGGCGAAGAGGCATATCCTCCGAACAGAGGCTGGCCCAGCGGCACCTTGCTTCCGTTTCCCATGCACATGGAAACCATGTCGCTGACTTTGTGGATCATCCATTGTTGGACAGCGCCAGATCCGCCTCGATGGTGCCCGTGGCCGCAGGAGTCTTTCCAATGCTGGGAGAGCATTACGGTCAGAGGCAGTTCACTCTCGACCTGCTCCGAATCCGGAGCACGGCCAAACGCGCACCAGGCGAATCCATACGAGTCCATGCCATCGTTGGCGGCTCGTCCACCCTGTCCCTGCGTGTTGAGCGAAAAAGAGAGAACGTCCGAAACCGCGAGTTTCCACTGCGAGAGGCCGGCGCAAATCTGCGCGGTATGCTGGCTGCCCGGCGCTGCCGTTACCTGCTGCCAAAGTCCCGCGCAGGAGAACGCCATCTTGGCAAAACTGTTGTGTGTGGCGTTGCGGCACTGCATTCCGATGTAAACGCAACAGCTTGTTGCCGCGGCTTTATCCGGGTTGAGAATGATATTGGGCGGGAAAATGAAATCGATAGGCGCAAACGTGGAACTGCAAATGGGCAGATCGTGGAAAACGTACTCATACATGAAGTTCGCGATGTGTCCGACGACCGCCTGCGAATGAACATTATAAGAAGACGGATTTTCGGGAGAAGTCCCCTCGAAATCGAAAATCAGCTTGTCGTCTTTCTTAGTCAGCGTCAAGTAACATGCTCGCACCAGCGCGGGAGTCCAACCAATAGCGTCGTTAAAGACAACCGCGCGGAACTTCCCTTCCGGCAAAGATTTTATCTTCTGGCGGGCGCCGGACTCCGCGGTCACGAGCATCTTGCGCAGCAATCCGACGAGATATTCCTCGCCGCGCTTCTCCACCAGTTCCAGCAATCGCACGCGGACTCTGTCCGCCGTCGTGCATCTCGCGCGTAAGTCGGAAATAAACATCGCCGGCGCACGAAGTCCATAGACGGAATAAAATTCCAAAAAATCATTTCGCAGTTGATAGCTCTCTCCGATTTTCATGGGGGGCATGTTCAGCCCCTCTTCGAATCGTGACTTGGCGCTAACCGGCATCCCACCCGGCTCGATGGCGCCGGTTTCCGTCGTGTGCAAAGCCGCAGTCGTCCACGCCAGCAGCTTGCCCTTATGAAAGACCGGCATCAGCGCTACCTGGTCCGGATTATGAATCCCTCCATACAGAGCGTCGTTTGTGTACCAGATGTCGCCTTCGTGAATCCCCGGGTTTTGCGAGTAATACTTGAGAATAAATTTGATGACGATCGGCTGAATGATGGCGTGAAGATAGGTGCCGCAAGCCGCGTTGATCAGATCCCCGCCCGCCGTGAAAATTGCCACCATGGAATCGCCTGAAACGCCAAAGTAGCTTCGCGAAGACCGGATGAAAATTTCCATCGCCTCATCGAGAATGTCGTTGGTGACCTGCACCCCAATCTCATAGTCGCCTTGCCGCAACGTCTTCGCGCATTCCTCTTCGTAGGAAGAAGCTTTCGCCGGCTTCAGCCATTCCAGCTTTTCGGTTAACGTGGGTATGGGCATGACTCTCCTTGCTTCCTGTCGCCGGCCTATCCTTCCAGAATCCCAAGACCGCGTTCGTCTATGGCAAACGTCATCGGAGCCGGCACGACCAGCGTCGTGTATTCCCCTTCGACCACCGCCGGTCCTTCGATTACATTGCCCGGACGCAGCGATTCGTACCCATAAATCGGCGTCGTTTGAAAAGTTTTCGCCTCCGGGCAGAACACCCCCCTCTCACCTTTCCGAGCACTGCCAGGATTGCTTCCCTCGAGCTTCATCTTTGGCAATTCCACTTTCTTCGTCGGAACAATAGCCTTCAAGATGAAACTCTCAATGAAAACTCCTCCCTCAGGATTCACCACGAACGGACTAAACGCTTCGCTGAATTCTTTTTCGAATGCATCGCACACCGCGTGAACATCCTCCACGCCATGCAATACCAGCAGCGGTGAAAGCGTCCGCTTCACATGGAATTGCCCTCCATAGAGCATGTCGAGTTCAAGCACAAATGTCGCGCCATGAACATTAAGTCCATCCGCAACCAAGTCCCGCTTGGCCTGTTCAATCAAGTTTTCCACGGTGAGATTAAACGTGGCAAACTCCTGCGAAGGTTTCTGCGTCCCGGGCTCCAGCAAAGTAATCTTCTTCGACGCTTCGTAAACATGCATGATGTCCATGGTGGACGATCCGAAAGCGCAAAACACCGGCGAAAAATGAAACACGACCGCCTTTCTCACGTCAGCCTTGTACCCCTCGACGTGCGTCGCCCCCGCCCCTCCGCCAACAAACAAAACGAAATCCTCCGGACTGTATCCGCGCAAATGCACTTCTTTCACAATCGCCGAAGCCATGTTCCCATTCACAATCTTTCGAATGACCTCCGCCGCCTGCTCGATCTCAATCCCCAACGGCCTCGCAATCTTGTCTCTAATCGCTTGGACCGCCGCATTCTTGTTCAGGCGCATTCTCCCGCCGAAATAATATTCCGGGTTGATGTAGCCGAGCACAACATCCGCATCGGTCACCGTCGGTTCTTTTCCCCCACGGTTAAAGCAAGCCGGCCCCGGCATCGAGCCAGCGCTTTTCGGCCCCACCTGCACCCGATTCTGCAAAAGTCTGTTGAGCCACGCGATCGAGCCGCCGCCCGCTCCGATCGACAGCGTCTTGATCATCGTGATGCCCACCATCCACCGATCGATGATCGGCCTGAAATCATAGCTGCGCACGCTGTCCTTCACCACTAGCCCAACGTCAAAGCTCGTTCCTCCCATGTCCGTCATGATCACGTTCTGATAGCCCAGCGTTTTTGCGACGTGGTGCGCCCCCATCAACCCGGACACCGGCCCGCTATTAAACGTGCGGCTCGCCGTCGTTCGAAAAACTTCCGCGATTCCTCCCGAACTCTGAATCATCAACAAAGGCTTCTTGTAGCCGCGCTCGCGCAGCTTGTCCCACATCGCTGAAAGTTCAATCTGCATCGAGCGCTGCAAGTACGCATCAAGAATCGCCGCCAGCGTCCGCTCATATTCACCCAGCTTGCCCACCACCTGCCCCGCAAGCACCACCGGCAGATAGCCGATGTGAAACTCCTTGTACTCGTCGCGAATAATCTCCTTCACGCGTTTTTCGTGCGCCGCATTCAGAAATCCCCAAAGCAGCGACACCACAAGCCCCCGAGCCCCGCGATTCACCAGGTAGCGGACCTTCGCCCGCAAATCATTTTCATCCAAAACTCGAATAATATTCCCGCGCGAATCAATGCGCTCTTTCACGCCCACAATCATGTCCCGCGGAATCAGCGGCTCCGGTTTTTTCTGAACAGCCAGGTTCCGCCGCTCGGCCACCCGTGTTCCATCAATCGCTATCGTCGTGGAATACCGAATCATGTCGATAGAGGGAAGCAGCTCTTCCATGTTGAGGCTCAGCGCGCTGGCTCCTTCTTCAATCACCTTCGAAAAGCAAACCGAAAGGTCGTAAGGCGTCGTCGGAACTTTCTTGATCAGGGTTTTCCCGCTGAAATTGAGCACCAGGTCGGTAAACGTCCCGCCCACGTCAATATCAATCGAATTCATTCGGCAACCTCAAGCCGCTGCGCACGAATAACAAACTCACCCTTACGCAATCTCTCTTTCAAACTATCCAGGTCCATCTCAATGTCCCAAGTGATCGGATGCCCCGGCGGAAGATATTCCGTCTCGACCTGCGTGCCGCAACCAGGACAATAAATCTCCACTATCCGCACCCAAAGGGGGTCAGGCGAAAAATTGAATTCACCCGAGACCAGCGGCGGATGAATTTCCCGCGGGTCGCGGTCGTACAGCAAACAGCCCTTCTTGTAGTTCTCCCGCGCCGGACCGATTTCATGTCCACAACGGTTACACAGCCACCGCTCCTGCTGAATATCCAAGTCCAGGTATTCCGTGACCCGTATGCGGCTCTCCTGTTCGGATGCCATCGCGTTCCCCTCGTTTTCGTACCAACGTACTGCTTATTCTCGTTCTTTTTATTTTCTGTTCAGTTTCGCGTTTCCGAATTGGTCGACCACCAGCGTCCAACCTTCCGGGACGAAATACGTGCTGTTCGCGCCTTCGAGCACCGCGCAACCCTCCACGCGATTCCCCGGCCGCAACAACTCCCAGTCATAAAGTTGCGCTTCACCCTTCGAACTTCCCCACGCAACTTTTCTCGTCCCTTTGATCGCGCGCGTCGAATCGGCTCCCTGCATCGGCCTTTCCACGAGGGCCGGCTTAGGCATGGCTTTGCGAATTTGCGCGCGAAGCAGCTCTATCGTGGCCTTATCAGCAGAAACTCCAGTCTTAGCTTCGCAGCTCGCGCGAAGATTCCCTCCATCACCAATAGTCGCCTCGGGAAACTCGACCGCCATCGCCGCCTTGCCGGGAACAGAAACTTCCACTTCCATCGAATATTCAATTCCGTCCGGCTTAATCCCCTCACCAAGCAAATCTCGCAAGCTCTCCGCCTTGATGTCCTGAAGCATACGGTTCAGTTCAGCAACGGCGCCGTCTGAACACGAGGTAAACTGCGGGATACGCTCATACACGTGAGAAATGTCGGAAACCGACGATCCGAACGCGCTGAATACCGGACCAAGCGAAAAGAAATAAACTTGATCCAGGCCGGCCCTCTCCGCGACACCGCACGCAAACAGCCCGCCGTTTCCGCCATAAGCAAAAAGCGTGTGCCCGGCAAGATTTTGCCCCAACTCCACACCGGCATGTGCGATCAAATTCGCCACCGCTGTAAATGCCATCCCAATGATGTCCCGGCACGCCTCTTCAGCCGATATGTTCAATGGCCCCGCGATCAGCTCCTGAATGACACTGCGCGCAGCCTCCAATTGAATCGTTTTCGTCCCTCCGAGAAAATAGTCCGGATTGATCAGCCCCGAAGCCACGAACGCGTCCGTGAGCGTGGGCTTGTCTCCTCCGAGCCCGTAGCAAGCTGGTCCGGGAAGTGAGCCCATACTCTCGGGACCAAGCGTTATCTCCCTAGGCTTGCCGTTTATCTGGGCCTTGACCACGCTGCCTCCGCCGAGCGCGATGGAGCGCAGATACGGAAGCGAGATCTGTACGGGAATGCCGAAAATATCCGACGGCTTTGTTTGCACCGGCTCCGAATCTCGCAGCACGCTCAGTTTCGCAGTGGTACCCCCAACGTCCAGCGCGATGACTTCGCTAGTCTTGTAAATCTTCGCAAGATGCGCGCTTCCGTGAATCCCAAGAATAGGACCGGACTCAATCGTGTCGATCGCTTTCGTCTTCGCAATACCCGCGACGCCGCCGTTGATGTGGCTCACCAGAAATGTTCCCGCATAGCCGTGCTCTCGCCGCAGATCATCCTCCGCCTTAAAAAGCGTAGCCGCTAGCGCCCCGTGCGTGTAGGCATTGATGATCGCGCAATAAGTTCGCGTCGCGTCGTCGGCGCTCTTCGAAATATCACTTCCCGCCAGGACGGGCACAGACCCAAGGAAATGATCCGGGTATTGCTGATCAATGATGCGTTTGAGTTGCATCTCCCGCGCCGGACTGCGATGTGCACCCTGCAGACTGACGCAGATGCGGCGCACTCCGCCCTCCAGCAGCGACCGCACCCCATTCATGATCTCCGTCTCGCTCGTGGAATCGTCCACTCCAATCACGTCGCACTCGGAAATGATTCCTTTCAGCACCACCCCGTGCGCTTCCCGCCCGTACAGATTTTTTTCGTGCCCGCGTGAGATCAGCAAGCCAATCCTCGGCCCGCTGGATTCAGCGAGCACGTTGGAAGTAATCGTGGTGGACCAGCGGATCAGTTCGAGGTTCTCCAAGAAAGGGTCCACATCGGCATAACCCAACTGTGTGGCGCCCAGCGTGAGGCATTCGAACAAGCACACCGTCAGGTCGTGAGGAGTGGTGTCCACTTTCACGCACACGAGCTTTTTCCCATCGATGAAAATCCCATCCGTCAACGTTCCGCCGATGTCGATATCCGCGGTCAGCAAGATGGCCTCATGGCTTGGTTGTTTTCATTGCCCTGACAAATTCTTCAGCGCGAATCGTCCACCCGAAGAAATTCTCAACGTTATACAAAGTCGCCTCATGCACCATCGCTGGACCTGCCGGCATGGCCCCATCCGCGATCAAAATCGGCCAGTAATCCTGGAAATACGCGTCCCGCAACGTGGACTCCACGCAAACGTTCGTGGCAATGCCCACGAAAAAAAGATACCGGATGCCCCGCGTCCGCAGTTGAGAATCGAGCGTCGTCCCAGCAAACCCGCTGTACCTCGTTTTGATCACCACCAGGTCCCCAGGCTCCGGCTTCAGCTCCTCCACGATCTCGAAATCCCACGTGCCTTCCGTCAGCAGTTTCCCTTTCAATTCCGGCCGGCA
>WNFG01012344.1_pt1 | contig 10455 bp, 9 predicted proteins | sample 5400431 | NCBI WGS metagenome assembly WNFG01 (sample SAMN13153346, study PRJNA577476) | soil metagenome | isolation source: 120 cm saprolite under Douglas fir tree site 2 hole 3 replicate 2 | place: USA:California | collected 2015-04-18
GGGATTCCGCCAGTGAGTGGCGACCATCGCTCCGCGGTGGCATCGGAAGCATACCCCCGAGCGCCTAATTCCCTGCTACACTTTTTCTTCACCCATCCTTGGCGCTTGCCGGAGTTGTTCCCGAATGTCCCAAACCCAAATCCCCACACCGCGGACTCGTCTAGTGCGCGAAGCCGAGCGCGGCGTCTATGATCGCCAAACCGCGTATCGCATTCTCGACGAAGGCTTCCTGTGCCATGTTGGTTTCGTCGCCGACGGCCAGCCGTTTGTTATCCCCACTTCTTACGGACGCAAAGACGATCGCCTCTACATCCATGGTTCCGCGGCCAGCCGGATGTTGCGTCAGATGAAAGCAGGCCTGCCCGTCTGCGTTACCGTAACCCTGCTCGACGGACTGGTGCTGGCTCGCTCGATATTCAACCATTCCATGAATTACCGATCGGTCGTCATTTTGGGCAAGGCTATGCCGGTGGAGGATCCTTCAGAAAAAGTTGAGGCGCTACGGCTGCTCTCCGAGCACATTATTCCCGGCCGTTGGGCGGACGCTCGCCAGCCCAATGAACGAGAACTCAAAGCCACACTGGTGATGCGTGTCCCCATCGAAGAATTCTCTGCCAAAGTGCGCAACGGCCCGCCTATCGATGATGAAGATGATTACTCGTTTGCAACCTGGGCCGGCGTGGTGCCGCTCGAAACGGTGTCGCGTCCGCCTATCAACGATCCGCGACTAGATCCCCAATACGAAGTCCCCCCCTACGCGGCGCACTACGTGCGCGCAAACCAATCCGCGTAGGCTTATTTATTCAAGGATCCCCCATCGTCGGTAGTGGGTCGGTATGATTCGCCCTGACCAATCGCCCGGCAGCAATCGAGGTCTAGGGCAAAAAATGCTTACTGTGGCCCCGCCCCAAGCGACTTCAGGTTAAGCCACAACTGAATCGGCGTCTTCGCGGGTCATGTGGAACTGGGGCATGGGTGGCGGCAGAGGCGTCCCGTCGCGCCAGATTCCGCTGCTGAGCAGCCTGACCAGTTCGGCGTCGTTGCCCGGTGGCGTGCCCGCAATTCGCGGCGCCTGAAGCGGCCAGTCTGCCACGGGTTCCGCAGACACGAGCCATACCGGTGCGCCTTGCAGCCATCTGCTGCGGTCCGGGGCCCCAGCGCTATCGCGCGGGGCGTGGCACTGGCCACACATTCGAACCCCCTTCACAACATATTTCCCACGAGCTAGGAGGCCTTGGCGGTTCGTATTCTTCGCGGGCTTCGGCGGCTGTTTGACTTGCTGCGCTTGACCAAGAGGAAACAGTATTAGGAGACGAGGAGCAGCCTGGCGAAGCGCGTGCCCTGAACCTCGGACGGCTGGCAGCTCCAGCTATTCGGACGATGAACCGGCATACGATGTTTCGCGCGACCGGGACAGCCTGGCATGACGAAAGAACCGTGGTCACAGTTCTCAGTCCACGCTCAGGTTTCTCCGGTGATAATCGGGTGGATCTTGTACAAACCACTCGCTAGGGAATCAGCAGCAGCTTCCCGGTCGTCTTGCGCCCTTCCAGATCCCGATGCGCCTGCTGCGCTTGCGCCAGCGGATACGTGTGCTGAATGCGCAGCTTGAGTTTCCCGGCGGCAATCATTCCAAATACGGCGCCCGACCGCGCCAACAACTCGTCACGTGTGGCAATGTAATTCGCCAGCGTGGGACGCGTCACATACAGCGATCCTTTTTGCAACAAAACCATCAAGTCGAATGCTGGCACGGCGCCGCTCGATGCTCCAAACAGCACCATCATTCTGCGAGGCCGCAGCACGTTGAGTCCTTTTTCAAATGTGGTTTTGCCAACCGAGTCGTAGACCACATCTACACCTTGGCCGCTGGTCAGGCGCTTGGTCTCGGATTCAAAGTCAGACTGGGTGTAGAGCATGACCTCGTCGGCTCCCGCCTCACGGGCGAGCTTGGCTTTTTCGTCGGTCGAAACCGTTCCGATCACGCGTGCTCCGATATTGTGGGCCATCTGCACCAACAGCAACCCCACACCGCCCGCCGCGGCATGCACGAGCGCAGTCTCGCCGCGCTTCAACGGATAGGTGTTATGCGACAGGTAGTGTGCCGTCATGCCTTGCACCATGGCGGCAGCGGCTTGCTGCTCGGTTACACCCGGCGGAATCGGCACCAACCGGTCGGCGTCCATGGCGGCATACTCGGCATAAGACCCGAGCAGGCCGGCCCAGGCCACGCGATCGCCCGGCTTAACCGATTTCACTTCCGCCCCGACCGCGGTGACTACTCCCGCGCCCTCCTGACCCAGAACCAATGGCAACGGCGCTTGATAACGGCCTTCGCGAAAATAAACATCCACAAAATTGACGCCCGACGCCGCCAGCTTCACCACCGCCTGGTTCGGTTTAGGTTGAGCAATGGGCAGGTCGACCAATTCCATGGCCTCGGGGCCGCCGGCTTGCTTGACTTGAATGGCTTTCATGGTTCGTTTTGATTCGGCCAATGTTCGCCGGATTTTAGCTGGGTTCGGCTTATTTTACCGCCGCTCTCACTCCCAGCAACCACTCCCGCAACTTCGGTTCCCATATGTTCACTGTACGGCCGAGCGCTCCATGCCCGTATTCCGCCTCTTGTTTTACTTCCAAGTACGTCGCATTCCTCAGCCGAGCCAGGACTTTCTCCGCCTGATGGAGTTCGACCGGCACCATGTTGTCGCCCGCCATATTGATGATCAGCACCGGACAGTGAATACGGTCGAGCTGCGACCAGGCGTCAAAGCCGTTGCTCAATTCCATCATGTAGATGAAGTCATTCGCGTCTGGCCACCCGAACGAACCGCGCCCTTCCCTGACCCAGTTCTCTGTGGCTTCGCGCGTGGGCAGCTGATCCTGGAGGAGTGACGGGGTACGCAGAAAAATCGAATAAGTCAGGTCCGCCAGCCGCGCACCGTCAGGATTCTTGCCATAGTTGCCATCTTTCCAGCCAGGATCAGCCTTGATGATGGCCTCCGGCAGGAAGTCAATCGCGCCGCGTCGGCCGACATTCGGGAAAGGAGAAGAGATCATTGGCACCAGCGCATCCATGAATTCGGGATACTGCACGCCCCATTGCCAGGTCTGGCGTCCGCCCATGGATGCGCCCAGCACCGCGATTAAGTGCTTCACGCCCGCATGCTCCACCAGCAGGCGCTCTGCCGACACGATGTCTTCGAGGTTGTAGTGCGGGAACTTCATGCGCAACCCGTCACTTGGCCGCGACGACTTGCCCGAGCCGATGGTGTCGGGAGCGATGACGTAATATTCGCCAGTGTCGAGTGCGCCGCCCGGGCCCAGCAGGGGGTGCAGATTTGGACTCGACATATAAGTGTGTCCCCAACTGATTCCGTCGCCCAAAGTACCATGCAACAGCAGCACGCCATTTGTGATTTCTCCGGCAGCGTTGTGCTGGGGTGTGCCCCAGGCAGCGTAGTGCAGACGCAGCTCGGGTAGCTTTTCGCCGCTGTGGAACTTGAAGTCGCCCACGACATAATCGCCTTGGACCGCCAGCTTCGTGTAGTCGCCTACCGCCGGCGCCTGCGCTTGAGCCAGGGCAGAGAGCAGCAACAGCAAAGTAATCCAACTCGTTCGGGGCATGGAACCCACCTCGGCAGAGGATTATACGAATCTTGAAGGAGGTTGCCGACGTCCGGATCCTGAACCGCGAACCATCCTCGGCTTCGACCGTACAGCAATCGACTGTCAGAATCAGCAATTCCTTGACCCGCTTTTGTTACACTGACTCGTTCCTCGAGGTCCACGTCGGAAATGGTCGACGGAGTGACTCAGAGGAAGGGAGCCCGCATCGTGGCTGAGAAGAAACCGCAATCGTTTGCCAATCACACCCGTTTCGATCCGTTGTTTCACTTTTTTGCCCTTCCAGTCTTCGGCATCTCGGTCGTCGCCACTGTCGTTCACTTCATCATGCATCCCAGCCTGCGCGCGGGATGGATTTTCGTGGTCTCGGTTGCAGCGCTAGTTTCAGTATGGAAAATCCGCGTCTACGCCTTGAGGAATCAGGATCGCATCATCCGGCTTGAAGAGCGTTTGCGACTGATGACGTTGCTGACTGAGCCCCTACGCTCGCGCATTCCGGAACTGACCGAGTCCCAGCTTATCGCCATCCGCTTTGCTTGTGACGCGGAGGCGCCGACCTGCGTTGAAAGCGCGCTGGTCAACAAACTGTCACGCGACGACATTAAGAAAGCGATTCAGAGCTGGCGTCCGGACTACTGGCGGATTTGAAGCTTCTAACGTTCGATACCATACTCAGCCTTTGGATGTCAGAGCTCCGGGTTTCCCCGAAAACAAGTTCGCGCTCTCGCCATCGGGCTCGCCCGGGAGGCCGGGCAATTTGGAGCTGAGATTCCCGAGTGGAAAATGACGGTTGCAAAAAAAGACCGTTGGAAAAACACCTATCCGGCTTTCGCAGTAGAAACCATTTTTAAAGCTCCTCCAGTATGAATGTTTAACCCCTCGGGGCGTGCCCGACACGGTGGTTTCAAGCCCGCGGCGTTTCCGTCAGTGGTGCCTATTCCGCTGGCTGCGAGTTCTTCGCATAACTCCCGAACGCGATCCTAATAAACCCTTTATGGACTTCTGCCGTCCTATAGAGTTCTGCCGCTCCCTGTCGGGTAACTGTTGTCGTCTGATGCCGAAAGTAACCGCTCCCATCCGCTTTCTCGATTGACCGGGCTGGGGAACGGCAGGTAGGATTTGGTAGAATCCAGCAGAATTTTGAGGCGAGGGAGTCGCCGTATCCCATAGAGAAATATGCGATTTGCAAACCTCTATGTTCGGACCGTAGCTCTCGCCTCACTGGCGCTGGCGGCTTGTTCCTGCCAGACTGCGCAAAAACCGGTAGCGCTGCTGCCTTCGGGTAGCGCGCCGGCCGTGAAGACTTCGCCCTCCCAACCGGGGACAGTGCCGAAGGCATCGAGTCCTCAGTCGGCAGCGGCTCAGCCGGCTGCCGCGCCGCGCCAAACTTACAACCAGGCTTCAGCCCAGCAACCCGCTCCGAACGAAGCCGCGGCGCAACCCTCACCATCTGCACCAAGCGCTTCGCCAGATGCGATCGCGGATCTGATCAACCGTGTTGAAAAGGAATATCTGGCCGGCGCGGCGAACTATCACGCCGGCCGCAACGAGGCCGCCAAGCAGAACTTCGATAACGCCTTCAATGCCTTGCTCGACAGCAAGCTCGACGTGCGGTCCGATCCACGCCTTGAAAAGGAGTTCGAGCGCCTCTCCGATGCGGTCAACCATCTTGACTTGCCCGGTACGCAGCCCGGTGATGCCTCCGCCGAGCAGAAGTCCGAACCCGCTCCGATCGATGAGACGAATGAAGTCACCCCGGCGGTCGATCTTAATGTGAAAGCTAAGGCGCAGGCCGAGATCAAGTCTACCCACTCCGACCTGCCGCTCATGATGACCGACCAGGTCGCCGGCTATATCAATTACTTCTCCAACCGCGGCCACGGCACTTTCCTGCGTGCCTTTGAGCGTTCTGGACGCTACCGCGAGATGATGCGCTCGATCCTGAAGGAAGAGGGCGTGCCGCAGGACCTGATTTATCTGGCGCAGGCGGAATCCGGTTTTCACCCGCTGGCGGTTTCTCGCGTAGGCGCTCGCGGCATCTGGCAATTTATGGGCAGCCGCGCCCGCGGCTACGGTCTGGAACGGAGCCTATGGGTGGACGATCGCCAGGACCCTGAAAAATCCACGCGCGCTGCGGCTCACCATTTGAAAGACCTCTATAACCAGTTTGGCGACTGGTATCTCGCCATGGCCGCGTATAACTCCGGTCCCGGCACAGTGCAGGCAGCAGTAAAGCGCACCGGTTTCGCCGATTTCTGGGAGCTCTATCGCCGCAACGTGCTTCCCAAAGAAACGCGCAATTATGTGCCGATCATCCTGGCGGTCACCATCATGACCAAGAATCCGTCGCAATATGGGCTGGACGACGCTGCCATGGATCAGGCTTCGAGATACGACACTGTGACCATCGACTATCCCGTGGATTTGAGACTGGTGGCGGAGTGCGTGGATGCCAAGCCTGCCGAACTCCAGGACCTCAATCCCAGTCTGCTTCGCTATACCACGCCGCAGGGCAAGAGGTTCGAGTTGCACTTGCCGGCCGGAACCAAACAGCAATATGAGACTGCCGTTGCCTCGATCCCGGCCAACATGCGTCTCTGGTGGCGTTATCACAAAGTTCAGCCGGGAGACACTCTCGCTTCCCTCGCCCGCACCTATCGCACCACGGCGCAGTCGATTACCGAAGCCAACCACCTCGAGGGTGCGGAGCTTGATCTTGAAAGCAAGCTGGTCATCCCCGTCGCTGTCGGCAAGCATCCCCTGAGCGACACGGCCACTTATGCACGCCGCATCACCCGCTATAAGGTGCGTCGCGGCGACACGGTCGAAACCGTGGCCGAGAATTTCAGCGTTTCGCCACAAATGCTTCGGCGTTGGAATGGTTTACGCGGTGACAGTCTCCGCGGACGCAAGGTGCTGGCCCTTCACCTGCCTGTAAGCCCAGCCTCGGGGGACAGTGAGCTGGCCAGGTCGAAGGCGAGTAAGTCCTTACCACACAGCAAGAAAGCAGTGCAAGGCCCCACCCAAAAGGACGCTTCGTATATAGCCGCCGATTCCAAAACGCAGGCAGCCGTAGTGCGGCACAGAGTGAAGAGCGGGGAAACGCTGTATTCAATCGCCAACACTTACAAGACCACAGTAGCGGCCTTGAAGCACGACAACCGCGACATTGCGGTCCTGCGTCCTGGAATGATTCTGATCGTCCAGCAGAGCCGCTAAGCTTGCGTCCCAGCAAGTTTTTCATGTCACGATTCATAAGGCCGCTATTTCTCGCGATTCTTCTTTCCTTCGTGCTACGCCATGTGATAACAGGATAGTCAGGCAGTGAGGGGCAGTGGGGGATGCTGCTTGCAGCCTGCCTCAAACCCTGTGCTATAATCGCGCGCCGTTCCAGCAGCAGTTCCAGAGGTCTTTTAAATTTCTCGTGCCCGGCAGATCTGGCGAACTATTATTCCGCTGGACCGCCTGAAAGATCAGGAGGAGCAATGACTTTTTACGACCACACTCTCTATGGACGTGACGACGAAATGGACGAATTCGGCGACAGCGGCGCCTTCAGTGAGCCGCTGGAAGAAGACCTGGAGGAAGAGGACGAAGAGGAAGAAGAAGCCCGTACCCCCGAACCTGGCTTAGGCAGACCGGAGCCGGCATCGACTCCCGCTGCTCCCAAGAAAGCTGCCAGGAAGCCCGCCAAGAAGAAGGCTGCCAAGAAATCCGTCAAGAAAAAAGCGGCGCGCAGGCCGGCGAGGAAAGCGAAGAAAAAAGCCAGGAAGGGCGGACGCCGGCGGTAAGTCGCGGCTTTTACCTTATCCTTCCAGCTCCACAGTTGGCTCTCGGGCAGCTACGCGCCCGAGCCGCCTTAGACAAGAAAAGCCGCGGCGCCTGCGCCGCGGTTTTGTTTGGGTAGGTTTGCCAGGGGGATCTCTCTATGAAGACTCGCCCTCGGTTGCGCTTTGTTCCCCGCATCTGCCTGATGGCGGTTGTTGCCTTCGCTCCGGGACCAGTCGTTCCCCAGCCCCCAGCGACGCCCAAGCGTCCGGTTACCGACGAGTATGGCGCTATCAAAGTCACCGACGACTACCGGTGGCTGGAAAACTGGGAAAATCCCGAAGTCAAGCGATGGAGCGCCGCGCAGAATGCGCGCACTCGGGAGTATCTCGACCATCTGGCGGCCCGGCCGGCGATCAAACAGCGGCTCACCCAGCTCATCAGCGCGGGTTCGGCACGCTATTTCAACCTGCAATTCCGCGGAGGGACTCTCTTCGCCATGAAATTCCAGCCTCCCAAGCAACAAGCCATGCTGGTGGCGATGCAATCTGCGGACGATCCGGGCAGCGAGAAGGTTGTGTTCGATCCCAACGCCGCCAGCAGCAGGGGATCCGTCGCGGTGGACTTTTATGTTCCGTCGCTCGATGGGAAATACGTCGCCGCCGCGGTCTCGGAAAATGGCTCAGAGGATGCCTCGGGCCACGTCTTCGAAGTCGCGACCGGCAAGGAACTCACTGACGCTGTACCGCGCGTCAACTTTGCCACCGCGGGCGGAAGCATCGACTGGAAGGCTGACGGCTCGGGTTTCTACTACACGCGCTATCCGCAAGGCAACGAGCGTCCGCCGGAAGACGCCAACTTCTACCAGCAAGTGTACTTTCATAAACTTGGGGCGGATGCAAAACAGGATAGCTACGTCATCGGCAAGGATTTTCCGCGCATTGCCGAGATTCAACTCCATACCAGCGACGACGGCCGCTGGCTGGTGGCGGCCGTGGCCAACGGAGACGGCGGGCAGTTCGCTCACTACCTGATGGATGCAGCCGGACACTGGACTCAGCTCACCCACTTCGAGGACGGAATTGTCGCAGCGAAAGTGGGACCCGATGATTCTATCTATCTGCTTTCCCGCAAGGACGCTCCGCGCGGCCAGCTTCTGCGCTTACCTCCATCCCAATTGGAATTCTCCAAGGCAAAGGTCTTCGTCGCCCAGAGTTCGGGCAGCGGTGCTGACGAGAGCGGCCGCGCGTCGATTGAAAACTTCGAACCCACGCCTGGCCGGCTCTACGTGACCGATATCATTGGCGCTCCGTCTCGCGTTCGCGTGTTCGACGAGCAGGGCCATTCGCTGCCCGGTCCGTCGTTGCCGCCCATCTCGGCCGTCGACCAGATGGTCTCCCTAGGCCGTGGCGATGTGCTGTTTTACGCTTCCACTTATCTCGAACCGTCCGCCTGGTACCGCGTCGATGCCGCCACGGGCAAGTCCACGCGCACTCGACTGTTTGAAACTTCCCCAATAACATTCAACGACGCGGAACTGGTGCGTAGCTTTGCGATCTCCAACGACGGTACGCGAGTTCCGCTCAACATCATCCGCCGCAAAGGCGCCAAACTCGATGGTACGAATCCGGTGCTGCTCAACGGTTACGGCGGCTACGGCATTAGCCAGAAACCCTTCTTCGCTGGATCCCAGACGCGGGTTTGGCTGGATCAAGGAGGCGTTTCCGCCATAGCGAACCTGCGTGGTGGCGGCGAATACGGCGAGGAGTGGCACAAGCAAGGCAATCTCACTCGTAAGCAGAACGTCTTTGACGATTTTATTGCCTGCGCCCAATACCTAGTCGATCAGAAATATAGTTCGCCCGCCCGCCTCGCCATCATCGGGGGGAGCAATGGCGGACTGTTGATGGGCGCGGCCTTCACCCAACGGCCTGACCTGTTCCGCGCCGTGGTCTCTTTCGTCGGAATCTATGACATGCTGCGCGTGGAACTTGATCCCAATGGCGCGTTCAACGTCACCGAGTTTGGAACCGTAAAAGATCCCGAGCAGCTTAAGGCCCTCTATGCATATTCGCCCTACCATCACGTGAAGGAGGAAACCCCATATCCGGCGATTCTGTTCCTGACCGGGGAGAATGATCACCGGGTGAATCCCATGGAGTCACGGAAGATGACGGCGCGCCTGCAGGCGGCAAGCAGTTCCGATCATCCCATTCTGTTGCGCACCACCGCGGACGCAGGCCACGGCATCGGCACAGCTCTCGATGAGAGAATTGAGCAGGGCGCCGACCTTTTCAGTTTTCTGTTTGATCAGTTGGGAATTCACTACACGCCGCCGGGAAATTGAGAAATGGTTGAAGAAAGCGCTTTGCTCGTAAATTATGGACCTAAGCGCCGCCGGTTTGACTATTTCCTTCCTGTGACCGCCTGCAGGCACTTGCTGTACAACTCGAGCAGGTGGGCAGCATAGTCCTCGGGCTTGGCAGCGGCGCCTGTGCCTTGAAAGCCCACTCCCGTGGAACTGGTGCGGCCATAGCCTGTCGTCATGGCGACGAACTTCATGAGATCAAGCGCGATGTCTTCGTTGCGGCGCATGCCAGCGCCAGCAGAATGGGATTCGTCCATAAGTGCCTCCGTGAAAACTTAAAATTCGATGATAGCAAATTGAGAGACAGTGAATTTGGCGGCGGCCGTTCCCGAATTGGTCAGGCCCTCCTCGTCCAGGGCCAGCCCTCTCAGCGAATGCGGACGCTTATAGGGAAGAACAGAAATGCAGGAGACCGAAACCGACCGCCCTCAGGTTCGGGTTTTCATGAACCACTGAAAATCCGTGAGATCGGGCTGAGAATCCTGCTCCCTGAGCTCTTCCCTTCAGCCATCAAGAGTCAACAATTTTTACTTCGGCACTTCACTCATCAGCGCCAGCAGGTTGCCCTCGGTGTCGTGGAAAAACGTCATCCACAAGTCGTGGTTGGGCATTCTGGCGATGAGGTGGGGTTCGTCTTGGAATCGCACGCCGCTTGCCAACATCCGGCCGTATGCTGCTTTGATGTCTGGCAC
>WNFG01038894.1_pt1 | contig 10455 bp, 8 predicted proteins | sample 5400431 | NCBI WGS metagenome assembly WNFG01 (sample SAMN13153346, study PRJNA577476) | soil metagenome | isolation source: 120 cm saprolite under Douglas fir tree site 2 hole 3 replicate 2 | place: USA:California | collected 2015-04-18
AGATCGCGCTTCGCCTGCTCCAGGAGTCCGCCGAGCGTCATCTCCCGCGAGCGTCGGGGCAGAGACACAATATTCTCCAGCGTGTAGTGACTCATGCAATCCGGATTTTCGGTGTATTCGACCACATACGAAGTGTGGTTGACGCCTTCAAAAACATATCCGCGGCCCGCCAGCGAGGGCAGGCCATGCATCAGCTTGACGGCTTCCTGCACCTGAATGCCGGCGATGATGGAAGAAATGGTGGGCGTGGTCGGCACTTTGCCCGCGGGCTCGGCTTCGCGGACCAGCAGGTTGCACGACATGCGGCGCTCAAGCAGGGCCCAGTCGGTTTCGCCCAGCGTGCATTCGTAGCAGGGCGCGGAGCCGGGCAAGAAAACTCGGGCCACGCCGTTGATGCCCTCAATGGCGCCGTCAATCCACGGACGGTTCACCTTCCAGGCACAGCGGTTGATCCAGAGACGCGCCTCGCGGTTATCGAGACCGGCAAGAATGTAGTCGCTCCAGAGAAACAGCCCCAGCCCGCATTCGTGCATAATGTTGGCCACCAGACCATGCGCCTTCGCTCCCGGCGACAGAGCCTCAAACGCGCGGGCCGCGGCCAGGGCCTTGTAAGTTCCCACGTCCTCGGCGCGGTAGAGCACGGCGCGGGAGAGGTTCGATTCTTCGATGCGGTCGAGATCGACCACCACGACCTGGCGGAAGCCCAGCAGCGCGAGGTTCTTGAGGATTTCATTTCCCAGAGCGCCTGCGCCCACCACCAGCACGCGGGCGGCGCGGATCTTTTCTTCGTTCCACCACGGAATCAGCCGCAGGCGGCTGAAGCGGTCCTCCTGCAAATCGGGGACGCCGACCGTGATCTGCGAGCCTGCTGTCATCGCCGGCCCGCGGTGATTTCCGGTTGCAGACGTAAAATGTCGCCATCGGCCACCTGGGCCTGAGACAGGGTTTGCGTATCCTGAATCTGCCGCCCGGAGTTCTTGTGATGAAACTTGTAGCTCAGGGGCGCGCCATCGGGTCCGTTGGTGGGCAGCCGAAGTTTCTGAATCAGCACGGCGATGATCTTGTTGCAGGGAGCATCGTCGGGCAGTTCGACCGGCACGCGTTTATTTTCCGTTGAGTCGTACACAGTGACGTTGATATTGGCCATTTTTTCTAGTTTTCCTGGTTCCTGGAACCCGCGGCCCTGGCCGGCGCGGGCTGCCGATGCAGGGCATTCTGCCGCTCGCGCGCGCCGGAGAATTCCGCGAAACGCTGTTTACCGCCGTCGGAAAAACTCCATCCGGCATCCTGCAGCAGCGCCTCGGCGCCCACCGCGAAATTCAGGTTCTGAGCATCGGAACCAACTGCCTGGGAAACCACGATGCCGATCAGATTGCCTCGGTCGTCGAAGACCGGACCGCCGCTGTTGCCGGGGCTGACGGGCGCGGAAATCTGCAGAAGACCCACTTCCGGTTCACGCCGCGAGACCATTCCGTTGCTCAGCGTGAACTTGAGGCCTTTAGGATGTCCGATGACAAAAACCGGTTCGCCTTCTATGGCCGCGGTAATGGGCTGAACAAACTCGGCGTGCCCGGCCTGCCGCGGTATCCAGAGCAGGGCGAGATCGAGGCTCTTGTGACGGGCGATCACATCCGCTCCGGCCCACACGCCCGAGGCCATGGCCACCAGGGCGCGCGAGTTTTTGCCGTCGCGCCAGTTTTCGCCGTCCACCACGTGATGCGCGGTGGCGAAAAGATATCCATCGGAGTTGGCGCGCAGAAGGATACCCGCGCCCAGGCTGAACGCCGGCGATTCCTGATTGCTGAACCATGTGCGGCGCGCCGGAGTAATCACGGCCACCAGCGGCTTCAGGAGCGTGGAGACATCGGAGCCCGACATGGGCATCGCCATGGGCATGCCGGGGAACGTCGTGCGGTCATCCAGATCGGAGAGCGCCGAACTGACGATTGCCGGGATAGGAACAAAGGCCACGGTCAGCACCGCGGCGGCCGAAGTGATAAACCCGCTGACGATCAGCAGAGACGAAAGAAAAGCGGTCCAGCCGTGCTTGATGCGGGGCGGCTGATTGCGGGTCGCAACCCGCAAAATGATGGCAACGAATCCCAGCAGCGGCATCACCAGAACCAGGGGCGCAAGCGCCACCCTGACCCACCACGGTATGACCGGGGGCAGCATCGGCTCCGGACGAGACGGCTCGTCCGGGCGAGGTTTGACTTCTCCGAGTTCCTGCGTGCTGATGACGATTTTGTCCATGCCAGTGATAGTCCCGTTTTGCACCTGGGGCGGGACCAAACGGAAGTGCTAAGGATTTTGCTTTATATTTCGACGAAATGCAAATACTCTCCGGTACCTGGAAGTACCGCAGCTATCGGGTTCCCAGGATCGACACCACACTAATATATGTAGTGAGTCGGGCGGGCCAAACGTTACAGAAAAAACGAGGGAGTCGGGCGGTTGGCAGCCTTCTGCAGGCGGCAAAAGACCAAAAGCAAAACCTGAAACACGGAGGGAACGGAGGAAAAAATCTGAGGAAACGGAGGAAATCTACTATGATGTCGTCGGCACCCGGCCGGCAGCATGCCGGCCAACCTGCAGCAACCAGCTTGCCGTATCCAAAGGCCGGCGGGCCTTAAATACAATATCACCAGATCTCCCGCTTATTTTCTCTCGCATGTCCGGGCATCCGGCGCGTTCTTATCTCATGGCACATAGAGCAGTACCTTCCGCCGACACCGATCCGGAAGGACTTCGTCTTCAGCGCAGCATGGTCGGCTGCCTGTTGGGGACGGCTGTCGGCGACGCGCTGGGACTGTCCGTCGAGGCCCTTTCCCGCAGGCGGCAGCACAGGCTTTACCCGAAAATAGAAGGCCACCGGTTCGTGTTCGGCCACGGAATGATTTCCGACGATACCGAACACTCCTGCATGGCCGCACAGGCATTGATTGTCTCGGCCGGCGATCCCGCGATCTTTGCGCGAAGCTTTGCGTGGAAACTTCGCTGGTGGCTGCTGTCCTTCCCGCCCGCCATAGGGTTCGCTACACTTCGGGCGCTGATAAAACTGTGGCTGGGCTTCGCACCGAAGAGAAGCGGTGTATTTTCGGCGGGCAATGGCCCGGCCATGCGCAGCGCAATTTTGGGAGTGGCTTATGGCTACGATCTGAATCGACTCAGAAAGCTGGTCAGAGCTTCCACCCGCATTACACATACCGACCCGAAAGCCGAGTGGGCGGCCCTGGCGATTGCGTGGGCGGCTCATGCCGCTTCGTCCGCGCATTGCGTTGAGGCGAGCGATTTTCTTTCGGGCTTGCGGGCGGCCCTGGGCGAGGATGCGGCGGCCGCGGGCGAGTTGCTCAATCTGCTCGAGCGCGCGGCGGCGAGCGCGTTTCGTGGCGAGACATCCGAGTCTTTCGCGAACTCCCTGGGCCTTGAGGCGGGCGTGAGCGGCTATGGCTATCACACCGTTCCGGTCGTGATACAGGCCTGGCTGCGCAGGCCCGAGGACTGCTCAGTGGCGCTCGAAGTCATCCGCTGCGGCGGAGACACAGACGCCGTCGCGTCGATTCTGGGTGGACTCGTCGGAGCAGTGAAAGACTTGCGGAAGTGCGCATCATCGGGACCGCGCAGGCTTCGGTACCGCTGGCTGCGTGGGCTCTTCCTCTGCGGGGCATCGTGTTTACGGGAGTTGTACTGGTGCACGCATTGCGCAGACTGCTGCCGCCGTATTGAGGGCCCGGAGTTCCAGCGCTCAGTGGCCGGCTGCAATCGATGGTGCAGAGAGAACCGGCCCTTTTACCTCTTCCCCGCCTCACGCCTCTGGTATAGTCTGGCTTCGAACTGAGATCCCGGGACACGCACCGTCGAGATGCTCGAAACAAAAGGGAGACGCTATGCCGAAACCTCACTTCGCTTCTGTCGGGTCACTTTTTATTTTCTTTCTGGTTTTAGCGGGTGCGGGCAGGCATGGGAAACTATCCTGGCAGTTCGATACGAAAGGCTGAATTTTCGCCACTCCCACAGTTGTGGGTGAATCTGTCGTCATCGGCTCCTGTTCCGGCACCTTCTACGTTTTGGATCGCCACACGGGAGATGTGCGCTGGACTTACGACGTTCACCAGGACAGCACAAAGCAGACAAGCTTCCACGGCGACCCCCTTATTCTCGGCAACCGGGTATTGATCGGAACGGATTTATCCTGCGATCCAACGGGCGTTGGATACCTGTATTCTTTTGACATCGAGAACCGCACGGTTCAGTGGAAAGATCGGCACTCCGGCATTCCGACGCCGGTCATCGAATGGAAGAACCTGATCTTTTTCGGCAGCGTGAACGATCGCTGGTATGCGGCCGATGCCGGTACCGGTAAGACCGCGTGGGAATACCAGGCTGCGGGAGCCAATGCCGAATGCGGCATTCTGCGGGCTCCCGTTGTCATCGAAGACAAACTGTATGTACTGGCGTCAGACGGTTCAATCCACATATTGAACACACAAACGGGAAAACTCTTATTGAAAATCCATCCGCCATCGCGCCCGCGAACCGCTCTGGCGATATATCACGATCAGGTCCTGTTCGGCGGCGAAAACAACACCATTTATGCTTTGAAGCCGGGCGGACAACCTGAAGCGATTGCGCGGCTGGAAGGCATGCCCGCGGGCCGCATGGAGCTAAAAGGAGATGTTCTCTGGGTATTCCTTGACAGCCCTGACCATCGGGGCCGGCTTGCATCGGTGGATATTCGATCCGGGAAACTGCTCTGGACACACACAACGGAACATCCCTGGTCTTCAGATAAACCAAGGCTATGGAAGGACCAGATATTGGCGGGCGATTGCGAAGGTCACCTGTCGTCCTTTGCATCTGATGACGGTCGGGAACTCTGGTCGGAAGAATTCAAAGGTTGCATCCGAAGTATTGGCACCTCACCGGATGTACTTTACATCGGCGTTCTGCAAGGACCGCTCTACGCGTTTACACCGGACAAATGACCGAACGGTATCGGGACCAATGTCCGTCGTTTTTTTACCGAGCATCCTGCCTGACCGCTGTTCCGGTGACACTTTCAGCCGTGGTCTTTTGAGGATCGGGATGCGCAGGAGCGGGCGAGGAGCGTTGCGGTTCCGCACGGTTGTGAATCAGGTTGCGTCCTGAGGTCCATACAAGCTGCAGGCCCAACGCGATGGCAATCAGGGCCACTGCCATCCTCAGCCTGGAAGCGGGAACGCGCTTCGCCAGAAGGCAGCCAAAGAGGGCGCCGGGAATTCCGCCCGCGAGAAGATGGAGAAGTATGACTCGATCGATCGAACCCCATCCCACATGAAACGCGCTGCCAACAACCGCAAGAACGATCCCGAACGAAATATCGGTCCCGACTACCTCCGGAACGGCCAGTTCCGAGAAGTTCAGCAGAAGAATGGTGCCCATCGCTCCCGCTCCGGCGGAAGAAAATCCGGTTTCCATGCCGATCGGGAGCGCCAGAAAAGCCAGCCACCCTCCGTTTTTTTGTGCAAACCCCGGCCTGCGCAGGCGCGGCACGAAGCCGACCGCAGAGGAAAGTGTCAGCATGCTGCCCACAATCAGCAGCACGACCGGGCCGCCGGAGAATTGGTCCATCACGCGCAGCGCCCACGTTCCCAGCAGAAGACCGGGCACGGCCCCCGCGAGCAACAGACGGAGATATCCGGCATGCACATGCCCGCGCACAATGTAGACCGGAGCAATGACCAGCCGAAGCACAGCGGCAAAGACCATGGCGGTTCCCACGGCCGCGGTGGGCGGCAAACCGAGCAGCACCAGGACCGGCATTGTAAAACTGCCGCCTCCGATACCGGTCATCCCCACGGTCGCGGCAATCAAAAATCCGACAATCCATTCCATCATTCCGCTCGATTCGAAAACGTTGTGAAAGCTTTCAGCCTGGGTCTATCCGCGCGGTCGCATGGTTTTTCATGCTGTCGAGCACGTCATCGGGAACATGAACATTTCCGTTTCGCCCCGACCCAAGACGGATATCCGGTTTATTCTCACCGTGAAAATCGGACCCGCCTGTCACAAGAAGCCCGGTCTCAGAGGCAATTTGCAAAAACGCGGCTGTCTCTTCCGGTGTGTGATCGCTGTGATAAGCCTCGATGGCGCACAATCCGCCTCGAATGAGTTCGTCCACGAAAGATCGAAGCGCGGAAGGCCGACATCGAAGCCGGCCAGGGTGGGCCAGCGATGCGATTCCGCCCTGCCGGCGGACCTGGTCGACAGCTTCCAGCGTGGACGGAAGTTTGCGCTCTATTCCGGCCAGGACCGCGTCAGACAGATAAAGATCGAAAGCGCTTTGCAGGTCCGGTACACAGCCTTTTTTGACGAGGACCCTGGCGAAATGCGAGCGGGCCGCAAGTTCCGGACCGAGACCGGGAAAATCCTGCCAGGAAATGTCGATGTTCGAGGCCCGCAGCTTCTCCATCAACTCCAGATTGCGGCTGCGCCTGGTAGCGGAGATCGGAACCAGCCAGCTTCGAAACTCTTCGTCCGGAATTCCCCGCAGGAAATACCCCAGGACATGCATCGATGGTCCCCGAGCGCCGCCGCCATCGTCATTCCCAAACTGAGTGCTCAATTCGATGCCGCATACAAGTTCCACCCCGCATCCGGCCGCAAGAGGCAGGGCCGCATCGAATCCCGCCAGGGTGTCGTGGTCCGTAATGGCGAGGGCCCTGAGCCCCGCCTGGCCCGCCGCGTTCAGCAGTTCGGCCGGGCCGGCGGTGCCGTCGGAAAGGTTCGTATGGGTATGAAGATCTATCATGAGGATCGAATCGCCCCGAGAATTCCGGCAACAACTTTGTCCACACTTTCCTTCGTGCTTTCCAGATCGGTCCTGCATTCGATCTCGGGCGACAGCGGCGGTTCATAGGGGTCGTCAACTCCTGTAAATCCCCGGAACTCACCCGCTCTGGCTTTCTTGTAGAGCCCCTTGGGATCGCGCTGTTCGCAGACTTCCAGCGGAGCGTTCGCGAAAACCTCCAGGAATCGTCCGCTCGCGGCCCGGATTTCATCGCGCACGGCCCGGTAGGGAGAAATGGCCGAGACCAGGACCACCACCCCGTTGCGCGCAAGCAACCGGGCAACAAATCCGATGCGCCGGATGTTCTCGTCGCGCTCGACCTTACTGAACCCCAGTTCGCGGCTCAGGTGTTCGCGGACAACGTCTCCATCCAGGATTTCCACGCGGACACCGCGCGCCAGAAGTTCGGTATGAACCGTTTGACAGATGGTGGTTTTCCCCGCACCGCTGAGTCCCGTTATCCAGACGATCAAGCCCCGGCCTGAGCCATTGAGAGCGGTTGAATTTGAAGCGGAATCCACTCCGCCCTCATGGTGGGACTCGAAGTCCAGGATGATTCCGGCGGCCAGGGTCGCATTGCTGATCGGATGGACGACGATAAAGCTGCCCGTCGTCTTGTTCTCGGCGTAGCGGTCGCAGAAGACGGGTTTGTGGGTCTCAATTTCCACTTCGCCAATCTCATTCAGCCCCAGCGACTCCGCGGGCACTTCGTCCAGCGTATGAATATCGGTTTTATGGAGCAGATCGACCACGCTCATACACGCGGTTTGCGTGGTATGCCTGATCAGATACGGCTCGCCCTTTTTCAGGGAGTCAGCCGACATCCAGATCAGTTTGGCCTTCGCCGGCGGATGCCGCGGATCGCACAACATGTCGCCGCGGCCAAGGTCCGTATGCTCCTTCAGCGAGATCACCACCGACATGGGCGCATGAGCTTCCCACAACGTTCGCTTGTAGTTGGCAATGGTCGCGGCGGTTACGCGCCCTCCCGAGGGCAGCACCAGTGCCTCGCTTCCCGGACGAATTCTGCCCGAAGCGATCTGGCCGGCATATCCACGGAAATCGGTGGTGCGAATGACAGTCTGGACGGAAAACCGAAAGCGCCCGGAGTCCGGATCGTCATAGGGCCGGACCGACTCCAGCGCGCCGAGCAGAGAATGGCCTTCATACCATGGCATCCTCGCGCCACGGGCAATCACATTGTCGCCCTCCAGCGCGCTCATGGGGATGAATTGAATCTCCTGAAACTGCAAAGGACCGGCGAACTGAAGGAAATCCCGCTTCAGTCGCTCGCAGATCGCCGGATCGAAACCGACCAGGTCCATCTTATTCAGAGCGACAATCAGGGTCCTGATGCCGAGCAGCGAGGCGATATAAGCGTGGCGGCGGGTCTGGGACAGAACGCCTTTGCGGGCATCCATCAGCAGCACCACGGCCTGGGCGGTGGAAGCGCCGGTCACCATGTTGCGCGTGTACTGTTCGTGCCCGGGAGTATCGGCGATGATGAATTTCCGCCGGGGCGTCGAAAAATAACGATACGCGACGTCAATGGTAATGCCCTGTTCGCGTTCGGCTTTGAGACCGTCGGTCACCAGCGACGGATCGAACCTGTGTCCGTTGGCCGACGAGGATTTCATCATCGATGCCAGTTCGTCTTCGTACACTCCGCCTGAATCGTGCAGCAGTCGCCCGATGAGCGTCGACTTACCGTCGTCCACGCTCCCGGCCGTCAGAAAGCGCAGCAGATCGCGGGTATCCTGATGGGGCAGGGGTAAAGGGGAGATCAAAAGTAGCCCTCCCTTTTTTTCAGCTCCATCGACCCTTCCTGGTCATGGTCGATCAGACGGTTCTCGCGCTCCGACCGCCGCACGAGTTTCAGCTCCTCGATGATCGCGGGGATGGAGTCCGCCTCGGAGCGCACCGCTCCGCTGCAATGAGTGCAGCCCAGGGAGCGCATTCGGGAAGACACAACCTGGGGGCGCTCATCCGGCGAGCAGCCGCCGGGATTCTCGGGAACGATCAGCTTGTCTCCGCGCACCAGCACTTCGCGTTCTTTCGCGAAATACAAGGGGACGACAGGAATCTCTTCGAGCCGGATATATTCCCAGACATCGAGTTCCGTCCAGTTGGAGAGCGGAAAGACCCGCACGCTCTGCCCCTTGTCGATTCTGCCGTTGTAAAGGTTCCACAGTTCAGGTCTCTGGTTTTTCGGGTCCCACTGGCCGAACGCGTCGCGAAAAGAGAAGATGCGCTCTTTGGCCCGCGACTTTTCCTCGTCGCGGCGCGCCCCTCCGATGGCGGCGTCGATTCCGTGCTCCCTGAGCGCGTCGAGAAGGGCTTTGGTTTTGAGCAGCGCGCAGCATTTGGTGGTTCCCAGGCGAAAAGGATTGGCGCCCGCCTCTATCGCTTCGGTGTTGGTGTGCACAATCAGTTTCACGCCCAGTTCGCGACAGATGCGGTCGCGAAATTCGATCATTTCGCGGAATTTATACGTGGTGTCGATATGCAGCAGCGGGAAGGGTATCGCAGCCGGGTAGAAGGCCTTCTGCGCCAGGCGCAGCATCACCGAGGAATCCTTCCCGATGGAATAGAGCATCGCCGGCCGGGAAAACTCCGCGGCGACTTCACGCAGAATCTGGATGCTCTCGGCTTCAAGAGCATCCAGGTGAGAAAGACGGGAACTGTTCATGACAACTCTCTGTTGCGTCCGCGAAAATCGGAGTGGCGGTTTTGAAATTCAATGGAGGTTGTTGGTTATATCTTTCTGCCCGGAACGGCTGTCTCAGCGTGGGTCACAAAGAATATTTTCGACAGACCAGAACTTCGTCGCTTCCCTGACCTGCGATAAAGTTCGCCGGGCGCGGATGTGTGCCATCCGGCAATCCAAAGGACTCGTCTTCAAGCCAGAAGGAAATTCCCGAGGGCGCTTCCAATGTGAGTTCAAGATCGGCGCCGTTGGCGTCCATACCCAGCAGTGACAGTCCAAAGCTGCCGGAATTCCGGCCGGCGACAATCTCCCGCGTTCCGATCTTCACCGAAACGAGTCGGACTTTCGCGTCGAAGGTCATCCGGAGTACGGTTGCATTTCTCATGGAGCGCACATTCATCCGGATTCTGCGGAATGCTCCGTCCTTTTCATCCGCTTTTATGTTCGCAACCGGAGGCTCCGGCCTGAGATCGGAGGCCGGGGCCGAGAGCACGGACCGCTGCACTCCCGCAAGGTAGTCGGGCATCGGCTGAAGCCGGGGCGGCTGATTCGCGAAGAATTGCGAAGTCCAGTCATCCACGGAACGGTCCCAGGTGATCCATGCGGCTCTGTGTTCGTCCGCATTCAGACTATAGAAGATGGTGTCGTGCCGCGGATGCTCCGGGCCGGGGTGCGAAAGCACGGCGCCTGTACCGAGACTGAAAAGACCGCAAATCAGAAGAAGGACCATGGCCAGGCGCGAACCGCCCGGCGGAACTGCCATCGTCAGAAATGAAGCGCAAAGAACGCAAAACACGCCGATCAGAAGACCCACGATGGCCACGGTGATCCAGTGCATCGTAAAAAACACATAAACAAGGTAAGCCATCGGAGCAAACAGCATGACGGCCACGGCCGTCCCCGCCAGACCCGCGACTCC
>WNFG01015267.1_pt1 | contig 10454 bp, 9 predicted proteins | sample 5400431 | NCBI WGS metagenome assembly WNFG01 (sample SAMN13153346, study PRJNA577476) | soil metagenome | isolation source: 120 cm saprolite under Douglas fir tree site 2 hole 3 replicate 2 | place: USA:California | collected 2015-04-18
GTTTCGTCGCGAGGATGGGAGAGCACAAGTGGCAGACTGTCGTCGCGCCGGTATGGCAGGAGAGGCTGCTCAGCTCGTCCGAATGGGTGCCGATCACGCCCGTCTCGAATTCGTTCCACTTCGCGTTCTGGTCGGCCAACGGCGACTTGATCTATATCCTGACCGCCCACGCAGCCGGCGGAAACCTGAGATTCCTTGAAGTACAGAGGCTCGATGCCGAAACCAAACGCCCCATCGGAGACACCGTGCCGGTCCACGAGTTCGACGACATGCTGGTGCCGGGAATGGATCCCATCTGGAACACGGTTGCGGTCGCAGGCAACAGAATCATTCTCGAGCTCGGCGGCGTGAGCACGAACATCTGGATCAAGTGAGCCTTGCCTCTGGCTCCCCAAGCGTTCATACTGCGATCATGAATCTCAAGAGTGCGGCATTCCTGGCGCTGATCGCGCTGAGCCTGCTATCCGTTCTGATGCTTGCGGATCTGATCACTAACCTGTTGGGCGTCTTGCGTGACTTTATTCCTGTGATGGCCCTGTTGAAATCGCTGGTTTATACATTTGCAAGCGTGACTATGGCCGTGTTTTTTTACATCTTCCACAGAGCGCAATCTTGAAACGCTGCGCCTGCGGCGAACGTCAAAGGCGTTTTACGGCCCGAACCGGAGCGCTGGTGTATGATTGGCCACAAGGTAGTCATTTATGAAAAGCATTATTCTCTTCGTGTCTCCATTCTTTGCATATCTCGCCGCCGCGCAAACTGTGCAAACAGCCCCTGAAGCAGCCAAACCAATCCCGCTGATGGTCGAACCTGGTACGCCGTTGCGCGTATACCTTACCAAGCGTCTGCCAAAGCGCCAGGACGAACCAGTGCAGGCAAAACTACTCGAGCCGCTCTTCGCATTCGATCGCGAAGTAGCACCCGCCGGATCGGCCGTACTTGGAAAAGTGAGCCGCCTCGAATCCGTCTCGAAGATGACGCGGACTATGGCAATTGTGGGGGGCGACTTCACGCCGCTCCATCGCGCCGAAGTCCAGTTCACCACGTTGGTGTTGCCGGATGGACGTCAAATCTCTCTGCAGACGCGTGAAACTCCCGGACTGAATTCTATCTATATTTTCAACCCTCCCAAGAAGAAGCAAAAGAAGCCAAGCAACACGAGTCAGAATCCCAACGGCGGCATCCTGGGCACGAAGCAACAAGCGCGGGACAGGATTAATGGCACAATCAACTCCCGAACCAGAGGCGTTGCCGATGTCGTGCGAGGCCCCGACAAAAAGGAACACCTGCAGGAATTCCTGTTGATGAAGTTGCCCTACCATCCTCAGTGGGTCCGGAAGGGAACGCGGTTCGATGCGGAGCTCAGCCAGTCTTTACAGTTCGGCACCGCCGCGCTGAAGCCCGATGCGTTGACGCTTCTGGGTTCACAGCCGCCGACGGACAGCGTCGTTCATGCGCGTTTGATAACGCCATTGAATTCCGGTTCGGCGAAGCAGGGCGAAAGAGTGGAAGCTATTCTGTCGCAGCCCTTGTTTTCACCCGACCAGAAACTGATTATGCCGGAAGGCACGCATCTGACCGGAGCCGTAGCTTCGGTACACAAAGCGCGATGGTTTCATCGCGGCGGCCAGTTACAATTCAACTTCCAAAAGATCAATTTACCGCAGGGCATAACGCGTCCAACTAGGCCAATGCTGGCCGCGGAAGTTCCTGCGCTCAAGACCCAGGCCACGCTCGCCTCCGCTGAATCGGGCGGCAAGACCGACATCAAGGTCGACGAGGAGGGCGGTGTGAAAGCGACCGAGCCAAAGACGCGCCTGATTGCTCCCCTGATTTCCGTGCTGATCGCTGCGAGAGCGTCAGAGCACGAGCACGATGCGGACGACATCGGAAAGGCTAACAATGGCAACTTGGGCGGGCGAACGCTCGGAGGAGCTTCTGGTTTCGGTCTGCTGGGGGCAGCCGCGGCGCAGTCGTCGCCGATTGTGGGCGCCGCTCTTGGCTATTACGGAATGGCCTGGTCGGTTTATTCGAATATCATCGCTCGCGGGAGTGAGGTCGAGTTCGGAAAAAATGCCGCCATGGACATTCGTTTCGGCGGACGCAAACCTGTCGTACCGGCTTCGAAGTTTAAATCGGAAGCTCTGCGCACGGCTGGTAGCGGGGATTTCTAGTTACTCCGTACAGAAGTTCGGAAATACGCTATAGTCTCGGTTTCCGAGGTGGCGCGCGCACTCCTGCGTGCCGCGTCGAGATTCGTCTCGACGCTTGACAGACACGCTATTTCGCCGAGTCAATTCCAAAGCAAAACGTAAAAGTGCCGCTGTCGATTGCATACTCGCCGGGTGGCAAGGGATCGACGGGAACTATCCTGTAGGACCGCTCGCCATAGGTGGCGATGTTCAATGCGATAAGCGTATCGTTCACCCGGGGCGAAAATCCCATGGCGCCTGTTTTTATGATCACAAACTCCCGATTGTCTTTGGCTACGGCCAAAGGAAGGAGACGCACAATCAGGAATGGGTCATATCCTGCAGTCTCGAGTTTCACGACGAACTCCAGCGGCTGGCCGGCAGGAAATCGGATGGGTGAATGAGCGCCGGAGATGACTGTCGTCCCTTTTATGAAACCCAAAACATTCGCTTTTGACTGATGCTTGGCTCTCTGGCGCTCAAGCGGTTGCAAAGCGCCGCTCGAATCCAGGACAGCGACGATCCCCAGGTATTCGGGTTCCTGAACCTTAATAGAGTCCTGCGCGAGTAGAGCGAACGTAGCGCAACAGAAAGCAGCAACGGTGAGCTTAGTGCACATGAGTGGACCTCCTAATTCTCAAAAACGCCTTACACGCGTTGGATCGTGCCGGAACACGAGACGGATTCACAACATATAAGGTTTCAAAACTTGACAAATGAGACGCAATCCACTCATACTAGTGTTGCCTGAGCACTTCTGCCCACCCGCAGATCACCTGAACTAAGTCAGGTGCTCTGATCCCTTCTCACTTAGCCCTCTCGAAGGGAACCGATTGAAAGGTTGCCATGAATATTCGACCGCTCTATGACCGGCTGGTGGTCAAGCGCATTGAAGAAACGCAAAATATGCAGGGTTCGGGTTCCCTGCACATTCCGGACTCCGCCAAGGAGAAGCCGCAGGAAGCCGAAGTGGTTGCCGTCGGCAAGGGTAAGCGCCTCGAAGACGGCACGCTTGTGCCCCTGGACGTGCAGGTAGGCGACCGCATCCTGTTCGGAAAATATTCCGGCAACGAGATCCGCGTGGACGGCCAGGAATATCTGATCATGCGCGAGGAAGATGTGCTCGGTATTTTATCGGGCGGCGCTAAGCTGGCGAAAGCCTCCTAAGAAATCTTCGGCAAACAAGACTCAAGAAAAAGGAATCAGGAAAAAATTATGGCAGCAAAACAGATTGTATACAGCGAAGACTCCCGGCAGGCGATTCTGCGCGGCGTCAACCAGTTGGCCGATGCGGTCAAGGTGACGCTTGGCCCCAAGGGCCGCAACGTGATTCTCGAGAAGAAATATGGCAGCCCAACTATCACCAAGGACGGCGTGACGGTGGCCAAAGAGATCGAGCTGAAGGATCCGCTCGAAAATATGGGCGCGCAGATGGTTCGTGAAGTGGCGTCGAAGACCTCCGATATCGCGGGCGACGGCACCACCACGGCCACCATTCTGGCGCAGGCTATCTTCCGTGAAGGCATCAAGCACGTCGCCGCCGGGGCAAACCCGATGGCATTGAAGCGCGGCATTGAGAAGGCTGTCGACGCGGTGGTCGAAGAAGTGAAGCGAATTTCGAAGCCGGTTTCCGGCGACATGATCGCCCAGGTGGGCACCATCTCAGCCAATGGCGACGCAACTATAGGAAACATCATTGCCGAAGCGATGAAAAAAGTCGGCAAGGACGGCGTCATCACGGTGGAAGAATCGAAGACGATGGTCACCGAGCTCGAAACCGTACTCGAAACCGTGGACGGCATGCAGTTCGATCGCGGCTATCTGTCGCCTTACTTCGTTACCGATCCGGACCGCATGGAAGCCGTGTTGGAAGATCCCTACATCCTCATTCACGAAAAGAAGATCAGCAACATGAAGGACCTGCTGCCGCTGCTGGAGCAAATCGCGCGCGCCGGCAAGCCGCTGCTGGTGATCTCCGAAGACGTGGAAGGCGAAGCGCTGGCAACCATGGTAGTCAACAAACTGCGCGGCACGCTGAATGTCTGCGCGGTGAAAGCACCGGGCTTCGGCGATAGACGCAAGGTCATGCTGGAAGACATCGCCATCCTGACCGCCGGCAAGGCCATCATGGAAGAGACCGGCATAAAGCTGGAGGGCGTGAAGCTGGAAGACCTGGGGCGCGCCAAGCGCATCACTGTGGATAAGGACAACACGACTATCGTCGACGGTCACGGCACAGCGGCGACCATCGAAGGGCGCATCAAGCAACTGCGTACTCAAATCGATGAGACAACTTCGGACTATGACCGTGAAAAACTGCAGGAGCGTCTGGCGAAACTGGTCGGCGGCGTGGCCATCGTCAAAGTCGGTGCAGCCACTGAAACCGAGATGAAGGAGAAAAAAGCTCGCGTGGAAGATGCACTGCATGCTACTCGCGCAGCCGTAGAAGAAGGCATCGTGCCCGGTGGCGGAGTAGCCCTGTTGCGCGCGGCATCCAAACTGGATTCGCTCAAGACCGAAGGGGACGAGCGGACCGGCGTGAACATCGTCAGGCGCGCCTGCGAGGAACCGCTCCGTCAAATTACGGCCAACGCCGGTCTCGAGGGAGCCCTCCTGATCGAGAAAGTGCGCGATAGTAAGGACGCCAACTACGGCTTCAATGCTGCCACCGGTCAGTTTGAGGATCTAGTGAAGTCCGGCGTCGTGGACCCGACCAAGGTGACACGCTCGGCTCTCCAGAACGCTTCCTCCATCGCATCACTCATGCTAACCACCGAGGCCATGATCTGCGGAGTTGTGGAGGAGTCGGTCTAGATTGGGAAACCGCAAATCTGACGAAACGCACATAATCTACGGAGCCGCGACCATAGGGAGCGGTCATTATCGATGAAACGCATCACACTCAAGCTAACCGTCGAAGAACTAAAGCTGCTAACCACTCTGGCAGCCGATCAGCTATTCCATCAGGAATTCATCGATCCGAGAATGCCCGGCCACAGATCCAACCGCAACGACCTCACCCTTGGCAAGGCATTGGTCGGACGAATGCGGCTGATGGTGGGCCCACATGCCGTTTAGCCAGCTTATTCCGCAAGCATTGACACAGGTGACGGTCTACGCCCAGGCGCCAACTGCGTCGGGCGTTTATGGGATTTCCAATGCTCGCGAGTGGATCTACATCGGCGAAACCGACAACATACGAGGCGCACTGTTAGCTCATTTGCAGGACTCGGCGGCGGCGGTCATGCAGAGGCAGCCCACTGGATTTGTCTTTGAGGTTTGCGAACAGTCGAGACGGCCGGCACGACAGGATCGGTTGGTTCTGGAATATGAGCCCACTTGTAACCGGCGAGGCCGGAACGGTTTCTGAAGGAGCACATTAATGCAGTTCATCCTGACAGGATTCACTCAAAATACGGGATTCCGTGTCTTCGCGTTTGAAGGCATCGGTGCGGACCGAACCCGGACGCCGTTTACAGTCAAAACCGATCTCGAGCTAATTCGGAAGTATGGCATTCGCGTGCAGGAACTACCCCTCCTGTGCCGTGCACTTCTAGAGCGTCACGATGAAACCGAGCAAGAGCGCGCCTGGATCTTCACTGAAGACGAGATGCGCCTTTATGCCAGTAATTGCGCCGCGGAACGCGATGCGGCTCAAAAGAAGAAGTGGCTGCGTAAAGCTTCGATGGCCGTGTGACCGAATTGAGGTGACAGTCAACTCAATCACTCATTAGCTGGCGCACTCCTTCACACCGAACTTACCATCCGCGTTTTGAAAACCTTCCATTTGCAGACCATTATGGTGACAGCCGCAAGCAGCCCACCGTTTTTCCTGCAAGTACAACGGCAAACCAGGGCGCTGCCAGTTGTGACCATTCGGCATTTCTTTTCGTAAAGGTCCCAGGACAGTTTTCATGCGCTAGCTAGGGATACGTCATCTCTTGCCGGCAACCCTGAAAGGCTGCGGCGAACGGCGTCCCACTTCGGAATCGCCGGCGATGACGGCCGGCACCCATAGCTATTTTTGTTGCGAAACGCCGGCGACGTTCTGTCCAGTGGCCGCCTCCATGGCGTACAGACTGCGAGCATAGTTGGTTCGGGCGTCATTGTAACTTTGCATGGTGTCGCTGTAAGCACGCTGAGCGTCCAGAAATTCGAGCACGGAGGCTTTCCCGGCCCGATACGATTCTTCCGCTGTACGCCGAATCTGCCGCGACTGTTCGAGCATGGCCGCTTCTAAATTGCTTATCATCGTGCTGGCGATTGCGTACTGCTCATAGGTACTCTCCACGTCAGCGGCGGCCGCTGCGCGCGCTGCCCGCAGGCGCTGTTCGAGTTGACGCTGCTCGAGCCGGGCACGTTCCACCTCACCCTGATTGCGATTGAACACGGGCAGCGGCACGCTGAGAAACAAGCCCAGCGAACTGCCGGTGCCGGTGGGGCTTTGTTGGCGATGGAACTGCGTGCCCACGGTATAGTCGATCTTGCCCTGCGCAAGCTGCAACTTTAGATCGGCCGCCGAACGCGCCTGATCCCGTACTACGGAAAGAATGTCCGGACGCAATTCCTGTGCTTTTGCCCGCAGAGGTTGAATCTCCACGTGTTCCAGATCGCGGCGCAGTGGACCCTTCACGTCAAACTGATGCACAAATGTCGACCGGCCCATCACCAGTTCCAAGCGGTGCCGCGCCGAGTGGAGACGGGAAGACGCATTGGCGGTGTCGTTGCGGAACTGCATGGCAGCCAGACGCGAGCGTAACATGTCGGCGGCCGGTTGCTCGCCTGATTGAGCGCGTTGGCGGTTGGCCTCAACCACACTCTCCAGCGTCTTCTGGTTCGCCTCGGCCAGCGCGAGCGTATCCTTGGCCAGCAGAACGTCGACGAATGCGTTCTGCACATCCAGAATCAACGTGCGCATCGCGTTTTGCAAATTCAGCTCAGCGACGGATCGTGATAGTTCCGCCACCGCCACCCGTCCGGCGCGTTTTCCAGGCCCTTCGAAAACAAAATCGACGCGAGCGGAACCTTCCGCTGGCCCCGCATTGTTCTCCGATGAGAATCCGGTGCCCAGAATATCGAGATAATCTCCATCCAGAGTAAGAACCGGGTTCGGACGAAGACGCGCAGTCACCAGACGCGCTGTCGCAAGAGGCACGTTTAGCCGTTCGGCAAGCAGATTGGCGTTGTTGGCCAGCGCCTCCTGGATGGCCTGCTCAATCGTGATGGGCTCAGGCGGAGTTTGTGCTCCGAGAAAAACTGGAACTGCATTTAGCAGGATGAGTATCCGCGCAAGATTCATCCCTAGAGGGTATTAAATTTCATAGGACGAGTCGGGAACCTGCGCGATTGGTAGTCGGCCGGTCAACCCGATCTATCGTCCCTGTATGCCTGCCGGCGAATGTGATCCCTCATTTCCCTGGATGCACGCGATGAACGCTGAAGCCCTCGATTTGCTCGTGTCGCGAAAAAGATAGCTATGATAACAACCAATCCAACAAATACATACCACATGGCCCGATTGTAGCAGCCGCCCGACTACTCCACAGTTGGAATCATGATTCGCCCCGAATCAGATCGTCATAAGTTTCGCGTTTGCGGATCACTCGATAGCGGCCACCCTCCACCAGAATCTCCGGCGGCCGCGGTCGCGCATTGTAATTTGAGGATGCGACAAAGCCATATGCGCCCGCAGTGCAGACAGCCAGGTAATCGCCAGGAAACGACTGCGCAATTTCGCGATTGCGTGCCAGGAAATCGCCGGTTTCACACACCGGCCCCACCACATCCGCGATCATTGTGCCGGTTGTGCTTTCGCGTAGCGGAATGATCTGGTGATGCGACTGGTATAGCGCGGGACGAATCAAATCGTTCATCCCGGCATCCACAATCACGAACTGCTTAGCGCCGTTGCTCTTGCGATAAAGCACTCGCGTCAACAGTACGCCGGACTCCGCCACAATCGAGCGGCCCGGTTCGATCAGAATCTCCAGTGCGTGCCCACACACGCTCTTGCACATAGCCTGGATGTATTCGCGGATGCCCGGAGCCTTGTCGCCAGGTTTGTACGGAACGCCTAACCCTCCGCCCAGGTCGAGGCTGCGAATGGGAAGGCCACGCGAGCGCAAGCGTTCAGCCAACGCCAGCATTTTCTCGAAGACCTGCAGCATCGGCTGGATGTCCAGGATTTGCGAGCCGATATGACAGCTCACACCATCCAGGGTGATGTTCTCGAATGATTTGGCATGCTCGTAAACCGCCTCCGCGTGCGCTATATCGATGCCGAATTTATGCTCGCGCAGTCCCGTGGATATGTACGGATGCGTTGACGCATCCACGTCGGGATTCACCCGAATTGCAACCCTGGCCTGCATGCCGCGCCGCGCAGCTAGTGAATCAATGAGCGCCAACTCCGGCTCCGATTCGCAATTGAAGCTCTTGATTTTGTGCTCCAGCGCGTAGTTGAGTTCCTGTTCCGTTTTGCCGACGCCCGAGAAAATGACGTTTGCAGGGTCAGCGCCCGCCTTCAAGACCCGGAACAATTCGCCGCCGGAAACGATGTCGAAGCCCGCACCGGCATCGGCGAGCAATTTCAGGATGGACAAGTTGCTGTTTGCTTTTACCGCGTAACAAACCTGGTGCGGCGCATCGCCGAAAGCTTTATCGTAAGCCCGGAACTTTTCGAGAATGCCCGCGCTCGAGTATACGTAGCAAGGCGTGCCTTCGCGGCGGGCGATGTCGGCCAGCGGTACATCTTCGCAGTGCAGAGTGTGGTCGCGATATTCCATCAACGAACTCGCAGCACCACCAAGGTCTGGTCGTCGTTCATGGGCGCGCCGTTTGCGAAATCATCCAGGTCCTTCAAAATTGCATCGGCCACGATTTGTGGATCCTTGCCGCACACTCGGCGCAGGGCCCGGCCAAGATTGTGACGCTCGTATTCTTCCTCCGCCGGATTCTCTTGATCGGTGACGCCGTCCGAATAAAGAACAATGAGGTCGCCCTTCTCGGCTTCAAAGGTCACTTCTTCATACTCACGGTCGTCCAACAAGCCCGCCGGAACACCCTCCACCTTAGGCTTGATAATCTCTCCCTTCCGGCAAATCATCGGAGGCGCGGCGCCCGCATTTGCCATAACAAATCTGCGGCGCAGACGCTCCCAAACCAGGACCATCATGGTGACGTACTTGGCCTCTACGGTGCGCTCGCGCAGAATGTTGTTCAACAGCTTCAGCAACGCGGCCGGGCTCTGGCGTCGATGTGCCAGCGTGCGCAGAAGCCCACTGACCATGGCCCCATACAACGCCGCCGCCGCGCCTTTTCCACTTACATCGCCAAACGTAAATACCGCGAAGTCCGTTCCATGCTCGAAGATATCGTAAACATCGCCCGTGATTTCAAGGCACGGCCTGAACCGAATGGCGATGTCGAGGCCTTCAATCTCGGGAGCCTCGCGCAGCAGCAGAACCGATTGTAAATTCCGCGCCGCCTTCAAATCCTGATCCATGCGCTGCTCGCGCTGAGCCAGCTCTTCATACAGGCGCGCGTTCTCCACTGAACTCGCGATCTGCGGAGCAAGCAGGGCCAGCAGTCGCGAATGATCTTCGGTAAAGTAGCCCATTCGCTCGCTCTCGAGGTCCATCACGCCCACTACCCTGTCCTGAACCACCAGCGGAACAGCGATCTCCGACCGAATATCTGGGTGCGATGCAATGTAGCGGGGATCGGTGGCTGTATCCGCAACCCGAACGATTTCCCGCGACTCAGCCGACGCTCCAGTGATGCCTTTACCCAGCGGAATGTTATTCAGATCCACGCGCTCGTCGTAGCGCTCGCTAAAACGGTGCGTGAGAACTTTCCGCTCCGGGTCAAGCAGCAAAATGCTAAACGCGTCGAATGCAACCAGGGCGTGAATGGTGACTGCGATCTTTGTCAGAAGCTCGTCGAGATCGAGGATCGAGCTGAATTCCTGAGAAAGATTTGACAAAGTCTTAAGTGTGCGATTCTGCCGGTCCACGCGCCGGTACAGGCGCGCATTGTCGATGGAAACAGCTACGCGCGCGGCTATCAATTGGAGCAGGGAACGATCCTGTTCGTGATAGGCGTTGAGGCGGGTGGACTGCAGGTCGATCACACCCACCAGTTTTCCGCGCGCGATCATCGGCACGGCCAGTTCCGCCTGAACGGCATCTAGAGCTGGCAGATAGCGCGGGTCCGTGCGAACGTCGCTCACCAAAATCGGCTGGCGCAAAGCCGCCGCTGCTC
>WNFG01015509.1_pt1 | contig 10454 bp, 8 predicted proteins | sample 5400431 | NCBI WGS metagenome assembly WNFG01 (sample SAMN13153346, study PRJNA577476) | soil metagenome | isolation source: 120 cm saprolite under Douglas fir tree site 2 hole 3 replicate 2 | place: USA:California | collected 2015-04-18
GGACAACGAGCAGGGGCTGATTGTGGAGCGCACTATTGCCCTCCGGCCGTATCCGGCTCTGAAACTGTTCCGCGACGCCATGTATGCATCGCTCAAGGATAAGCTGCCGCCCGATGTTTGGGACTACCCAACGCCGTAGATGTGACCACGACGGGGCGTTTCAGATCGGGTCGACTCAGGAATCTGGTTGGTCAGTTGTGAGTTACGATTTGGGCTATATCGGTCTGGAAGCGAAAACCCTGTTAAGACGTCGGTCTCGCGTAGATAGATGTACGGATTGCGTGGGGATGATAGGTCCATCACGGGATAAAAGACGAACTACGCCTTAAAAGACTTCAACTCTCGATTTAGGGGAATACGTAGGAGAAAAGAATGGCAACCTCAAGTGCAATTAACAACGAACCGGTCGCGAGTGGCGCGAAAGTGGACATGAAGTTCGAGGTGATCGTCATTCCAGTCGCTGATGTTGATCGCTCGAAAGCGTTTTACTCAAAGCTTGGGTGGAGGCTCGATGCAGATTTCTCATTCGACAATGGATTCCGTGTCGTCCAATTCACGCCTCCCGGGTCGGGGTGCTCGGTTCAATTCGGCATGAAGATAACGACGGCCGCGCCGGGCTCCGCCCAGGGTCTCTACCTGATCGTTTCCGATATCGAAGCTGCCCGCAAAGATCTCGTTGCCCGCAGTGTCGAGGTTAGTGAGGTGTTCCATGCTTCGAAACCGGGCGCCCAATTCCGTCCCGAAAGCGACGGCCGGGTCAGTGGGCCGGACCCCGGTCACCGCAGCTACTTTTCCTTTGCTACGTTCAGCGACCCAGATGGCAACACCTGGCTGTTCCAGGAGATCACAACGCGCCTGCCCGGACGTGGACTCAGCAGTTTGGACGTCTCGACGCTGACAGAGCTTTTGCGTGAGACGGAGCAGCATCATGGCGAGTACGAACCAACCGCCCCGAAGCACCATTGGTCGGGGTGGTACGCCGCCTACATTGTCGCGCGACAGGACGGAAGGACGCCCGAAGAAGCCGCCAAACTAGGCAAGCTGCACATAGAAGGCGCTCAGTGAGAAGCCACTTGGAACGAATAAGACGTAATCGTCATTGGCGACAGAGCCTCGAATACAACTTTGGAGTTCGACATGAATACGATTGAGACAGGCCCGTCTGACAATGCCCGCGATTCCGAAATGTGGTCCCGGTCCTGGACGCACTTCAGGGTCGATCGCAGCAGCGCCTGATTGTCAGGGGCGGGGATGTTCTGTCTCGGAATTTGCTAGCGGTTCGACGTCATGGAACTTGCTGAAGTCAATATGCAGAGTGCCATCCTCTGCTTCTTCCAGGATGTCGTGAAAGGTTGCGTTCCAGCGGATGTCTTCGCTGGAATACTCTGCCCGGGCAATCAGGACTTGACCCGTCGTTTCATCTGTGCCGCTGACGCTGAGGATAAACGCCGCGGCATTTTCGTGTAGAGACTCCTCCGTTTCCGACTTTAGTGGGCTCGCATCGTCGATGACGTGCATGATGGTCCATCCGAGGACGAACATCGGATGTTGTGATCTAACCAGGGGCAGATCAACTACGCGGCGAATGCGAAAGCCCTCCTCGGTTACTTCGTCGCGCAACATGCGAAGCTGTGCCGATGCATCCTGTACGACGTTCTGGCGCTGGTTCGCAGCGCGAATGAGAAGTGTCAGTTTGCCGTCGATCGGCCGCACTACAACGTTCCTTGTAAATAGAAAGCGTGCCCTGGGACGGGAAAAACGCGCAAACATGATGCCGGTGATGAGCGCCAACGACATGAGGCCGACAAAGATCTCGGCCATCGCGACCACGTGGCCGTACAGGGTTTGGGGATGCATGTCGCCATAGCCGACCGTCGCGAGCGTTTCGACACTGAAGAAAAACGCGCCGGCGAAACCGGCCGGATTCAAGTTGGCGATGCATCCTGGCACTAGGGCATACAGGAAACCAAATAGGATATCAAAGGCGAGAAAGAAAGCGACTAACGTGCCGAATAGGCGTGGCCAACTAACGGTCATGAAATGGTGGAAGAGATCGTGCGCTACCTCTCGGGAAATGCCCTGGGTAAAGATCTCGCGCTGACCGACCTTGACGCGCCGAGGGGCGGATCTGCGCCCAACGTGGTGTAGGTGAGAGTGCGTCGGGGTTTTTGATCGATGTTTAGGGCTCATAAGATACATCTTAGGCGACGGTTGGTGCGTGCAGCCACCGTTTACACTTTAGGACGTGGTTTCCGTGCCGTTGCGGACGATCCGGTTGTAACCCAGGCCGTCTACTGCGGAATCCGCAGAGTCCCCCTCTTCCACGACGGCGGCGACGCGAATTTCAAGAATCCCTGTAGGTCTGGTAGCTGTTCGATTTCGGACGGCATACAGCCGGAGACTAACCCTCGAAGTGGACCGAGAAACCAGAGCGGATCAACGGAGCCATTCTCTTAAGTTTTGACTGGTCCGGCAAATGCCGGGCACGTCAACCCTTACTCCAGCACATGTGTTGGGACTTGCACATTCGACGACCGATCAATCGATTGACAGTACCTTCGACGGCGCTGGTCGAGATTCGTTTGCCAGCATTTCGCCACTCTCGGTAGCTGATGATCCCGGACGCATTCTTCTGTAGATATGCTTCAAGGTGAATGGCGCTTAGTTTAGCCGCAGCGATATAGCGACGTTGATGCAACGACTTGAAAGTAAAGGAGAAGGCTGACCACCGAGATTGGTAGGATGTTGTTACCAAGCAAGATCCACAACCAAGAGGGCCAGCCTTGAGTCATCGTAATGCCGAGTTCGTTTCCCAGCAACAGGTCAGAGAAATCCGTCGCCGTGCGAAGCAAGTCGATTCGCTGGACTTTTTCAACTTGATTACCGGGCCTGAGCTGTTGGAGACGCTCGAAGCACTGCTGCCAGAGTATCGGGAGCGAAAATTTCCGCCGACGGTGACGCTGGCGATGTTCTTGGGTCAAGTTCTGCGTGCCGATAGCTCCTGCCAGAACGCCGTGAATGAGGCGATCATCAATCAGTTGCTTCAGGGGGCGGAGGCGGTCAGCGCGAATACCGGCGGGTACTGTCAGGCGCGACAACGACTGCCGATCGATCTGGTACGCGAACTGGCGCGACGATGCGGGGTCATGATGAACAACCACACCTCGCAAGGCTGGCTGTGGCGCGGCCGGCACGTGAAATTGACCGATGGCACGACTACGTTGATGCCGGATACGGAGCAGAACCAAGCGAGGTTTCCGCAGCATGGGAGTCAGGAAGAGGGAGCGGGATTTCCGATCGCACGGCTCGTTTGTGTGATGTCCCTCGCCAACGGGGCAGTGCTCGATGTGGCCATGGGTCCGTACAAAGGCAAGGGCACGGGTGAATATGGGTTGTTTCGCGAGTTGCTCGGCTGTTTTTCTGCGGGCGACGTGATGCTGGCCGACAGCTATTACTGCAGCTTTTTCTTGATCGCCGCGTTGCAGGCACGCGGGGTGGACGTGGTGTTTGAGCAGCACGGCGCGCGGCACACGGATTTCCGTACCGGCGAGAAGCTCGGCGCACGCGATCACGTGGTGCAGTGGAGCAAGCCGGTGGCCAGACCCGCGTGGATGACACCCGAGGAATACAACGCTTATCCGGCTGAGCTGACCCTGCGCGAAGTGAAAGTTCGCAAGAAAGTGCTGGTGACTTCGTTGCTTAATCCCCGCGAGGTCTGCAAGCGTGAGATCGGCAAGCTGTTTCTGCGTCGGTGGAACGTTGAACTGGATCTGCGCAACATTAAATCGACACTCGGCATGGAGCGCTTGACGTGCAAAACGCCCGACATGTGCGAGAAAGAGGTCTGGGTTTACGGGCTCGCCTACAATCTGATCCGCCTGTTGATGGCCGAGGCCGCCGTACAGGCCAGTGTGTTGCCGCGTCACCTGAGCTTCAAGCATACGGTGCAGGTGTGGGTGGCGTGGAGTCAAAGACAGTTTCTCTCAACGGCACCTGAGGACACGGCCGCCTTGTTCCGACTGATTGCCCACATCCGAGTCGGTAATCGGCCCGGTCGGATGGAACCTCGGCTCATCAAGACTCGACCCAAACCCTTCGGACGACTACAGACAACGCGTCGCAGAGCACGCGCGAACATCAGGAAATATGGGCGTCCGAAGAAACTCACGGCTTAACTCAGTGGCATTCGCTTGGCCACAGATTCCTGAAATCTTGGCCAAAGAATGTTGATCTCGACAAGAATTCAATACCACAAGTTACTTGACGAGCCGGCCAATCATCAGGAGACCCTGGTTGAATTGATTCCCGCTGCAAAGGTATCCGAAGATAAAGCAATGGAGTTTGAAGTAAAGGGACTGGGCAGCGGCAACCGAACTGTGGATTGGGTCATTGGCCCACATGACGGGCGCACCTTGACGAGAAAAAACGCCCATGTGTCATACCGGACAATGGTGGGTGCATTCCTTGTAGGTTCCGCGCCGAATGTTGTGGTCGTCGCCGATCCAGCGATAATCGCAGCTCCATTGGGCCCGAAAGGGGTTGTTGTGTCATTCGCGACTGACGCCTGCTTGCTGGGCAGCGTCGGTGGCACCGCGTCGTGCTCAGTTGAGGCGAGTCCTTTATAAACGACCACCCGATCAGCCCCCACCGCCTTTGCATGCGCGATAGCATCAGCTTCGTTCGGAGCGGAGCCTCTGAATTTGGATTGCCCGATGACGACGTAACCTTCCGAACACAAGCCTGCCAAGTCTTTGTTCGGATCAGTTCCTTTGACTAACTCGGGAGTATTTGGAATCGGTTGCTGCCGTCGCTGGGCAACAGAACGAAGCACAATCTCCGAACTAGGCTGATAAGTTTTTGCGTAGGGATTGTCCGCGCAGCCCGCTAGCAATACGAGGCTGAGGCCCAGATAGATCTTGCGACTCATGCTGGTTCCCTCCAATTGCGGGGCATCAAATTTTTGCACAATGGTAGCCGCTTCATAGGAGATTATCATATCAGCGCGATTTCCAGCACAGCAGCGGTGTCGATTATCACTCTCGCTGCTCTGCCAGCAGGAGGTAACTACACGATTCGCGATTTAAAGCACGTTTAGATCGCCAAGCCGGCTGAACAAGTGATTTAATCAGAATTCGACCCAACGAAGCCAGGGTCGCCGGGCCGCCAAAAAAGCTCATCGTGCTTTAAATCCCTTTTCGTGTCTTCTGCTCAGCAATGGCAGCTTTCAGGACGGCCAGCGCAGATCGTCTCAAGACTTCGCCCCCGCGTGAATCTCGCGGAGCACTTCGTCCACGGCGTCGATGACCGCCTGCGGCTTATCCAACTGAATCTCGTGACCTGATCCCTTGATGATCCGGTGTACACCGCGCGAGGGTCGTTCGGGCCATATTGATTGGGGCCATTAAGCCATCACGCATTTGCTTCTCCTGGGCCTGCGGGGCAATTGATTCGCCTTCTCTTCATCAGTCAATACCAGTAACCGCTGTTACGGTTTCGCTTTAACTGCGTTCGTCTATTCAGTCAATACCCGTTCTTCGTGTGACGCTTTCCCTTGAACCGTGTGCTGATCAATTACTGCCAACCCTCAGTGATAATATATTTTATCGCGTCCAATCGGAGTGCATTCGTCTATCCGCGCACGATGGACCACTTACAAAGATCTGTCTAAACCCGGCGAGGTTGCTGACGCCAAGTGCTGTCCAGAGCCTCAAGTAGTTAGATCGAGCGCCGCAGCGCTCCGCGAAGCCCCTACAGGAACAGGTCGGGCTGAAGTTGGGTGCTTCCGGGGACCACCGAGTAGGAGTCGAAGTTATTGACTCCGTGAGCGGCGAGCACCTGCTCGTCAATGTAGAAGTTGCCGGTATTTGCCGCAACGCGCGCGTCGCTGGTAAGAATCAGCGCGGCTGCGTCTGCAACTATCGCCGGCGTGCGGCAATGTTCCGGACGGACATCTGGAATCATTTGCAGTGCGGCAGTCTGGATCACTGTAGCCGGCCAAAGCGCATTGACAGCGATGCCGTAGGGTTTGAACTCCGCGGCGTGCCCCAGCACGCACATCGACATGCCGTACTTGGCCATGGTGTAGGCCGTGTGCTGCGCAAACCAATGCGGCTCCATGTTCAGAGGCGGCGCGAGCGTCAGAACGTGGGGATTGCGTCCGAGCTCGCCTGACTTCTTCAGCGCAGGCAGGCAGACCTGCGTACACAGGAAAGTGCCGCGCACGTTGACGCCAAACATCAGGTCGAAGCGCTTCATGGGCGTCGCTTCGGTACCCGTCAGACTAATGGCGCTCGCATTGTTGATCAACACATCGATCGATCCGAAACGCTCGCGCGCTGCTGCGACCGCCTCGACAACTTGCGATTCGTCACGGATGTCCACCTTGAGCGGCAGGCACTGGCCACCGGCCGCCTCGATCTCCTTGGCCGCCGAGTAAATCGTGCCGGGCAGGCGCGGGTTCTCCTGCTCGGTTTTCGCCGCGATCACCACCTTGGCTCCCTCGGAGGCGGCCCGTAGCGCAATCGCCAGCCCGATGCCCCGCGAGCCACCGCTTATAAACAGCGTCTTGTCTTGGAGTGACATGAGCATCCTCTAAGGAATCCTGGTGTGGACACTACCGCCAACCGGCAATTCAATCAAACCGAGAAAAGTCTGGTCGGCGTCGCTCAAAAAACGCCGCGAACGCTTCGCGCGCCTCGGGCGATTTCAGCCGCTCACGGAATTCCTCGCCTTCGAGGAGCATGCGCGACCCGATCGCTTCAATCCGGCTTTGCTTCATGAGGCGCTTGGTTGCGCGCACCGCCGCTGCCGGCAGGCCCACCAGTTTGTCCGCTTGCAGCCGCGCATGCCCTACCACTGCATCAGCAGGCAGTACGGCGCTTACAAGTCCCATCTGGAGTGCCTCGTCGGCTCCAAACGGTTCGCCGAGCAACAGGCGCTCAGCAGCGCGCTGGTAGCCAAAAAGCTCCGGCAACAGCAGGCTCGAGGCCGCCTCGGGTACTAGGCCCAATTGTGCAAACGGCAGACTGAACCGGGCGTTGTCTCCCGCGTACACCAGGTCGCAGTGCAACAGCATGGTTGTGCCCACACCGACCGCTGGACCGCACACGGCCGCAACGAGTGGCTTTGGAGCGCGACTGATTTCCCTAAGAAAGCGAAACACCGGGCTGTCATCGCTACTAGGCGGGTGGTCCATAAAATCCTGCAAGTCATTGCCAGCGGTAAACACGTCACGCTTACCGACGATCATCACGGCGCGGACGGCGGGCGCCTCACCCGCCTCAATCAAGGCGGCGGTGAGCGCGCCGTACATATCAGCGGTGATGGCGTTCTTCTTCTGTGGCCGATTCAACTCGATTGTAAAGATGCCGCCTTCGCGTGTGGTCAGGATATCCATGGAATGTGGCACCTCGATAGCGCTATTAATCCAAGTCAACCAAACGGGACGATCGTAGACAGTGGCCGGAATTCTAGGGCAATAAGTCGGGGCACGCACGGCTATGACGAGTCGGCCCCATAAGATTGCGCCGCCTGCGGCCGGCCTTCTGCCGCCCCCTCGGCAGCACACGCGGCGCTGGACTAAGACAGTGAATGACTCGGGGCGCGCTTACCTCACGCCGGCCATCGCTAAGGGTCAGTGGATGACGCGGATATCTATCGGCGGCGAATACTCGTCGCTCGTGCACGTGAAGGAGCTATGGGACATTATGCGCGACGCCGCATCTGTGAGTGATGCCACCGGTAAGAACTGTTCATGATCGCCCGCAAGGCGGCTTGAAGCGGCCCGACGCTTACCACCAAGGCGGACATTTCTACTTGGCAGCTACACCTGAGATTCGCCGAACGGCGTTTATGCTGAAGCGCGTCAGATTGGGCTCCCGCGATCTGCGTCGCGATAAGTTTTCCTCAATCTCTATTATACGAAGTTTGCTGCGATGCGACAGGCGCTGGAAATCGCACATTTCGCAGGTGTTTGTTTGGTTTCATCAACTCCCAACAAACGCCGCAAACTTCCCAAAATCGCAATATGTTAATCCGATATCGACGTTAGATAAGTTACACCGGTAGATGGCACGCGGTTCAAATTGAGATGATTGGACACGGGCGCCGAAAATCCGAGTCGGCTGGCGGGGGAGGCATGTCACTGGTAAGGTAAATGGGGGTTGAGGCTTACCTATCAGATAGAAACCTCGTGGCCAGCACCGCAGTTAACGCCACGGTTCGTGAGGAAACCATCCACCGATGAAAATACCAACCAGCCTCAATTCTTCAACACCCGCGCTGTCGTTGCGGCGAGTAGCCTCCGCATCGACGCGACTGCCTCAGCGCACGACTTGGTATGCCGTCTCCGTAATGATTGGCCCGACAAACCGCAATTGCCGCAGTGGGTAACGCGCGCCTGTGAGTGGAAACTTGCCTACAGCGAGAAATTCGGGGGGAGTGTCCTTCCGACTTTGGGATCATAAAATCCCACGAACTCGACGCGTTCGCGCCCGTCTTGATCGCGCACGCCGACGCTGACCGGATGGCTTCCCGCTGGCAGTACCCGGATGTCCAGACTGCCACCGCGGCCAGCCTCAATTCCACCGTCGGCGCGCCATACGATGCTTTCTCCGGTGATGGGTCCGTGTTGTCTGGAGAATCCTTGCGCCCAGAGGACGGGCCCTTGTGACGGTCCAAGGAAGACTTCAGGCGTCTTCCGTACCACGTCGAAGTGGCGGGTCTGCACGTACGAAGTCCGGTAGCCGTTCGTCGCCAGCACTTGAACCACGCACTGCGGGCCACCGGGCATTTCGCGCAGGTCGAGGTAAAAGTCATTGCAATGCAGGTTGACGCCGGGTCTTAGCCAATCCACACCGTTGTGAGAGTAACGCACGAAATAGGTGAGCGGCTGTCTACATTCATGATCAGCCCAGTGCAAATGCAGGACCCCCGCAGGATCGATGTAGTCATCTTCATTGGGGTGTAGTAGAGAGAAGTACGGACGGTCTGTGGGTACATCCAGGCGGCCCAAAACGCGCTCATTCACCGACAAGATCACCGACTGAGTCTGCGCCTGATAAGGCAGCCGCATGACAAAGGTACCCCATTCCTGATCCTTGGCAAAGAACGTGGGCTCCACGACTTTGCTGACCAGGGCCTGCCCGCGATAGTCGAGCAAGCTGACCGAAAACACTGGCTTCACCGCGACACCCACTGCCAGAGTCGCTCCGACCAACTTCGCCGGCACGTTACCGGCTGGCGCGAGAGCAGCCTCGGCCTCCTCTTGCCTGGGGGCCTTGAACGTCCGAATGCAAGGACTCCACTGGACTTGCCATTTCCGCGACACGCGTCCACGCACGCGCACATATGGCGCCGGAAACTCGCAGCTTTCGACAAACTCGTTTTCTTCCATGGCTATAATCCTTTGAAAATCTCAAGTAAGTTATTCCACTGGTAGGCGCTGATCCACTGCCCCTCGTAGGTCGCGTCGGATTGGTTGGCGCAGTAGCTCATAAAGTCGCCAACGGTTGGCTGGAAGGCGGTCTGCCCGACAGGGTCCACTCCAACTTCGCCAATCTTCCCGCCGGGTGGCACGTACTCGTCGTCCGGATCATCGGGCTGGTTTCCCGGCGTGCCGCAGGGGGCGTGCTCCAGGCCAAAGCAATGGCCGAGCTCATGGCCAATCGATTCCATGATGAAAGGCAAGCCAAAAGCCACGTTATCTGAGGCTCGTGAGTCCCCCGTTCGATTGAGCGTGAAATCCTCGACCAGCCCGTAGAGTTTCTTATAGTCGGCGGTGTCCTCTTGTATGTCTTCGAGATCGTCCAAGAAGTCGTCCATTCCACCAAGGGTCGTCAAATCGTGGTTTGCTTTCACTGCCTCCGATCCGGGCAAAATCCAGTAGTTGATCGCCACGGCTGGGTCGGTCGGGATGGGGTAGATCAGCGGGAGGCGGTTGACCGCGCTGAAATACGTCTCCCGGGTGGGGGCGGATTGGGTCGAGGTCTGGACCCGGACCATCAGGATGTTGAGTTTCCCGACGGGAGTGAACGACACTGCCTGGTTCACCGGATTGCTCACATTCGTCCCCACAGTCGCTTGAACGACGAGATTGAGGTTGCCGGTAGCCTTGTCCCCGGGAATTATGAAGTTCAATGTGTCCGTGAATTTGGTCGGGTCAACGGAAGCGATTGGCTGCGCCGTAAATGAAGCGATGGGGTTGATCACCAGATTCTGGTCACCGGTGACGTTGAGCGTCCCCGTGACGTTGGGGACCTGGCCGTTGTTGATCGAAGGATCCACGCCTGAATCGATGTAAGTTCGTACCAGCGTCACCTTCTGAGCCACCAGCGGCACCGAGTTGTCCGGGCCCAGTATCGAGTGGAAGTGCTGGATCGCCTGAGTTACTTCAATCCCCACGATGGAGAGGTCCGGCTGGGGTGTCGCTGGAAGGATCTCGATACTTAGATTTA
>WNFG01016416.1_pt1 | contig 10454 bp, 6 predicted proteins | sample 5400431 | NCBI WGS metagenome assembly WNFG01 (sample SAMN13153346, study PRJNA577476) | soil metagenome | isolation source: 120 cm saprolite under Douglas fir tree site 2 hole 3 replicate 2 | place: USA:California | collected 2015-04-18
TCTGCAGGGCGGCAGAATCTCTTGACAGATCGGTATCAAGCAAAAAGTGCTTGCTCCGGTATTCGCGCCATTCGGGACCGCCTCGAGCCGAGCATTTGAAAGGCTCGGGTTTGTCAGCCGCGTAGACTGGTGCGCTCAAAGCTGCCAGAGCACCGATCAGTGGAATGGCGCGAGATGCGTTTCCAAATCGCGACATGTTTCCCCTCCCAAGGTCAAGCGGCCGCGAACCGAGTGCCGCACGAAGTCTCGACCAGCCGCAGTCGTGCTCGGCTGTCCCCGGATGGCTTAGCACATCCACCGACAGTCCTTTCCCGTTTCGGTCGAACAAGAACCGCTGTTACTCCTGGTGGACGATCGCGTTGTATCGTCCGTAGTTCCACCTGGCCTGCACCTTTCGGTCAGGGAAGTAGTAGAAACGAATCATCCGGTGGGTTTTGAACGCAACCCCACCGGGCCAGCTGATGGGCGGGAATTGAAGACGCGTCGAATCTGAAACCGCGGCACTCAGAAAGGGCTCATCTCCGGCCACTGGATCCGCCTTCTCAACGGCGCCGCTTTCGCCGACCAGCACGGTTACTACTGCTTCCTGGGACGCCTTGAGCTTTGCCCCTTGAGGAAAGGTGAATGGCGGAGCATGAGCGCGTTCAATCTGTCGCGAGTCCCAGCCGCAGCTGTGGGACGCTTGTTGCAGTCTGTACTCCAGCTCCTTGCCGAATCTCTTACCCAACGCCTCCCGGAGCTCTTTGGGCATCGTCCTTTGCTCCGGTTGTATCGCCCATGCACAGGAATAGAACTGCAGTGCACTCTGCGCATCGCCTTGCCGGGCCTGAAGCCGCGCGAGGTGCTCGCCGATCGTGGGCGAGAGATTCAAGGCGTAGGCTGCTTCGAGATACGGGCGGCTCTGGGTCAACTGCCCTTTGTGGTAGTAGACCCATCCCAGTGTATCAAGGTAGGCACCGAGGGCTGCAGGGTTGGACGCCTTGTCCGTCTCGGGATCGAGGGCGAGATTCTTGAGCTGTTCAGTAGCCTGCTGGACGGCGGATTTCGCGAGTCGCTCTGCCCAGTCGAGTCCGGCGGCGCCCTCCGCGAGTGCGTAAGCCACCTGGTTCGCCATCTGCGCGCTTGGGTCCTTCTCCAGCGCGCGTCGAAGATGCTTCTGAGCCTCATCAAGTTTTCCCAGCTGGACCAACGCTTTGCCCAAGCGCAACAAGTAGTGAGGCTCGTCCGGTTTGATCGATAGCGCCTTCTGCCAGACGTCCGCTGCCTCAGGCCAACCCTCGATCATGTCGTATGCGTTCCCCAGATTGGCAAGCGCATGGGAATCGAGTGGATTGATCTGCAACTGCCTCTTGAAATAGTCGATCGCGGCTTGGTACCGCCTCGTCAACAGATAGATGCGCCCAAGATTGTTATAGGCGTACTCTTCATTCGGATTGATCTCGATTTGCTTCTTGAACGCGCGCTCCGCTTCCTGGAACTTCCCCAGGCCCATGTAGGCGCGCCCAAGATTGTTCCAGGCATACTTGTCTTTGGGCTGCTTCTCGACCGCTTTGAGCAGAAGGTCCAGGGCGAGGGCGAAGTCCTTGTCCCGCTCAATCGCCTTGGTCGCTGCCCGATTCAGCTCGCCGGCACTCAAATCGTTGAGCTGCGATCGGATGTTGAAGAGGAATGAGCGACGGATCAGCAGCTTCTGGCTCAAATCGCCGTCAATCACTTGCTGCAGCTCGAGGAGCTGAGCTCGGCGATCCGCAGCCAGCTTCGGTTTGTTCACCGTCAACTTTCGACGCACCTTGAGCTGATTCGGTTGGTAGCTGTAACTCGAGTCATAGGCGGCGAACGGGCGCTCGAAGTGCACTCCCTTGGGGACCTCCAAGCGAAACGCTGGATCAAGCTCCAATTCCAGGATCTCTTCGACCTCCTGTTCTTCGAGCCTGAGATCCTCTTTGAGCCCCGGATTCTTCTCGTATTTTCGAAGTTGTTTTGCCCAGGCATGTTCCGCGATCCAAACAGAGGCGGGCATCTCGGCAACCACGCTCGATTCGAGGGCCTCGAAATAGCTTGGACGGACGAGCCGATATTCCAGCCGGAAGGGGATCTGCAGATCGGCAGGATCCGAGTTCGTCGGTTCGATCTCGACGCTCGAGTCCGATACTTGTCGCCTCGCGAGTTCCTGGCACAAGCTTTTCCGAGCCTCTTTATTGCCGAGGCGAAACACTTGCCGGAATAGGACCTCTCCTTCGCCTCTCACCTCCACTTGGCTGTGCAGTTTCAGCCGACCGGCAGCGTCCAGCTCTCCTTTCGAGATCAGTTTTTCTCGCTCCGGGATCGGGGACGTCAACGGGATCATCTCTAAACGGGGATGGCCAGGCTCGACCACGAGCGCAGATTGACCTCTGAGCTCGCTCGGAATCAGGCCGATTGGCGCAAGCTCGAGCGTGGGGTCGACCCACAGCAGATGGTTATCCAACGGAACGGCCACGATCGCGTGATTGAACTGCTCGGGCATTGGCACGGAAGGCTCTAAGTCATTCGACCGCCCCCGCACTAGCGCCGGATATCCCTTCAACCCAACGGCCGCGAGCAAGCTGATCATCAGTCCAGCCTTATCCTTACAGTCGCCGTAGCCATTCTGGAGAACATCCGAGACAGCGTGGGCCCGATACCCGCCAATGCCAATCTCAATCGCGACGTAGCGGATCTTCTCTGAGACATAGGCGTAGATTGCCTCGATCTTTTCGCGAGATTGGCTTTTGCCCTCGGTGAGTTTGGTGGCAAGCTCGGCGATCTGCGGGGTGGTCATCATCCTGTCGCCCTGAAGCCGCTCGTACCAAACGCCGACCTCGCTCCAGTTATTGAGCGTGCTTGCGAAGAAGAGCCGAGGCTCGGACTGCTCGTCGTCGGAGGCTTGTTCCGCACTGCGGTCGAGTTCCCAGCGATAGCGGATCCGGTCGTTTTCGCGGGCCACTTTGTACTGCCAGCTCGGATTGGCTTTGAACGAGAGCTTGCGCGCCCCCGGCACATCCAGCAGCACGCGCTCGGTTTTTTTCAAAAACCTCGATCGCCTAAGGGTATGCGAGGCCCAGAAGTCACCCGGTTTGACCGGCGTGCGGATGATCCTTGCGACCCGGTACTCGAGTTCGTCGCCGACCTCCAGCTGTGGGGCCACCATCGTCTTTAGCCGAACTCCGGTGAAGATCGGCGCTACTCCCTTGAGCGGCTCCGCCACTTCGATCGCGTTCGCCGGATCGGCGTCGATCCGCTTGCCATCCTTCTTCACAGTCCGGAAGTAATCGATACGCAGATCCTCGAGTTGGCTCGAGTACGGAAAAGGAATCTGCGCCGCGGCGTTGCGGCCTGCCAGGGTCAGCACCGAAAGGCGCGACGTCAGAATGATTTCACCGCTTCCGTCGTTTTCAAACCGGTAGGTGGTTTCGAGCAACTCGACGCGAATGTCTCGGAGGCCACTTTCGCTCTCCTCTGGCTTACCGGCGATGACTGGTAAAGACAGAGGTCCCAGCCCCACGCAAATGATAAACAGCCGTGCACTGGTAGCCCCCCGCTGCACGCAGCATCTCTAGCACGCCTTGCGCTGAGGAGGCGAACGGCGAGCTCAAATCTTGATACGGACACCCAGGCCGGCGTCGAACAGCGGGGCTGGAATGGTAATCGTCTGGGTCGTCGTGGGCGGCTGAGGCGGCAGATTGACCTGGAGTCGAAACTCACCGCCGTGTCTTCCGTAGTGAGCGTCGGCGTAGGCCTCCAAATACAGATAGGAGAGCACGCGGGTAAGAAAATCGAGGCGCGTGATTACGGACCGATCCGATAAATTGCTCAAATTTGAAAGGATGAAAGAAGAGTTCTCTCCCAGGATGCTGGGGCTGGTGTCCGAGATAGAAGGGCTGAAAGCTCGGAGGCGTACCCGGATGCGTGAAGTCCCGGAAAATTAGAAAGGGATAAATGCGTTCGCTGTCGTAGCCAATCGAGTTGTAAAAATATTCAACGCCTAAAACCAGGTTGTTGTTCTCAGCAATAACAATCGTGGTGTTGAATCCGCCGCTCGCTGCAACCTTGTAGTTCGTGGGCGTAAAAGGCTCGAGCTGCCCTGCGAGGCCTTGGGCGGGATCTGGGTTCGGATTGATTCTAAAGAGCGGGACATCGCTGCCCTTGCTCAGCGATGTTTCCACATAGGCGTCGAGGGGACCGATTGCCGAGGATGCATCGAGCCCGAATCTGTCTTTTCGCCCCGGCTGAAAAACCGCCTCGGCTCCAATCTCGCTGCGGGCAAAGGCTATCTCTCCCCGGATCGCCCCTCCCAGCTGGTTCAAGGTGCTGGCCGGTCCCGCGTTGTCGATCAGCCCGATGGCGTAGAGATTCCAACCGCGTTCGGATGGCAGGTGGACCTTGACCATCGAGGCGCCAAGTCGCGGATCGAAAACCGCCAACGGATCTCTTCGTTGGGGCGTGAGGAAGTCCGTGGGATTCCAGAAGCGCGACACGCCCCATTTGACGTGCTGCTTACCGGCGGTGATGAAGACGGTTCGGGCGATATCAAAATTCACCCAAAGCTGGTCGAGCAGGACCGCGGGATTGCTGTTGGTCGGCAGGGTGAAAGCGCTGCCAGTGGTGTTGCTACCAGAGCCGAAGGCAGGATTGCTTGCATTGCCTGTGCCGTCGAGCGTCGGATCATAAGTAAGCCGCCCGAGAATCATCCCCCGGACCCGATCGCTGGGCCGTGCGTCAAAATACCCGTCGACGAGCGCGGGGAGAAAAAAGCGCGCCTTCCCCAAGGCCTGGCTTTCGCTCGCCTGCACGATCGACCGCAGGTAAATCTGGCCGCCGATGGTGAGCGGATTGTCCCGATTCGGCTCGGAGGCGAACAAATCGGATGTCGGGGGTGAGGAGAGCGCTCGTTGGTCGCGCGAACGCTCCTGTCCCTTTATCGTCTCATCCTCGAGAGAGCTTGCCGGCGTCTCGGTCGCGCGCTCGGGCGATGGCCCGGCGGTTCCTCGAGGCGCGGGCGTGCCTCCATCCGGCGCGGGTCCGAACAACTCTTCCTCGCTCGGCCGTTGCTGCGCTCGCGCTGGCAGAGCAATCGCCACCAGCGAAGCGAGGACCGCCCAGCCGCGCGGCGATGCGATCATCGACTTTTGCTCTCGAACCAGGCTTTGGTGAAAATGTTGGTCTCGAGGGGCCGCAGGTCGACAGTTTTGATCAGGACGATCGTCGAGTTGGCCTTCTCCACCTCGTCGTAGATCCGGATCTCCGGCGGGTACCAGAAATCGCCCTTCTTGGACTCGCTGTACTGCTTTTGCCATCGCGGATAATAGAGGGTGCGCATCAGTCGACCCGACAGCGCGAATTCCTGCCGCTTGAGTACGTTGGAGGTCGCGGTGTCGACCCACAGCTTGACGATCGGAAACGCGACGTCGACCCCTGGCTTCACTTTGAGGTTCAGTCGATGGACGTGGTAGGCGCCGAGCTTGTCGTCGCCCTCGTCGCTGGCGTCGTACTCCTCGGCCAAGCGCGACTCGTCAAAGTCCGCTCGTCGCGAATCGGTTCCAGCGATTCGTTCTCGCTCGGTCCTACGTTCCCATTTGCCGACATTCGGATCATAGGACCAGAGATTCTTGTCCACCCGCAAATAACCTTTGCCCTGCTCGCTCTTCGGTTTGCTGAAGAGGATGATCAACCGCTGGTCGGCGCTGCGACGATAGACGATTGCCTCACGGATCACGTCGGTCTTGTCCCTTTCCTTCTGCTCGAGATAGACCAAAGCTCGGTAGTCCCCGTTGTTCTGCTGCCGATCGTCCAGCACCTTGAGCAGCTGGAGTAATTGCTCCCGATCCATCAGCGCGGGAGCGGGCGTCGCGAGCAGCAAAATCAGGATCGCGAGCAACGAGCTGACAACTTCGATCAACCGGCGCATGGGCGGATCAACCGATGTAGTGCATCGCCGAGATTGGTTTGAGCCGAGCGGCGAGAAACGAAGGAAAGAGCGCGATCCCGGTGGTGCAGAAGGTGATGAAGAGGACCGCCCCGATGATCTTTGCCGGATCGGCGAGCAGGGTCAGGGTGTCGTTCATCAAGAATAGCTGAACCCCGATCGGAACCGCGATGTGCGCCGCGTTCAACAAAGTACAGATCATCACACCGAGCAGCGCTCCGACGCTGGTAGAGACCAACCCGAGCACCAGAGCTTCGAGCACGAACATCCACAGCACTCTGCGCCGCTGCATTCCAATCGCCCGGAGCGTGCCAATTTCGCGGGTGCGCTCGCGGATCGAGATCCACATCGTGTTCATCACCCCGATCGCGATGATGATCAGCAACACGAAGGTCAGCACTCCGGTGAGCATGTCGAGAGCGGTAACGGTGTAAGTCACGAACGAGACCTCATCATCCCAGTTGGTGATGTCCAACTTTTGTCCGGTCCAGTCCTCCCGGTTGACCGAATCAAATTTCATCCAGAATGCTTTCGGATTGTCGTCCATCACAGCGTAGCCGGCATTTTGCAGGGCCTCGCGCAATCGGGCATGCACCGCCGGAACGGCCTTGAGGTTCTTCAAATAGAGCATCAACGCCCCGGTAGTGTCATTGCGAAGCTGGTAGAGCGCTTGGAGCGACCCGATTGGGATGAAGACGTTGAAACTACTCAAAAGCCCCAGGTCGCGAGCGATCGCCACTACCTGCACATCCAGCGTGTTGCTAGTCCCTCGAGGAGTCGGCGCCGAGATGGTGAGCAAGTCCCCAACCTTGACCTCCAGCTTCTTTGCCTGCTCGTCGAATAAGAGAATGGTGTTCGGCTCCGCGAGATCATCGAGCCTGCCTTCGCGGATCCGCAGCACCTTGTGCAATCCAGGCTCGTGTTGAATGTCGACCCCCCCGATGCCGACCTGCACCGCTCCGCTTTCACTAATCACCTTTGCCCAGCCGCGGCCCCGCTCGATCAGATAATCGAGCTCGGGGACCGCCTTTCGAACCACTTCAACCACCTTCGGGTACTGCGTCACCACCGGCGCGCTCTGTCCGGCGGTTACTTTGTAAAAGCCGGCGACGTTCACATGACCGGTCATCAGGGTGGTCGCGGAGCGCAGGATGGTCGCCCGCAGCCCGGTCGACAGCTCGAGGAGAACCACCAGCAGCGCAGTGACGACTGCGATTGCCCCACCCAGCAGCAGGGTGCGGCGATGGTGCTGCGCGAGGCTGCGAATCGCAATCAGAACAAGGCGCAACATTTTCATTCCTCCGTCTGCATCGCGCGCACCGGCGCCACCCGCGTTGCCACGAAGGCGGGGTACAGCGTGGAAATCGAGCTGATCCCAAGAACGATCAGCAGTGCGGCGATCAGGTTTCCCGGGGTTAGCCACGGATGCAGGCGCGGGCCGGAGAAGAAGAAATAGAACCAGTCGTTCGGCGCCGGAATGCCCACACGGTTGAGCCACCTCACAATTCCAGTCCCGATCAGCGCTCCACCGGTGCCGAAGGCCAGGCCCAGGACGATGATTTCGGTCAACACCAGCCCGAGGACGAAAGTGCGCTGGGCGCCAATCGCGCGCATCGTGCCGATCTCGTGAACCCGTTGCATGGCCGCCATCATCATCGCGTTGTTGATGATCACCAGGGCCACGATGAAGATGATGAACACCGCCACATAGAGGGCGTACTTGGCGAGCTGTACGAATTGGCCAATCAGCCCAGCTGCGGTCTGCCAGGAGATAGGTTTCAAGTCCAGGTGCTCTTTCTCCGACAGCGCCTGGATGTCTCGGATTGTCTGCTGGAGCTTTTTCGGATCCTTGAGGATTACCGCGGCGCTGAGCGCCACACCATTGTCCATCTCCTCCTTGGAATAGACCCGCCGGATCAGCTCCTCTCGCCGAAGCGCGCGCGCCCCGCTGGTGAACGCCTGGTTATCGTCGATCAACCCGGGAGTCGCTTCCGCCACTACCGTCCTGCCGGTGCCAAAGAGCTGCTCCTCGGCATTGGCGCGATCGATCGATTCGGCGCCCGCAACCTGCTTCAGCTTCTTGATCTCTTCGGCTTTCTCGCTCGTCAGATAGCCATAGAGATCGCGAAACGAGACCAGGTCCATCAAGTTCAAATTGCCCGCCAGGGAAGCGTCCTCCATCCCTTTGAACTGAAAGGTTCCATAAACAGGGACATTGACCGACTCGACGTACCCAGTTCGGGTGAAGGCCTTGATCGTCAAAATGTCTCCAACCCGGATCCGATAAAGCTCGAGCAATGGCGCGATCTGTTCGTAGAAAGTCTGATATCGCTGGTTGAAGTTCGCATCATTCATGTCGAACAAATGCCGCAACAGCGCATCCAGGTCAGTCTCGGAGGAGCCCAATGCTCGTTGCAGGCGTTCGATCGCTTGATCCGTCTTGATCCGATCGAGCTGGAGAATAATCTCCTTCGTCTGAGCCTGATTCTCCTTGATCCACTGCTTGGGCTCGGGGTTGGCGGCGATTGTTTTGCCTAGCTCGATATACCGCTTCTTGATCTTGTCCAAACGCTGAGCAGTTTTGAGCTTGAGCTGATTCTCATAGAAGTACTTGGCGAAAAGAAACCCCCTTCGGCCCGGCGGAATTATCTGGCCATCGACGATCTTCATCCGATCGAACGATTTCTGAAAGTCCTCGAGATCCGTCCCGACGTAACGCAGATAGAACAGATCCGCGTCGGACGCTTGCGGAGCAATTCGATTCTCCAGAAACTCGAGGCTATTGAGCGGGTCTCGATCGAAGTTCCGCCAGAACTCCTCCGAAGACGCCTGCTGTAAGGCGGCAACGTTTTCCGGCTCAATCGCTCTTTCGGTGACGATCAATTCGCGCTTCTTGGTATCGCTCTGCAGGACCCGCAGAATCTGGCGCAGGTAGTCTTTCTGGCTATGGATCTGTCCCTCCAATTCGGCACTGGCGCCGTGCCGCTGCTTTTGGCGGATCAGTGCGCGCATTCTCTCCAACGCGACGTCGATGGTGTTTCCGGAGGTCACCAGCGCGCCGCTGATCCCCATCGGCACCACGGTTTTGACGTTAGGGAGGGTTTCCAAAGCGCTCTTCACCTTGGAGAAATCGGGAATTGCGTTGAGGTCCGGCTCCCCACCCATCTGTCCATAGAGGGCGAGCTCCTCCTTCGATTTCGCCGAATACACCTGAATGTGCCCGGCGGCGCTTCCGATGATGCTCTTGCTCATCGAGGCGTCCATGCTGTCGAGCAGCGCTCCGCCGACGACTACCAGCATCGTCCCTACCAGAATGATGACCCCGATGATGATGTTCAGCTTGGTGGCGAAAAGATTCCGCAGCGCCAGGCGGACCAGAACCAGAAAATGGCCTCCCATCAGCGAACCTCCGCTACCTGCTTCAGGCTCGCTTCGGCTGGGCCGTTCTTGTCCACAATCTTCCCGTCAGCGAGCTGAATTACCGCGTTGGCATGGGACATGACCTTGGCGTCATGGGTGGAGAAGATGAAGGTGGTTCCGCTCTTCTCGTTGAGCGACTTCATCAGATCGATGATGTTGTTGCCGGTGACGGAGTCCAGGTTCGCGGTGGGCTCATCGGCGAGGACAATCCGCGGTTGGGTGACGAGTGCGCGAGCGACCGCAACCCGCTGCCGTTGCCCGCCGGAGAGCTCGTTGGGGCGGTGATTGACGTGAGAAGCGAGCCCGACTTGCTCGAGCAAGGTGATCACCCGGTCTCGGCGATCCCGCCTGGAGAGCTTGCGCTGCAGCAACAACGGAAACTCCACGTTCTGAAAGACGCTGAGCACCGAGACGAGATTGAAGCTCTGGAAGATGAACCCAAGGGTATTCAAACGCAGATTGGTGAGCTCGCGATCGGACAGGTTCATCGTGTCCTGGCCCTCGACTTGAACGGCGCCGGAGGTGGCGGTGTCGACGCAGCCGATCAGGTTGAGCAGAGTGGTTTTACCGCTCCCGGAAGGCCCGGCGATGGAGAGAAAGTCTCGAGGGTAGACCTCAAGGGAAACGCCCCTCAGCGCCGGGACCGAGACATTGCCCAGACGGTATTCCTTCACCACGTTGTTGAGCGAAACGATCGGCTGCATCCGCGGGCCTCGACGCAGGAGTTGGGAGCGCGTTGATGTTTACCGTTGCGTAACAAGTTCCCTCGGGGGTCGTGAGCACCGCTGCGAGATAGACACCGCAGCGTTTGCAGACGAAGAACTCAGCAGTCTTAAGACCGAACTGGTACCGATTCAGCTCGGCCGGTGAGCGGACCCACACCTCGAGTCGTCCCTTGCGATCCGTCGTGGTGCGGGCCCCGTGTCGGGTACAGAAGGAGCACTGGCAGGCCCGGATCGAGAGTGTCTCAGGAGCCTGGTCCGTCGCAAAGGTCAGCTTCACGTTTCCGCAGTGGCATCCGCCCTTGAGTAGGTGAGTCATGAGTAGAAGTGAATGCTCCAACTGGCCAGGTTGCAACAGTCTAGAAATG
>WNFG01008140.1_pt1 | contig 10452 bp, 12 predicted proteins | sample 5400431 | NCBI WGS metagenome assembly WNFG01 (sample SAMN13153346, study PRJNA577476) | soil metagenome | isolation source: 120 cm saprolite under Douglas fir tree site 2 hole 3 replicate 2 | place: USA:California | collected 2015-04-18
GCCCATCCAGGATGATCCCGCCCGCAGTCGGTTCACTGCGGGCGCCCCCTCGGGCCATGTACAATGCCCGCGGACGCTTGCAAGCGGCGAAATCTTTTCATTGGAGGCGAAGATGACCATCTTTCAGAAAGGGCCCGGGGACTCGGGCACGACGCTGCGCATGGCGCCGGTGAAGAAAATGCTCTCGCTGGGCATCGGCAAGATTGTGTGTGGTGTGGTCCTGCTCATCTTGCTGTGGAGTTCAGTGACCTCGGTGCCCACCGGACACGTGGGCGTGCTGACGCTGTTCGGGAGAGTGACCGGACAGGTGCTGCCCGAGGGCATTCATCTGATCAATCCGCTCAAGGCGGTCAACACGCTGTCGGTCCAGACGCAATCTCTGAAGGAGTCGGCCAGCGTGCCCTCGAACGAAGGCCTGATCATGTCGCTCGATACGTCGCTGCTGTTCCGGCTGGACAAGGATCGTGCGGCGCAGGTCTTCCAGACGATCGGACGGGACTACGTGGCCAGGGTAGTGGAGCCGAACCTGCGCTCGACCATCCGCTCGGTCACCTCCTCGCACAGCGCCAACGCCCTTTACACCGGCGCGCGCGAGGAAGTGGCGCTGAGGATCCAGGATGATCTCCTCAAGCTGCTCGGCCCGCGGGGCATCATCGTCGAAAGCGTGCTGCTGCGCGACGTCCAGTTGCCCTCGCTGCTGAAGACCTCGATTGAGGCCAAGCAGCAGGCCGAGCAGGACGCCCTGCGGATGAACTTCGTGCTGCAAAAAGAGAAGCAGGAGGCCGAGCGGAAGCGCATCGAGGCGCAGGGCATTGCCGACTTCCAGCGCATCGTGGCGCTGGGGATCAGCCCGCAATTGCTGGAATGGAAAGGCATCGAAGCCACTGAGCGCCTGGCCACCAGCGCCAATGCCAAGGTGGTGCTGATCGGCAACTCGAGGACGGGTCTGCCGCTGATTCTCGAGCCGAAATAATAGTGGCGGGTTAATGCCCGCCGGCGGCCTGTCCCTTGGTCGCGCCCGCCGGAGCCAGGTCGCGGAAGGCGAAGTGCGTCTGCAACTGGCTGAAGGCCTTCCCGTCCAGCTCGGCGTACGGGTAGATGAAGTAGTTCAGCGGCTCGCCGCGCTGCTCGGGCCCGAGCCGGATGTCGCGCCCGAGCGTGAAGAAGACACGGTTCGTATCGTGCGCGCCGAAGAAATAGTCGCGTTTGGCGGGGTTCTTCCAGGCCTCCGAAGCGTCCACAGGCACCCAGCCGAAGCTCTTGAGGTAGAACTCGGCCCAGCAGTGGTAGCCCGGGATGTCGCCTTCGGTCTTGTCCTGCGGCAGGGGGAAGCCGATCTCGAAGCGGGCGGGGATGCTTTCGAAGCGCATCATGCCGATGAACACCGAGTGGAAGTCGGTGCAGTTGCCGCGCTTGGTCGTGCAGGCCCAGACGGCGTCGCCGCGGCCCCATCCTTGGCCCGACTTGTCATAGCGCATCGTGGCGACCACATAGTCGTAAATCTTTCGCGCTTTCTGGAGCGGGTCGGTGACGCCCTTGGTCTCCTGCTTGGCCAGTTCGGCGATCACCCCGTTGAGCGGCACAAGCTTATCCGGCTGGAGGAAGCGGTTCATAAGCGGCCCGGCGGACGCGCGCCTGGCGGGCGCGCCGGTCAGCGTGACACGGTGCTCGCGCCGTGGTTGCCGTACTCCGGGTCGCGCCGGATTTTGTACTGGGCCGGGCTCTCGATCTTCAGTCCGGTGATGGTTTGGTAGCCGTCCTCGGCCGGCAGCGGAATCCAGACGCGCAGCGGCCCGCTGCCTGACGGCACCGGCGGCACCTTCACCTGATAGGTGAATTCAAACTGCCGGGCGGCGAGCGGCTCGCGATCGCCAGCCAGTGAAGCGGCGCCCGAAAGAAGAAGCAGGACGCCCAGACAAGCAGCGGTGCGCGCTATGCGGCATGTCATCGTGGGAACTCCCTCAGGTCAGGTTGGGCCGCAGATGGCGGCCTGCATAGCCTATTCGATGTGCCCCCGGAGCGCAAGGATTCCGCTTGGGCGGCAGGCGGCCCGCCCGCTATTTCAGGACAATCGCCGGGACGCGGGCGTCGGAGCGGCAGGAGCCGCCGGTGGCGGGCTCGAGGCGGCAGCGTGCGCCTGGGCGAGTCTTGCGCCTCGGGAGGGCGTGGAGGATACTCGCGGGCGCTTAGCACGAATGAGCAATTCGCACCTTCCTGCTGGGGGGCCTCGGAGCTCACCGTGACTTCCGCTCGAGTGAAATCCGCCGCAAACACGCTGCTCGTCGTTATGTTTCTGGCGGCTTTGCCCGTTTGCGCCGCAGCCCAGACGCAGCCGGCGCCGAAACTGGAGGGGAAGGAAGTCAAGGTTTACACCCTCTCGCCGGAGCGGTACCAGCAGGCAGTGGCTTTCAACCGGGCGGTCAACCGGCTCTATTTCCTCGGGTTCATCTACGGCGTTCTGATTTATCTCGTTGTGCTGCGCTCTAGGCTGGCACCGCGCTACCGCGATTGGGCTGAACGCGCCTCCTCGCGGCGGTTTGTCCAGGCGATCCTGTACGCGCCGCTGCTGCTAGTTACCCTGCGCGCACTCGCCCTGCCTCGCAGCGCCTATTCACACTGGCTGCACCGGAAGTTCGGTCTGTCGGTCCAGGGCTGGGGCGCGTGGGCCTGGGACTGGGGCAAGTCTCAACTGCTCTTCGTGGTGTTCGGGGCGATTGTGGTCTGGATCCTGTACGGCGTAATCCGGCGCAGCCCGCGGCGGTGGTGGTTCTATTTCTGGCTGGCCTCGCTGCCGATCATTTTGGTCGTTGTTTTCGCCGAGCCTGTGCTGATCGAGCCGCTGTTCTTCCGCTTTGAGCCGCTGGCGGCCCGGCACCCGCAGCTCGTGGTGCAAATCGAACGCGTCGTGGAGCGCAGCGGGCTGCGGATTCCGCCGGAGCGCATCTTCGAGATGAAGGCCAGCGAGAAATACACGGCGGTGAACGCCTACGTCACCGGCCTCGGGGCGTCGAAGCGCGTCGTGGTGTGGGACACCACACTCGAGAAACTGAACCAGGCGCAGACCCTGACGGTTTTCGGTCACGAGCTGGGACACTACGTCCTGGGCCATATTTCTCAGGGCATCGTCTTTGCTGCGGCCGCGCTGTTTGTGTTTCTGCGGGCGAGCTTTGGATTGATGGCCGCGGCACTCCGGCGCTGGGGCGCGCGCTGGGCCGTCCGCGGCGTGGACGATTGGGCGTCGCTGCCGGTGCTGTTGCTATTGTTCTCGGTGTTCAACTTCTTGGGCGCGCCCATCGAAAACACCTTCAGCCGCCACATCGAGCACCAGGCCGACCTCTACAGTCTTGAAGTGACCCACGGAATCGTGCCCGAGGCAGGTGAAGCCGCGGCGCAGTCCTTCCAGGTCCTGGGCGAAGTCAATCTGGAGGACCCCGCCCCCAGCCCGTTCATCAAAGTGTGGCTCTACGATCACCCGCCGCTGCAGGACCGCATCACCTTCGCGCAGACCTATGACCCCTGGTCGAAGGGGCAGCGGCCAAAGTACGTGTCGGCGCCATAGAACCGCCTTGCTGCGCCCGGCGCGCTGCCCTTGCACCGTCGGCAAGCCTCACGCATCCAATCACGCGTGCTGCGACGACAGAGTTGCCTCGCGGCGAGAGGCTGCGGCCGCAGCAGCGCTCAGGTAGAATGGCGGCGCACTCCTTCGACGGGCCGTTTCTGGGGCATCCGGGGGTCCCGCCGAGTCACGGATGAAAGGTGGAGAGGGACCACGTGGAATACGCTAAGCCGGAGTGGCTGCTACAGATGGAGGGCATCCTCGAGGCGCTCAATGAGGGCGTGCTGATCGTGGACGACTGCAACCGCATACTTTTCGCCAACGAGCGCCTTGTGCAGATGACCCCCTTCCGGCGAGAGGAGATCCTAGGTCGCACGCCGGCGCATTTTTATTCCGGCGAGGACCTGAGTTTCTTGATGGGGCAGATCGTCCGCGGCGAGGAGCAGGGCTCCAACCGATTTGAGTTCTACCTGATCGGCCCCGGCGAGTCGAAGGTGCCCGTCATCATCAGCTCGCGGGTGATTGAAGACCCGGACGGACGTCGCTATGCCGTGGTCACCTTTACCGATATCAGCGAGCAGAAGAGCGCTGAGCAGCGACTGAAAGAGGCCAACGCGCAACTCGAGGAGCGCCAGCGCGAGATTGAGACCGAGCTGGCGCTGGCCTCGCGCGTGCAACAGAGCCTGGCGCCGCAAGGGCTGCGCTGGGGAAACGTTGCGGTGGAGACCCACTACATGCCGGTGCGCACGATCGGCGGCGACATCGGCGTGGTGAGCCCGCTGGGCGACGGCCAGCTCAACCTGCTGGTCTGCGACGTCTCGGGCCACGGCATCGGCTCGGCGCTGGTGGCCAACCGCATCTACTCGGAGACGATGTCGCTACTCGAGCGCGGCACCGAGCTCGGCGACATGCTCCGCCGGCTGAACCATTTCGTGCTCCAGCAGATCCGCCTGACCGGCTTCTTTTTCTCGATGGCTGCGGTCCGGCTGGCCGAGGACGGCCGCCGCATGGGCTTTGCCGCTGCCGGCCATCCGCCGGCGATGTGGCTTTCCCCCGGTGGCGAATGCCGCCTGCTCCAGCCGCGCAGCGCGGTGCTGGGGTGTTTGGAGGATGCCGTTGCGGCTGAGCCGACGCAGCAATTCGAGCTCAGCCGGGGCGACCGCATCGTGCTCTACACCGATGGTCTCACCGAAGTGTTTGACCACCGCGGCGAAATGCTGGGCGTTGAGGGGTTGGAGGAAGTCGTGCGCCGCGCCGCGAAAAAACCCCTGGCCGAGATGAAACCAGCCATTCTGGACGGGGTCGCGGCCTGGCGCCACGGCCCGCTCACCGACGATATCTCACTCGTGCTCGTCGAACTCCAATAGTTCAAGAGACTCTACTACCAGCTCGCCAGATGTTCAGCGCTTTCGACGCATCGCCCGAAGCTGGTCTTCATCTAACTTCAATAGGAATGCTCTCAGGCTGGTGGAACCGGCGTCACCGGGCCGCAGGCAACTGTTGGAGGCGAAGGAGCGCGAGGCAATATGAAAATCGTTTCAGTCAATGTTGGGCGTCCCCGTGAAATCGATTGGAAAGGGAAGACCATCAGGACGAGCATCTTTAAAGAGCCCGTGCAAGGTCGGGTGCGGCTGGAGGCCCTTAATTTCGTCGGGGACGAGCAAGCCGACCTCTCCGTCCACGGCGGGCCGCAAAAAGCGGTTTATGGCTACGCGTCGGAGCACTATGACTTTTGGCGGCAAGAATTGCCGGGCGTGCACCTTCCCTGGGGGGCTTTTGGAGAAAACCTAACCACCGAGGGCCTTCTGGAGGAGGAAATCAACATCGGCAACCGGTATCAGCTCGGGTCAGCGGTTGTGATGGTCACGCAGCCGCGCATCCCGTGCTACAAACTCGGCGTCCGGTTCGGGCGAGACGACATCGTCAAGAGGTTCCTAAAGAGCGGCCGCCCCGGCTTTTATTTCTCCGTGATTCAAGAAGGCGAAGTTGGTGCGGGCGACGCCTTGGAGTTGGTCTATCGGGAAGCGGCCGACGTGACGGTGGCCGATATCTTGCGCCTTTACGTCACAGACAAGCAGAACCTTTCCCTTACGCAGCGCGCCGTCCAGGTTGCCGCGTTGGCCGACGGCTGGCGAGACTACTTCCAGCGACGGCTGGCACAAACGCAGACCGGACTGTTAGACTAACGCGCGCTGCGGATCCCCTGGAAACAGGCAGCGACGTTGGGCCGCCGGTGGGCATCCAAGCAAAGGTGAATCGAAACATAGGGAGATCGGCATGAAGGCCCTGGCCGGGTTGCTGTGCGTCTGTGTCGCCATGTTGCTGCTTTCGGCTGCCGTGGGCCACAGGGGCCAGGCCACCGAGCGGGGCTACGAACCCGCGCCGCGCCCTGCCCAGGGCCCGCGAACGCCGGTCATTGTTGAGCTTTTTACTTCCGAGGGGTGCTCGAGCTGCCCGCCGGCCGATGCGCTGCTGGCGCGACTCGACAAGATTCAGCCCGTGCCCGGCGCGGAAGTCATCGCGCTCAAGCAGCACGTGGACTATTGGAACCACCTGGGCTGGCGAGACCCTTACTCCTCGGAACAATTCAGCGCGCGCCAGGAAGGCTACGCGCGAGCCTTCGGCAACAACGGACTGTACACACCGCAGATGATCGTGGACGGGCAGACGGAGTTTGTGGGCAGCCAGGAGTCGCGGGCGCGGCAGGCCATTGCGCAGGCGGCGCGGAGCCCTAAAGCTGCAGTGCACCTTGCGTGGGCCTCGAATCCGGAGGCAGAGAACGCTATGCCTCTAGAGGTTCGCGTCGAAAAGCTTGAGGGAGCCATGGCGGGCGACACGGCAGAGGTCTTTCTAGCAGTCACCGAGAGCAACCTGCACTCGGAGATCTCGAGCGGCGAGAACGCTGGCCGCAAGCTGGACCATACCGCCGTGGTGCGCACGCTCGAACGCATTGGTATTGCGGATCCGCAGGCTGCAGCCTTTGCCGCGCGGCGCATCATCGAGATCTCCCCGGGATGGAAGCGCGAGAATCTCCGCGCAGTGGTCTTCGTGCAGGGGAGTCGCAGCCGGCGCATGCTCGCCGCCGCGAGCACTCCCTTTGGCCAGCAGTAAGTCCCTCCGGCACATGCTGAGTCCCGCGGGGCGGTCGAAGCACCTCAACGTTGAGATTCTTCGCTTCGTCCCGACCCAATCGGGACTCCGCTCAGAATGACAGGCGCCTTAAGAGCCGCCGTTCGGCTTCGCTCACGGTAAGCGGCGGCGCTCCTGGGCCCTGGGGCGGTGTTAGACTAGCGCCCCCGCCAATGGCCGAGCTTGAATTCAGCGTGGAGATTGCTGCGCCGCCGGACCGTGTGTTTGTCTTTTTTGTGCCGCAGCGCATGCCCTACTGGTACGGCGCGGAGATGGAGAGCCAATTCGAGGTGCAGGACGGCGCTGCAGAATTCCAGGTGGGGCTGAAGGTCCGCATCACCGGGCGGCTGGGCCGGAAGGAAGTGACCCACACGGCCGTCGTCACCGGCTACCAGTGGGGCCGCCTGCTTGAATGGCGCTTTCAGGATGAGTACGGCGTCCGCGGACTGCAGCGCTGGGAAGTCGAGGCCGCGCCCTCCGGCACACGCGTGCGCATGCACGATTCTTACCAGCTTCCGGGGCGCCTGGGACGCCTCGCCGACTGGCTGCTCACGCGCTACAGTGTCGCTCGCCGCGATCGGAGTGACCTCGCCCGTCTGAAAAAACTCGCCGAGCGCCGGTAGCCTTGCGCGCCTCCTCGAGCGCAGCACTCCTGTATTCTTAAAACCCCGCCTCAGCCAGCCGGTTTATAATGGTTCGCGTGGGAGGTCATCCCTATGGCACGTCACGCGCATAAATATACGATTGCTGACGATGACGCGGTTCAGTCGTTGATTGACAAACTGCTCGTCGGAGGCACCCGCAACCAGAGGCGGGAGAAATTGCTGAAGGCGCTCGACCAAGCCTCGCGGCGATACAAAGACTCGAACCAGAAGCAGCGCCAGGCGTTCTTCCACGGCTTGCTCACCGGATACGCCGTTGCGCTCAAGCTCTGGTAGCCTATCTCGGCCCTGCGACACTTCTGGCCCTGAGGTCCCAGGCTGCCCATGAGGGCAAACTCCGGCGGTCCCTCGCTGTTAAACCAGCGACGCGAAATGATTCGCATCGCCCGCTACCCTGGGCTCTACACAGAATAACGAGGAGGCGAGTTCTACTCCACGACGACGCGGAGGAATTTTTTCTTCCCGGCACGGACAAGGAATTCACGTGGCTGTGAAAGATCAATATGGTGCATGGGATTCTTAATCACCTGGCCATCGAGTTCTACTGCGCCCTGTTTAATCAGTCGCTCGGCCTGCCCAACTGAAGGTGCTAGCCCTAGGGTGACCAAGAGGAGTTTGAGCATCGTCCGATTGCCGCGCGCCACCTGGCGCGCCGGCGCCTGCTCCGGCGACTGCCGGTCGCGGAAGACGCGCTGGAAACTGCCCCGCGCTTTTTTCGCGGCGTCCTCGTCGTGAAACTCGCCGACGATCAGCCGCGCTAGTTCCATCTTGGCGTCCATGGGGTGCAGCTTGCCGGCATTGACAGCCTGCTGGAACTTCGCAATGTCATCGGACGGCACATCGGTGCAGAGCTCGTAGTACGACCACATCAACTCGTCGGGGATGGACATCAACTTGCCGAACATCTCGCCGGGCGGCTCGGTGATACCGACGTAGTTGCCCAGGCTTTTCGACATCTTGCGCTTACCGTCGGTGCCGACCAGGATAGGCACGGTCAGGGCCACCTGGGCCACCTGGCCGTACTCGCGTTGGATTTCGCGCCCCGCAAGCAGGTTGAACTTCTGCTCGGTGGCGCCCAGCTCGACGTCGGCTTCAAGCGCCACCGAGTCGTAGGCCTGCAGCAGCGGATAGAGAAGCTCGTGGATCGCGATGGGCTGGTTTCCCGACAAGCGCGAGCGGAAATCTTCGCGTTCGAGCATCCGCGCCAGCCGATAGTGCGCGCACAGGCGGACCATGTCGTAGCTGGTGAGTTTTCCGAGCCACTCGCTGTTGTAGCGGACCTCAGTCTTCTTCCTGTCCAGGATCTTGTAAACCTGCGCGAGGTAAGTCTTCGCGTTGGCCCTGATCTGCGCGCGAGAAAGCGGCGGGCGCGTCTCGGACTGGCCGGTGGGGTCGCCGACCAGGGAGGTGAAGTCGCCGACCAAGAAGATTGCCGTGTGGCCGAGATCTTGGAAATGTTTCAACTTGCGCAGGACGACGGTGTGGCCGAGGTGAAGATCGGGCGCGGTGGGGTCCACGCCCAGCTTTACCCGCAGCGGCTTCCCAGTGGCTAGCGATTTCTCGAGCTTCGCCTTCAAGTCCTCTTCGCGAATGATTTCCGCGGCGCCCTTGCGCAGGTAGGCGAGCTGCTCGTCCACGGGCTTGAACTTCGCGCTAGGCATGATTGCCTTCCGGTTTTCCGAGCTGCCGGATGAAGCGGCGGCCGTCGATGCGGAAGCGGCCCTCAAGCACCATGCGCACCGCTTCGGAGTAGATGCGGTGCTCTTCTTTCAAAATGCGCGCAGCAAGCGTTTCGGGTGTGTCCCCATCCAGCACTTCCACAGGCGACTGCACGACGATCGGCCCGGCGTCAAGGTTTTCGTCCACCAGGTGCACCGTGCATCCGCTCCACTTCACGCCGTACTCAAGCGCTTGCCGTTGGGCTTCCAGTCCCGGAAACGCCGGCAGCAGCGAGGGGTGGATGTTCAGGATGCGGTTGCGGAACGCCGCGACGAAGAAGGGCGAGAGCAGGCGCATGAACCCGGCGAGACACACCAGGTCCACCTGTTTTTCGCGCAGCGCGGCGACTACCAGCTTGTCGTAGTTCTCTCGCTCGAGGCCCTTCGACGGGATGACGCGCGTTTCGATGCCGCGGGCGCGAGCGCGCTCGACGCCCGGAGCGCCCTCGCGGTTGCTGATGACGATGGCGATCTCGGCGTCCAGGATACGGCCCGCGGCCACGCTTTCCGCCAGCGCCTCGAAGTTTGAGCCGCGGCCGGAAAGCAGCACGCCGATGCGCTTGGTCATAAGCGCAGCAAGTTAGCACACATTCGCCAGGCGGCAAAAGAGCGCCGCCAGCGGCGAATTCAGTGTTTCTCTTCGAACGCGGCGAAGATGATCACGTTGCCCGCCGGCTCGCGCACGCCGATCTCGTTGGCGCCGTAGAAGGTCTTGCGGACCGGCACGACCACTTCCACGCCTTCGAGGCGGGGGAGGATTTCGTCCAGGCTGGGCACCTGGATATACAGCACGGTCGAAGAGCGGAACGACCCTTGGCCAGCGCCGGAACGTCTTTCTCCAGGCTCGCCCGGCTCTGGTACATGATCTCCACGTTGTCCTTCGCGAGGCTCACAAAGCCCAGCTTCTAACCCTCGGGAACTTCGACGGTTTTCTTGAAGCCCAGCCGGTCCACCCAGAATGGGAGGGACGGCTCGATCTCTTTTACGAGCAGAATGGGTGTAAGTTTTTTCATGCTGATCTTCTCCTCGCCTGCGGTGGGCCTTCCGGAGGCCGCCACCAGTGTCAGAATTAGGGCTAGAATCATCGCTCGAATCATCGGCAAATCCTCCGCGGATCTTTCCGGTTAGACTTGGCCAGGGCAGGCAGTGTACGATGCAGTTGGCGAAAGTAAAGCGAAAATGAGAGGAGCCAAAAATGAAAGATAACCGCTCTCTTGACGACCTCGTGTCCGTGGGCCCGGCCATGCTCCGCGATCTGAAGTTGCTCGGCGTGCGCAGCGTGCGGGATCTGGCGAGCCGCAAACCGGTAAAACTTTACGAGCAACTCTGCGCTGTGACCGGCCGGAGCCATGACATCTGCTGTCTGGATGTTTTTTCCGCAGCCGTG
>WNFG01005729.1_pt1 | contig 10450 bp, 10 predicted proteins | sample 5400431 | NCBI WGS metagenome assembly WNFG01 (sample SAMN13153346, study PRJNA577476) | soil metagenome | isolation source: 120 cm saprolite under Douglas fir tree site 2 hole 3 replicate 2 | place: USA:California | collected 2015-04-18
CGTGGACGCCGACCGCGCAGGCCCAGCACGGCTTCATGATCACCCACAACGAGTCGATCTCGATCGCCGACTACTTCACGCTGCGCGAAGGCGGCAAGGTGGTCTACCGGCCGACCTGCCACTACGCCTACCACCCCTGCGACGATGCGGTGCTGTCGCTGCACGAATTGGCCGGCGCGCAGTGGAAGCCGCAGCAGACCTGGCACATCCTGTCGGAGGACGACATCGTCGACGGCATCGACGAGCTCGGCGTGCTGCTCTACGGCCACGCCAAGAACGCCTACTGGTACGGCTCGCAGCTGTCGATCGAGGAGACGCGGCGGCTCGCTCCCTACCAGAACGCGACCGGCCTGCAGGTCACCTCGGCGGTGCTCGCCGGCATCGTGTGGATGCTGGAGAATCCGGCCCGCGGCATCGTCGAGGCCGATGAGATGGACTTCCGCCGCTGCCTCGACATCCAACGGCCTTATCTCGGCCCGGTGATCGGGCGCTACACCGACTGGACGCCGCTCGAGGGGCGCGGCGGGCTGTTCCCGGAGCAGCTCGACGTGAGCGATCCCTGGCAGTTCAGCAACGTCCTGGTGCAGTGACGGCAAGCGACCGGTATCTTGCACGATACGGACGGCTCGCGGCCGCCCGTATTCGCAAGGGGGCTCCCCGGCATTGGGGGTATTCCCGCCGCATCGAAAGTTCCGCGAAATCACCACAGTTCGAGGCCATGGACGGGCGCCGCAACGCCCCTCCCATGGGTCGCGTCGGGGCCCTCGGGGATGGTAGTTCCGGCAGGGTCAAACAGAGTGAAATGAGCAATCGCGGGTGTCGTGATGAGAGCGTCGCTGCAGAATCTAATCGGCTCGGGTGTCGTCTTCGGTGTCCTCATCGGCGCGTTGCCGCTGCCGGCCGCCGAGCCGACAGCGGTCGGGCTGTGGGAGCAGGTCGACGAGAATTCCGGCAAGGCGGAAAGCTGGTTCAAGATCGTCGAGCGCAACGGGGTCTATGTGGGCAACATCGTCAAGATGTTCCCGAAGCCCGGCGATGACGAGAACTGGGTCTGCGACAGGTGCGAGGGCGACGAGAGGGGCAAGCCGGTGCTCGGGCTCGCGCTGATCAAGAACATGCAGCGCAACGGGCTGTCCTACGAGAACGGCACCATCATGGATCCGCGCGACGGCAAGGTGTACCGCGCGCTGATGCGACTGAGCCCCGACGGCCAGAAGCTCGAGGTGCGCGGCTATCTCGGCATCTCGCTGTTCGGGAGAAGCCAGGTCTGGAACCGGCTGCCCGACAACGCGCTCGCGCCGCCGGCCGCGGCCAAAGGCGCCGTGAAGAAGAAATGATCACCCGAGATCGACGACGCCGGCCTCGCCGTCCTCCGTTGCGAACGCCAGCAGGTTGCCGGAGGCGCTCCAGGCGAGCGCGCTGACCGGCGCGCCCGCTCCCTTGCGCGCCAGGACCTCGGCGCCATCCTCGATGCGCACCAGCAGAACGAGCCCGTCGGCATAGCCGACCGCCACCACGTCCTGCTTGGGGTGGCAGGCGACCGCTTCGATCATGACCTCAGTCGGGGCGAGCAAGCGCGGCGTCTTGCCCATCGGGCCGTCCTTGGCCTCGAACGGCCACAGAATGAGCTGGGTCGAGCCCGAGGTCGCGAGCCATTGGCCGCCGACGCTGAAGTCGAGCGAGCGCACGCGCGCGCCGTAGCCCGACATCCGCATGTCCTTGCGGTCGGCGAGACGCCAGCCGTGCAGGGTCGGCTCCTGCATGGCGGTGACGAGAAAGCGTCCGTCCGGACTGAAGGTCGCGCCGAGGTGGGAGCCTTTCCAGGCGAGCGTCTCCGGCTCGCCCTCGACGTTCGGGTACCAGAGGGTGACGCCGTTGTAATGGGCGATGGCGAGGCGGATGCCCTTCGGCGCGAACGCCAGTCCGCCGACGGTCGAGGGCGCCTCGCGCACGCGCTCGCCCTTGTCGGTGCGCGCAAAGGTCTGCTTGCCGGCCGACCAGGCGAGGGCGCCACGCGCGCCCAGCGCCACCCGATCGATCCAGCGGCGCTTGGCGTCGGTCGCGATCACGCTGCTCGCGCCGTCCGCGCCGGTCGCCACGACCTTGCCGTCGTCGCCGCCGGTCACGATGCGATCGCGGTCGGCGGCCGAGGAGAGAATGGCGCCGCCGTGCACGGCCACTCTCGCCTCGTCGCCCGCGCCCGGCACCAGCAGCAAGGCCTCCTCGCCGAGCACGAACACGGCCGTGCTCCCCAGGAAGTGCGCGGCCACCACGGGCGCGGCGGCCTTCACCGGCCGCGTGCGCTCGGTGACGGAGGGAATGTCGGGGCGGGTGTCGGTCATTCTCCGCCGTCATCGCCGGGCTTGACACCGCAAGTCGGGTTTACCCGACTTGCGGCGCTTTAACATCACGGACCTCGGGCAAGCCCGAGGTCCGGTGCGATCCATTCGTTTTCGTAAGAAGATGGATGCCCGGGTCAAGCCCGGGCATGACGACGGAGAGGGCTCCGTCACGCCACGCAGCTCTCGAAGCCCTCGCGGATCTTCTCCTCCGGCAGATTGCGGCCGATGAAGATGATGCGGCTCTCGCGCTTCTCGCCCTCCTTCCACGGGCGCTGATGATCGCCGTCGAGGATCATGTGCACGCCCTGGAACACGAAGCGCTCGTCGTCGTCCTTGAACGCGAGGATGCCCTTGCAGCGCAGGATGCTCGGTCCCTCCTTCTGCACGAGGTCCTGCACCCAGGGAAAGAACTTGTCCGGGTTGAGCGGCCGGCCGGTCCGAAGCGACAGCGACTGCATCTCCTCGTCGTGATAGTGCTTGAGGCCGCCGCCGTGATGATGGTGGTGGTCGTGATCATGGACATGGTCATGACCGTGATCATGATCGTGGTCGTGGTCGCCGCCGCCCAAGAATTCCGGCTCGATGTCGAGGATGCGGTCGAGATCGAAGGCGTTGCGTCCGAGCACCTCGGGCAGCGGAATCCGGCAGCGCTCGGTCTTGTGCAGCCGGGCGTAGGGGTTGATGCCGCGGATGCGCGCCTCGAGCTCGCCGAGCTCGTCCGCCTCCACCAGGTCGGTCTTGTTGAGCAGGATCACGTCGGCGAAGGCGATCTGGTTCTTCGCCTCCGGCGCGTCCTTGAGCCGATGCTGCAGCCATTTCGCGTCGGCGACCGTCACCACCGCGTCGAGCTTGGCCTTGCGGCCGACGTTATCGTCCATGAAGAAGGTCTGCGCCACCGGCGCCGGATCGGCGAGCCCGGTGGTCTCGACGATGATGCCGTCGAACCTGCCCTTGCGCCGCATCAGCCCGTCGATGATGCGCACGAGGTCGCCGCGCACCGTGCAGCAGACGCAGCCGTTGTTCATCTCGAACACTTCCTCGTCGGCGCCCACCACGAGCTCGTTGTCGATGCCGATCTCGCCGAACTCGTTGACGATGACGGCGTATTTCCGGCCGTGCGGCTCGGACAGAATGCGGTTGAGCAGCGTGGTCTTGCCGGCGCCGAGATAGCCGGTCAGCACGGTGACGGGAATCTTGTCGGACATCGAATGGCTCCGTTTGGCGCATCCGTATATATGCATCCGTTGCGGGATGCTATCGTCGTCGGCGCCGCCGGGAAAACCGGGGGAGGACATGGGACCAAGGATTGCCGCGCTCATCGCGACGATGATCGGCGTCGCCAATGCCGCGCTGGCGCAGGGTTATCCCGAGCGCACCGTCGAGATCGCGGTTCCCTCGAGCCCCGGCGCGACCGCCGACATGCTGGGACGCGTCCTCGCCGACGGCTTCACCCAGCAGCTCGGGCAGCGCTTCATCGTCGTCAACAAGGCGGCCGCCTCCGGCGTGGTCGGCACCGCGGCGGTGGCGCAGGCGAGGCCCGACGGCTACACGCTGCTGCATGGCGCGGCGTTCTCGCTCACGGTCATGCCGCTGACCGACATGCAGGCCGGCTACACGCACAAGTCCTTCACGCCGATCTGCCGCACCTTCAAGAACGACCAGGTGATCGTGCTCCCTCCGGGCTCGCCGTTCAAATCCGTCCGCGACCTGGTCGACGCCGCCCGGGCCAGTCCCGGCCGGCTCAACTACGGGCATCCCGGGACCGCGACCATCCCGCATCTTGCGATGACCGAGTTCTCGCGCCTCGCCGGCGTCGAGTTCAATCAGGTCCCGTTCAAGGGGCCGGCCGAGGCGGTGCAGATGACGCGCGCGGGACAGCTCGACTTCGCCGCGGTGCCGCTCGCGACCGCGGCCGGCAGCGGGCTGCGGATGCCCGCTTTGTTCGCCGCCGCCCGCAACCCGGCGGTCCCCGAGGTGCCGACCATGAAGGAGGAGGGCTTCGACGTCGCCCCCGTGAGCATCGGCGCGCTGGTCGGCCCGGCCGGGCTGCCGGCGGACGTCACGCGCATCCTCGGCGAGGCCTGCCGGAACGCCGCCCGCGGCGACGCCTATGTGCGGCTCGCCAAGAGCACGTTCCAGCCCGACGACTATTACGGCGACGGCGCCACGCTGGCGCGCGAGCTCGACGCCGACGTCGCGGAAAAGAAGCGGCTGCTGTCCTCGCTCGGACTGCTGAAATGAGAGTTCGTAGGATGGGTCGAGCGTAGCGAGACCCATCACTGTCGTGGGATTGTTGGGTCTCGCTGCGCTCGACCCAACCTACCGCTTCTGCAAGAGTGGGCGCAGCTCGCGGATATCGGCGCTCTCCTCGATCGCGAGCACCCGCTCGATCAACGCGCGCGATTGCGCCGCGCCGATCACCGGCGCCATCAGCTCGCGGCATTTGGCGACGACCTCGGCGCGCGGCATCGGGTTGTCGGCGGTGCCGCGCACCGCGCGCACGTGCTCGCTGAGCTCGCCGCCGTCGGCGAGCGCGACGGTGACGATCGCCTCCCGCACCCGCCGGTCGAGCTCCTCGTCGGGCACGAGCTCGACCTTGGCGCGCTCGCGCAGCACCGCTTCGTCGCGCATGCGCGCGACGTCGTGCGCGGCCTCGAACGTGACGGTGCCGTCGACCAGCATGATGGCGACCATGTGCTGCAGGCAGATGTCGGGGATGTCGCGGTTGCCCACCACCGACGCCTCGCGGGTGCCAAGCCGGACCGTGACCTTGCGCACGGCGTCGGCCGCGAAGGCGCGCCGCTTGCGCATCAGCTCGAGCGCGTCGAGCGGCGCCTGGATCGGCGAGCCGACCGACCATTTCTTGATGTTGGTGCGCACGACCTCGTAGCGCTCACCGAGCGCCTCGGCGAGCCGCGCCGGGTCGGCCGCCGGCGCATTCGCGAGCAGGAAATTGTCCGGCCCCGACAGGATGTCGTCGATGCCGGTCCACCCCGCGCCGACCAGCAGCGCCGCGGTCACGCCGCTGCGCGCCGGCATGCCGCCGAACACGAACGCCTTCTCGATGTGGTCGCTGTCGCGCTGCCAGGCGGCGATGCCGGAGGACTGCTGCGCGGTGTAATCGAGGAGCCAGCGCATCTGCCGCGCCGCGAGCGCGGCCGCGCAACCGGCGGCGGCGGCGGCGCCGAACACGCCGGCGATGCTGTGGCTGCTGCGGTGCGCCTCGCGCGACAGCGCCGGCACGCCGAGGCACATGGTGACGCGCGGGCCGACGTCGTAGCCGAGCGCCACCGCGCGCAGGAACCGCGTCCCGTCGATGCCGTGCCGCTCGCCCATCGCGAGCGCCGCCGGTACGACCGCGCAGCCCGGATGCGACAGCGAGGGCGCGTGCGAATCGTCGGTCTCGTCGGCGTGCGCGAGCACTCCGTTCGCCAGCGCCGCCTCGATTGGGCCGGTGAGCACTGCCGAGCCGGCAACCGTGGCGATCCGCTGGCCGCCATAGCTGCGGGCGAACTCGATCGCCGCGCGGCCGGGGCGGAGCTCGGCGCCCGAGATCATGGCGGCGAAGGTGTCGAGCACGTGGTGCTTCACCTTCTCGACCACGGGCGCGGGGAGCGCGCGCTCGCGCGCGCTCGCCATGTATTCGCTCAGCGTCGCCATGACCGGGCCGACGGTTGCGGCGCGCGCCGCGCCAAGCCCGGCGGCCGCGATCGCGCCGCCGCCCCGCAACACGCCCCGCCGCGTCACGCTGCGCGGCTTGCCGCTGGCATTGCCGTTGCGTCTGCGTGCCATGGATTGCTGCTCCGATTGCGTAGACCGTAGGGTGGGCAAAATCGCGCGCCGAAGCGGTGACACGTGGGCAACGGCAGCGCAGACAAGTTTACGCAGTCTGCGCAAGCTTGACTGCGCTGCGATTTTGCCCACGCGTCAAGACCGCGTAAAGCGCCGTTGCCCACCCTACGGAACCGCGATGGCCGTCAGCATCAGGCCGCGGGATCAATCCATCAAGGCGGCGGCGAGCTGCTTGAGGTTGTGGCGGATCAGATCGATATAGGTCGGGGCGTCGCCCGCGGCCGGGGTCAGCGCGTCGGAATAAAGCGTGCCGCCGACCTTGGCGCCGGTCTCGCCGGCGATCTGCGTGACGAGGCGCGGGTCGGTGACGTTCTCGAGAAATACGCCGCCGATCTTCTGCCGCTTGATCTGCGTGACGATCGCGGCGACGTCCTTGGCCGACGCCTCGGCCTCGGTCGACACGCCCTGCGGCGCCACGAGCTCGACGCCGTAGGCATCCGCGAAATAGCCGAAGGCGTTGTGGCTGGTGAGGGCCCGGCGCCGGTCGGCGGGAATTCTTGCGACCGTGTCGCGCACCTCGCGCTCGAGCGCGTCGAGCTTGCCGAGATAGGCGGCGGCATTCGCCTCGTAGGCGGCCTTGCCGGCGGGATCGGCGGCGATCAGCGCGTCGCGGACATTGGCGACGTAGACCCGGGCGTTGGCGACCGACTGCCAGGCATGCGGGTCGGCGCGGCCATGATCGTGGTGGTCGTCGTGATCGCCGGCGCGCTCGCGCGGCGTGATGCCCTTGGTCGCGACGATGATCGGCGCCTTGGTGCCGGAGGCCTTGACCAGCCGCTCGAGCCAGCCCTCGAAGCCCATGCCGTTGACGACCACGAGCTTGGCGTCGGCCACCGTCTTGGCGTCGGCGGGCGAGGGCGCATAGACGTGGGCGTTGCCGTTCGGCCCGACCAGGGTCGCGACCTCGACCCGCTCGCCGCCCACGTTGCGCACGAAATCGCCGAGGATCGAGAAGCTGGCGACGACCCTGAGCCGGTCCTTGACCTGCTCCTGCGCCCGCGCGGGAACCACCGCGAGCACGGCGCCGACGCCGGCCGCGATCGTCTGTCGTCGCGTGAGCATCGTTGCCGTCTCCATGTCGTCAGGCTTCGAGGTGGCGGCCGGGGAACGCCTGCCGCAGCAGGCCGCCGACCCGGCCGAACAGGAGCGAGACGACGTAGAGCGACCCCGCCACCAGGATGATCGCCGGGCCCGACGCCACGCCGGTATGAAACGACGCCAACAGGCCGGCGTAGCCCGCGAGCGCGCCGCTCGCGGTCGCGATCGCGATCATCAACGTGACGTCGCGCGCCCAGAACCGGCCGATCGCCGCCGGCAGCATCATGACGCCGACCGCGAGCAGCGTGCCGAGCGCGTGGAACCCGCTCACCAGATTGACGACCACCAGCACCAGGAAGGCGAGGTGCGCCGGCCCGCCGGCCCGGCTGACCGAGCGCATGAAGCCGGGATCGACGCATTCGATCACCAGCGGCCGGTAGATCAGCGCCAGCACGATGAGCGTGACCGTGGCGTTGCCGGCGATCAGGACCAGCGTCTGGTCGTCGAGCGCCAGCACGTTGCCGAACAGCACGTGCAAGAGGTCGATGTTGCTGCCCTTGACCGAGACGATGGTGACGCCGAGCGCGAGCGAGAGGAGATAGAAGGTGGCGAGCGCCGCGTCCTCCTTGAGCTCGGTGGTGCGCGCCACCAGTCCGGTGAGCAGGGCGACGACGAACCCCGCGATCAGTCCGCCCGCGGTCATGGCGTAGAGGTTCAGGCCGGAGAGCAGGAATCCGACCGCGGCGCCCGGCAGGATCGCATGCGCCATGGCGTCGCCCACGAGGCTCATGCGGCGCAGCATCAGGAACACGCCGATCGGGCCGGCGCCGAGCGCCAGCGCCAGCGCGCCGGCGAGCGCCCGGCGCATGAACTCGAACTCGGCGAACGGGGCGACGAGGGTCGAATAGAGCATCAGTGCACGCGGCCGGGCGTCGCGCCGACCTCCTCCACGCATTCGGCGGCCTGCTCGTCGAAGGCCTCGCACATGCGCCGCGCGGTCAGGAGGTTCTCCGGCGTGAGCACCGCCGGCGTGCGGCCCCAGGCCACCGGCGCGCGCGCCAGCAGCAGCGTCTCCGGGAAATGCGCGCGCACGAAATCGATGTCGTGCATGGCGGTGAGCACGGTGCGCCGCTCGCCGTGCCAGCGCCGCACCAGGTCGAACAGGTCGGCCGAGGTCTTGGCGTCGACCGCGTTGAACGGCTCGTCGAGCACGATCACGCGCGCGTCCTGCAGCAGCAGCCGCGCGAACAGCATGCGCTGCATCTGCCCGCCGGAGAGCGTGGCGATGGCGCGGCCCTCGAAGCCGGTGAGCCCGACCGCGGCCAGCGCCTGCTCGATTGCGCCGCGCGCCTTGCGGTCGATGCCGCCGAACGCCCCGGCGCGCCGCCACAGCCCCATCGCCACCATGTCGAAGACGTTGATCGGGAACGAGCGGTCGATCTCGGCCGCCTGCGGCAGATAGCCGATGTCCTGCGGCTTGAGGTCGGCGCGCTCGATGCGGCCGGCGAACGGCTTGATCACCCCGACGATGCCCTTGAACAGGGTCGACTTGCCGGCGCCGTTGGGACCGACGACCGCGACCAGCGCGCCGGTCTCGACCGCGCCGTCGAGGTGATGCACCGCCGGGTGCCGGTCGTAGCCGAGCGTTAGATTGCGGAAATTGAGCGCCGCGGTCATCGCCTCACGCCTGCATGGCCCAGATGACGGCGCCCCAGATCAGCGCGATCACGGCGGCGGCGAGCGCAAGCCGGTGGAGCACCGACAGGCGCAGGATCGACGGCGCGACCGACGCCGGCGGATGGCCCTCGCCGGGCGGGTGGTGGTGATGCTGGGGATGGACGTCGGTGGGCATGGGGACGCCGGCTCCGCGGCTGCAGCGGTTGTTATAATATAACATTTCGGCTTGTCCAGGGCTTCCCTCCGTGTCCCGGCCGAGCGCGCCACCGATCTCGGCTTTAGCCGAGATCGGCCAGCAAAAGCGCGCAAGTCGGGTAAACCCGACTTGCGTGCGCGCGAGAGCCGGGACCCAGGAGCCCCACGCTCCGACCTCGCCGCCCTGGGTCCCGGGTCTCCTTCGGCTCGCGCAAGTGCGCTCGCCTCACTCGCCCGGGACACCGAATCCGCGCTACGCTCCGCCCCATGAACGAGCAAACACCCCGCGCCGTCGCCATCGGCGAGGCGATGATCGAGTTCGTCCGCGGCGGCGACGGGCGCTTCGGCATCGGCTGCGCCGGCGACGCTTTCAACGTCGCGGTCTATCTCGCCCGCGCCGGCGTCGATGCAGGCTTCGCGACCGCGCTCGGCGACGATCCCTATTCCGACACGATCCTCGCGCTCGCCGCTGCCGAAGGCGTGTCGAGCGACCTCGTGCTGCGTGTGCGCGGCCGGATCCCCGCCCTCGCCGTGGTCGACAGCGAGGCCGGCGGCGCGCGCCGCCGTCACGACTGGCGCGGCGAGGCGCCCGCGCGCGAGCTGTTCGAGCTGCCGGACTGGGGCCGCGTGGCCGAAGGCCTGGCCAAGGCGAGCCTCGTCTATTTCTCCGGCATCACGCTCTCGCTCTATTCCAGCACCGGGCTCGGCCGCTTCCTCGCCCTCCTCGAGATGGTCCGCCGGCAGGGCGTCAAGGTCGCCTTCGACGGCAATTTCCGCCCGCGCGGCTGGCGCGGCGATCTCTCGCGCACCCGAGCCGTGTTCATCGAGGCGTTGAAGCGGACCGACATGGCGCTGCCGGCCTACGACGACGAAGCGGTGCTGTGGGGAGATCCGAGCCCGGAGGCGACGGTCGAGCGGCTGCAGGCCTTCGGCATCCCCGAGATCGTGGTCAAGAACGGGCCGAACAGCGCGCTCGTCGCCGCCGGCGAGCAGCGCGAGTTCGTGCCGGTGCCGGAGGTGGTGGTGCCGGTCGACCTGACCGCCGCCGGCGACGGCTTCAACGCCGGCTATCTCGCGGCGCGGCTCGCCGGCAAGGCCCCGGCCGAGGCCGCCGCCGCCGCGCACCGGCTCGCCGGCGCGGTCATCCGCCACCGCGGCGCCCTGCTGCCGCGCGCCGCCGCCGCGGTGCATTGACCAATTTTCGACCTGTCATGCCCGCGAAAGCGGGCATCCAGTAAGTGTGCCGAGCATGATCGATAGCTTGGAGGTGCAAGTCCTCTATCCAGCCTGATGGTGGCGAAGGATTAGCGAAACGCAAGGGCTAGCTCCGCGCAAGCGGAGCCCAC
>WNFG01008236.1_pt1 | contig 10450 bp, 6 predicted proteins | sample 5400431 | NCBI WGS metagenome assembly WNFG01 (sample SAMN13153346, study PRJNA577476) | soil metagenome | isolation source: 120 cm saprolite under Douglas fir tree site 2 hole 3 replicate 2 | place: USA:California | collected 2015-04-18
CCCAGGAATTCGCCCCGCTGATCTTCACGCTGTCGGTAGTGGCGATCATCTACACCGCGCTGGTCGCCCTGGTGCAGGAGGACATGAAGAAGCTGATCGCCTACTCCTCGGTCGCCCACATGGGATTCGTCACCATGGGCATCTTCGCCGGCACCATCCAGGGCGTCGGGGGCGGCATCTTCCAGATGCTCTCCCACGGCATTATTTCCGGCGCGCTGTTCCTGAGCGTCGGCGTCGTCTACGACCGCATGCACACCCGGGAGATCGCGGCCTACGGAGGCCTCGTCGATCGTATGCCGCTCTATGCGGCGGCCGTCATGGTGTTTACGTTGGCGAACGTGGGCCTCCCCGGCACCACCGGCTTCATCGGCGAATTCCTCACCCTCATCGGGACATTCCGGGTCAACACGGCGGTCGCAACGCTGGCGTCCATCGGTGTCATCCTGTCTGCCGCCTATGCGTTGTGGCTCTACCGCAAGGTCATTTTCGGCAGGCTCGAAAAACCCTCGCTCGCCGGCATCCTCGATCTGGACGGACGCGAGATTGCCGCATTCGCGCCACTCGTTGTTCTCACCATCCTGTTCGGCGTCTATCCCAAGCCGGTGATCGACATGTCGCAGGCTTCGGTCGCGGCGTTGGTGGAGAATTATCATCAGGCGCTGGGCGCCGCGAAAACAGCCGAGCTCGACCATGTTGTGCTCAGCGGAACCACAGATTCAGCATCATGGCCGGACTTGTTCCGGTCATCCACGTCTTCATCGGGTCTCGAAACCGTAAAGACGTGGATGCCTGCGACAATCCCCGGATCAAGTCCGGGGACGGACATAACGCCGAAGGGCGACTCAATCCGACCGAAATCCGCCAAATGAGGCGTATTCTGCGATGAACGAAGCCCTCGAGCTTTATCCGGTGCTTCCCGAATTGATTCTTGCGGGTGGCGCCATGGTGCTGTTGATGATCGGAGCCTTTGCGGGCGACCGCGCGACCGCGCCCGTGTTGCGCTATGCCGTGGCGCTTCTCCTTCTCGCCGGCATCGCGATCGCCGAAATGCCGGATGAGCGTGTGGCCATTTTCAACGGCAGCTTCGTGCTCGATGGATTCGCGAAGTTCTTGAAAATTCTAGCGGTGGTCGGCTCGATCGGAACACTGTGGATATCGGGTGACTTCCTCTCCGGTCCCGCCCGGGGCAAATTCGAGTATCCGGTTCTCATCCTGCTCGCCACCGCCGGCATGCTGCCGGCATGCTGTTGCTGATTTCGGCGGGCGACCTCATTGCCCTCTATCTGGGCTTTGAGCTGATGAGCCTCTCCCTCTACGTTGTGGCCGCGTTCGATCGCGACAATTTACGCTCGACCGAAGCGGGGCTGAAATATTTCGTGCTCGGAGCGCTGTCGTCCGGAATGCTGCTCTACGGTGCGTCATTGATCTATGGATTTACCGGCACGGTGAAATTTGCCGGCATTGCCCAGGAGGCTGCCAATGGCGGCATCGGCTTGATCATCGGGCTCGTTCTCCTGTTTGCCGGGTTATGCTTCAAGGTGTCGGCGGTCCCGTTCCATATGTGGACGCCGGACGTCTATCAGGGCGCGCCAACGCCGATCACGGCCTTCTTTGCCTCCGCCCCGAAAGTGGCGGCGATTGCGGTGTTCATGCGGGTGTCATTCAGCGCTTTTCCGGCCATCACGGCGCAATGGCAGCAGATCATCGTATTCGTCGCGATCGCGTCGATGGCGCTCGGTGCATTCGCTGCGATCGGGCAGCGCAACATCAAGCGGCTGATGGCCTATTCCTCGATCGGCCATGGGGTTCGCGCTCGTCGGGCTTGCGGCCGGCACCAGCGAGGGCGTCCAGGGCGTGCTCGTCTACATGGCGATTTATGTGGCGATGACGCTTGGCACCTTCGCGTGCATCATTTCGATGCGGCGAAACCAGAAGCCCTTCGAGGAAATCACCGATCTGTCGGGCCTTGCGCGCACCAATCCGGCGCAGGCATTCGTTCTCGCGATGCTGCTGTTTTCCCTCGCCGGCGTGCCGCCGATGGCCGGGTTTTTTGCAAAATTCTATGTCTTCCTCGCTGCCGTCAAAGCCGGGATGTTCACGCTCGCGGTGCTTGGCGTGCTCGCCAGCGTGGTCGGCTGCTATTACTATTTGTTGATCGTGAAGATCATGTATTTCGACGACCCGGCGCCGGCATTCGATCCGATGGGAAACGCCCTGCGGACCATGGTGGCGGTGACCGGGCTTTTCGTGATCCTGTTCTTCGTCTATCCGGGCCCCCTCGTCGAAGCGGCGGGCATTGCCGCAAAATCGCTGTTTTGATGCGTATTCCGATGAAGTTGGTCCAACCCCTTTGCCCGTCACCCGCGGGCTTGACCCGCGGGTCCATCTTCTTCGCATGGAGATGGATTGCCGGGTCAATCCCCGGATCAAGTCCGGGGAGGCAATGACGTAGCAGCGATGAAATCCGATCTGTCGAGAAGCGCGTCGGTGAAATTCCTCGACTTCGTGGACTCCACCAATGCGGAAGCGCTTCGGCTCGCCAAAGCAGGCGAGCGCGGGCCACTTTGGATTGTTGCGAAGGAGCAGAGCACAGGACGCGGCCGGCGCGGCAGGGCATGGGTCTCGCCGGCCGGCAATCTTCATGCGACGCTGATGCTGACCGATCCGGCGCCGCCGGCAGCGGCGCCGCAATTGGGATTCGTGGCCGGACTTGCGCTTCATGACGCGGCAGTTGCGGCCGCGCCGGCGCTCGCGTCTCGATTAGCTCTCAAGTGGCCGAACGACCTGTTGTGCGCGGGGCGAAAGATCGCCGGCATTCTGGTAGAAGGCGAAGGCGACCCGGTCACGGTTGCAGTCGGCATCGGGGTGAATTGCCGCCATCATCCGGACGCCACCGAATTTCCCGCGACGGATTTTACCGCCGAGGGCGCCGATGTGGACGCCGCCGCGCTGTTCGACCATCTGGCCGTGACCATGCTGGCCCGCCTCACTCTATGGAACCGCGGTGCAGGTTTTGCCGGTGTCCGGGCTGCGTGGCTTTCGCGCGCCTTGGGGCTTGGGCAGGCGATCCGGGTGAGACTTGCCGACCGCGAGACGACCGGGTGTTTCGAGACGATCGACGATGCGGGCCGGCTGGTGGTACGCACCGGGAAGAGCGAAGTTGAGGCGGTTGCGGCGGGTGACGTATTCCCTTTTGATCGGGCCGCGTAGGATGAGTTGAGCGATAGCGAAACCTACACGTTAGTGAGATTGCCGTATTGAAGACGAAATCATCCGACTCCCTGGAAATCATCACCGCGCACCACCACATCCCTACGCGAGTGGGGTATCTCTCCAGCAATTAGATTGCATACCGAACAAATCTAGAATACCGCAAACCGTGTCCCAAAAACGTCCGAAATCTCCGCAAGTTGCGGCGCCGGCAGCAACCGGCGGCGCTGGTCCTCAGTTCGAGGGAAAGGTCGGCGCGTTCTATCTTTTGTCGCTGATTTCCGGCAGCGAACCACGAGGCCTGCCGGGCGCGACCATCCGAACTATTGGATTCCAGCAACGCGGATCGGGTCGTCCTCTTGACGACGTCATCGTCCACGCCATGAACGCGGACGGCTCCGCCGCAGTCCTCGAAATTCAAGCCAAACGCACGCTGACGTTCACGACTTCCGACAAGGAATTCAGGGAGGTCGTGGCGCGGATGTGGGAGGCCGCGCAGAAGCCCAACTTCGAGATCAGCCGATATGAACTGGCCGTCGCGATCGCGCGGACAAGCACCCGCGTGGAGCATGCGTGCCAGGAGGTGCTCCATTGGGCGCGTCAGCTGCTGGATGGTGCGACCTTCGCAGCCCACATCGGTCGCGAAAAATTCTCATCGAGCGAAATGCGCGACTTTGTCAATGTTGTCCGCGCCAATCTCGCGGCGGCGGGAGCGCCGATCGACGATGAGACCGTCTGGCGGGTGCTGCGCCGTTTCCAAATCCTCGTTTTCGATTTTGAATCGCCAGGTTCGGATTATGAGCACCGCGCACGCGAGCGGTCGCGGCTAGCCCTCGCGGCCGACCAAGCCAATCACGCAGCTGATTTGTGGCCGGTGCTGATCGATCAAGCCGGGGCGTGCGCGAGAGCTGGCGGCGTCCTCGACCGCCCCGCGGTGGTCACCCCACTGCAAACGCAGCACGGTTTTCGCTTTGAACAGCGAGCGGACCTGCGGTCCGTCGATGCTCGCTTGTCAGAGGCGGCGGACTGCGCGCTGGCGGAGATCAAGGATCAAGTTGGCGGCGTAAGGCTTGCCCGAACCGAACCGATCGATCAGGCGTATGCCGCGCTTGAGTCGCATCGTATGCTGCACATTGTCGGCGCGTCTGGCGTCGGCAAATCGTCGATCATGCAACATCTCGCCCGGCGGCTGCAGCCGGAGGGCCGCATTATTGTTCTCCGCAACGGCCGGATCATCCCCGGCGGCTGGCAGCCGATGGCTCATGCAATTGGCTGCACGGTCTCCCAGGATGAACTTTTCAACGAACTCGGCTGCGGCGGCGGTGCAACACTGTTCATTGATAACATCGACCAAATCGATGAGGCGCGCGAGTGGGCTACGGTTACCGACCTGCTCTCTGGGGTCGTTAGAAATCCCGGTTGGCGTGCTGTCGTGACCGGGGGAATCGGCAACGACGACTGGAAGACCAAGCTTCCAACGAAGGTGCGCAGCGCTAGCGTCGCGACCTTGGAAATCGAGGCAATCAGCGACGACGAAACCGCCGTCCTTTCCGAAGGAAATCATGCGCTGGCGATCATTCTTGGCAATGACCATCCGGCGCGAGGGATCGCGCGGAATTTGTTCTACCTGTCGCGGATGATCGAACTCAGTGCCAATGCCGTGGCGGGAATTGCGACCGAAATAGATCTGGCTCGGTTGTGGTGGCGCTATGGCGGCGGCCACGCTGAGGATGATGGCAGGTTCGCCCGACTTAAGGTCCTACGGGCGATGGGAACCCAGGCTGTCGCCGAGCCCCGCCGCGTAACGGTCAAGACGGACGATTTTTCCTCGCTGACTATCGCGGAATTGCTGCGATTCGACAGTTTGCGGGAGGACATCAAGGGCGCAACGGTTGCCTTCCGGCATGACGTGCTGCGCGACTGGACGGTTGGCTTTCTGCTCCACGAAAATGAAGAGCTGGCGAAAGCCATGCCAATGGACAATCCGCTTCCGCCTGGCTTGGCGCGTGGCGTTGAAATCGCGGCGCGGCTCGCAATCGAAAGCGATGCCACCGGGGCGCGGTGGTTGGCACTGCTGGGCGTCGTCGAACGCGACGGCTCTCATGGAAGCTGGAAACGCCCGGTGCTGCTGGCGCTGCCGCGCTCCGAACACGCGCTTGTGCTTTTTCAACGCCTAAAGACGGCACTGCTTGAATCCGATGGGCGCCGCCTGAGCGAGATCATCCGGTTGATGATTGCCGTCGAGTCAATACCGCTCGCCCAATTGATCGCGCGCGTGCAGCCATCTATTGCGATACCCTCGGGTGTTTCCGATTTGATTGCCGCGAAAGGCTTAGGCTGGACATGGCTAGTGCTGTGGCTTGTGGCGAGGGCGAGATCGTTGCCCACCGCGATTATACCGGACGTTTCCAAGGTATTTCGGGCGTGGCTGATTTCTACGCAGAATCAGTCGTTCCCGATCAATGCGACTATCGTGCAACTTCTCTTTGAGTGGTTGACGCTGATCGAAGAAGCGATGCGACCCCGGAAATTCAGGGACGTGCGGGATGTGCCACCAAGTCTCAATATCCGGCACATCAGAGATGTGCGCGACGAAATCCGAATGACCGTCTTTTCATTCGCGCACCTTAATCCTTTCGCGGCTGATCGCTACCTTTCCGGCCTCGATCCCGACGTTGTGCGACACCACGAGATGCAGGCGATCTTGACTGCGCCGGGCACTTTGGCGAAGGCCGCCCCTACAACGCTAGCGAATTTTGCGCTCGGCGCGCTCATCGAAGAAGAAGACCCCGACGACCTTTACCGGCATCACCGGCGTAGGCCATTCGATGTGCTTGAACATATGTTCTTGCCGGCATCGCCGAGTCAGGGGCCCTTCTTCGACCTTTTGGAGCATGCGCCCGCCGAGGGGTTGCGCTTAGTTCGGGGGGTGGTCGAACACGCGACCCAATGGCGTCGAAACCAATATTTCGAGGCGCGGCAACCCTTCCCTCGAATTTCAATTCGCTTTCCGGGCGGCACCAAATCGTTCGAAGGAGACCCGTCAATCTATTCTTGGGCCCGCAGAGTCGCTCCGTCGGTGATCACGGCATCGGCGTTGATGGCACTGGAGGCCTGGGGACATCGCCAGATTGAGTCCGGTCGTCGGTTCGAGGAAGTCCTGCATGACGTTCTCGGACCGGACAGTTCGAGCATCGCCTTCGTGTCGGTCGCCGTTGACCTCATGCTGTCGCATTGGCCCGACGCGCGCGACTCGGCGTGGCCTATGGTGGCGACGCCTGAGATACTCGAGCTTGATGACGAGCGTTTCATATACGACTTGGCTGGCGTAGGTCGAATGTCTGCCTTTGAGCAGGAGGTGAGAAATTGGCCGGTAAAGCGTGCCGATCTCGACGGCAGACCGTCGCGGCGCTACTGCCTATCGCATATGATCGGCGAATATGTCTTTAACGCCGAACCCCAGCAGCTTGAGGCGCTTCGCGCGTCCCTTGAACAAGCCCGAAACGAGATTTGGCAGCAGCCGAACGATGGCGAAGACCCGGTCAAGGGACTTCACGCTACGGCAGAGCGCGCTGTCCGAATGACCAACGCCGAATATTGGCCTTTGGTCAAAATCAGGCTGGAGGATCGTTCCGAGGCTACGGTTCGTCAGTTCCAGCCGGACCCGGAAGAGGTTCGCCTCAGAAAAGCGAAAGGCGAGCGCGCTGACGCCAACATGCGCCATCACAATGTTCGCCTAAGGGTGCAGCTCGCTCTGTTTGATCGCGCAAAATCGACACCTGAGGTCGTGGCCGAAGCAATCGCGTGGGCGAAGGCGCAATTTACGAACGCTGAGCTAGAGGTGGAGCCGGCGGACGGCGATGGACGAGAGAATTTCGACAAGGAATGGGATCGACGGGCCGTGGTTATGGCTGCGGCTCTTGCTGCACGGGATTATGAAGCACCTGACCGCAATGACGTGCTCGCGTGGGCGGTGCCGGTGTTGCGCGCCGCGGCCCGGGAAAAAGGCAGGGAATATCCGGGCAACGATCAAATCGAGTACAACACGACGGCCATCGGTGCCCTCGGCCTGGTTGCGCAATATTTAAGAGATCAGAATAGTGTTACGCGCGACACGCTCCTGCACCTCGCAAGCGATCAACATCTCTCCGTCGTCAAAGCACTTGGTTCCCACTTTCCGGAATTGGCTCGGCTTGACCCTCGCCTGCCTCGCGCGTTCATTCGGATTGCGATGGTGAGTTCCATTCATCCTTTTAGAGCTGATAACGAACGTCAGAACCAGGCAAACCAGAAGGCGTACCTGGAAAAAGTCGAGGCCTCGATCACGGCCGAGAAACGATGGTTAGACGGAGTGGAGGGTGAGCCGGCTTGGCCTGAATTGCCGGCTTGGCGAACGCGACCGCGCCGCGGAATCCGTATCGGCGGATGGAGTGACGAAATCGATGAGGAACCAGAGGAAGAGGAGCCCAACCATTACGTGGACGAACACGCCCTTGGCGCGCTGGCGGGTCATCTCATCCGCCTGACGGTAGGGGAGTTGCCCCCTTGGGTTGCTGCGCTCGCGGCGCACCTGATGCGGTGGACCCACGAGGCGAACGGGCCGCATGGCAAGAATGACCGCGATAGCGACAACCGACCCCACACTTGGAACAGCAACTTCTTCGACTTTCTCGGAATCTTATGCGTAGCGCTGTTGCATGATGACGTAGTCAGGATGTTCCTGGAGCCGATCACGTGGTTTAAGGATGAGGCTTTCCATGACGCCATGGCGGAGTTTCTGCGCGGCTTCGATCGGGCGCTGCTGGCGATAGACACGAAAAAGCCCGAGAATCCAGTGGCCGTTCGCGAGCTGTTGGCCAATCGCATTCGACAAGGCTGGAATTTCAGGCGCTTTGGCCATGAGAAGGTGTTCACCAGCGAAACCCATGCCGGCGACGCGCTGAACGCGATGTTCTACCAGCCTTACCGCCTCGTCAGTCGCGGACGGCCAAGTATTCCCGACAATTGGACAGGCCTGGACGCGACCATGCCGACGCTGACCGCGCTCGTTACCGAGGCCCCGTCGTCCGGCTATATCGCAACCCTGTTCCTGAATTTGGTGGAAACGTCTTACCGCGCGGCGCTACTGCCCTTCGTCGTGCAAGCGACGACGGCGTGGTGCTCGGCCTACGGCATTGACACGAACTTCTGGGCGGAAAAGGAAATCGGCGGGCGTGTATGCGCGTGGCTCGAACGCACATTCACCGCCGATGCGGCCTCGGCGGATGTTCTCGCCGGCGTTGCCGAAGACCTGCTGAAGTCTCTCGATATCCTCATCCGGTCGGGCGTCGCCCAGGCTCGCGAAATCGAAGAGCGGATCGCCGACATGGCACCGAACCGCAAGACCGCGTAGCGTGACCGTAACATGAAAAGTGAACCCATCTTACGAGGTCGCAGCTTGGATCCGTTACGCAGATGACATCCCCGGCGGAAGAACTGGTCTTTGCACCGCTTGGCGGGGCGGGCGAGATCGGCATGAATTTGTCGGTTTATGGCCTCGGCTCGCCGCGCAAGAAGGCTTGGCTTGCGGTCGATCTCGGCGTCGCTTTTGCGGGCGACGATCTGCCCGGCATCGAAGTCATCATGCCGGACATCCGTTTTCTGGTTGAAGAGCGCCGTAATCTTGTGGGGCTGGTGCTGACCCATGCCCACGAAGATCACTACGGGGCGCTCATCGATCTGTGGCCGCGTCTCAAGGTGCCGCTCTATGCGACGCCCTTTACGGCGGCGCTACTGGAGGCAAAGCGCCTGTCGGAGCCGGGCGCGCCCGAAATTCCCGTCACCGTCGTGCCGCTCGGCGGCCGCATTAAACTGCCGCCGTTCGATATCGAATTCGTCTCAGTTGCGCATTCGATTCCTGAATCGAACGCTCTGATCATCCGCACGAAGCTCGGCACGGTGCTGCATACGGGCGACTGGAAGCTCGATCCGACCCCGGTGATCGGCCCACCGACGGACGAAGCGAAACTGCGCGACCTCGGCGACGCCGGCTGCCTTGCGGTCATCGGGGATTCGACCAACGCCGTACGGGAAGGGCGGTCGCCCTCGGAGCGCGACGTTGCCGGCTCGCTCAAGGAACTGATCGGCAGCGCGCCCAAGCGCGTTGCGGTGACGACATTTGCGTCCAACGTGGCGCGCATCCAGGCGGTGGCGGACGCGGCGCGTGCCTGCGACCGCGAGGTCGTGCTGGTCGGGCGCGCCATGGAACGCATCGTCCAGGTCGCCCGCGAGACCGGCTACCTCGACGGCGTCCAGGATTTCCGCGGCACGGACACTTACGGCTATCTGCCGCCCGATAAGGTGGTCGCGCTGTGCACCGGCAGCCAGGGCGAACCCCGTGCAGCGCTGGCGCGCATTGCGCTCGACGAGCATCCTGATGTCACGCTCGGTAAGGGCGACCGGGTGATCTTTTCCTCGCGCACCATTCCGGGCAACGAAAAGGCTGTCGGCCGCGTGATCAACGGCCTGATCCGCCAGGGCATCGAGGTGATCACCGATCGCACCCACCTGGTCCACGTGTCCGGCCATCCGCGCCGGGCCGAACTTCAAGATCTTTATGGCTGGGTGAGGCCGCGCATCGTGGTGCCGGTCCATGGCGAGGCGTTGCATCTTGCCGAGCACGCCGGGCTCGCCCGCAAGATCGGCGTGCCAGAGACCTTGACGTGCAGCAACGGCGACGTGGTCAGGCTTGCGCCGGGGCCGGCAAGCATTGTGGACGAATTGCCGCAGGGTCGGCTTTACCGCGATGGCCGCCTGATCGTGAGCGCCGAGCAGCGCACCGTTGCGGATCGCCGCCGCCTGGGTTTTGTCGGTGTCGTGTCGATTGCGCTTGCGCTCGACAGCAAAGGGGCGCTCGCCGGCGAGCCGGCGGTCGAATCGATCGGCATCCCTGAGCTGACGGCGGACGGCCGCCGGTTCGATGACGTCGTCCACGAAGCCGCGGTCGAGACGATGGAAAGCCTGCCGCGCGGGCGGCGGCGCGATCCCGATTCGGTCGCCGACGCGGTCAAGCACGGCGTACGCGCCGCGGTTGCGGCGCAATGGGGCAAGAAGCCCTTATGCGTCGTCCACGTTTTGACGATATGATGGAAAATAAACGTCGTCATGCCCGCGCTTGTCGCGGGCATCCACGTCTTTCTTGCGGCACGCCAGCAAGCAAGGCGTGGATGGCCGGGACAAGCCCGGCCATGACTCCGAGAGA
>WNFG01009873.1_pt1 | contig 10450 bp, 9 predicted proteins | sample 5400431 | NCBI WGS metagenome assembly WNFG01 (sample SAMN13153346, study PRJNA577476) | soil metagenome | isolation source: 120 cm saprolite under Douglas fir tree site 2 hole 3 replicate 2 | place: USA:California | collected 2015-04-18
TCTGTCGCCGCATTACCTCGCCGTCGCTCGGCACAAGCTCCAGCCCTGGTCTCGTGCGTGGTTCGTCGAGGGAGCGGCGGAGGCGATGCCGTTCCCCGACGGGCAGTTCGACGCCGTCACCTGCATCTATCTATTCCACGAGCTGCCGCCCGGCGTGCGCCCGATCGTCGTCCATGAGATCCGTCGCGTGCTCAAGCCGGGCGGGACGCTCATCTTTGTCGATTCGCTACAGACCGGTGACGAACCCGATTACGACGCGATGCTCGACTATTTCCCTATCGCCTTTCACGAGCCATATTTCGCGACTTACCTGCGAGAGGATCTCGACCACTTGTGGAGCCCGGGCTTCAGCTCCCGAGCACGGCTTCCCGCGTATTTCTCGAAGGTGCTGAGCTACCGACGCGATCCTTAAAGGAGAATGGCTACTCGCTAGATATAGATATCGCTTGGCATCGGGCCACAAGCGTGGTACCGTATGTTGTGATGTGGGCTGGGGGGCCCACAGAATACGGGGGAATTATGGATATCATCACCTGGACGCCGGAACGCGTCGAGCAATTGACCCAGCTGTTCGAGGAGGGGTTGCCGACCTCTGAGATCGGCCGCCGGTTGGGTCTTACCAAAAACGCCGTCATCGGCAAACTCCACCGCATCGCGCTGGCACCGCGCGTCACCACCCCGGTCGCTCCGCCGCAGCGAAACTTCTTCGAATTCAACGGGGCGTGTTGCCTGTGGCCCTACGGCCATCCGAGCGACGAGAATTTCCACTTCTGCGGCGCACGCCCGGTCGCCGGCAAGCCCTATTGCGCCGAGCACGCGGCGATCGCCTATGTCCGGCCGAAGGAGGAAAAAGCGAAGGCCGCCTGAGCGGCGCCGGTCGCCCAAAGTGCTGTGGCGGCGGGTCACCCGCGGCGCCCGAGGCGGTGCATCGCCCGGTCGATGCCGTCCAGGGTCAGCGGGAACATGCGGTCGTCGACGATGCGGCGGATCATCCCGATGCTGGCGGTACCGGTCCAAAATTTTTCCGGCACCGGGTTGAGCCACACGGCCCGCGGATAGGCCTCGAAGAGGCGGCGCAGCCATACCTCGCCCGGTTCGTCATTCCAGCGTTCGACGCTGCCGCCTTCCTTTTCGATTTCGTAAGGACTCATGCTGGCGTCGCCAACGAGGACGATCCGGTAGCTCTCATTGTAGGTGCGGAGGAGGTCCATGACCGGCACCTGCTCGACATGGCGCCGCCGTGAATCGCGCCACACCGAATCGTAGATGCAGTTGTGAAAGTAGAAGTGGATGAGGTGCTTGAACTCAGACCGCGCGGCCGAGAACAACTCCTCGCAGATCCGGACGTGATCCTCCATCGACCCGCCGACATCGAGAAACAGTAATAGCTTCACGGCGTTGTGCCGCTCGGGGACGAGCTTCAGATCGAGCCAGCCGGCATTGTGCGCGGTCGACTTCACGGTGCCGTCGAGATCGAGTTCTTCGGCTGCACCTTCGCGCGCGAATTGCCGGAGTCGGCGCAATGCCAGCTTGATGTTGCGGGTGCCGAGCTCGACGGTGTCGTCGAGATTGCGAAACTCGCGACGGTCCCAAACCTTGACAGCGCTGCGGTTGCGGCCCTCGTGCTGCCCGATGCGCACACCCTCCGGGTTGTAGCCGAATGCTTCGAAGGGCGAGGTGCCGGCGGTACCGATCCATTTGCTGCCGCCCTGGTGCCGCCCGCGTTGCTCGGCGAGGCGCTGGCGCAGGGTTTCGATCAGCTTTTCCCAGCCGCCGAGCGCTTCGATCAGCTTCTTCTCCTCCTCAGTCAGAAACCGCTCGGCGATCTTGCGTAACCAAGCATCCGGGATCGCGGTTTTTGGGTCTGACGGGGTTTCGATCCCCTTGAAGCAGTGCCCGAAGACCCGGTCGAACCGGTCGAGATGGCGCTCGTCCTTGACGAGTGCGGTGCGCGCCAGGAAGTAGAAATCCTCGATATCGAAGGTCGCGACACGTTTCTGCATCGCCTCCATCAAGGTCAGATACTCGCGCAGCGAGACCGGGATCTTGGCCTCGCGCAGCGCGGTAAAAAACGCGAAGAACACGGTTAGGAACTGCCGCGCTCGCGCCGGTGCAGAAACGCCAGACGCTCGAAGAGATGCACGTCCTCTTCGTTCTTTAGTAACGCGCCGTGCAGCGGCGGGATCAGCTTTGCCGGGTCGCGCGTTCGCAGTACCTCGGGGGAAATGTCCTCGACGAGCAGGAGCTTGATCCAGTCGAGCAGCTCGGAGGTCGAAGGTTTCTTCTTCAACCCGGGAACCTGGCGGATATCAAAAAAGATGGTCAGGGCCTCGTGCACCAGCTCATGTTTCAAATCGGGAAAATGTACGTCGATGATGCGTTGCATCGTTTCGCGGTCGGGAAAGCGGATGTAATGAAAAAAGCAGCGGCGGACAAAGGCGTCCGGCAGTTCCTTTTCATTGTTCGATGTGATGATTACGATCGGGCGATGCCGAGCCTGAATGGTGCGCCGCGTTTCGTAGACGTAGAACTCCATCCGATCGAGCTCGAGCAGCAGATCGTTGGGAAACTCGGCTTTCCCGGCACGATGTAGTTGGCGATATCGTGCACGCGCTCATCGCCGAGCTGACCGTCGCGCAGGCGAGAGACCGCATCATATTCGTAGAGGCCCTGCTGTGCTTTCGTGGTCGATTTGATGTGCCATGTGATCAGATCTCTGGAAATGCCGCGGGCGATCTCGTGAGCAAGGATGGTCTTGCCGGTCCCGGGCTCGCCCTTGACGAGCAGCGGGCGTTCGAGCGCGATCGCGGCGTTGACAGACACCTGTAGATCCGATGTCACAACATAGGTGTCGGTGCCCGTGAAACGTCGCATGCTCGCCCTACTCCCGCCGATAGCAATTCCCGCCTTGCGCGCGATGACATAACCCGAGCCTCGCCATGACGCCAGTCAGACAGCAGCTTCCGCGATTTCGCCGATCAACGGACCGCTTGCCGGCAGCAGGCCTCGGAGTGGTGCTGCTCTTCCTGTTGTTCCTCCCCGCGCGGGATCCGGTCACGCACAGCCTTACCGTCGAATGGCGGCCTTCGGCGGAGCTCGCCTTCCTGCTCTTTCTCGCTGCGATCATCGGTGTGGCGCGCCCGCAAATCGTCGAGGCGCGGCCAGCGGCCCGCCTCCTCGCGATCCTCGTCGGTCTAGCCGCACTTCTCAATCTCGTCCATGCCGCGACCCCGACCCTGCTCGGTCGCGACCTCAACCTCTATTGGGATCTGCAACACCTTCCTTCGCTGTTCGGGCTCGCCGGTGGGGCAGCCGGTTTCTGGCCGGTGGCGGGAGCGGTCGCCGTCCTCGTCGGCGCGATGGTCTTACTGATCGCCGGCACCTATCGGATTTGGCGCGAGGTGCTGCCGACCTTGACCGACCGGCACATCGGTCTCACCGTCGCGGTTCTGCTCGGCGTGGTACTCGACGTGACCGCTTTCATGCCCGCCGAACAGCGCCCGCTCGCGACCGGTTTCGGGCTCGACACCATCCGGCAGACGGTCGCGCTGACGCAGGGCTGGCACCCTGCAGCCGGAGGCGGCGGGCCTTATGCCGCAGCCCTCGCGACCCCGTCGCCGCCGCGCAGCGACCTTGCCGGGCTGAAGCGACGCGACGTCTATCTCGTCTACCTCGAATCCTACGGTACGACGGTCTTCGATACGCCGGAGTTCCTCGCGGCGCTCGGGCAGCCGCTGACGCAATTCGAACGCGCCCTGCGCGAGGCGGGTTACAGGATAGCGTCGAGCCGCCTGGTCTCGCCGACGTTTGGCGGTGGTTCCTGGCTCGCTCATGCCACCCTCGCAAGCGGTGTCCGTCTCGACGACCCGGTCCTCTACACCTTGCTGATGGATTCCCGCCGCAAGCTCCTGCCCGCCTATTTCAAGGATGCCGGATGGCGCACCATCGACATCATGCCCGGGATCAAGACGCCGTCGGCAAAGGCGCAAGCCTGGGGTTTTGACCGGGAAGTTTACGCCAGCGAGCTCGATTACCATGGTCCTTCCTTCGGCTGGTTCGAAATCCCGGATCAGTTCACGCTCAACCGGGTAACGAAGATCCGCTCGGCGCTCGGTTCCGAGCCGCCGGTGTTCACCCAGGTGGTCCTGGTTTCGAGCCACATTCCGTTCTCGCCGGTGCCGCCCTACCTTGCCGATTGGGGCGATGCCGGGACATTTGCCAGCGTGCCCACGACGGCGATGGAGGAGATCTACCGGCAGCCTGACTGGAGCCGGCTGGCGCCCGAATACCTCAAGAGCCTGCGCTACGATTTCTCAGCGCTCGGAGGCTGGCTTACCCAGCACCTGCATGGCGACGGGCTCGTCATCCTGCTCGGCGACCACCAGCCCCCGGCCGTCATCGGCGGCCAGCCCGAACCGCCCTGGACCGTCCCGATTCACGTGTTGTCGCGGGATCCCGACCTTGTCGCGCCGTTCCTCGCCGAAGGCTTTGTTTCCGGCGTCTTTCCGGCCCAGGCGCCGACCCACCCTGGAATGGAAACCTTCCTCGCCAGGTTCCTCGCCGCCTTCGACCGTCCGGGCTGAGTTTCAAACCTCGACCAACACAGCGCCCCGCCCACGCCGGAAGCTGCAATCACAAATTGTAGCGGCGATTATCCCGCCGCTGCACCTGCAGCAGGTCTGCAGCGGGCGCTCGCTTTTGGGTTGCAGCGCACAGCCCGGGCCTCTGTACCAGCTCTTTGGTGAAGGCCCGTTCAGAACCCGCCATAGCTCGCAAGCATGCACCAGGAAGGAGGCAATTTTAGGGTCGTCATCACCGCAACAGAGCCGCCGCCGCGCCTTGGGAGAGTATCCCCGTGGCCGGACTTGGTCCGGCTATCCACGTCTTCGGGGCAGAGATTGTCGCTGCCTCAGGACATGGATGCCCGGGAGGAGCCCGGGCAAGGGGCTTTAGAGGCAAAATTCGCGCAAAAGCACCCGCACGAACTACCCTTCAATCTTTCCCGGACAGCCCTTCAGCGCTTTTAGATCAGTTCGTCGAGTGTCGCCGTGAGGCGGGCGAGATCGGCTTCGCTCGATAGCCGGTGGTCGCCTTCCTTGATCAGGGTGACGACGACGTCTCGGCTTGCTAGGCGCTCGGCCAGTCGAAGGCTCGTCTGCCAAGGTACGGCGTCGTCGAGCATGCCATGCAGAAGCCGCACCGGGCAAAGAAGCGGGATCTCTGCGCGCATCACGAGGTGCCGACGGCCGTCTTCGAAGAGCGCGAGCGCATAGGTGTAGCCCTCCGGGTTGTATCTGGAAGGCAGGGTGACCCCGCCGGTCTCGCGACATTCTTGTTGCTGCGCCGCATCGAGCCGCGGCCAGACGAGGTCCTCGGTGAAGTCGGGTGCCGCGGCAACGCCGACGAGCGCGTGGATACGTTCGGTTCGTACGAGTGCGGCAAGCAGCATGACCCACCCGCCCATGCTCGAGCCGACGAGGATCTGCCGACCCTGGGTCAACGCATCGAGAACCGACACCGCATCCTCGGCCCAGCCGCCGATCGTTCCCAGGGCGATATCGCCGCTCGATGCGCCGTGTCCGAAATAATCGAAGCGTACGAAAGCGTGTCCGCGGCGCCGGCAATACTCCTCGAGGAACGTGGCCTTGGTTCCGGTCATGTCCGAGCGGAAACCGGCGCAAAACACAACGCCTGGGGAGCGGCCGGCGAGCCGCCGGTAGGCGATTGTTACTCCATCATGACGTGGTAGTATCCCGGCGGGACTCATTGGAGATTTTGCGGCAGACGGAATGGGCGTCGACGATAACACTGGGTCCGCTCCGTCGAAAGGCCGCCCCCCCGCGGTATTGCAGATCGTCCCGCGCCTGGTCTCGGGCGGTGCCGAGCGCGGCACCGTCGATCTTGCCGGGGCCCTGGTCGCCGCCGGATGGATCTCGTATGTCGCCTCCGCCGGCGGGCCGCTCGAACGCGAGGTCGCGCGGACCGGCAGCGCTCATCTAACCCTACCTCTTGCTTCAAAAAATCCATTGCTGTTACGCCGCAACGCGGCCGCATTGGTGTGGCTGATCCGGCGTCTCGGCATCGACATCGTGCACGCCCGCAGCCGCGCTCCGGCCTGGAGCGCGTGGTCGGCGGCAAACGCCACCGGGCGGCATTTCGTGACGACCTTTCACAACGCCTATGATTCCGGCGGCGCATTCAAGCGCTGGTATAATTCGGTGATGGCGCGCGGCGAGCGGGTCATCGCGATTTCGCAGTTCGTCGCCGATCACGCCGCCCAGGTTTATGGGATCGGCCCGGACCGGTTGCGCATGATCCCGCGCGGCGTCGACCTCGACATCTTCGATCCCGATCGCGTCGGCGCCCAGCGGATCGTCAGCCTCGCCCGCCAGTGGCGGCTGCCCGACGGTGCGCCCGTGGTGATGCTTCCGGCCCGGCTGACCCGCTGGAAGGGCGGGCTCGATTTCATCGCCGCGGTCGCAGCACTCGGCCGTCGCGATGTCTGCTGCCTCCTCGTCGGCCCCGAGCAGCGGCGCGGGTTCCGCCGCGAACTCGAAGCGGCCATCGAGCGGAACGGGCTTGCCGGGCTCTTTCGCATCGTCGAGGAGTGTCATGACATGCCGGCCGCGTACATGCTGGCCGATGTCGTCGTTTCCGCTTCGAGCGACCCCGAGGGGTTCGGCCGGGTCATTATCGAAGCACAGGCGATGGGGCGGCCGGTCGTCGCCACCGATCACGGCGGCGCCCGCGAGACGATCGAGCCGGGGCTTACCGGCTGGCTCGTGCCGCCGCGGGATCCGACCGGTCTTGCCGCGGCTATCGCTGAAGCATTATCGCTCGGGACGAGTGAGCGGTCGGTTTTTGCCCAACGCGCGATCGCGCACGTCGCCGACCGATACAGCCGCCAGGCGATGTGCGCCCGCACGATCGAAGTCTATGAAGAGCTGCTCTTTCCTGCGGCGAGCGACGAGGAGCCGGCGCTCGTTGCGGCGGCAGTTTAGGCATGGAATTCCTCGAGGGGAGGATACGAGGGAAGAGGACATCTTCGACGACATCATGACTGGGGTTGTTACGGCGCGGCTCAGCCAATCTGGCGGTTACCTGGAGCTCTTGCCGGAGGCGGACGACCGGGATCGGAGAAAAGGCCTCGGACATGATTCTGGAAGACGCTCGGCTAAGCGCTTAGAAATTAATCTGGCGGCGCAACCTCGTCACACCGGCGAAAGCCGGTGCCCATTGCAGACATGGGTCCCAGCCTTCGCCGGGAAGACTCTAATCACCGAGAAACCAATCATTATGTATCGAAGATGAGTGAAGAAAAGATCGTAGCTGCTCCGATCCGCCGCGGTCAGCCGCCGATCGCTGTCACCTTGCCCGACGGCAAGCGCCTCGAATTTGCCGGTCCGGTTACCGGCAGCGAGATCGCGACCGCGATCGGGCCGGGGCTCGCCAAGGCGGCGATCGCGCTTCGCGTCGACGGAACGCCGCGCGACCTTGCGGCGGTCATCGATCGCGACGCTGGGGTCGCGGTGATCACCCGCAACACGCCTGATGGGCTCGAGATCCTGCGCCACGACGCGGCCCATGTCATGGCCGAGGCGGTCAAGGAACTTTATCCCGACGCGCAGGTCACGTTCGGCCCAGCGACGGAAACCGGGTTCTATTACGATTTCGCCCGCGATGCCCCGTTCACCCCGGAAGATCTCGACAAGATCGAGGTGCGGATGCGCGAAATCGTCCGCCGCGACGAGAAGATCACGCGCGAGGTCTGGGACCGCGACGCCGCAATCGCCTTTTTTCGCGAGATCGGCGAAAGCTACAAGGCCGAGTATATCGGCGAAATCCCGGCCGGCGAGGAGATCAGCCTGTATCGGCAGGGCGGGTTCGTCGATCTCTGCGTCGGCCCGCATTTGCCCTCGACCGGCTATCTCGGCCAGGCCTTCAAGCTGATGAATGTGGCGGGTGCCTACTGGCGCGGCGACGCCAGGAACGCCCAGCTCCAACGCATCTACGGCACCGCTTGGGCCGACCAGAAGCAACTCGACCAGTACCTCTTCCAGCTCGAAGAGGCAGAGCGCCGCGACCATCGCCGCCTCGGGCGCGAGCTCGACCTTTTCCACATGGGCGAGGAGGCGGTAGGCAGTGTCTTCTGGCATCCGAAGGGTTGGACGCTCTACCGGATCGTCGAAGATTACATGCGCAGGCGGCTCGATGCCGCCGGCTACCTCGAGGTGAAGGCGCCGCAACTGCTCGACCGGGCTCTGTGGGAGGCTTCTGGACATTGGGACAACTTTGGCGAGAACATGTTCATCGCGCAGAGCCGAGACGAGAGGACGCTCGCCTTGAAGCCGATGAGCTGCCCCGGTCATGTGCTGATCTTCCGCAACCGATTGCGCAGCTACCGCGAGCTGCCGCTGCGGCTGGCCGAATTCGGCAGCTGCCATCGCAACGAACCATCGGGTGCCCTGCACGGGCTCATGCGGGTGCGCGCCTTCACTCAGGACGACGCGCACATCTTCTGCACGGAGGATCAGATCACGCCCGAAGGAATCGCGTTCTGCGAGCTGTTGTTGTCGATCTACCGCGATTTCGGGTTCGAGGAGGTCGGCATCAAGTTGGCCGATCGGCCGCCGGTTCGCACCGGCTCGGACGAGGTCTGGGATCGCGCCGAAGCGACGCTGCGCGACGCTGTCGAGGCCGCAGGGTTGAGCTACACGCTCAACCCTGGCGAGGGTGCCTTCTATGGGCCGAAGCTCGAATTTCACCTGCGCGACGCGCTCGGCCGCGAGTGGCAATGCGGCACCTTTCAGGTCGATTTCGCAATGCCGGGGAGGCTCGGCGCGAGCTATGTCGGCGAGGATGGCGCGCGTCATGTCCCGGTGATGCTGCACCGCGCGGTCCTGGGGTCGGTGGAGCGCTTCATCGGCATCCTGATCGAGCATTATGCGGGCCGTTTCCCGCTGTGGCTGGCGCCGGTGCAGGCGGTGGTTGCGACGATTACGTCCGAGGCGGCGGCCTATGCCGAGGAGGTCGTGCGCGAATGCGCCAGCCTCGGGCTCCGGGTCGAGCCCGACACCGGCAACGACAAGATCGGCTATAAGGTCCGCGAGCACAGCCTTGCCAAGGTGCCGGTTCTGCTCGTCGTCGGGCAGCGCGAGGCGGCAACCCGATCGGTTGCGCTGCGGTGGCTCGGCGGAAAGGAACAGGAAGCCCTTGCGCTCGGCGAAGCGGTTGCTAGATTGACAAAGGCGGCGGCAGTTCCGTCGTCGTCACCACTGGAGGAGAGTGTAAATAGCTAGACCACCCCTAAACTTCACCCCCACCCGCGAGGGGCCCCGCATCAACGACGAGATCGGCGTTCTGCGTGTGCGCCTCGTCGACGAGCGCGGCAACATGGTGGGAGTCGTCGGGCGCAACGAAGCGCTCACCATGGCGTCCGATGCCGGCCTCGATCTCGTCGAGGTAGCGCCTAACGCCGACCCGCCGGTCTGCAAGATCCTCGATTTCGGCAAGTATAAATATGAAGAGCAAAAGAAAAAGAATGAAGCTCGCAAAAAGCAAAAAATCATTGAGGTCAAAGAAATCAAATTGCGCCCCAGCATCGACGACCACGATTACGATGTTAAAATGCGCAGCATGGTCAAGTTCATCGAGGAGGGCGACAAGGTCAAGGTGACCATGCGGTTCCGCGGGCGCGAGTTGGCCCATCAGGAGCTTGGGATGGACGTCCTGGTGCGGGTCAGAGATGACCTCCAGGAAGTAGCCAAGGTCGAGCAGATGCCGCGGATGGAAGGCCGGCAAATGACCATGGTCATGTCGCCGAAGTAGTACATCGCCGCGGTTAGAGACGATTCGGCGAGAGAGCTGCGCGGCTCCGGGTGAGCAGCGTGCACCGCGTTGATCCCGGCTGGGCTCGACCCTATGTTCCAGCGGCCCCTGCTGGAACGCCATGACCCCTCTCCGCCATATCCGCAATTTCGCGATCATCGCCCATATCGACCACGGTAAATCGACCCTGGCCGATCGGCTGATCCAGGCTTGCGGCGGGCTCGAAGCGCGCGAGATGCGCGAGCAGGTGCTCGACAACATGGAGCTCGAACGCGAGCGCGGCATCACGATCAAGGCGCAGACGGTCCGCCTGCGGTACCAAGCCAAAGACGGCGAGAGCTATGTCCTCAATTTGATGGACACGCCCGGCCACGTCGACTTCGCCTATGAAGTCAGCCGCTCGCTCGCCGCCTGCGAGGGCTCGCTGCTGGTCGTTGATGCGAGCCAGGGGGTCGAGGCGCAGACCCTCGCCAATGTCTATCAGGCGATCGATGCCGGGCACGAGATCGTCCCGGTGCTGAACAAGATCGACCTGCCGGCGGCCGAACCGGACCGGGTCAAGGAGCAGATCGAGGACGTGATTGGCCTCAGCGCCACCGACGCGGTGCTGATCTCGGCCAAG
>WNFG01009796.1_pt1 | contig 10449 bp, 8 predicted proteins | sample 5400431 | NCBI WGS metagenome assembly WNFG01 (sample SAMN13153346, study PRJNA577476) | soil metagenome | isolation source: 120 cm saprolite under Douglas fir tree site 2 hole 3 replicate 2 | place: USA:California | collected 2015-04-18
GTAAGCTGCTATGGATTTTGCAATGACAATGCGCTCATCAAACTTCCGCATGACTCGTTCTCGCCCGGCCTTCCCCATCTCGCGGCGCAACTGGGGGTTTTTTGCCAGAATGATTATAGCTTCGGCGAGACTGCTGACATCCTTCGCCGGCACAAGCAACCCTGTCTTGTTGGGCTCCACTGCGTCACGGCATCCCACGGAATCGGTGGCGATAACGGGTTTCTCCATCGCCGCCGCTTCCAGAAGGGACCGGGGTACACCCTCGCGATAGTAAGAAGGCAGGACCACAATATCCGCTTTGGCTAGAAACGGCCTGACCCCATCAGTATGTCCCAGCCATTCAATCACGCCTTCGGCTTGCCAATCCCTTACCTCCTGAATCGGAATTGCCGTTGGATTTCTTTCGTCGATTCCGCCCAAAATTTGAAATCTTGTCCCGGGAAGGGCGTTCTTCACTAAACGGGCAGCTGCGACAAATTCGTTGATGCCCTTGTCCCGCAACAATCTGGAAACCAGTAGAACGGTCGTGTTGGAAAAAGAATCAGCCTCGTGATCGACGGTCGAGTAGGGGCTGAAGTGGTCTACGCTTACTCCCGATCCCGGAACCAGCTCCGTCTTTTGGGGGTTGACGATTCCACTCTCAGTAAAAAGACGACGGTCGTCCTCATTTTGAAACATCACCACATCCGCGCAACTCAGTGCGATTCGGTACAAAGAGTCAACAATTTTGCGCAACCAACCCTTGTCGCCGGTATACACATACCCGAGCCCGGGAATTGTGTTTACGATTCTGGGTACGCCCGCAAGGTGCGCTGCGATACTTCCGTAAATCACGGGCTTTATCGTAAAGTGATGAACGACATCGGGCTTTTCCGTTCGATAGAAGAAATATAAGTGAAATAAGAGGCGCAGATCTGCAAGGGGGCTTAGGCTTTTCCTATCGACGGGTATTGATCTAAACGGTATTCCGAGTTCCTCTATCTTCTTTTCATAGCCGTCTCCACCCGCGCCGGCTCCGATGACCCGGAAATTCTCCTTCTTGAGCTCTCGTATCAGGCCGGAACGAAAACAATACAAAGTCCAACTGCAACGTGAAACTAGTATTACCTTCGTCAACACTCGCAACGTGCAGTCCTCAAGTGGGAACACCGCACACGAACGGGCCTCGCAACTTGCATTTTTGATGCCTGCTTCTCGAGAAACGTCCGGCTAGATATCGCAGTACACCAGTCACGTGGGCGAGTTGGGAGCACCCGCTCCCTTGTACCCGGCAATTATATCTACGTCTGGTGTAATTCGAGTGCTTTTGGAACCCAAAAAATATGTACATGAAGCACCATCCAGAGCTGCGAGTCGACGCTGCAAGAAAAAATCAAAGTACTTTATCCAAAAGAAAGCATATCGGGCAAGGGTCTTCAGAAGTAGACGCACAAAGCGATGTCGGCTGAATCCAACCATGAAATGTTCTATCGACCAGACAAGAGCGGTGGCTGGCCCGGCAACCATGCCCGACTGGATCTCCCTGAAGTGATTCAGGAGCCGGCGATGACCGGAGAGAGTGAACCGGGTGAAATCATAAGCTCCTTCGTGAACTTGCTGGATGAACGGGATTTCTGAATAAATCAGACCACCCTCTTTGAGTACACGATGAAGTTCGAGCGCCACGCGCTCGGGATACAGCACATGTTCCAGCACCGCCGTTGTGATAAGAGCATCAAACGATCCATCGTCAAAGGGTAGTTCGTGCGCATCGCAGAAGATATCCACGTCCGCAGTTCTACTCACATCAGTACACAGAAGATTAACTCGCCTCAGCGATCCAAATATGTTCGTAAGATCTCTTCTTTGATAGCCACTTCCGACCACGAGGATGGTTGAAGATGTGTGGCTATCGATTAGTCGGGCTAGGGAACGTAGGACAGAAGTGCGAGCGAGATTCACCGAAGGGCTGGGCACGGCCTTCGACAGCAAAGCCTGGAGCCCTCGAACCGGCGCTGCCTGGACGTAGTCGCTCACCGAAAATAACTGGTTGTCCCGGCGAATAAGGACAGGCCGTCCGGATACGACGGGAAAAATGCAGTTGCAATTGAAACAGCGCAACTCCTGCTTAACACTCTCCTCCTCAAACCTTCCAGAGTGGCAAGCGGGACAGCGCAAGATATTTAGCCATTTATTCATTGCCACTCACCCTATGAGAATAAGGCTTGAACCCGAAGCTCCGAAGGCAGACCGATCCCCTGGGTGGAGTGTAGCTCAGGAACGCGGCGAGTTGATTGGACGTGCAGCCATCTCCGCTTCCGTTCTTCTGCTCGTGAGCTAGCAAGCACAATAGACTCGCTACTGAAACGCGGCTAAGATTCGACGGCTTCTGGAGTTGTGCAGACCTGACTAATCCGAACCCTGATATGGAGTACGTGTCCGGTGGGAGTGGCGCGCACTTGCAGCGTATATTGTTTTTCCGGATGCACGAACGACAATGAACCTGGACGGAGAAAAAGAAAAGCCTGCTATGCCCATCGGGAGGCTTTTAGGTGGAATCGACCTGGACCGAGCCACTGTTTATACCCTCCTCACGCGATCGTCGCAGGCGATCAGCGGCGCCGTAACCCTATTCCTCATCGCATATTTTTTTTCACCGGAGCTTCAGGGCTACTACTATATTTTTGCGAGCTTGCTGGCTCTCCAATCTTTTCTCGAGCTCAGCCTCTATGTAGTCATAGTCAATCTTGCCAGCCACCAATGGAGCAACCTGAGGCTGGATGAGTCCGGAGCCGTGGTGGGGACGCCGGAAGCGCTCTCTCGCCTTGCGAGCATCGTGCGATTCATCGCCAAATGGTATACAGCTGTCACCCTGCTATTTTTCCTTGGCGTAGGAGCGGCGGGTTATGTGTTTCTCTCGCAATCTCACTCGTCGGACGCCCATTGGCAAGGACCCTGGATTGCAGCGATGGCTCTCGCAGCCATGCAACTTTGGCTTATGCCGATGCTTTCCTTGCTGGAGGGTTGCAATCAAGTCGTGGCAATAAACCATTTCCGCTTGTTGCAAACGATTGCGGAAGCCTTGGTGATGTGGATATTTCTGGCAGCGGGTGCGGGACTATGGGTTACCGTGGGTTCTCTTGGAGTAAAGGTGGTCGCCACGCTTGCGTTTCTGAGGGTGAGATATCGCCGTTTCTTCCGATCGGTTCTGGCTGCATCCAGATTGAACCAGATTCACTGGAAAACTGAAATTTGGCCGATGCAGTGGCGCTTGGCGATCCAGGGTGCATTTAATTACCTCATGTTCTCCCTTTTCAATCCGGTCATGTTTCATTTCCATGGACCTGTAGTTGCCGGACAGATGGGGATGACCTTGCAGGTAATTGCCGTAATTCAGTTGATGGGTCTCGCTTGGGTGCAAACAAAAGTTCCACGCCTTGGGATATTGGCGGCGAAACACGAGTATGTGGGAATGGACAGAATATGGCGGCGAGCTTCGAAATTGTCATTTTACTTTACTGTTGCGGGAAGCTTGGTCGTTTGGATGGCCGTGCTGATTTTGCGTAAGTACGAAGTAAGCTTGTCATTGCGAGTGCTCGAACCGCTACCTACCGCTCTTTTCCTGATAGCGTATTGTCTCCAGTTGATTTCTCTGTGTCAGGGAGTTTATTTGCGTGCTTACGCGCGGGAACCTTTTCTCGTGGTAGGAGTGCTCGGGGGCCCTCTTATTGCTACTCTTGTTTTCCTTCTTGGCAAGCACTATGGGCCGACAGGTGCGGCCGCGGCATACCTAGTAGCCATTGGGGCTGTTTTGCTTCCGATGACTACGTTTATCTGGATTCGGCGCCGTAAGGAGTGGCAATCTCACTCGGCGACGTGACTCCGCCGATGGTTCCCGAGTACCGGTCACGATGGGTACGAGCGCCGCGTATCTTGGTGATAAATCTTGAGGCACTCGCGTCTGATGCGTTCGAATATTCGACCTCAATATCGTCCTGACATTGATGGTCTTCGCGCCATCGCTGTTTTATCTGTCGTGGGTTTTCACGCAAGCTCGCGCCTCGTTCCGGGTGGATTCGTCGGGGTTGATGTCTTCTTCGTTATCTCGGGCTACCTGATTTCCAGCGTTATTTTGAAGAGCTTGGACAAGGGAAGCTTCAGCTTTGCAGATTTTTATGCGAGGCGCATCAGGCGCATCTTTCCCGCCTTGATCTTGGTATTACTTGCTGTGTGGATACTGGGCTGGCTTTTTCTTTTTCCTCACGAGTACATGAATATCGGGAAACACATTGTCGGAGGCGCGTTTTTTTTCTCCAACGTTCTGCTGTGGAAGGATAGCGGATATTTTGCGAGCAGTGCGGAGCTCAAACCACTGCTACATCTTTGGTCATTGTCTATTGAGGAACAGTTTTACGCCATATGGCCGTTGACGGTAGTTCTCGCGTGGAAGTGGAGGAGCGGTAAATCACTACCATGGGTCATTCTTTTCCTTGCGGTCTGCTCGTTTCTGCTTGAAATACTGGGAACATCGATAAGCCCCGTCGCGACGTTTTGCCTTGCGCCCACGCGCTTTTGGGAATTGTTGATCGGCAGCGCGTTAGCCTACTTCAGTATTTTCAGCAAGGAGCCGTTCGATAAAGTGGCGCCTGGGTTATCCTCTTACCCGCAAGCCGGTACGATCCTCCGCAACGCAGGCGCAACAGTGGGCTTACTCCTGCTCATCGGAGCCGTCGGAGGATTGGACAAAGAAAGTGCGTTTCCAGGCTGGTGGGCGTTGTTGCCGACGATTGGCACGCTCCTCCTTCTGTTAGCCGGCCAAAGGGCCTGGATCAACCGTAAGCTTCTCGGCAATCGACTTCTGGTTTCCATCGGACTCATTAGTTATCCGCTCTATCTTTGGCACTGGCCGCTGTTGTCGTTTGCACGCATCGTAGAATCCGGCAGCCCGTCTCGCGGAATAAAATTGGCAGTAGTTCTACTGTCATCCTTGCTTGCTTGGCTGACTTATCGGTACGTTGAAAAGCCGATAAGATTCCAGCACACATACAAAAAATCCGTTGCAGTATTTTTGTCGATGGGAATTGTCTGCGCCGCCCTGCTCGGATTTTCCAGCAATCAATCCTTCATAATGGGTCGTCTCGATAATAAAGAGACGAGGAAAATATCGAACGCCATAAGTGATTGGACATATCCCGGCGGTAGAGGAAAGCCGTATGTAGTCGGGCGGGGCACGCCCAAGGTAGTTTTTATAGGCGATTCACATATGGAGCAATACTGGCCTCGGGCACAAGTCGTATCGGCCAAAGACAAGAGCAAATCATCCCTGTTCATGACTATCGGCGGCTGCCCGCCTTTACCGAGCATTAATCGGTTGGGAAATAGGGGATTTAGCTGCCATCGCTTTTTCGACGATGCACTCCAGATTGCGTCAGAACCGGACGTCGAGACCGTTGTTTTTAGCGGAGCGTGGGGAGCATATTTTTTCGGCGGCCTCGACGCTTCATACGAACCGTTGCTTTACGATGTTCGGGATCGGGCCAGGAAGCCGATCCGCATCGACGGTATCGAGGCCGACAGGATTTTTGATGAGTTTCGCGAAGTGATTTACGCGTTGAGACGAAAGGGTAAAACTGTATATATCATCCTATCGAGCCCGATCTCGAAACAATTTGACCCCATGCAATTTTTTCCTAATCGCATCGACAAGAGCCAACCTTTTCGGCAGGCATATATCTTCAGGGCCGACTTCACGAAGCATATCGAACCGGTTGCACGAAGGCTAAAAATCATTTCGATGGACGCTGGCGCAAAGTTGATTGATCCGACAGACTATCTGTGCGGGCCGCTTTTGTGTAACACGACAGATAAGAATGGGGATCCCATTTATATGGACGCGAATCATCTCCGTCCTGAATTCGCAGCAGAGAACGCGAAGTTTATCGACGAAATATTGGCAAATTGAATCTCGAATATGCTCGCCCCGGTATGAGTAGAACGAAGTTGTTGATCATCTGCCCGTTCCCGCAGGACGTTGCGGCCGGACAGCGCTTAAAATACGAACAGTATTTCCAGCATTGGCGGGAAAACGAGTATGACGTAACGGTTTCCTCCTTCATGGACCTGCCGATGTGGGAGATCGTTTACACGTCCGGGAATTATTTACCCAAGATACTAGGAACGCTCCGCGGCTATTGTCGACGAGTACTGGATTTACTTGGTGTGCGTTCCTACGATCTGGTTTATGTGTTCATGTGGGTGACCCCGATCGGCACATCGCTATTTGAGCGCCTAGTCAGAAGCCTTGCAAAATCGCTGATCTTTGATATTGAAGACAACGTGCTGGTCGAAAAGAGCTCGGAACTCAACCCGCTCGTCAAAGCGATCAAGAGCCGTGACAAAACGATTTTTCTGCTAAAGACTGCAGATCATGTTATTACCAGTTCTCCATTCCTCAACGACTACTGCCTGACCCTGAACAGATACCGGGCATGCACCTACGTTTCGTCCTCAGTAGATACGGATTATTTCTTGCCGGTCAATTCGTATTCTAACGACCGCAAAATTACCATCGGTTGGACTGGCACATTCAGCTCTAAAAAGCAGCTCGACTTACTACGCGATGTCTTTGTTGAGCTCGATACCCGCTGTGAATTCAAGCTGCGGGTAATCGGAAATTTTAGTTATGAATTGCTTGGTGTCGATCTCGAAGTTATACGCTGGACGAAGGAGAGCGAAGTCAAAGATCTCCAGGAGATCGACATTGGTGTATATCCTCTGGCACCGGACGAGTGGGTATCGGGGAAAAGTGGCCTGAAAGCTATTCAATACATGGCGTTCGGGTTGCCAACCGTCGCCAGCAACATTGGAAACACGCCGAACATCATCCGACATCTCGAGAACGGGTGGCTGGTTTCGACCGAAAAGGAGTGGATAGGCGCATTGGAATCTCTGATAAGGAATCCCGAACTCCGGCGGGAGCTTGGTGTAGCGGCGCGAAAAACGGTCCTCGATAATTATTCGGTCCATGCAATAAAGTCGCGATATCTGTCAATTCTGAACTCTGTTAGAGATCGATATCCGTGAGTCCATTCTCAAGGCTGTATATCGCCGGTTCCGGCGGGATGCTAGGTGAGGCGTTCTACCGTGTTTTCGGAGAGAGTCACGAACTGAAATGCTCGGATATCGATGTTAACGAAAGCTGGCTCTCTCGGCTCGATTTTCGGGATCTAGATGCATACCGGAGAGATGTGGCTGAGTTCAAACCGGATTGCCTGTTCCATCTTGGCGCACATACGGACCTTGAATACTGTGAGCTGCATCCCGACGATACCTATGCGACCAATACGATGGCCGTGGAAAACGCGGTTTATATTGCAAACAAGTTGGATATACCGATGCTTTACATCGGAACCGCGGGGATCTTCGACGGCATCAAGGATACTTTCGATGACTGGGATCGGCCTAATCCACTGGGGCACTACGCCAGAAGTAAGTATGCCGCCGAAGTCTTCGTCGAGAAGAATTGCCGACGGTACCTAATTTGTCGGGCTGGATGGATGATGGGCGCTGGGCCAAAGAAGGATAAGAAATTCATCCAGAAGCTAATGCAGCAACTCAAGGACGGGAAAAGAGAGTTGTTTGTAGTTAATGACAAGTTGGGCACACCTACCTACACTCACGATTTTGCCCACAATGTGAATATTCTTCTCAAAAAAGAACTGTGGGGGCTATACAACATGGCCTGTGAAGGCGTAACCAGTCGCCTCGATGTAGCGGAGGAGCTTGTAAAGGTACTTGGCTTGGAGAATTCGGTGAGGATCACCGCAGTGGACTCAGACTATTGGAAAAGAACCTATTTTGCTCCTCGCCCACCGTCAGAACGCTTGATCAACCGGAAATTGAATCTCAGAAACCTTAACGTGATGCGCGACTGGAGAATCTGTTTGCGCGAGTACATTCAGAGCTACTACCACGGATATCTTAAGTAGGTCGCGCAGTTTCGGCTCAATACGGATCCCTGGAGATTGCAGGACTTCAATTGACCAAGAACGCCGACTCCAAGATCTCGAATAACGTCGATCGAAAAGTCGTTGACGGGTTTGGAGACGAGTGGGCGCGTTTTGATCAAAGCGAACTCGCTTCAGGAAGCTTTTGATGGCTATTTCAGAATCTTCCCGTGGGAAAAATTGACCTCCGCGGCGGAAGGTTTTGATATGGGGTGCGGCAGCGGACGCTGGGCAAAACTGGTTGCACCAAGGGTTGGAAAGCTGAACTGCGTGGATCCCAGCGAGCAAGCCCTTTCCATCGCGAAAAAAAATCTTGAGAATTTCGGAAATTGCTCTTTTTTTTGTTCTGCGGTCGACAGGACAAACCTTTTGCCCTCGTCTCAAGATTTTGGTTATTGCTTGGGCGTTCTGCACCACGTGCCGGATACCCTGGGCGCGATGAAGTGCTGCGTAAAAGCACTTAAACCTGGCGCCCCATTTCTCATATATTTGTATTACGCATTCGATAATCGACCGGGATGGTTCAGATCGATTTGGAAGGTCTCCGATTTCATTAGGCGCGTAATTTCGCAATTGCCCTATAAATCCCGCTACGCGGTTTCGCAACTCCTAGCGGCCCTCATATACTGGCCTCTTGCTCGGACCTCTAAAGCGGCGGAATCGATCGGGATCGAAGTATCCAGCTTTCCACTCTCTTACTATCGGCGTCGAAGTTTTTATACTATGAGAACAGACGCTCTTGACAGATTTGGAACAAGACTTGAGAAAAGATTTTCGAAAGATCAGATTAGTAAAATGATGAGCGATGCTGGATTGGAAAGAATCAGCTTTAGCGACACGGCTCCTTTTTGGTGTGCGATTGGATATAGGGAAGCGCGTTGATATATCGTTGTGCGGATATGCACAACGAAAGTCATATGACCTTACTTAACCCCGCAATTCTCTTTCCATTCGTTTGGTTGGTTGTGATAGTTGCCTCACCTTTCTCGAGCCTGGATTTTTATCCCTATAGTGAACTATTTTATTGGTATCTCTGGTCCGCTATGGTGCTCTTTGTCCTGTCTGTGATTTCTTCGAAGGGTATATTCAGATACATATTCCCAACCAAATTATTCAAAGGCTTTAGATCGGCTCTGTCATTTAAGCTCAGCGCGTACAGAAAAATCAATCTGTATATCTTGGCGATGGTTGTAAGCCTGCTTATACAGGCCTATGACATGTTGCTATTGTTGGGCAGTGGGTGGTGGACGCCAGCAAATGTGGTTCTTTTTCGATTCCTCGTGTATGAGGAACACCAGAGCGTAAACTTTCCCTGGGTATCGGCACTCAACTTCTTCTTTTTCACGGCGATTCCTCTTCTACTGTGTCATCCTTCTAAGCGATGGCAGCGAGTGGCAATATTTTCTCTAATGACTGGTTTCGTCTATCTCAGTTCTGCCCGAGCTTCGATTTTCACCATTGCTCTGATTGCGTACTTCTTCGACTGGCAGCTGCATGGATTCAGATATAGGCTTTCCCTGTCGATTGCTGCAGTACTGTTGGGTTCTTACTATGTGATCGGGGCCATGGCTGGGAAAGACACGTCCGAGATAGAAACATTTGCAGTAGCGAACTACGCAATAGGCCCCTCTCACGTGCTCGATCAAATCCTTTCCAATGTGAGACATGACCAGCTTGGGGCCGTGTATATTTTCCCCTTCTTGCATAACACCCTTCATGCCGCGGGGCTTATTCCCGAACAGATACCCAATCTCGCTTACTACTTTACGCCACACGCCATGAACGTCTACACCATTTTCGGTCCCTATGTATTGGACTACGGCATCTACGGATCGTTAGTCTGCATTGTGGGTATCGGCTTAGTGTCGGGTCTGATATTCTGGGCCTCTCGTATTTTGAAGGATCGCTATCTCTTTTTCATGCAATCGGTAGTCCTTACGCTGTTATGCCTGAGTATTTTTCATGATCTATTTACTTCAGCTGGATATGTGTGGGCAAGTGCATTTTTGGGATTCTTCTTCTTTCCACTTTCAGAACGAAAGGTTAGGCACTGGCCTGCTGTGAGCACTAGATTGCGTAACCAAATCCCATAGTGCCTTCGTTGCATCTCGCCGCTGGTTTATGGCGCCTCTCTGATGTTCCGCGTTACCCAATGAGATCCACTGGCAAGACGTGAGGATCTCACTTTCGGGACATTGGTGACAAATGTCGGATCGGAGTACTTCTTCCGTTGGAGACTGTGGAAGTCGCATTTCAGAGTCTTTGCCTTGTAGTTGGCTTGGTAACGAACTTAGTTGCGGTCATCTGAAATGTGTGGCCTGACGGGCTTCTGGAGGCCGGGGGGCATTGTCGTGCATGAGGCGCAAACAACTGCTCAGACGATGGCCCTGCGTCTTGCTCACCGCGGCCCGGACAATGCGGGTACGTGGGTGGATGGAGAGGCAGGGATTGCCCTGGCACACCG
>WNFG01009313.1_pt1 | contig 10448 bp, 9 predicted proteins | sample 5400431 | NCBI WGS metagenome assembly WNFG01 (sample SAMN13153346, study PRJNA577476) | soil metagenome | isolation source: 120 cm saprolite under Douglas fir tree site 2 hole 3 replicate 2 | place: USA:California | collected 2015-04-18
CCGCACCATGCTCCTGGCCCGGCATTTCGACGAGCGCATGCTGCGGCTGCAGCGCCAGGGGCGCATCGGCACCTTCGCGCCGATCAAGGGCCAGGAGGCGGCCCAGCTCGGCAGCGTGGCCACGCTGCGGCGGACGGACTGGATGGTGCCGTCCTTCCGCGAGACCGCGTCCATGCTCTGGCGGGGCTGGTCCATGGAGAAGCTCCTGCTCTTCTTCTCGGGGTACCTCGAAGGCGGGCGGCCAGAGCCCGAGCAGCACGATCTCCCGATCTGCATCCCGGTCGCCACCCAGCTCCCGCACGCGGTGGGCTTGGCCTACGCCGCGCAGTACCGCGGCGACGACGCGGTGGTGATGGCCTACTGCGGCGACGGGGCCACCTCCGAGGGCGATTTCCACGAGGCCATGAACTTCGCGGGTGTCTGGCACGTGCCGGTGGTCTTCATCGTGCAGAACAACCAGTGGGCGATCTCCATTCCGCTCAAGAAGCAGACCCACTCGCGCACCATCGCCCAGAAGGCGCTGGCCTACGGCTTCCCGGGCCTGCAGGTGGACGGCAACGACGTGCTCGCGGTGTACGCGGCCAGCCGCGAGGCGGTGGAGCGGGCGCGCCGCGGCGACGGCCCGACCCTCATCGAGTGCGTCACCTATCGCCTGGGCGTGCACACCACCTCCGACGACCCCACCAAGTACCGCTCGACCGAGGAGGTGGAGGCGTGGGAGCGGAAGGACCCCCTCACCCGCTTCCGCGCCTACCTGCAGACGCGGAACCTGCTCGAGCCTGGCCTGGAGGAGGCGGTCGACGCGGAGATCGCGCGCGGCGTGCAGGCCTTCGAGGCGGCCGGTCCGCCGGATCCGCTCACCGTCTTCGATCACGCCTACGGCAACCCGCCCGCCGAGATCGCCGCCCAGCGGGCCGCGATGGCGGCGCGGCTCGGTCATGCCCCCCAGCCGGACGCGGGCCCACCGCCGAGCCCGCCCATGAGAGGACAGAGGCGCTCGTGGCCAAGCTGAACATGGTGAAGGCGCTGAACCTGGCGCTCCTGCAGGAGATGGAGCGCGATCCCGACGTGCTCGTGATCGGCGAGGACGTGGGGGTGGACGGCGGCGTCTTCCGGGTCACCGAGGACCTCCACCGCAAGTTCGGCGGCACCCGGGTGATGGACAGCCCGCTCGCGGAGGCCGGCATCATCGGCGCCTCGGTGGGCATGGCGCTCTACGGGCTCAAGCCGGTCTGCGAGATCCAGTTCTCCGGCTTCGCCTTCCAGTGCTTCCATCAGATGGAGAATCACGTCGCACGGTACCGCATGCGCACCCAGGGCCGCTTCGGCTGCCAGATGGTGGTGCGCATGCCCTACGGGGGCGGGGTGCGGGCGCTCGAGCACCACTCGGAGAGCGAGGAGCAGTTCTACGCCCACATTCCCGGCCTCAAGATGGTGATCCCCTCGGGCCCGCGCAATGCCCGGGCCCTGCTGGCCGCCGCCATCCGCGACCCCGACCCGGTGATCTTCTTCGAGGCCAAGGCGCTCTACCACGCCGCCAAGGAGGACGTGCCGGACGAGATCGAGACGATGGAGATCGGCCGGGCCCACGTGGACCGGGCCGGCAAGGACCTCACCCTCGTCGCCTACGGGGCCATGGTCCGGATGGCCCGCGAGGCGGCCGACCGGCTCCACGAGGAGGACGGGGCCCTGATCGAGATCGTGGACCTGCTGACGATCTCACCGCTCGACCGCGAGACGCTGACCGCGTCGGTGCGCAAGACGGGCCGCGCCGTCGTGGTCCACGAGGCGCCGAAGAGCTTCGGCCCCGGCGCCGAGATCGCCACCAGCATCATGGAGGGCGCCTTCCTATCGCTCGAGGCCCCGATCCGGCGCGTGACCGCCCACGATGTACCCTTCGTGGGCTTCGCCCGCGAGCGGGCGAACCTGCCCGACGTGGCCCGGATCGTCGACGCCTGCCGCGAGACTCTGTCGTTCTAATGCAGGGCGAGGCGCAGCCGAAGGCGAGACGAGCGGACAATACAAATGTCTAAGACATTTAGCCTCCCGGACCTTGGAGAAGGCTTGACGGAGGCCGAGATCGTCGCGGTCCTCGTGCGTGAGGGCGACGTCATCCGGGAAGACGCGCCGCTCCTCGAGGTGGAGACGGACAAGGCGCAAGTCGAGATCCCCTCGCCCATGGGCGGGCGCGTGGAGAAGGTCCACGTACAGCCAGGCCAGACCGTCAAGGTCGGCGCGCCGCTCGTCACGTTCGCCGATGGGGCGGCGGAGCCGGCCGCCGCGCCGACGCCGAGTCGGAGCGCGCCCGCGGCCACCGCTCCTGCGCGCGCCGGCGGGCCCGGCCAAGCCGCTGGCCACGGTGGGCCTCGAGGCCCCGCCGCTCCCGCGCTTCGAGCAGTGGGGCCCGGTGGAGCGCGCGCCGCTCTCCCACCTGCGCCGCACCATCGCCGACCGCATGACCCTCGCGGCCACCCTGATTCCCCACGTCACCCACTTCGACCGCGCCGACATCACGGACCTGGACGCGATCATCACCCGGAACCTCGAGGCGGCCCGCGCCAAGGGCGTGACGCTCACCCTGACCTCGTTCCTGCTGAAGGCGGCAGCGCTCGCCTTGCTACGCCATCCCACGTTCAACGCGAGCCTCGACCCGGCCGCGGGCGAGATGGTCCTGAAGCGCTACTACAACCTGGGAGTGGCGGTGGCGACCGAGCGCGGCCTGATCGTGCCGGTGCTACGTGAGGTCGATCGAAAGCCGGTGCTGGAGATCGCGCGGGAGCTGGGCGCCCTGGCCCAGCGCGTCCGCGACGGCAAGGCCACGCTCGACGACCTGCGCGGCGGCACCTTCACGATCACCAATATCGGCGCATTGGGCGGCACCGCCGCGATCCCCATCATCAACTACCCCGAGGTCGCCATCCTCGCCGTGGCGCGCGCCCGCCCGGAGCCGGTGGTGCGGCAGGGCCAGATCGTGCCGCGGCTCATGCTGCCGCTCACCCTCACCTTCGACCACCGCATCGCCGACGGCGCCGACGGCGCCCGCTTCGCCGCCGAGATCGTGCAGCTGCTCGAGGCGCCCGAGCGACTCCTCTGGGAGTGGTGAGCCATGGTCATGGGCGATCTCGTCGACGAGGTGGAGGTCGCCGTGCTGGGCGGCGGGCCGGGCGGCTACTCGGCCGCCTTCCGCTGCGCCGAGCTCGGCCTCGAGACCGTGGTGATCGACGCGGCCCAGCGCCTGGGCGGGGCCTGCCTGTTCGAGGGCTGCATCCCCAGCAAGGCTCTCCTGCACGTGGCCGCGGTGCTGAGCGAGGTGGAGCGCGCCAAGGAGTTCGGCGTGGACTTCGGCGAGCCGCGCATCTCGCTCGATCCCCTGCGGAAATGGAAGCAGGAGCGGGTCGTGGGCAAGCTCGCGCGGGGGCTCACCGCGGTGGCGAAGGCCAAGGGCGTCGCGGTGATCGGCGGGCACGGCGTCTTCGAGGACTCGAGCACGCTCCGGATCGAGGCCGGTGAGACGCTCCGGAAGGTCCGCTTCAAGCACGCCATCGTGGCCACCGGCTCGCGCCCGAGCGGCCTGCCCGGCCTCACCCTGCAGAGCGAGCGTGTCATGGACTCGACCGCCGCGCTCGAGCTGCCCGACATCCCCGCGCGCTTGCTCGTGATCGGCGGCGGGTACATCGGCCTCGAGCTGGGCACGGTCTACGCGACGCTGGGCAGCCGTGTGACCCTGGTCGAGATGACGGACGGCCTGCTGCCCGGCGTCGACCGCGACCTGGTCCAGCCGCTCCAGCGCCGTGTGGACAAGATTTTTGCGGCGATCCACCTCGGGACTAAGGTTGCGGCGCTCCGCGAGACTGGTGCCCAGATCGAGGCCGATCTCGAAGGCCGGGAGACCGAGCGCTTCGACCGCGTGCTGGTGGCGGTGGGCCGTCGCGCCCAGAGCGACGGCCTCGGCCTCGAGGTCACCCGGGTTCGCCTGACCGAGCGCGGCCGCTTCGTCCAGGTGGACGAGCGCTGCCGCACCGAGGATCCGCGGATCTACGCGGTTGGCGACGTCACCGGCGAGCCGATGCTCGCGCATCGGGCGATGCGACAGGGCAAGGTCGCCGCGGAAGCGGTGGCCGGGCGGCTGGCCGCGTTCGACAATGTGGCGATCCCGGCGGTCGTCTTCACCGATCCGGAGATCGCCTGGTGCGGGCTCAGCGAGGCTCAGGCCAAGGGTCAGGGACTGACGGTCAAGGTGGCGAAATTCCAGTGGGCCGCCTCGGGACGTGCGGCGACGCTCGGCCGGTCGGACGGCCTCACCAAGCTGGTCGCCGACGCCGCGTCCGGGCGCGTGCTCGGCGTCGGCATCGTGGGACCGGGCGCTGGCGAGCTGATCGCCGAGGCGAGCCTGGCCGTGGAGACCGCCGCGCTGGTCGAGGACGTCGCGGTGACCATCCATGCCCACCCGACCCTCTCGGAGAGCTTGATGGAGGCGGCCGAGCACCTCCTCGCCCCTGAGGCTTAGGGGCGCGGCCCTGCCCGAGTCGGTCCGCGTCGCCGTCGCTTCGGGCACCGTGACCGCGCTCGTGTATTCGCCCCCCGAGCCGTCGCGGCGCGCGGCCACCCTGATCCTGGCCCACGGCGCGGGGGCCCCGCAGTCGAGCGCCTTCATGGTGGACTTCGCCCGCGGGATGGCCCGGCGCGGCTGCCAGGCCGTCACCTTCAACTTCCCCTACACCGAGCAGGGCCGGCGCCTGCCCGATCGGGCCCCCACGCTCGAGGCCTGCTTCCGCGACGTCATCGCGGCCATCCGCGCCCGGGCCGATCTCGGGACCGGCCCGCTCGTGATCGGCGGCAAGTCGATGGGCGGGCGCATCGCCTCTCACCTGGCCGCCCAGGGCCTCGCGGACCTCGCCGGCCTCGTCGCCCTGGGCTATCCGCTTCACCCGCCGGGCCGGCCGGAGCAGCTTCGCGCCCTACACCTGGCGCGGATCCGGCAGCCGATGCTGATCGTGCAGGGCTCGCGCGACGCCTTCGGCACGCCCGAGGAGCTGCGGCCCGTGCTGGGACCCCTCGGCGCGACGGCGACGCTCCACGTCGTCGAGGGCGGCGATCACTCGTTCAAGGTCCCGAAGCGCGGCCCGATCACGCAGGAGGAGGTCTTCGAGCGGGTGCAGGACGAGATCGCCCGCTGGATCGGGCGGCTGTCCTGACGCCGCGGGCGAGGCGGCGGCGCGGCGGGATCGCGGTCAGCGCAGGTCGAGCTCGATCCCGCCCACCGCTCCCGCGACCACGTTGTAGAGCCAGGTGGTGAGGAGCGTCACGAGGAAGCCGAGCACCCCGTAGAGCACCGGGAAGATCACCACCGCGGCGACGCCCCACATCGCACCCAAGCCGCCGCCGTCAGGGCGGAAGAGCGCGGCGATCGAGAAGAACGCGCCCATGATGAGTCCGAAGATCGCGTAGAGCACCGCGACCATCTTGGCGGCCGACAGGGGCCCGATCCGATTGAGCACCATGCGTGGCCTCCTTCCGGGTTAGAGACGCTTGAGCCGGGTTAGAGACGCTTGAGCAGCCATTCGGGCGTCAGGCTGATGGCCCAGGAGTTCAGCAGCGTGTAGTAGTTCGTCACGACCAGGATGCCCACGATCACCAGCAGGACCCCCGCCGCGCGCTCCGCCGTCGGGATGAACGGGCGGTAGCGCTTGAAGAAGCGGAGGAAGCTGCCGAGGGCCACCGAGGAGAGCAGGAACGGCAGCCCGAGGCCGGCCGAGTAGAAGAGCAGGAGCGTCACGCCCTGGCCCACCGTCTTGTCATTGCTGGCCAGCGTGAGGATGGAGCCCAGGATCGGCCCCACGCAGGGTGTCCAGCCGATCGCGAAGGTGAGGCCGACCAGGAAGGAGCCGAACAGCCCGGCGGGCTTGCTCTGGATCTGGAGCTGCTGGGTGCGGCCGAAGATCCCGACGCGCAGGACGCCCGCGATGTAGAGGCCGAAGACGATGATGAGCGCGCCGCCGCCGATCCGGATCCACTCGCGGTAGTCGAGCAGGAACTGGCCGGCCACGCTGAACGACGCGCCCAGGCTCACGAAGACCACGCTGAAGCCCAGGATGAAGGCGAGCGAGTGCACGAGCACGCGGGTGCGGGCCCCCGCGGTCACCTCGTTGGTGAGCCGGTCCACCGACATCCCGGTGATGAATGACAGATACGACGGGAAGAGCGGCAGCACGCACGGCGAGAGGAAGGAAAAGAGCCCGGCCGAGAACGCGACGAGGACCCCGAGCGACTCGCTCACTTCAGCAGCGACTCGACGACCGCGTGGGCCGCCTTGCCGTCCCACTCGCGCGCCCCGTTCGCGAACAGCACCCGCTTGCCCTTCCGGTCGATGAGGAAGGTGGACGGCACCGCCCAGACTCCGTAACGCTCGCGCACCGTCATCTTGGGATCGAGCCCGATCGGGAACGTGAGCCGGAACTTCTTCACGAACGGGCTCACCACGCTCGCGCCTTGCGAGTCGACGGAGACCGCCAGCACCACCAGGCCGCGGCCCTTGTAGGCCTGGTGCAGGCGCTCCATGCTCGGCATCTCCTCCCGGCACGGCTCGCACCAGGTGGCCCAGAAGTTCAGGAACACCACCTTGCCCTTGAGGTCGACGAGCCGGATGGTGCGATCGTCGGGCGTGCGGAGCTCGAAGTCGGGCGCGTCCTTGGCCGGCTTTGGGCGGATCAGCGAGAGGGCCGCCACCGGGTCCTCTCCCGCGGCCCCGCCCGGCGCCAGCACCGCGGCAAGGGCGAGGAGCGCCACGACGACGCGGCTTTTCACGCGGAGAGTATACACCCCGGGCCGGCGGGCTCCCCGCGGCGGCCCCGTCGGTGGAATCGTCGTTCTGTGGTAGGGTTATCCACTCATGGCGGCAACGGCATCCCAGGTGGTCACGATCATCGCCGATGACCTGACCGGCGCCTGCGATACGGGCTGCCTCTTCGCGGGGCCGGGCCCGGTCGGCGTCCTCGCGGCGCCCGCGCTGACCGCCGCCGACTCCTCCGTGATCACGGTCGACACCGAGAGCCGCTCCCTGCCGCCCCGGGAGGCCGCCGCCGCGATCCACGCCGCCGCGCGGCGCCTGGGCGAGCGGCTCGCCTCGGGCCGCGTGTTCAAGAAGATCGACTCCACCCTGCGCGGCGCCGCCGGCGTCGAGCTGACCGTGCTGCTCGATCACGGGCCGCCCTTCACCGGCGCGCTCGTGTGCCCCGCCTTCCCGGCTCAGCGCCGCGTCGTCCGTCATGGCCGTCTCCTGGTCGACTCCGTTCCGGTCCACGAATCCGCGATCGCCCGTGATCCCGCCTTCCGCGCCGCCACCTCCGACGTGGCGGACCTGCTCGCGGGCGGCGCGCCGGTGGTCCCGCTCGGGCTCGACGACGTGCGCGCCGGCGCGGAGAAGGTCGCCCATCTGCTCGAACACCACCGCGGCGCCCTCGTGGCCGCCGACGCGGAGACCGACGCGGACCTCGCGACGCTCGCGGAGGCCGCCCTCCTGGCGCCCGGCACGCTGATCGCCGGCTCGGCCGGTCTCGGGCGCGCGCTGAGCCGCGCGCTCGGCTGCGCGGCGCCCGCCGTCGCCCTGCCGCCGGGTCGCGCGCGCCTCGTGGTGGTGGGGAGCGTCCATCCGGCGAGCCGCGCCCAGCTCGACGCCCTGCTCGCCGCGGGGGTGCCGCTCGTCACCGCGGACGCGCGGGGCCACGGCGATCCCGCGCCCGCGGTGGCCGCGCTCGCGGCCGGGCGCGGCGCGCTCGTGGCCAGCGCGAGCACCCCGGCGGATCGCGAGGCGGTCGCCCGCCACCTGGCCGCCGCGGCCGCGCGGATCCTCGAGCGCGCCGCGCCCGACCTCGTCGCGGTCACCGGCGGCGACACCGCGTACGCGCTGATCCGCGCGCTCCGCCCGCGACGCTTCGATCTCGCCGGCGCCCCCGCCGACGGGCTGGCCCTGGGCCGGCTCGTCCTGGAGGACGGCCGCTCCCTCTCCCTGCTCACCAAGGCGGGCGGGTTCGGCGCCGCCGATCTCCTCGCCACGATCCTGGGAGGAGCCTCGTGACCGCCCCTCGCGTGCCCGTGCTCGGCATCACCATGGGCGACCCCGCCGGCGTGGGCCCCGAGATCACCGCCAAGGCTCTGGCGCATCCCGAGGTCACCGCCGCCTGCCGCCCGGTGGTCATCGGCGACCGGTCGGTGATGGCCGCCACCCTGGCGCTCCTGCGCTCGCCGCTCACCCTGCACGCGGTGAAGTCGGTGGCGGAGTGTACGTTCGAGCCGGGGCGGCTCGAGTGTCTCGATCTCGCCAACGTGGACTGCGCCGCCCTGCCCAAGTCCACGGTGAGCGCGGAGGCCGGGCGCGCCGCCTACGCCTACATCGAGACCGGCGTGCGGCTCTGCCAGGCCGGAGCGATCGACGGCATCGTCACCGCGCCCGTCAACAAGGAAGCGCTGGCCGCCGCGGGCGTCCAGCACTCCGGGCACACCGAGATCCTGGCGCGGCTCACGAATACGAAGGACTTCGCGATGCTCCTGATGGGCAAGGAGCTCAAGGTCATTCACGTGACCACGCACGTGGCGCTCCGCCGCGTGCCGGACCTGGTGACGCGCGAGCGGGTGGGCCGCGTGATCCGCCTGGCCCAGCAGACCATGACCGGCCTCGGCCGGCCCCGCGCGCGCATCGCGGTGTGCGGGCTCAACCCGCACGCGGGCGAGGATGGCCTCTTCGGCGACGAGGAGAAGATCCAGATCATCCCGGCCGTCGAGGACGCGCGGCGCGAGGGGCTCGACGTCCACGGCCCCCTGCCCGCCGACACCCTCTTCTCGCGCGCGCGGGGCGGCGAGTTCGACATCGTGGTCGCGATGTACCACGATCAGGGCCACGTGCCGGTCAAGACGCTCGGCTTCAACTACGACGAGAAGAGCGGCACCTGGACCGGCCTCTCCGGCGTCAACGTCACCGTCGGCCTGCCCTTCCTCCGCGTCTCGGTGGACCACGGCACCGCCTTCGACCGCGCCTGGAAGGGCATCGCCAACCCCGAGAGCATGCTCGAGGCCATCGACGTCGCGGTGCGCATGCTCACCCAGAAACCCTTTAACCGCTGACGAGGATCCACATGGACGAGCATGCGCTGCGGAACATGATCGGTGAAGTGAAGGCGGGCCGGTTGAGCCGGCGCGCGTTCGTGACCACGATGATCGGGCTCGGGCTGACCGCGCCCCTGGCGTCCCAGATGCTGGCCGCGGCCGGCGTGGCCCACGCCCAGCCCAAGGCCCCGGCCTTCACCCCGACCAAGCGCGGCGGGGGCGGGCTGCTCAAGACCCTGTGGTGGCAGGCCCCCACGCTGCTCAACCCGCACTTCGCCACCGGCACCAAGGACCAGGACGCCTCGCGGATCTTCTACGAACCCCTGGCCGCCTTCGATCCGGACGGCAACATCGTGCCCGTCCTGGCCTCCGAGGTGCCGAGCGTGAGCGCGGGCACGCTCGCCCGCGATCTCACCTGGGTCACCTGGAAGCTCAAGCGCGGAGTCACCTGGCACGACGGCAAGCCCTTCACCGCCGACGACGTCGTCTTCAACTGGGAGTTCGTCGCCGATCCCGCCACGTCCGCGGTGACGAGCGGCTCGTACCGCGAGATCAGCAGGATCGAGACGCCCGATCCCTACACCGTGAAGCTCGTCTTCAACAAGCCTCAGCCCTTCTGGGCCGATGCCTTCTGCGGAGCCCGCGGGCAGATCATCCCCAAGCATCATTTCGACGCCTACCGCGGCGCCAAGTCCCGCGAGGCGCCCGCGAACCTCCGGCCGGTCGGCACCGGAGCCTTCCGCTTCGTGGACTTCAAGCCCGGCGACGTGGTGCGGGCGGAGCTCAACCCGAGCTACCACGTGCCCAACCGCCCCTACTTCGACACGCTCGAGATGAAGGGCGGGGGCGACGCGGTCTCCGGGGCCCGCGCGGTGCTGCAGACCGGGGAATACGACTACGCGTGGAACATGCAGGTGGAGGACGAGATCCTCCTGCGGCTCGAGCAGGGCGGCAAGGGCCGGATGAACATCTGGGCCACCGGAAACATCGAGCACATTCAGCTCAACAACACCGATCCGTGGACCGAGGTGGACGGTGAACGCTCGAGCGTCAAGACCACGCATCCGCTCCTGTCTGATCCCGTCGTGCGCCAGGCGCTGAACTTGCTCGTCGACCGGGCGTCGGTGCAGGAGCAAATCTACGGCCGCCAGGGCCAGACAACCGCCAACTATCTCAACGCTCCGTCCCGGTTCCGCTCTTCCAGCCAAAGGTGGGAGTTCAACGTGGAGAAGGCGGCCGCGCTCCTGGAAACGGCCGGCTGGAAGCGCGGCGGCGATGGCATCCGCACCAAGGACGGCAAGCGGCTCAAGATGCTCTACCAGACCTCCATCAACGCCCCCCGCCAGAAG
>WNFG01005732.1_pt1 | contig 10447 bp, 9 predicted proteins | sample 5400431 | NCBI WGS metagenome assembly WNFG01 (sample SAMN13153346, study PRJNA577476) | soil metagenome | isolation source: 120 cm saprolite under Douglas fir tree site 2 hole 3 replicate 2 | place: USA:California | collected 2015-04-18
GGTAAGAACGTCCTTTAGATATTCATTACTGGCTTGAATTACTGGGCGCTCCAATAATTGTCCGCCAGTGAATTCGATGGTCAACGGCGCTCTTTCATCGAAATCTCCTTTTCGAACTGAAACATGCCCCCCATTGGTAACGCGGACGGTGACCGAGCGAATCGATCCACCGATTGCAGAAATGTTCTTGCCGTCGTAAAGAACGTCGAGTTTTCCAACCGGTGCTCGGACATCGAATATCGGGGCACTTGCGATGATATCGGCGCGAATGCCTGGCTTGGCTTCATAGAACCAATCCGGGCGGAAAAGTCCGATTACGGTGACGATTGCGAGTACCCCAAGCACATACGGGTGAAAAAGATTCTTTTGAATCCAACGGAAAAGCTTCATGCCATCCCCTCGTCCGTGCTTGGAATATCTAGCAAATCATACGCCACCAAGGAAAGTTGAGCGGAAAGTTGAGCGAAGAACTGTCCTTACGTCAACGTTCGCCGTCATGGTCGAACCTCGCTCTGCTGACGATCCACGTTCGGTTTTTTCATTGCGCAGAACTACCCTTCTTTTAAAATTCGTTGCAGCGGTACAACCAGGGTTGCAGGAAATCTCGATATCCGAAATTTTCCCCTACCCCCTCTTCCATAGTCTGACTGGAAGAAGATTCTTGGAGGAAAGTAAGCAACGAGACGCCGAACACCGAGATTCGCTGTGTATCAACACCACAGCGCCGCTAGTGGACTCCGGTCACACTTTGGTCACACTGAAGCCAGCTATTCTTGGAAAACCAAAGGTGAATCGGCGACTGAACGCGTGGAGGTCGTGTTAGTCTAAGCACTTGACGGAGTACGGCAGTTTACGCTCAGTGGATACGAGCAATAGCAAGCGAAGCTTGCGTTAAGGCGAGAGCCTTAGCCCCCTCCTAAGGGGCAGGTCGCACGTTCGATTCGTGTTCGGGGCGCCAAGTCAGGCTGCGTCCGGTTGTTTCGAGGGTTGAGCGAGGACGAAAGAGTCAAGTTTCATGCACGCCTCGTGTATCCGCGTCACCGCGGGATAGGGCTTGAGGTCGCACTTGTAGAGAATCGCGTTGAACACCTGCGGCACCAGGCAGCAATCGGCCATGGTGACCTGGTCGCGGAAGCAGTATTTCCCGTGCTTTCGCTCCTGCGCGAGAAACGCTTCCATCATCTGGAAGCCCTCGGCGATCCAGTGACGGTACCAGGTATTCACGCCCCCCTCGTCGAGCTTGTACGTTTTGCTGATGAATTTCCGCGTTCGCAGATTGTTGAGCGGATGGATCTCGCAGGCGATGATCTGCGAGAACGCGCGCACGTAGGCACGGTCGACCGGGTCGGAAGGCAGCAGCTTCGGCCCGGGATGAACCTCGTCGAGGTATTCGATGATTGCAAGGGACTGAGTGAGCACGTGCCCTGCGTCCTCGAGCGCCGGGACCAGGCCTTGTGAATTGACTCTTTTGTATTTCGCTTCGAGGTGCTCCGCCTTCGGCAGGCTCACGATCGCCGGCTGGTATTCGAGCCCCTTGTGGTTCATCGCGATGCGCACGCGGAAAGAGGCGGAGGAACGGAAGAATGTATAGAGCTTCATTTCGGTCCGCTTCAAGGAGATTATCGGTCGAGCATAAGGAATGGCATGCCGCGGGTCAACGCTGCCCTTTTTTTCGTTCTTCCTCTCGCAGCCGCAGCACCCTGCGCTGCACTTTTCCCGTAGTCGTCATCGGTAGGCTGTCGAGGAATTCTATTTCCTTCGGATACTCGTAAGGCGCGAGCTTGCCGCGCACATGCTGCTGCAGCTCCGCTTCCAGCGCCGGCGAAGCCTGGTAGCCCGGCGTGAGCACGATGAATGCCTTCACGATGTGGGTGCGGTCGGGATCGGGGCTGCCTACGACCGCGGCGTTCGCGACCGCCGGATGTTTCACCAGGCAATTCTCGATCTCCGAAGGACCGATGCGGTAGCCCGCGCTCTTGAACATATCGTCGGTGCGCCCCTGGTACCAGAAATCGCCGTCCTCGTCGCGCTTCGCGAGATCCCCGGTGCGGCACCATTTGCCGGTGTATTTCCTCTTGGTCGCCTCCGGGTTCTTCCAGTATTCGAGAAAGAACACCGGATCGTCTTCGTCCCAGGCCGCCACTTCGCCAAGTTGACCGACCGGAACTTCGTCGCCCGCTTCGTCGATGCAGGCCACGCGGTGTCCGGGATAAGGCCGACCGATCGACCCGGGCTTGGCCGGCCACAGCGTATGCGAATTTCCGACGATGTAATTGATCTCGGTCTGGCCGAACATCTCGTTGACGGTGATCCCGAGCGCTTTGCGGCTCCATTCGAATACCGTCTCCCCCACCGATTCGCCGGCGCTCATGATGGAACGCAGCGAAAGCTCGTAGCCTTTCGTCGGCTGCGGCACCGTCTTCATCATCATCTTGAGCGCAGTCGGAAAGAGGAAGGTGTTGCGCACACCGTACTTTTGCATCAGCCAGAACGACTTTTCGGGGTCGAACCGACCGCGGTAGCCGAGCAGCGGAATGCCGTGATAGAGCGACGGCAGCAGTGCGTCCATCAGGCCGCCCGTCCAGGCCCAGTCGGCCGGCGACCAGAACAGGTCGCCCTCCTGCGGAAACAGATCGTGCGAATGTACGAAGCCCGGGAGGTTTCCGAGGAGGACTCGCTGCGGCATGAGCGCCCCCTTGGGCGGACCGGTCGTGCCGCTGGTGTAGACGAGCAGCGCCGGCTCGCCCGCCGCGGTATCGACCGGAGAAAAATACTGCGAAGCCTTGTCCAGGAGCGTTCCCCACGACTGCACCCAAGATTCCCGCGCTCCGGCGACGCCGATCACGTGCTTGAGATGCGGCAGCTTGTCGCGAATCTGGGCCAGACCGGGCAACGATGCGGGATCGACGAGCGCGGCGACAGTTTCACTGTTCTGCAGACGGTATTCGAGGGCATCCGGACCGAACAGGACCGAAAGCGGCATCGCCACGACGCCCATCTGGTAGCAGGCGATGTGCGCGATCGCCGTTTCCGGGCGTTGCGGCAGGATGATGCCGACGCGGTCGCCGCGTTTTACGCCAAGGCCGGCGAGCGCGTTCGAGAGCCGGTTCGCATGCTGCTGCAGATCCCAGAAGGTGTATGCGGCGGTGGACCCGGCCTCGTCCTCCCAATACAGGGCGAAGCGGGAGCGGTCAGGTGAGTGCCGGCCGCAGCAAGCCGTGCCGATGTTGAATCGAGCCGGCACCTCCCATTTGAAACTATCGTAGACCTCGCGATAGCGGTCCTGCATTCCGGACGCAGCTATTGGAGTTGCCTGAGCCGTTGCTCGACGAAACCGAGAAGATCGGGAGCGAGATTCCCTGCCGATTTGGCGCGCGTGAAGGCCTCCAGCGCTTCCTTGGGCTGCTCGACGGCCTGAAAGGAGATCCCTAGACCCAGCCACCAGATGCCCGCAGACGGTGCGAGGCGCAACGCCGCCTGATACTGCTCGATTGCTTCCTTGTGACGATCGAGCCTCTGGTAAAGCGCGGCCGCAAACGCGTGAAAGTCCGGGTTGCGGTCCGGCGGTGCGGCGTGTCTTTGCAGTACGAAAAGCGCTGTGGGGATATCGTTGCTCTCGACCATGATGCGCGCGAGCAGCATGGCGAAACCGGTGTTCTCCGTGTTGAGCGCGAGGGCCTCCTGGAGGGAAGCAGCAGCCTCGTCCACGCGTTTGGCCTCGAGCAGTAGCGCCACCATGGTCTGGCGCGCCGCGTCGTGTCCGGGATCGATTTCGAGAGCGCGGCGAAAACCGTCCATCCCTTCGGCGATTCGGCCCTGGTTCACCAGGTTGACCGCGCGGCGAAATTCGCTTTCCGCTCGAGAGCGCGACGAAGTATTCGAACGCCGGTCGATCTTGCCCGGTGCGGCAGCGGGATCGCCGGCAAGAGCCGGTCGCGCCGAGACGGCCTTTGTCGCGCCGACGGGAGCTTTCGAGCCGGATCGGGAAGCTCTTGAGCTTCGCTGTGGAATCGGGGTCGTCAATTCGGTCGCCAGCCGCAGCATGTCCACATTCACCCTGTCCGAGCGTTGCGGCAAAGGCGCCTGCGCGCCTGCCGAATCGGGCGCGGAACTCGAGGGGGCCGGCTGCGGGGCGGCTGCTTGAGGCGCGGGCGCGGATTCGGAACGCGACGGTGCAGGATCGGCCGGCGCGGAGATCTTCCCTCGCGAGGACTGGTAGGCGAGCTCGGTGACTATCGGGCGCGGCATCAGCTGCCAGACGAGCCAAGCGACCCAGCCCACGGCGAAGAGCATCGTCATGGCCATGGTTCGCCAAAAAAAATCGGAGGCGAGCATGCGCTCGGGCACCGGACGCATATGCTGCGACAACCCCCCGGCGGGCGCCGCCGTTCCGCCCTGAGACGCATGGCGTTTGTCGAGATCCCGGAGCATCTTGTTGATGAGGCTCATCGCAGGATCATCCAGCCGATGCTCGAGAACGCCGCACAGGCGAGCGCAAGCCAGAGCCAGGCGCGCGACAGCGCGAACGAAGCGGGCGTGTCGACGGTCGCCGCGCGCGCGTGCCGCCCGGTCACTTTGCGCACGCCTTCGCCGTAAGCGAGCATCATCGCCTTGTTGGCGAGGATGTTGACGAGCCGGGGAACCCCGCGGCTCGCGCGGTAAATCGCCTTGATCGCTGCGTGCGCAAACACCGCGTCGCCCGAATAGCCGGCGATCGCGAGCCGGTGAGCGAGATAATGCTCGGTCTCCTCGCGCGTCAGGGTACCCAGATGGTGCTGAAAAGTGATGCGCTGGCGCAGCTGCCGGATCGAGCCATGCGCAAGTCTCTCGTCGAGCTCGGGCTGGCCGAACAGGATCACCTGGACGAGCTTGCGCTTTTCTGTTTCCAGATTGGTCAGCAGCCGCAGCGTCTCGAGCGATTCCAGCGGCATCGCCTGGGTCTCGTCGAGGCACACCACCACGCGCCGCTTCTGGCGGGCGAAATCCAGCAGCGCGAGGCTCAGCGCCTTGAGCAGATGGTGCTGGTCGAGCCCGCCGTCGAGCTTCACCCCCAGTTCCTCCGCGAGCGCGAGCAGCAGCGTCTTGGGCTCGAGGTTCGGGTTGGGGATATATGCGCTGCCCCAGTTGTCGTCCAGCGTGGCAAGGAACTTGCGGCACAACAGCGTCTTTCCCGTACCCACCTCGCCGGTGATCTTGAGAAAGCCCTCGCCATTCGCGACGGCGACGAGCAGCGTGTTCAGGGCTTCCTGGCTGCTCGCGCACGCGTAGAAGAAGCTCGTGTCGGGAGTGATCCCGAACGGGGGCTCGCGCAGGCCGAAGTGGGAGAGATAGATCACTACGGTCTCTCGAACGGGGAGAGCCGCCCCTCGCTCCCGAGGTTCTGAATCCGGTCGCGCGTCTGTTGGATGCCCTCCTCCCAGTCCCTCTCGCTCTTGATGATGGTCGGCTTCAGCAGGATGACGAGTTCTCTTTTAGTCCTGGTCCGGGTGGTATTCCCGAACAGGCCGCCGACGCCCGGGATATCCTGGAGCAAGGGAATGCCGGAACGGTCGTTCGCGACATCGACCTTCATCAGTCCGCCCAAGGCGACGATGTTTCCGTCCTGGACGCGGACAATGGTATCGGTTTCGTTGATGGAGCTCCTCGCCAGGGGAAGCGTGGTGTCCGCGGCGTTGGCGACGCCTCCGAAATTGAACGTGAGATCCTGCTGCACCACGTTGCTGACCAGCGGATGAATGTGCAGAAAGATATTCCCGTCCTCGTCGATTTGCGGTGTGATGTCCAGAGATACCCCAGAAAAGAATGAGTTGAGAGTCGGAGTCAACTGGATGGCGGTCGTCACACCGCCAGCGGTCTGCACGGGAGTTCCCGTGACGTTGGTCACGAAGAACTGGTCCGTTCCCACCTTCAGGACCGCTTTCTGGTTGTTGAGCGCCGCAACCCGCGGGCTGGACAAGACCTGGACGTTTCCTTGCGAATCCAGAAACTGGAGCAAAGCAGCGAAATCCTTGGTCTGAACAGCGAGCCCAAACACCCCAGCGCCCACCGCGCCTGCCGCCGATACGGCAGTACCCGCCAGGCCGGTTCCCAGAACGCCCGTTGCCAAGGTACGCCCGGCGGGATCGACGGTTATCGCCGCGTTTCCAGTGGACAGGTTGCCCGTGGTTCCAAGCTGGGTGTTCGACCCGAACACGCCGGCGGTGATGCGATGGCTGTTCGGAAAGGCCGCCCAATTGATTCCGGCCTGATAGGCGTTGTTCAGCGTCACATCGACGACCTTGGCCTCGATCATCACCTGGCGCTCGACCGACAGGCGCATCGCCTTGAGATACTTCTCGACACTGCGCAGCTCGTCGGGCATCGCACGGATGACAATGACGCCGGACTGCGGGCTGACCACGAGATTTCGACCCGGCCCTGTGCCGATCAGGGCCCGAAGCGCGAACGTAATCTCGTTCCAGAAATCGCTCTGTGAAACCATCGATACGCGGCTCGCGTCCAAGGAGGCGGTCGCTATGGAGCTCAGGCCGAACGCGCCCAACGCCGGTGAGGTAGCCTGCCCCGGCGTTGCGGGTGCTGCCGCCCCGGCGGGTATGGCCGCGCCCCCGCCCCCCTGTGCGGGGCCCGAGATCGCGCCGGAGCTCACCCGCACGTCGCTTCGGCCCGAGCGCAGCCCGATCAGGTAATTCACCTGGAATACGCGGGTCTGCAGGCCGGCCGATTCGACATAAATGCGGGTGCCGTCGATTCGAAACTCGTAACCGTAGGCCTCCCGGATCGCTTCCAATGCCTCCCGCACCGTGACGTCCTTGAGGTTGAGCGAGAGAGTCCCGCTCACCGCGGGATTCACGATCATGCTGTAGCGAGTCCCGGAAACGATCGACATGAACACCTGCTGCGCGGGCGCGGTATTGACGACGAGATCGAAGCGCGGCTCCACAGGCGCCCCGGGTACTTTGGGCATCTCCGCGCGAAGCGGCGGAAGCAGCGCCTCGCGCACGGCGTTCGGCTGGCTCCCCTTTTGCGCCGTGGCGCTCTCGATCTCGGAAATCACGGACTGATCCACGTGGAATGGGGCGCAGGAACCAAGCAGGGCAGCCGCTATCGCGGCGAGGCTAGTTCGCTTCACGGTTCTCCTCCTCCTGCTTGCCGGCGTTGTCAGCCCGCGCGGCAGGCCAGTGTCTCTTGCGATGGACCGAAGAATAGAGCTTGATGGTTTCAGTCGCCTCGGGTCGCTGCAATACGATCTCCTCGTCCGTGATCTTCACCACAGTGGCGTTCCCGTAGCGCTCGCCGAGGTTGACCGTCCGGCCATTGATCGTCACCTGGCGCCGGTCTTTCGAGATGATCACGACTTGCGCGGGCGACGAGCTCGCCGCAGGCTCGTACCCGTCGGCGGATCCGCCGAAAACTTCCGGCGGAGGCCGGGTGGGATCGCTCAGTCCTTGCGCAAGGCTGCGCTGCGCGCCGAGCGAGACGATGAGCGCGAAACTCAGCGTCAGATAAGCAGCCATGTCTTATCCGGACTGAACGTATAAAACGTGATCTTCAGCGTGACCAAGGGATAAGTACCCTGCAGCTCCATGTTGCCCCACATGATCTTAGCGGGCAGGCGCTCCAGCTGGCCGACGTAGTTCAGCATTTTCAGGTAGCTTCCCGACACCGCGATCTCGATTCCGTGCCGGTACAACGCGAGTCCGCTCGGCGCGGAACCCGCTATCGGCGTGAGCGACTGGGTCAATCCGGTCGCAGGTAACGAACGAAGGCTGATGAGCTCGACGTCGGGATTTCGCTTCACGATCTCAGAGAGCATTTTTGCCATGCGTTCGGGCGGAACCAGCTCGCCTTGTCCTGCGGCGAGCTCCCGGTCGAGCGCGGCGAGGTCGAGCTTGCGCTTTTCCAGCAGCCGCCGCTTCGCATTTACGCTGTCGCCCGTTCGTGCCTGGGCGTACGCCTGCACCTGCGTCCGCATGGTGCGAATTTCGTCCTCTTGCTGCTGAATTCTCTGCGAATTGGCCTTCTGTCGCCGCAGAATGGGCTCGAAGAGCGCGTTGTCGGCGATCGCGACGATGATGACGGCGGCCGCGAGGAATATGAGCACGCGCTCGCGCAGGCTCATCGCGTCGAGGCGATCGGCGTAACGCTGCAAAGGCGCCGGCAAGCGCATGGCTAGGGCCTCGCCCTCCCGGATGCGGCGGGGGCGTTTCCAGGCTCGGGAAATCCCTGCGAAGTCACGGTGAATTCCGCGATCGTGCGAACCGGGTCCTTTCCCGCGGTGCTCCGGGTAATCGCCAGGGCCTCGAGCGGCCGCCCTCGAAGCACGGATTCCTGCTTGAGTCGCCCGATGAGGACCGGGACGAGATCCGCCTGCAGGGCCCGGCCGCTCATGGTCAGCTGAGCGCCCCCTTCTGCGATCTGTATGCTCGTGAGCCAGAGGCCCCGCACGGTTTGCCGCGCAAAGGCGCGGAGGTATTCCGAGTACCCGGCAGGTCCGGATGAACCGCCCGTTCCAAGCTCGCGCAGCAGCGACTGGCGCAAGGCGATCGCCGCTTCGATGCTCTTGAGGTCCTGTTCGAGTTGCCCTTCGCGTTTTTCCGGGCTGAGCTCCGCAGTGACTTTGGTGAACTGCTGCTTCTGCTGTTCGTAGGCGCGCTCCGATTCACCGGTCTGGCGAGCCAGGTTCCTGTCCTGCCAGAAGGCAAAGGCGTAGAAGAGCGCCATACCCAACACGATCAGTCCGATCGCCTGGGTCATCGCCACCGTGGAAAAGTATTTCTTTTTCTCGAGGAACTGCGGATCGAAAAGATTAATCTGCTGGCTCACAGCGTCTTCTCCTCGACCCGCAGCGCCGCTCCGAACAAGTAAAAATATTCCCACTGCTCCTCGGGCGTCGGCTCGCCGCCGTCGGAAAAATCCATGACCTGGGGCAACGCCGCCACCACCACCGGCACGTAAAGCTTGCCGTGGAGAAATTGCTCGAGTTCCGGGTCCTGCGGGAGAGGAGCGAGCAGCAGCTCGCCCACCCCGACGCTGAGTCGCTGTCGGTCAAAAATATCGAGCGACCGGGTGATCTCGGTCGCAACGCGCTCGCGGTAATGGTCGCCGTGTTCCCTTTGTCCCAGCTGCACCGACGTGACCTCGAGGCGCCGCGTGAGAAGCAGTTCGCCACGGAACGAGATCGTCAACAATCCCCCCCAAGGCGAAAACGCCAGCATCGCGGTCGCCTTGTCCTGGGACTCGAACAATGCAGCGACATTGCGCTGCGCCATTTCCGGGATGTCTATGACCTTGAGCGGGATGCGCGCATCCTGAAACAGGGTGATTCGTTTCTGCACCACCTCGTTGCGGGTAGCGACGGCATACATGGCTCTCGCCGACCCTTTGGGGTCTCCCTCCGCACGCACTTCGAACACATCGACCGTTGCGTCGTCGATGTGATATTCGAGCTGATCCTTGATCCGCCAGCGAATCGCGGCTTTGAGCTCGTCTGCCGGAACCTTGGGAGGTTCCACCATCAGTATCTGGTAGTCCGCGGGTTCAAGGAGCGTCGTGCATGTGAAACGGGCCAGTCCGTGCTCCTTCGTCTCCCTCTGCAGCGAACCCTCCTGCTCAGACGGGGAACAGGAAACGCTCCACCAACGCGTCGCAACGGGTCGTTGGCGGTTGCCCGCTCGCACGTGGGCAAATTTGATCGCCTCCGGCTCGATTGCGACAGCCAGAAGACCTGAGCCCTGCGTCGATTTGCTGAACAAACCCAGCAATACCCTCTCCCTGAATCATGCTTAACTTCAAGTTATATGAATAAGGTATTGTTGTCAATGACTTTTCTTAGGGCGAGTCCTGTCGACCACGCCGGCTCGGGTACCCTCGCTAAGGAACGACTTCCTGAGTCTGCAGGATGGATACGACTCCCGTACCGCTTGCGCCGGTGTTGATTCGGTTTCCTTCCCGCGTCACGACGAAGACGCGCTCACCCTGTTGCACGGTCGTCGCGCCGGCCCAGAGCGTAGTCGCCGCGTTCGGCCACGCTGCCCCGCCCCCGGTCGTCGTCACTGATTCGATATCATTGCTCGTCGGCGCCGAAGCGGACTGATAGGCGCCTGCGACAAACCGGCCCGAAGGCGATAGCGTGCCCGCCTGCATCAACAGCGTCCGTTGCCGCACCGTGCTCGCTGCACCCCAGGTAGCGGTCGAAGTGAAATACTTTGTCTGGATTCCCGCAGCGCCCTGTGAGCCCCAGAGCAGCCAGCCTTTGCCGGAAGCCGCTGGCCGCTCTTCCCAGGCGAAATCGAAGCTGCGCGACGTGTCGCTTTCCACAACGTTATTGTCGTGCCCGGTGACAGGAGGAACCGCGGTACCAAATGCGCCGCTGCTCCAAACGGTCGAAAGCAGGGAGGGACGTGTTCCGGCATTGGCAGTCTGGAGCATCGCTAGAATGTTGTTGTTG
>WNFG01006570.1_pt1 | contig 10447 bp, 10 predicted proteins | sample 5400431 | NCBI WGS metagenome assembly WNFG01 (sample SAMN13153346, study PRJNA577476) | soil metagenome | isolation source: 120 cm saprolite under Douglas fir tree site 2 hole 3 replicate 2 | place: USA:California | collected 2015-04-18
GCCCTTTCGCTCAGACGGGCAACTTGCCTCGTGGGCCGCATTTCACGAATCTTGTTCTGTGTGAATTGTTTCTAATCTCTATAGTCGTAGGATCAATTATCGTCAGAAGGTAGGTGATCTTTTGTCTGAACCAGAATCGTCTTCGAACATCGGGAAATTCAGTTACCCAATAACCGCCCTCTGCTGGCTTCGTGGAAACCAGCGTGCTGACTGCCTGTCCGTTCTGTTTGACCTCATACCGCTTGTTCTCGTTAAATATAAGCAGCTCAGCAATGAATTTCCGAGCCACTGCTTCGACGCCTGACAGTCTTACAGTGAAGCAAGCTTCATTTGGTCCGATAGGAAAATCGCGATTTGGGGCGACCCACACCCCGCTAATAGGATAGATGTCGGCAACAGCCGGAGAACTTAGAAGCAGACCTACCAAGCCCATTAATTGAGCGCAGTCCGCTAATCGCTTGTGGATTCCAATATTAGAGGTCCTCATGTCGAAAACCTCCATGACGGCCATCGCACTGGGCGCATTCGGTGCCGCGCTGCTCGCTTCCGCCGCGCCCCTCAACGCAACGACGATCGGCTCCGCTGAAGTCTCCAACGTCGACCAGATCGGTCTGGTCTGCAACGAGTATTATGGACGCTGCTGGCGGACCCGAGGACCGCGCTATGTCCTGCGCTATTACTACGACCCTAGCTACTTCCCCGGCCGGGGCTACAACTACTACGCCGGCCCCGGCTACTACGATCGCGGCTACGGCTACGGCGGACCAAGGTTCACCATTCGCGGCTGGTAGCCCGCTCGGCCTCCCGGTGCCGCCGTCGCTGCTCGCCCCCGCCGAGGAGGTGATCGAATGAAGGCTGATTGTTGCAGTACATGAGTCAGGTTATGTTGAATGATTGTGCGTGCAGGCGGAAGGTGATTGGAGTACTGTTGCTGGTATCTGCTACGAGCGCGGTCGTGGCTAGCGGGGGAAAGGTGTTGGGTAGCGCACGCCATCCGCTCAACACGGCCGACTTCAGCGCCTTTCTGTTGCAGGCACAGGCATCGGGGGCCAAAGTCGTCGCACTGGCCAATGCCGGCGGAGACATGGTCAACGCCACCAAGCAGGCCGACGAATTCGGATTGACACGTGCGGGCAAAACCGTCGTGTCGCTGCTCACCTTTATCACTGACGTCAACAGCGTTGGGCTTAAGGCTATGCAGGGGCTCACCTTTATCACTGCCTTTTACTGGGACCGCGACGACGAGAGCCGGGCTTGGTCGAAACGGTTCTTCGAGCTGCGCAAGCGCATGCCGACCATGGCGCATGCCGCCATTTATTCCGCCGTCCGACACTATCTGCGAGCGATTGAAGCAGCCGGTGCTGACGAGGCGAAGGCGGTGATGGCCAAGATGCGCGAGATCCCCGTCAACGATTTTTACGCGAAGAACGGGAGGGTACGCGAAGACGGCCGCATGGTGCACGACATGTACTTCGTGCAGGTCAAAGCGCCGGAGGAACGGCCCGTGGGACAATACGAGAATCCTGTCGACCATTCCGGGCGATCAAGCTTTTCGTCCTTGGACGAAGGCGGATGTCCGCTGGTCAAACAGCGATAGGCGGTTATGCCGCTAGTACTGGTGTCCACCCATCCTTGATGAAGGAGGTAATAACCCATGCCGAACTTAACGATCAATGGTCAAAGTTATTTTGCAGACGCACCACCGGACACTCCGCTGCTGTGGGTGATCCGGGAGGATCTAAGGCTCACTGGGACAAAATACGGCTGCGGAGTCGGCCTTTGCGGTAGCTGCACTGTCCACATCGATGGGCAGGCGGTTCGTTCCTGCTCCGTCACCGTAGGCTCGGTTGAGGGCTCGATGATCACCACGATCGAGGGCCTGAACCCGGCCAACGCTCACCCAGTGCAGCTGGCCTGGATCGAGCATCAGGTGCCGCAATGCGGATACTGCCAGTCCGGTCAGATCATGCAGGCTGCAGCGTTACTTTCGAAGAACCCGAACCCGAGCGAGCAACAGATCGTGGTCGGCATGAACGGCAATCTCTGTCGCTGCGCCACCTACTCGCGCATCGTCAGCGCCGTGAAGCGGGCCGCCGAGATCATGAACCGGGCCGCTGAGATGACGAATGAGGGAGCCAGCCATGCTTAGGTCCACACAGTCCGCAACGAGCCGGCGCGAATTTCTGGTCCGTTCCGCGGCGACCGCCGCTGGCACGTTCCTGAGCATTGGCCTGCCCGCCCTAGGTAGCCGCACCGCCATGGCCCAAGCCATGTCGAGCTTCACGCCTTCGATCTGGTTCACACTGACGCCTGACGGCAAAGTCACTATGCATATCGTGAAGGCGGAGATGGGCCAGCACGTTGGCACCGGGCTTGCCCAAATCATCGCCGAGGAGCTCGAGGTCAAATGGGACGACGTTCGTCTCGACTCGCCGCTTGAGAGCGTCGAGAACTTTGCCATCTACGGCCTCGCCTACACGGTCAACAGCGGCAGCATCACTACGGAGTTCGACCGCCTGTCGCGAGCGGGCGCTGCCGGCCGCATGGCGTTGATCGAAGCCGGAGCCAAAGTTCTCGGCACGAATGAAACTGACTGCACGGCATCAAACTCGCGCGTCACTGACCGCGTCTCGGGCCGCTCTGTCAGTTATGGCGAGATCATCCAGAAGGTGAAGATCGACCGCAAGTTTGCCTACCCTGAAGACTTCAAGGCGATCAAGCTCAAAGTACCGGGAACCTACAACATCATCGGTAAATCGATCCCGGCCCTCGATATCCCGTCCAAGACCAACGGGCAGGCCAAGTACGGCATCGACGTGTTCCTGCCGAACATGGTGTATGGGGCGCTGGTTATACCGCGAACACGCTACGGCTCAAAAGTGAAGAGCATCGACGATTCCGAAGCTCGCAAGATCCCGGGTTTCGTCAAGGCGGTGAAGGTGGACGACAGCATGGGCAAGTGCACCGGCTGGGTTGTAGCGCTGGCCGAGAAGTTCCCTGCTGCCATCAGAGCGGCTCAAGCCCTGAAGGTTGACGTCGATCCGGGACCTTATGGCGGCCTCAACACCGCTGACCTATTCGCGGAATATGCGCAAACAACCAAAAACGCCGCGGCCGGTGCGAACTGGGTGCTTGAGGGTGATGTCGACAAAGCTCTAGCCGAGGCCGAGAAGGTCCTGGAGATGGAATACACCACCGACATGGTGTGCCACGCCACCATGGAGCCGCTCAACGCAACGGTGCACTTCGTAGACGGCGCTTGGCACGTCTACAGTGGCACGCAAAGCACATCCTTCGCGCGAATGACGCTAACTGCGTATCTGTCGAAAGTGCTGGGTCAGAAGCCGGAGGACATTAAAATCTACGTGCACGAGAGCATCCTCGGCGGCGGATTCGGCGGCAAGCAGGATTACGACGAGATCCTTGCGGCGGCGTACTGCGCCAAGGAAGCTGGTCGCCCGGTCAAGTTGATCCAAACTCGCGAGTCGACGTTCGCAACCAGCTTCGCCCGCACGCCGACCTACCACAAGCTCAAGGCCGGTCTGAAGAACGGTCAACTTGTGGCCATGGATCACAACATCTGCTGCGGTTGGATGGGTCCGCGCTTCTCCGTCGGTAAGAAATATGGGACCGACTGGCTGCAGCTCGACTCCTGGGACGCCAAGAAAGAAGACATTGATCAGTGGTCGATCGGCGGCAGCGACCACTGGTACGATGTCGAAAACCATCGCGTCCGCGCTTTCGACAGCGACCGTACTACCTGGGCGGTGCAAGCCAGCGCGCTGCGCACGGTCTCAAACTCGTACAACATGTTCGTGGTCGAGTCTTTCATGGACGAGGTGACGCACGCGCTTAACCGGGATCCGCTGGAATTCCGATTGGCCCTGCTCAACGGCAAAGGCAGCGTCCGAGGCATTCCCAATGCCGGTTACCCGCCGGGCACGTCCTCGGACTACTACATGGACAGGCTGTGGATCTCGCTGCCGTGGCCGAACGACAACTCTTGGCCAAATTACGAGTCCACCACAGTCGGTGGGGCGTTGCGGCTTGCCAACTGCCTACGGGTCGCAGCGGGAAGAGCCGGCTGGGGCGCGAAGAAGCTCCCGCCTAACACCGGAATGGGCATTGCTGTCTCCTCAGCCGAGGAGCGGCAAAGCCCGACCTGGGTTGCCGGCATTGCGGAGGTTACGGTCGATCCCAAAAACGGTCAGTACAAGATCAACCGGCTCACAATCGCCATGGATCCGGGCACTGTGATCAATCCGCTCAATGCCAAGGCGCAAATCCAGGGTGCAGCGCTCTGGGGTACGAGCCAAGTCATGGGCGAGCGGCTGACGCTCAAGCACGGCGCGCTCGAGCAGAGCAACTTCCATGACTATACGCCAATCCGCCTGGCGGATGTGCCGCCGATCGATGTGGAGCTCATCGATTCAGGGCATCACCCGAGCGGCGTCGGCGAACCTGCGTCCACAGTGGTGGCGCCGGCCGTCGCCAACGCGATCTACAATGCCGTTGGCGTCCGTGTGCGGCACATGCCAATCACGGCGGAAGCAGTTCTGGCGGGGCTGAAAAAGAAGGCGTAATCCCTGATCCAATACAGAGAGCACGCATGCGTTACGGGCGAGGCCTAACCGCCTCGCCCCCTCTTTGCGGGAGATCCGCGTCGGCAGACGCTATCCTCCCGCTCTCAGCCGCCGACATCATCGCGCTCTAGCGGTCGCGGAGGAATTTCGCCCGTCGAGGTCCTGACTGGCTGCGATTAGCCAACGCCCGAACTGTGACCCCCGGAGCTCACGACCACACGCATGTCGCAGTTTGTGAAGGTTTTCGGATGCCGGCCCCATGATGACGGCGCCACGCACGCCGGGGCCGGCGTACGCAAACCTCCAATGGAGGAAACCGCGGGAGGTCGGGCGAGATCGCGTCACACGCTATGGGGATTTGACGGCTGTCGTGCCAGAGTGTGAGTACAACTTTTGCGATATGGCACGAACTTTGCGAACGGGTGAAAACACCTTTCGCCGCCCCTGTAATTTCAAAGAGTTACGCGTTGTAAAAAGGGCACATATTACAACTTGTGCGTTATGTACCTGACGGCAGCCTTTGTACCGCATCGGCCGAACAAATATTTCCACATGATCGCGTCCAACGGAATTGTTTCGAGTTCGCCTTATACACCCCTCGCGATCATGACTGCATCTCCAATCGCATCGGTTCGGGTGTTCGAAACTGTCCGCGATGCAGATCTCGCTACGTTCGGTGCGCTCCCAACGTCGTCGATGATAGATCGCGCGATCATCATGCTGAACGATCATCGGTTCTGGGGTCATGCTTCTGGCCCCTCATCGTCAGACGCTCCCATCGTTCCATCCACTGCTGGTACAACCGTGCCGCCCGCCGCAGCGCCCTACCGCGCGAGCGGTTTAGTCCTTTGGCACAAAACGGACATGCTGGGCGCAGGCGCGAAGGTCCGTTATCGAGGGTAAAGCGGACCTGATCCGAGCGGGCGATCCCTTGGGCGTCAACCTCGCCCGTATCGTCGGCGCTGCGGCAGCCGCCGCGAGATCCGCGAAGGCCAACGCCAGTGTGTTAGCGCCCACCAGTGTCATCTCGTAGAAAGAGCGGCCAGGCGCGCCATCAGCCGGAAGCCGTCGTGCTTGATTTCGCGAATCCAGAATTTCTTGCGGCCTTCTTTTTCAGCGCTCTCCGCTTTTTGGTTGCGGTCTCGAGTGACCTCAGCGGCTGCAGTTGCGTGTTGAAGGCGCTTTTCAGCAAACTCTTAAGGCGGCCCTGATACTCGCGTTCGCTAATCCGATCTTTCTCTTTCATCGCCCCACCCCGCTATAAAGGGCCCATTGCGCAACACGCTTCGTGACGCTCATCCGCGTCGGGAAAAAAGACCACACGGTCCTGTTGAGGCTGTCGAAAAAACGGAGCTGTGCGGGTCACGCACTACCCACACGGGTTGGAGGATCGGTGTGTAGGCAATCAGGCGGCGCTGGTTATCAAAATTAGCGTCCGGTTCGACGTCCAACGCAAGGTTCATTCGTGGGACGGAGCACGGAGATGCACGATTTGCGACGGTGTCACTGTCCCTCCACTGAATGCGCTCAGTAACCTCTACCGGTTAGGTTATCGGCCCGGATGACGACGATGTACTCGTGGCCGTAATTCTGTAGCCGCAATTCCTCAGCCAGCCGCCATGTGGGCACATCATCTGCCAGCATGAAATCCCGATGCTTGACGATATTGAACATTCGTTTTCTTCCACCCCTGCATGAGGGCCTGCATGAGGCTGGGACTATTCGCCAAAAAAATTGCGCTGTGAATCCCTCGACCGGGGGAAGAATTCGGCCGGTTTCGTGGAAATAGCATCACGGGGTTTGTCGATCGCGCGGCGGACTTATTATCGGGGCAACAGATTCCAGATGATCACCAAAGCCACGATCAACAGCATTGCAAGAATGGTGCGGCACCCGATCCGGTTCACTCCAGAACCTCATACTCGAATGCCACGCCTTCAATGTTTCTTTCGACGGATCTCGCGTTTTTTAGTTGGCGAGAGGGAATCTGGCTTCGATATTCAGAGCTTGACGAACAGCCACCTTATCCCAAGACCCAATAGAGCCAACCACCCATCGAGATGATGGTGGTGGCGAGAAAGGTCACCTTGATCACAGATTGTCGCATTTTGGTCTCGACCTAATTTCGAACCTCAACTGGTCCGATATCAGTATCTCAATCCTCGCGACGCTCTGTGAGTTGGGTCACCCAAACAAAAGACCGCCCGAAGGCGGCCGGGACCAGGGCATCTGATTGACTCTAGTGCTTTCGATCTTCCGGCGGCAGGTTATGCGGTCCCTGATGGTCAAACACGCTGCCAAGATCACGGCAATCAATCCATCCGCCGCACGTTTCGCACTTGAAGAAATGCTCGGCTTCATGCTTGTGCGGATCAGCGTTCTGGCAATATCTTTTTCCGCGCTCGATCTTCATTCGTCTCTCTTCAGCTTTCGCTTTCCCCACCGCAGATTTTTGCGTGACGAACTAAACACCCGCTCGACATTCCGATTGAGCGCCCTCAGCACGCCAATGCGCGCCATCATGGTCGGCCCGTTGAGCTCGACGACGAGGAGCAGGGCTTCAACGGCGGCCTACCATTCCTCGAGATCCTGCTCGGCCTTGGAAAGTTTCATGATGTAGTGGGCGGCATCGCGCAGAGTCACGAGCTCATGGCCAAAACAGCGCCGCGGACCAAAGCGAAGGCCAAGACCAAACCGAGGCCAACAGCGACGTCAAATCCCAGATTGTCGGTCATTGAGGAAGGATGTTCCCGATTGTCTGGTTGTACGGCTTGGTCCGCAGTAGCCGGGTCGTCGTGTTTTGGGGGCTGCGGTTGCGCGACAGGCGTTAGCTGCACGGACAGGCTGGAACTTTCGCTCAGCTCAGCGCACTTGTTGCCCGCTCCAATTGGTATTGACGCCGCCATGCGGCATGCACGGCGGCAAGTCTACAAATGGTCGAGCGCGAGCAGGCGGAGGAGTGAAAGTCACCCGACTATGCGGAGGCGGTGGACAATCGTCGGACCAATCATAGTCCCCAATTGTATTGATATGGCCGTACATGCAGATCCGACATTGCCGCAACCTCCGCAGCATCGCAGGAGCACATGAGGCAACAGATTCAGTCCTGGCTTGTTGCAATAGATCCAGCCGATGCGCATCCTGCCACGCCCAGTCCACCGCAGCCTACCGGCTAGGTCCATCATGTGCCCGAGCCGGATCAACCGCGTGCTGACGGAACGAAATCGTTCAGGCCTGTAAATCGTTGCCGATTGATCCCGGCTGGACTTCTTCTCCTGACGGCAGCACGAGCCCGCGCAATCCGAACTTGCCGGTGCCACTAAGCGTGGCCGATCAATCTGATCGGTAGCCCTGGCGGGAGCGGGCGTCTGTAGTAGGCTTCAAGGTTGACGATTGTCTTGGGCCGTGGCGTCAGCTTTCCGCAAATATCCGCAATTTCCTGCGCGCTCAACTGATGCTGATATTGGTGGCTTCCGAACCAATCAAAGGTGTTGAGGACGGCGGTTTCGTACAGCCGCTCTTCGTACCGATCTCCCGGCGGCACTTCGCCACGAACCATGAAATTGGCCTTCTCAAGAAATGGCCCGAGCACAGGCACCATGCGAAGCCGAGCCATCGTCTTTGCATAGGCCATGATCGTTGTGAACGAACACCTGGACAAAATGGCGCGCAAGGGACGATAGACGAGAAGCCATCGTGCCATCCAGATCAGGTCATTCGGGTATTTCAGATAGCAGCTAAAGGATAACTCGCCGCTTGGGCCGACGAGACGCCAGAGTGCATCGGCGGTCCGTTCGACGGAGGGTGTGTGTTGGATTGCCGCATTGCAGATCACAAGACCATTGATGGACCCCGTCCGGATTGGCGGTGCGTCAATTGAACACTGGATGACGTCGATATTATCAAGACCGCGAAGGTTCTCGCGCATGATGCCGTCAACGCTGTTCGATAGTTCAAGGGCGATGACGTGCTTTGCACCGTACTCCGACATCCATTTTGTGTGCATGCCGCTTCCGGCAGCGCAATCAACGATCACCTTGTCCTTGAAGTAGGATGGGGAGCCGAACGCACCATTCGCGATGTGCTTCAACCAGTTGGCTTTGAAGCGATCATAATTGAAGTAATTCCACTCATCTCCGAATGATTGGACGGACGCCCTAAGGGCTTCGTCCACCAAGATTCGAGGGACACCGTTGATGATTGGATAAGTGCGGCCGACCTCGGATACCAGATCGCCAGTTTCGACGCGATCGTTTTCGATCTTGCTTCCGATAGAAAGGCACAACGGAGAACTGTCGATAGGATAGCACAAATAGGACAGTAGGCGCGTATGCATTTTGGGTCCTCAACCTAAGGTTCCAATAGCAGGCATCAGGAAAAACAACCAGCTGCCTTCGGGCGGTTTTTCCTTTGCCCAAGCCCCATTCCGGGGGCTAATGGGGAAACGACGGGCGCATTCCGATCCCGCAGAACAATATGGGGCAGCGCGGAAGGGCGCGTAACGACGGCCGGTTCAAGTGTTGACGGCTGGCGGCCTTACCTGCTCCGCAATCAGATTGAAGTTCAGGGCACGAACTTGATGCCTAGCGTTCTTCCTCGGCGCCAGACGATTTCGCATAGCCTCGGACGGTGAGGCACAAGCGCAAGTCCAAAGCGGGCTCCGATTTCGGCAGCCACGCCAATGACGACCTTCGCCCCGTTTTGAGAAACGTCAAAAACGCGGCAATCATGGACGGTTGCGTCACCTTCAAGCGTGACCCACGCCCACTGATGACGACGCCTGCGTGCTTCGCGCTTCAGTCTTGGTTTCGACAGCGATCGGTCCATCCGACAACTCTAATGCCACGACGGTTAAGTTTCGCTCACCGTTGTATATCGATTTTTGTGCATAGTTATCGAGGCGAGCGAAGGGCGAGAACCAGTTCAGCAGCTGACCGAGCGAATTGAAAAAGCGCGGCTATGACCGGGCGCTTGCCTAACGCCGCCGAAGCAATTTTTCGCTTAACACGTCGGGCAAATCAGTGATTATGAGGTGCTGGTCCAATAATCGCAAAGGGGACCAGCCTGATGCCTGAGCAGTTCGACACATCGTCTGAGTTGGTTGAAATATCCAAGCTCAACGGCAGTTTTAGAAGGAACTACGGGACGTTCATTGGAGCCTATCTGTATCTGCGCTCGATCAGCGCCGCGCGTGGCCGGTCACTCTCTTGGACCGGTTTGATCTCGATTGCTTGTTCGGCCGCGCTGGCTTGGTTGGCGCGACACGGCTTAGCCTGGTTACACGTCGACTAACGGATCGAACCAGCGCATCGGAGGTTTCAAAACGGTCCATGCCAAGCCGGCTGCGATCCTTCTCCGTGAACCTAATCGTATTTCTGTCCGTACCTGTTGTCGGGACCAGCAGATAGTCGAGTATCGAGTTGTTGTGTTCACCCAGTCTTATGGCGACAATTAATCCGTCAGGCAGACGCCTGCGTTGGATCATCCAACGCCGCGAATACTGTTCCTTTTCTCCGGAAATCCATCGTGCAACCCGAAAAAATATGCTCACCTTCCCGTTTACATGCAGGCCTTCGGTCGAGTCGCTGGGGACAATGCGTCCACCGATCTTTTCGATTTTAGCGGTGACCTGCGACGCGAGCTCAGCCAACAGGTCGGCCCAAACCTGGCGGGTGTCGATGTAGTCGCAGTTTCGTTGGGAGGTATAGCCGATCAACCTGTAAGCGTTACGAATGCTGCCAAAGTGCGCGATGTAGACTTGATGGCACGGCAGGCCAATGGTTTTGTTAATAATCGCCGGGCTTAAGCGACCTTCTTTCATCAGCGTTCGGCGCAGACGGGCCAGCATCTCTTGCTCGGACAGA
>WNFG01017473.1_pt1 | contig 10447 bp, 8 predicted proteins | sample 5400431 | NCBI WGS metagenome assembly WNFG01 (sample SAMN13153346, study PRJNA577476) | soil metagenome | isolation source: 120 cm saprolite under Douglas fir tree site 2 hole 3 replicate 2 | place: USA:California | collected 2015-04-18
CCGCACGCGCAGTGCCGTGAGAAATCGGCTTGCCTCGCTCCGGTCAAAATCTTCGCTCGGGAGGCGCGGAGCCACGGAGAAAAGCAAGCGGGAAATGGGTTTGTTTTTGAACCGCTGATATGGGGGCACTCCAAAAATCAGGACATTGAAGAGGGAGGAAAGATGCAATGCTGAATCTCGATCGCATCGCACAGCAAACGATGAGACGGCAACCGTACCAGTGGGCGTTCATCGATGGCCTGTTCCCGGCTGAAAGCGCCGCATCGCTGGCCGCGTCCTTTCCCTGCGACAAATTCAGGAAGGTAAGAGGCTACGACGGAGAAAAGGGATTCGAGTATATGTCCCGGTCTTTGATTCACATGGGCGCGACGGTGCCGTCCTGGTCCGAAGGTTTGAGTCCCGCGTGGCGCGCACTGGCCGAAGATTTTCTTTCCTCAGAATACCGGTCGGCGCTGACCCGGATTACCGGGCAGAACCTGAACAAAGCGCTCATGGAAGTAAACGCAATTCATTACGGTCCGGGCGCGTGGCTGGGGCCGCATCTTGACCTGAAAGCCAAGCTGGTCACGCATGTTTTGTACTTCAACGAATCCTGGGACCGGCGGGATGGCGGTTGCCTCAATATTCTGGGGTCGTCCGATCCGGCCGACGTTGTCGCGGAAATTCTGCCCGTGGTCGGCAATTCCTCGCTGCTGGTGCGCTCAAAGCAGTCCTGGCACTGCGTTTCACCCGTGGTGCGGAATTGTGAAACGTCGCGGCGCAGCCTCAATGTGATTTTTCATCAGCCCGGTTCGATGAGCAGCATGTGGCCCCCGGGAGACAGACCTGTTCTACAGGATTACTCGCCGGTTCCCGTGTAATGTCACCATGGCATAGATGGGACGATACAAATAATCGTTATAAGCGTGTACTCAAAATGCGACGGATACGCACGAAACTGGGCAGGTATTGATCCAATACGCCAGGCGACAGCTTACCGAGGATTTCAAAGGATCCAGCCCCCTTAGAGTAAGTCTTTGAGCACATGCGCGTGGCCTTGACCAATTTGTCCTGGACGTCGTGTCGGCCCCGTTTTTCCAACTCATGCAAAGGCGGCAGCGCCGAAACTTGCAATCCGTTCTTAAAGTGTGCCTGCAAAGCTGCGTGATCCGCGACGAACCATGTCTCCATGCAGGTGGTCATGAACAAAACTTGTTCATCAAGCGCTCTCGCCGGCCGGGCCCAATGATCGCGCACAAGCAGGTGCTGCCATGCGGCTTCCATGTCCGCCGGCGGTTCTTCACTGTCTATCCACAGGGCCAGGAAATTTCCAGGTTCGCCACTATTCAGTGCAATCTTGAACGCATCGAAAGCGGACTGTCGTCCTCCGCACGCGGTCAGGCGTGGCATCCGCGTTGCGAATCCGCAATTTTCCAGGAGCTTGCGAAATCCTTCACGACAGCGGATGGTTACGTCTTTGGAACCGGGGCCCGCGCCGCCGCCTTCGATGTAGATATAAGCGCTCACCAGCGCGTTCCCCCGATTTGTCCCATGGTCCACAATTGTCCCAGGCGATACTTGTCCAGCCACATGGTCAGCTCTTCCTTCTTTAACCGGCGTATCTTCGTCTCGCCGTCATGTTTTTCGCATACGAGGACCGACTCCGGACGCTCGGTCATGGTGTCGACCAGGATATCGGAGTGGGTGGTGACGATAAGCTGCGTCCGTTCGGATGCTTCGACCAGTAGCCGTGACAATTCCGGAAGCACGTCGGGGTGCAAGCCAAGTTCCGGTTCTTCAATACACACCAGGGGCGGCGGCTCGGGATGGCAGAGGATCGCCAGCAGGCACAGATACCGCAGTGTTCCGTCCGAGAGTCGCGTGGCCGGGATGCTGTAGTTGCCCTCTTCGAGGAACAATTGTACGCGGCCCGCTTCCACCTGCACGTTGAAGTCCTGAATCTCCGGATACAACGCCTTCAGGGCTTCGAGTAGCCGCTGGCGGACTTTGGGGCGGATCTTGTTGAGCACAAGGGCGAGATTTTCGCACGTCGTCATCAACGAATCGGTGCGCAAATCCGCCTTCTGTTCCTGACGGGGCGGTGTGTAGCGCCCAAACGTCCACTCCCGATAAAGGGCAATCCGGTTGTAGACCGAATCCAGATACGCGAGCACGGGATAGCGCTCCGGATCTTTGAACTGCGACAGGATAGATTGCTCCGGATGGAGTGTTTCCCGTTTCAACTCCCGGTCCTGTTCTCCCGCGGGGCCGTCAGAGGTCGCCTTCCTGTCTTCGGTCAAAATTTCCCTGAGCACGGGGCGACCGTCTTGAAAGCGGTAGAAGAAATCCGGGCCGTCCTTGCCGGGAAATGCCCGCTCATTCTCGATACGCTCCTCGACGAGTTCAAACCGGCTGCCATGCTCCGTGAATTTCATGACGTGACGCAGCGGCATTTTGCGGCGTGGGTTTTCGATCATGACTTCAAGGGAGGCGACGGCCCTGGCCTCGCCTTTCCACAACCAGTCACGGACGCCGCCAACTTCTTTGACCGGCGCGGACAGGTCCCTCGGCGCGGCCTGCAACAGGCTGATTGCCTCCAGGAAGTTTGATTTGCCTGAGCCGTTCGGGCCAATCAGGACATTCAGCCGGCCAAGCGGCACCAACTCAGTGCCCGGGCCGAACGAGAGCAGGTTCTTGATGATGAGACTCTTGAGTAACATGCCGATGGCGTTTAGCCTATCCGAAACCGCACCCGATGACCAGTCCCTTCGCTGGGTTGTGCTCAGAACGGGCGCGCTCCTGGCAGTGTCTTGAGACGGCATCGCTCCTGTAAATCCGTGCCAGGCGACGCGACCTCTAAGTGCTCGTGGCAAATGCCGATTTCTTCCCACAGGATTTAACCTAAGCGCTTAGGAATTATGATAAGATCAATCAGTGCCAACAGTTCTCAGATTTGATGGACTGCGCGTGGTGGTTTATCCGAACGATCATCGTCCGGCTCACGTCCATGTGATCGGACAGGGCTGCGAGGCAGTCTTCAATTTGAATTGTCCGGCAGGGCCGGTGGAACTCCGGGAGAACTACCGATTCTCAAGGCGGCAAATCGCTCACATCCAAAGCGTCTTGACGGAACACCTGGGGGAGTTATGCCGGGCGTGGGAGGAGATTCATGGCGGTGCATGAAAATTTCAAATTGGCGAACCAGCGGGCCAGGGACCTCCAGGCGTCCATACCCAGGGTTGTCTCTGCGCATTACAATCGCAAGAGTGGGCATATCGTGATTCATCTCAGCTCAAAGCTGATTCTGAGTTTCTCGCCTCATGACGCACAGGGCCTGCGGAATGCCAGGCCATCGCAACTCGACGCCATCGAGATCAGCCCATCCGGTTTCGGAATCCACTTCCCAAAGCTGGACGCAGACATCTATATCCCTGGCCTGTTGGAAGGTTTCCTGGGCTCGAAAAAGTGGATGGCGGCCCGGCTCGGTCAGATTGGTGGCCAGTCCAGAAGCAGCGTGAAGAGAGCGGCTTCAAGAGCGAATGGAAGGCTCGGCGGACGGCCCAGGAAAGCGACCAGAGCGTAGCGAGTCTGCGAATAAAAACGATGCGAAATCCTTCTCGACGATCAAAAGGCCGGTAAGGAGCTCCATAGAGGCACAGCATGCTGCGTCAATCTTCCGCGAAAACCGGAATTCGAAGATTGGCGCTTTGCCGGTAGCCTCTGAATCTTGCCATGGCTGCGTTGGTTGCGTGCGGGTCCAAACGCCGTAATGCTTCCAGTGTGAGAGCCAAAGACAGCCTTCCCGCCGCGCATTCATGGCGTGCGCTTCCAAAGGTAAAAATCCGGCGCGGCTTTTGATCGGGCAGGAATAGTTCCGGATTCGAATTCGCACGAGCATCGTGATTGGCCGCGGCCAGCAGCACGAGAATGCAGGAGCCTGCCGGGACTTCCTGGCCCATGATCAGCGATGTCTCATTCACATAGCGCCGCGTATTCTGAACCGCGCCGTTCCACCGTGCTGTTTCTTCCATCAGTTCCATTCCGGCGGTTTCAATTCCGATTCGATGGTGGCCCAAAGCCAGCAGCGCGTTTCCGATCAGTCCGGCCGTTGCTTCGAAGGCCTGGGTGAGAATTCCGACGCAGTTGGCCACAGCGGCAGGTGGTATTCCTGTTTCCAGCAACGCTCGCAGGCGATCCGCCGCTTCGCTCCCGGCCTCTACCTGAGACGTTGATGCTCCGGGAGCAAAGGCCGCTACCAGGGACTTCACGCATGTGGCCACCATTGGAATGTCCCGGGACTCCACACCCAACCCGCGAGCCAGCGCGAACACCGGCATACACCACATTACGGCGTTGATCCCCTTTGAGGGCAGAAGGGGCCAGACTTCCTCGATCATCCGCGTCACGTGCCGCGCTCCCTCATTCATCCGCGCAAGTTCTCCGAACACGCGTCCGGCGGCCGTTCCGGAGATGGCCTGGGGGATCGGCTCGCCGGCGGGCCGCACACTCAACCGGACATCGGCCAGCACTTCCCCGACTGTCTCAGCGCTTGCAGCCACCCAGAGTCCCAGGCTTTGATCAAAGGCAAAGGGCTTTTCGGCGGAAAGCCACCGATAATACGGATAAGGGTCGGGATGTGTAACTGCCGCGATCGGGTCTGCCGGGAATTCCATATCATCAGATTAGCTCATGACGAGCACCAATACTTCGTTTACCATCAAAGTATGAATGCCGATCGGCATCTTTCGATTGTTGCGGCGGCCATTGCCGATCCGTCGCGGGCGCGAATGCTGTGCGCCCTTCTCGATGGTCGTTCCCGCACCGCCACCGAACTTGCCGCCGTCGGGTCGATTTCCGCCTCCACGGCCAGCACCCATTTGCGGAAGCTGGAACTGTCCCGGTTGGTCGAATACATTCGATCGGGCAGGCACCGCTATTTCCGCCTCAGCGGACCGGCGGCGGCGTCCGCACTGGAAGCGTTACTTCATGTATCGGCGAAGAAACTGTCGGGATTTCAGTCGTCCGCGCCACATCACCTCCGTTTCGCCCGTACCTGCTACGATCACGCGGCCGGAGAACTGGCGGTGCGCTTCCACGATCACTGCCTGGCACGGCACTGGCTGGAAAGGAACGAAGACGCCTACGTCCTGACCGGAAAGGGCGAAACCGCCCTGCAAAAACTTGGAGTCAGCCTTGTGACTTCCCCGCGCCGGCGGTTTGCTTATCCGTGTCTCGATTGGAGCGAACGGCATTTTCATATCGGAGGCCGACTGGGCGCCGCGATTCTTCAGACTTTTGATCGGAAGCGCTGGCTGACGCGCGACCTCGACAGCCGTGCGCTCAGGCTGACTGTTTCAGGGAAGCGGGGATTTGCAGCGCTGGGAGTGAATACCGAACGCGCAGAGGAGCGTGTGTGAGATCTCGATTTTCGCATTCACTCTCGAGTGTACTGGTTGAGACGTACATCCTGGGGTCCTTCACTGCGCGCTCACATGCGTTCGCACTTCGTTCAGGATGACAAGGGGTTTTACGGTAGCGCGGAACTCCGGCTAAGGCGCTACGCAGGGCGTCGCGCTGGTGTTGGACATCGTGCTGTGAGGATTGCCGTTTTGATCGACGTTGCCGAAGGCGCAGTTCAGTGAATACACCGAGGGTGCCTCGAACGAAATTCGGAGGCGATTGTCGATCATGTTCGATTGATAAATGTTGTCGCTATTGGCCCCCGCCTGTGGAGTGTTCGAGAAAATGCGCATGGCCGCTCCTCCGCCGCCGGTTCCCTGAACGACAAAATGGTTTTGGGCAACCGTTGTATGGACTACGTTGCCGGTGAACAGCAGACCGGTGGTCTGCTGGTCGCTGATCACGATGGTGTTGTTGCGGATGACGAAATTTTCATACGTGCTGAACCCGCCGATCACAATGCCGTAACTCCGGCTGCCCGAGATCTGATTGGACTCGATATGCACTCCGTTATTGGTAAGACTGTCGATGTTGAAGCCATAGAGATTGCCGGAGGCGATGTTATCGTGAAAGTTCACCGGCCCCATCTGCCAGCCGCCATAGGCGATCTGGTAGCCATCCACTTCGTTGTTGCGCACCTCGCCGCCGGCGTTGGAAATCGTGATGGCGACCGCCCGGCCGCCTCCGAAACCACTGGCCGTGGTGCGTTCGATGATGTTGTTGCCGCAGTCCAGCGGACTGCTGTTCGGCGCCGCCGACACGATCAGAACTGAAAAGGTCTCAAAGAGTTCGTCGATCTCCCCGATCTCTCCGGCGGCATTGATGACGTTGATGTCATGGATATGGTTTCCCCCATGGGCCGACCACAGACGGATGCCTTCAAGGTTCAATGCGCTGACGCCGTTCTGATCGGCTTCTTGTTTGAGCGCGGGGTAATTCGCGTCCAGAGTCATGTCTGAGATTTCCACCCCGGAAGCCGTGTGCGCGTTGGTGCTCAGAAGCGTGTTGGTCCCGGTGCCGACCGGCAACCTCGACGGATTTTGAGGGTCGCTGATGGTCAGAAAATCGCTGAGTTGCAGCGTGGTCTTGTCCGCTCCCTGCCCATGGAACTTCCAGCCTTTGCCCAGCCTGAAGCCGAGGGGGCTGCGGTGCGGCTGATCGACGCCGGCATCCCAGGTTCCCTGAGTCTGAAAGGTGCCCGCCCCCAGGCATACGATCAGGTTTTCGGTTTTTGGGATGCTGGGACCGCCGCTGCATCCTTCTTCATAGCAGCGCAGGATGGTGTCGAAGGCCGCCGGAGTGCTGCCATCGCGGGCATCGTCGGCCGACCGGCCGCTGCCATCCGTGCCGTTGCGCAACGCGATATAGATGCGGGTTGCATTTTGCGGCAGCGAAGAATCGGGAACGACGCAGTCCGTGGAACCGGCGCTGGCCCGAATATGCTCCTGCGGTTCGGCCTGCCGGGCCGTCGGTTGTGTGCCACACGACGAACACACGATAACGCAGGCAACGGAGAACAGCCAATAGCGGGCATGGAAAATAAGCCTTCGACGGGACATGCGCGGCCCTGCGTTCCGTAACGTAGCGGGCCACCTGGGAAGGGTCGACCAGCAAATGAACTCATAGATTTCGAGCTCGTTTCAGGGGGAAAGGTTGCCAGTGTCGCTCAGGGACTTTAACCACAAAGGTCACAGGAAAAATTCGCCGCAGATTTCCGCAGATGAACGCTGATAAAAACAATTCCTTCCCTTGTTTTTATCGGCGTTTATCTATCTGCGGCAATAAAAAAACGGGCCGGCATCGCTGCCGGCCCGGGTTGAGGTTTCGCTTTTTAGAACGTGAACCGGGCTCCGAACTCTCCCGTGAACGAGCGCGGAGCAACCGTGCTCGTGGGATTGATGAAGCCAACAGGTTTGCCAAACGTGGCGTCGCCAACCGTGTTGTCGAAATTGTTGCCGTAGTTGGCGTGATTGAAGAGGTTGAACGCCTGGAAAGCAAGCTGCAGGTTGCGGTGTTCGCCCAGTTTGATGTTCTTGGCTACGCGGGTGTCCACGTTGAAGTAGGGGTCGCCGCGCTTGTTGTTCATGGGATTCAGGCCGCAGGTTCTGTTGTAGTAACCCTGCAGCGTGCAGCCGGGGGCCAGAAGCGCGCCCGCCGCGCTGCCGCCGCCCATACCCAGATCATTGACAGAATCGATCTCGTTGTACGGTCTGGCGGAGCCGGCCTGGACGATCGGAGCAAAGGACATGCCCCAGGGCAGGTTCCATACGCCGCTGATGGTGAGGTGGTGCCGCTCGTCGTTGAAGGCCGGACCAAAATCTTCCGGTGCGAACGGACGGTTGGGATCGCGCGGATAATAACGGAACGAACCGCCGTCTTCGTTATAACCTACCGCGCGCGCCAGGGTGTAATTCACCGAGAGGTCAAGCTTATGGAAAGCCCGCTGGCGATAGCTGAAGTTCAGGCCATCGTAGCGCGACCGACCAATGGATTGTTCGTCGCGAACGCTGCCCAGCCTGGGCTGGCCGGCTGCGGCGAACGCCGCATCCAGCGGACGGAACAGGCCGAGACTCACGTTCGCCGGATTAATCGGGATCTTGGCATCCAGGTTGATGGTTTTGTTCTCATGCAGGCTGAGCACGTGAACGTATTCCACTTCGATCACAGACTTGGGAGTCACTGTCCAGGAGTAGCCACCGTTGAATTCTTCGGTGACCGGGCTCTGGTAGTTCGGGTCCATCAGACGGCCGGTGGCGCCCACTGCCAGGTTGTGCGAAGGCGGTGCGATTGTCGGCAGCGGGTCCACGCCAAAACGCCAGTTGCTCAACAGAATGGCGGTACCGGGTACAGTATCGCTGGGGGCAAGCGAAAACAGCGTCTGGAAGATGGTGTTGTTGGCCTGCTGTTGCATGAACAACGGAATGTTCTGGAAGGTGTTGCCGTAATAGAGACCGTAGCCGCCACGGATAATGTGGTTGCCATGGCCGGTCAGGTCATAGGCAAAGCCGATGCGCGGGCTGAAGTCCTTGGTGTCGTCACCAGCGGGCTTGGCTGTGAGCTGGGCTGCCAGGGCGTTGCTTGACGCCATCGCCTTCAGCTCCTGGAACGTGCGGCTGTTGGCCACATTCACGCCGGCCACCATGTTGATGTCCCGGTCATAACGGACCCCAAGATTCAGAGTCAGTCCCTTCATCACCTTCCAGTCGTCCTGGAAGTAGAGTCCAACCTGCTTGGTGCCGTTCGGAATGACAAAGGAAGGATCGCCGTTGGCGATGCTCATGGCCTTGACCGCGCCGGCAGTGGCGAAGCCGTTCGGGAACGCAGCCGCGCCGCAACCCGCGGTGGCGGCATCGGGGGCTAAGCCCAGGATGCAGCTCGGGTTCTTCTTGAAATCAAGTTCCAGCGTCGGATTGAATTCAAAGAATCCGCCCATTTTCGGGTTCCAGATGTAATCGATTCCGGTTTTGAACGTGTGGCGACCCACGATTTTGGTCACGTCGTCCTTGAACTGGAACTTGGTCTGGAATGACTGCTGCGGAACGTTGGTGTTGGTGCCGAATTGCGCTGAAGGGAAGGTGATGAGAGGAACCTTCGTGGTGCTGTCAATCAGGTTGTTCCAGTAAGAGAAACCGGCGGTGAAGCTGTTGACCAGCGTGGAACTGAGCGCCGAATTCAATGTCACATTGGCAACCTGCATATGATTGACCGTGAAGTTGCCTTCGGTAAGGTCAAATGTGCCATTGCTCTGGTCATTCAGGCTGTTATTGGCCTGGGTGGTCACCGACAGGTACGCGCTGTGCTTACTGTTGATGATGTAGTCCATGCGGCCGTTGAGGCGATTTTCAAAAAACGGCGTTGGAACCGTCGCGGCGGGCTGTGCTCCAAGCCCGGTTACCAGGTTGAGCTGGGTGAGGGCCGTTGGCGCTTCGGCGATCGAAGTGTGCTCGCGCTGGCGCTCAAAAGCAAAAAAGGCGAACAGCTTGTCTTTTTTCAGGGCGCCGCCGATCGATCCGCCGAACCACTGACGCGAGTACGGAGGAGCGGAAGTCGTGAAGCCCTGGGGAACCGTGGGATCGGCCAGCTTTTGGTCGGCGTTGAGCGACTGGTCGCGGAAAAATCCGAATGCCGATCCGTGAAGATTGTTGGTGCCTGTCTTGGTGATCACGTTGATGGCTGCGCCTTCGGAGCGGCCATTCACCGCGGAGAAGCGCTGGGTCGAAACCGAGAACTCCTGTACAGCTTCCGCGGGAAGCTGCATCACCGGCCCGCCGACGGTATTGTCTTTGTTATCGATGCCGTTGACGGTGACGTTCACGTTGCGACCGCCCTGTCCGTTGACTGACAGGATCGAATAGCGGTTCTTGGTCGGATCGTAGGAATCGGCGGCCTTCACTCCGGGCGACAGATAAGCCAGATCGGCGATATCGCGGCCAATCAGCGGAAGATCGGTGATCTGCTCCGGCGTGATGTTGGTGCTGACGTCGGTCTTCTGCTGGTCCACCAGGGGTGCCGTCGTGGTGACTTCCACGATTTCACTTACGGCTCCGGGTACCAGGTTGATGTTCTGGGTGGCGGTGGCTCCTACCAGCAGTTCGAGGTCTTTGGCCTCGGCGCTGGAAAAGCCCTTGGCCGAAATCTTGACGTTGTAGATGCCGGCCGCCAGAGCTTCAAGGCGATACTCGCCGGACGCGTTGGTTTTGGTGCTGCGAGTGGCGCCCGTCCCTTTGTTGGTAACGGTTACGTCCGCGCCGGAAACCACCGCCTGCGATTTGTCGGTGACGGTGCCCTGCAGCGTGGCGGTCGAGTTCGCCTGGCCGAATAGATTGATGCAGCTCAGAAGCAGCAGACTGCTCATGGCCACAATTGTGAATAACTTTTTACTACTCATCGAGCCTCCTGATTGAAAAAGAAAAATGAAGCGCGTCCGTCTGTGCGGCCGCACCTGGATTCTGTTCTTGCCTGACAGGGTTCTTGTTAACGATCGAGCCAAAAGCGGAGCACTATTTCG
>WNFG01021836.1_pt1 | contig 10447 bp, 1 predicted proteins | sample 5400431 | NCBI WGS metagenome assembly WNFG01 (sample SAMN13153346, study PRJNA577476) | soil metagenome | isolation source: 120 cm saprolite under Douglas fir tree site 2 hole 3 replicate 2 | place: USA:California | collected 2015-04-18
GCCAGCTCGGGCTCCCGCCCCTCGCGCAACGCCTCCACGATCACGCCGAGCTCGCGGATCAGCACGCCCTGCGACCAACCATCACTGATGATGTGGTGCATATTGAGCATCAGGATGTGCTCGTCGTCGGCAAGCTTGACTACCTTCCCTCGAATGAGCGGGCCGGCGGCTAGATCAAACGGTGTCGCGGCGTCGCTTTGGCACAACTGTCTGGCCGCGTTCTCGCGCGCTTCCGTCGTTGCGTAATGCGTGACATCGATGCGCTCGAGGGCGAGCTCCATGCGATCGAGAACGCGTTGGTGCGGCCGCCCCTCCTCGCTCGGAAACACCGTGCGCAGGTTCTCGTGCCGCTCGATCATCCGATTGAACGCCTGCTCCAGTTGATCGATATCCAGCTCGCCCCGAATGGTCACCGCTCCGGGTACGTTGTAGCCGGCACTCTCCGGCTCGAGCTGATGGATGAACCACAGCCTTTCCTGCGCAAAGCTCAGTGGCAGCCGCTCCAACTTCGTCCGATCGACTCGTTCAATCGGCGGAATCTCGCTCTGCTTCGCCGTCGCGATGAGCTCGGCCAGTCCTTCGACCGTGCCCCGTTCGAATAGGGTTTTCAGGGGAACGTCGACGTCCATCCGGCTGCGGATCTTCGAGATCAGTTGCGTCGCCAGCAACGAGTGGCCACCCGCCTCGAAGAAGTTGTCGTGGATGCCGATCGTCTCCGCTGTGCGGTTCAACACTTCCGCCCAGATGGCAACGAGTCGCTGTTCCGTCTCATTGCGCGGCGCCACATAATGGCGGCCCGAGCCGATCGTGACGTCCATACGCATCAGTGCGCGGCGATCGACCTTGCCATTCGGATTCAACGGAATCACGGCCAGGCTGGCGAACGCGGCCGGAATCATGTAGTCCGGCAACGTCCGCGACAAGTGGGCCCGGAGCTCGTCGTAAGGCAAATCGACGATGTGATCCGCGGTGGTATCTTTGGCCCGATAAAAGGCGATGAGCTGCTTGCCGGCATCCTGACCCTGGGCGATGACCGCACAGTCCTGGATCTCCGAGTGCTGATTGAGCCGAGTTTCGATCTCGCCCATTTCAATGCGGAAGCCACGGATTTTGACCTGCGTGTCGATCCTGCCCAGGTATTGAAGCGTGCCGTCATCCAGCCACCGCGCCAGGTCACCCGTCTTGTACATGCGCGTACCGGGGTCGAAAGGATTGGCGACAAACTTCTCCTCGGTCAGTTCCGGTCGATTCAGGTATCCACGAGCCAGACCATCACCTGCGATGCACAGCTCGCCGGGGACGCCCACCGCCTGGATCTGGTTATGCCGGTCGAGGATGTAGACCTGCGTATTCGCGATCGGCCGTCCGATGGTTGCGCGGCCGCCCTTCTGCCTCAACGAATACGTCGAATATGTAGTGTCCTCTGAGGGACCATACAAGTCATAGACTTTTTCGGCGGAGGTCGTGTCGTAGATCCTTGCGACCAATGCCGCCGACAACAGCTCTCCGGCGAGATTGATCGTGCGCACGGAATCGGGAATCGCACCCAATCTCACCAATTCCTCTATCGCCGAGGGAACGGTGTTGATCAACGTCACCGGTGTTCCCTTCGGGAGATCGACCAGTCCCAAAGCGTTGGGCACCAGGAAGATCGTGCCGCCATTGGCAAGCGTGACGAAGATCTCGTAGACGGACAGATCGAAACAAATGGACGTGGAGGCCAGGACTCCGGCCAGTTCTTCGCGGCTGTAGACCTGGCTGGCCCAGTGCACGAGAGTGACAGGGCTGTGATGTTCGATCGCCACACCTTTGGGCTGGCCCGTGGAGCCGGAGGTGTAGATTACGTGGGAAAGATGATACGGCTTGACGTCCTGGTGGAGCGGAACCTCGTTCGCTCGCAACCTGGCCACCTGTTCGCGAATCTCCGGCCATTCCCGATCCATGGCCACGAGCCGCGTTTTAGGCGAGACCAAACCGGCCAGCTTGTCCCACAGCCTCTCCTGCGTCAGCACGACGGCGGCGCGACTGTCGCGCAGCATGTGGGCCAGTCGCTCGTCTGGATAGTTGGGATCCAGCGGCACGTACGCGCCGCCGGCCTGCAAGATGCCGAGCAGGCCTACGACCATGTCCGGCGAGCGGTCCATGCACACGCCCACCAGGCGGTCCGGTTCGACCCCCAGGGATTGCAGATACCACGCGAGGTCGCGGCTTCTCGCATACAGTTCCTGATACGTGAGCAGTTCGCCGTCGCAGAGCACCGCGGTTTCGTCCGCATAGGACGCCACCTGACCGATGAAGAGCTCATGAAGACACTGGTCCGTCGGGTACTCGGCCCGTGTCTCATTGAAATCGACGAGCAGTTTCTGCTGCTCTGACCGCGCGAGAATCGGGTACTCGTGCGTGAACCGTTTCGGGTCTTCAATGACCGCCGTCAGCAGGACGCAGTACCGTTCGAAAATGCCCGCAATCGTTTCCGCTGCATAGAGCTCGGGGTTGTATTTCAAATGGACGATGAATGCCGAGGCCGGATCCTCGAAGATCTCCAGACCGAGGTCGAAATCGCCTTCCTGCCAGATTTCATCGACGCTCTCGAGCTGAAGCGCTTGTAGCCCCAGCAGAAACGCGAAATCCGTCGGCTTGGCGAAATTCTGATACGCATAGCTGACCTGAAAAATGGGGTTCTTGACCGATGACCTCGCCTCGGTGCTCTCGAGCATCAGTGGAAATGGATAACTGGAATGATAGAGAGCATCCAGCATCGTGCCGTGGACCTTCCGCAGGAAATCGAGCAGCTTGATCGGTCCGCCGCAATGCGCGCGTAGCGGGACCATATTAATGAAGTAACCCACTTCGCCGGCGAACTGTTGTGCCGCGCGCCCCATGACGGGCATGCCGACGATGATGTCGTCCTGATTCGTGTGCCGATGCAACAGCAACTGGAACACCGCCAGGAAGACGACCGACGGAGGCAAAGAATGCGCTTTGGCAAATTCACGCACCCACCGAGATACATTCTCCGGCAGATCTTCAACCAGCGTCCTTCCTTCAAAGCTCACTGCGGCGGCGCGGGACAGGTCGGGGAGCAGCTCGAGGGCCGGCAATTCGCCTTCGAGCTGCTTCTGCCAATACGCGCGGTGCCCTGCGCCCTCCGCCGACGCCAGCATGGCCTCTTCCCAGGCGACGAACTCGTGATAGCCGTGGAGCTCCTGGGAGCGGCGAACCGGCCTGCCCTCACACAATTGCTGATAGAGCTCGAAAAGCGATCGCAGCACGATCACGGCCGAGGTGCCGTCGAAAACGATGTGATGAACCGTGAGCAGAAGAACCGGACTCTGTTTCTCCCGGAGGAACAAGTCGATGCGAGTCAGGGGACCTCGGTTCAGATCGAACGGCTGCTTCACCTGCTTCCGCAGAAACGAATGAAACTCGCGATTGTCCGGGAAATCGACTGTTTGCTTCCGAATGCCCGTGTGGCACTTGGGATCGAGGCGGTGGTAGGGAACCCCGTCTTTCTCGATCACCCTCGCCGTGAGAATCGGAAATTGATCGAGGACGTGGCTCCAGGCCTGCGCCAGCCTCTTCGTGTCGAGCGGGCTGGTGATCTTGAAACAGATCGGCACATTGTAGGCCGTCATCCCAGGGTGCAGGCTCTGCAGGAGGTAGAGTCCCTTCTCCCCCGCTGACAGAGGAAACTCCGTGCATTGCACCTGCAGCCGCGTTGCCCGGCTCTCCAGCAACGAGATGATTTCCGACCGATACTTGAGGATGCCGTCCCTGATATCGCTCGTAAGCATGCCCTTCTGGGCATAGCAATTCAGCTGGCCTGCCTCTACGGACAGCCGCACGCCTTTGCTGGCGAGATGATTGAGAAATCCGAGTACCGTTTCCATGGATGGCTTCCGGCTAAAATGCCACTTTCTCGTAGTTGTCGCCGAGCGGCGCTTCTTGCCACAGGATCTTCTCCAGGACCTGCTCACGACTCATCTCGGGCTCGGAGGCCGTGGCACGCGTTCGCTCTTGCGATGGAGCCGCCGATTGGATCGAAAGGCGAGTTTTCCGTGGGAAAGGCGTCAGGTCCACTGCGGGGGCGTGCCGCCGTTCGCCTGAAGAAATCGGGGAGCCTGTTCGTCTCAATACCGTGAGAGCATCGATCTTTGCCGGGTACATTGACGCGAGATAAGATGCCAAGCCGTCAATATCTCTGAAATCGAACAGTGCGCTCGGCAATAGATTCTCGCCGAGGAGCCGGTTCGTGTTCTGAATGAGATGTGACATCGCCAGCGACGACAGTCCTAGATCGAAATAGCTCTGGTCCGTGCGGATGTCCTCGAGCGGCTTCTGTAGCTGAAGCGCCGTCTCCTGTCTCAGGAAGAGCTCCATCTTCTCGACGGCGCCCATGTGGATCGTTCCGGCTTCTTCCGCGGCATCGGCCTCCGTCACGAACAGCCAGGGGCCTTCAGCCGCCGGCCGGTTTCCTGCCGTATCCATCGGAAACGCCACGCCGCACATCTGCACGCAGACACGCCCTCGTGGATCGATCAGGTCGATATCCAGCACGATCCGGTCGCCATCGAGCGAATCGTCTGCAGCGTGTCGGGCCCAAGCGAACATCTCTCCCGCGCACGTCGAAAGGATGCGCATCCATCCCATAGTACGAGGCAGCGCCTGCGCTCCGGGACGTCCGTCCAGTCCCGCGACCAAACTGAGGCCGGCTTGCAGGGCGCCGGTCATCAAGCTCGGGTGCAGCGAATAGCTGTCCGCGTCGCTCGCTGCTGCAACTGCTGGCATCAACAGGCGCGCCACGAGCTGTCCGTCTCCGTAATGCACAATGGAGATCGCCCGATGTGCGGGTCCGTAGTGAAGACCCATCTTCGCGAATGCGGCATACACGCCGTCGGCGTCCTGTGCGCTCTGCTGCATCTGCCGCAGCAGCGCATCGAGATTCACCTGCTGCCGCTCGAGATCTCATAGTGGATGCCGCCGTCCTCGCCTGCGAGCAGGTCGATCGTCACTTGCGTGCTTCCTGCAACCACCATTGGCGATCCCCAGACCGTCTCCTCCAGCTCTACGACCAGGGGCGCACCGGAGATTTGGGCGGCGTTTTCAATGGCCGCGCGGGCCATCTCCAAGTATGCCGCGGCCGGCAACACTTTCTGTGCTCCGTGACCGTTCGTGACCACGAGATGGTCTCGGACCAAGAGCTCGGTTCCTGTCAACGTCGAGCGATAGCTCTGCTGGCCGAGAGTCGAAGTGTTGGCATGCAGCAGGGGGTGCAGTCGTGCGGATGCATCTGCCGGCGATGTCTGCGCCGCCGCACCCGCAGCCTCGACCCAATAGCGCTCTCTGGCGAAGGGGTACGTTGGCAGCGGGATTCTCCTGGAGTCTCGGGAAAACAGCGAGCTGTAATCGAGCGCGTACTCCTGAGCATAGAGGTCGGCAATGGCCGCCAGATTCTCCAGATAGCCGGAGGCATCCGTCGCATTCCTGCATTCCTGAATGCAGTAGCTCCCGAATTTCGTCAGGGCCACGCGCTCCCGCGTTCTGCCCGCATGAACCTCGGACATGTACACGTTCGACGGTGTCCCGCCCTCCATCCATCGCTCGAGGCCGAGAATCAGTTCCTCTCGGTTCCGCGCAAGACAGGCCAGGCGATGGGTGAAGTGCATACGGCCCACGAACAGTGTGAAGCTCAGGTCATTCATGGACAGATCGGGCGTACCTGCTGCCAGCGCAAGAAGAGCGCGTACTCGCTCCTTCAACTGTTCCGGCGTACGCGCAGACAGCACCACGACATATCCCGGAGCCTGAGGGGAGGGTCGCCCAATGGGAGGAGCCTCTTCGATGACCAAATGCGCATTGGTGCCGCTGAACCCAAAGGAGCTGATGGCCGCTCGCCGTCGTTGGTCCTCGCCGGCTCGCCATTCCGTCAATTGCGTGTTGACATAGAACGGGCCGGACTCGAGGTCCATGGCCGGATTGCCCTTCTGGAAATGCAGGGAGGGCGGGATCTGGCGATGCTTCAGCGCCAGCAGCAGTTTCAAGACGCCAGCGACACCAGCGGCCGTGGCGGCATGCCCGATGTTTGTCTTGACCGTGCCCAATGCGCAAAACTGCTTCCGGTCGGTGTATTCGCGGAACGCTCTGCTGATTGCGGCGTACTCGATGGAGTCTCCCAACAGAGTGCCGGTGCCATGGGCTTCGACGACCTGAATCGATTCGGGATTGATCTTGAACCGGTCATAGACCGAGCGCTCCAAGCGCTCCTGTGCGCGCCCGTTCGGAGCAATCAGACCGTTCGAGCTGCCGTCCTGATTGATGCCGCTTCCGGCAATCACTCCATGGACGTGGTCCCCGTCCGCCAGGGCATCCCGCAACCGCTTCAATACGACTACGCCGACGCCGTCGCCCGGCACAAAGCCATTCGCTGATGCGTCAAAGCTGCGGCATTTGCCCTCGGGCGAAAGCATGCCGGCCCGATTGGCGACCTGATGGAAGCCGGGAGTCACCTGCAGGAAGACACCGCCGGCCAACGCCATCTCCGTCTCCCCTGTCCACAGACCCTGGCAGGCCAGGTGAATTGCCACGAGCGAGCTGGAACAAGCGGTGTCGATCGAGATCGCCGGCCCGCGGAGGTTCAGGTGATACGCGATCCGCGCCGGAACCACGGCGTCCGAATTGCCCCAAAACGCCTGCGGCGGCGGTTCTTTCAGGAAGAGGCGGTCGTAGTTGGAGCTGCCACATCCGACGTAGACGCCGCATTGCTTCTCATTGACGCACTTGCCGGCATATCCGGCGTCTTCCAGCGCTTTCCACGACTCCTCCAGGAACAGGCGCTGCTGCGGGTCCATGACCACTGCTTCCTCGGCCGAGATCCCGAAGAACGCCGGATCGAATTGATCGATCGAGTCGACGAAGCTTCCGTGGCTGCAGTACGTCTGCCCCGCGGACTCGGACATCACGCAGTCCGCCGCGCGCCAACGGGAGACCTCTTTGACCAGGTCCTTGCCTTCCGTGAGATTCCGCCAGAACGCATCGAGGGACTCCGATTCCGCGAATCGCCCGCTCATCCCGATGATGGCAATCGGTTCAGCACCGTTCTCGCGTGACTTGTCGTCCCCGCCCGCTTCCGCCTCTGCAAACGATCCTCGTCTCGCGAAGCGACTTTCGGTCCTCACAGCAAGCTCGGTCGGCTTGTCCGGCATCGCCTCTGCAACGGGAACCGGGTCTCGTGATTCATTCCGCAGCGAGGCCGATTGCTCTGCCATTTGCTGCTTCCAGTTCGTCGCGATGTATCGGGTGAGGTCATCGACCGTGCTGTATTCGAACAGACTCGTCGTCTCCAACTCGATCTGCAACGCCTCGCTGACGGTGCGGACGAAATTGACCCCAATGATGGAATCGACCCCATAGTCGGCGAACGGCGCATCGCCACGGATCATCGCCGCATCCATCTTGAGCGCCTCGGAAAGCTGCCGGGTGATGATGTGCTTGATGTAGTCGTTACTCATCTGCTCATTCGACGCTCTCGAGGAAGACGGATGCATGACCGGTTTGGCGTCTCGCGCCGCATGGACTTCCGTCGCGTTTGCGGTCGCGGACGCAGCCGCGGCAGGGCGCTCCTGCGGAGCGGCCTTCACAATGCGCTGCCGCGACCAGCCGTTGCTCTCGCCCCCGACGATCTGTTGTCCGAATCCGTGTGTTTTTTCGGCAGGAAAGACGATCGACTCGAAGCCTTCCTCCAACAGGACATCTTGCCATTTTCGAGGCGCCAGCCCGGGACTTCCTCGCAGCCGTAGCGCCGCGTCCTCGTGAAGCCACCATCCCTCCAGCAGGCCGAACGTAAGATGGTTGAACAAGGACCACGAGCTCATTTCATTGAGCAAGAGGACGCCTCTGTTTTTCAGCGTCGCCTTGGTATTGCGCAGGGTCTCCCTGATATCGGGTGTGGCATGGAGAACGTTGGCGGCGATGGCGAAGTCGAAACGACCTGCCGCGATCGATTGCGACGCCAGCGGTCTCGACACGTCGAAGATCGCCGTGGTCAGCGCGGGAAATTGAGGCCGGTAGTTCTTCTCCGCATACATTAGGAAGGCGCGGGATACATCCGTGTAGCAGTACTCGGCGATCGGGTATTGCTGCAGCAAGGGCAACAGCTTCGCCGTCGTGCCCCCTGAGCCCGCGCCAATCTCCAGGATGCGAATCTCGGAGTCTCCCTCTACCCGCAATCGCTGTTCAATGCACGCCTTCAGTGTTCGTCCGAGGACGTCGTTGAAGTGATCGGCCAGCACATTGTCGCGATAGATTCCTTCCACGAGTTGCATGGACGATTTCGGGAAGATGACATCCGTCGCCAGTTGTTTGCCGCTCAAAACGGCCGGCAGGGCCTTCAAGCAGGCCTCCACCAAAGAGATCTGCGCCTGTACATTGGGCGCGGTTCCCCACACCGATCGCTTCACTTCCCATTCAGCCCATAGATCGGGCAGGGCTCTGATCTCGCGCTGGAACGTCAGATCGCCGGCCAGTATGTACTGTTGCTGCAGGTAATCGATGCTGCTGCTCAGCCACCGCTCGTAATACGGCGCCGGCCGCTTCTCCAGGGAAAGTTCACTGAGCGCGCGGATTCCGTCGCGGAACAAACCGAGCGACATCAGGCTGGATGCAAAGATCTCGGTCGCGAAGTCCGTCATCTCGGCCGTCGGCAGTTCGGCTTCCAGATGGGCAGTCGGCGCATCGGCAAACTGCTCGGCCAGTGACGGCTGTAAGTGCGCCAGGATCGGCGGCGCGGTCCGGGGATACTGCACTACGGCCTCCGACAGGTTGAGTCCTGCTCCGGCCTGGCTGGTCAGCGTCTTGAGGAGGACGAGCTGAGGCATCTGGGAGCCGACCAGCACCTGCAGAGATGCCATGCCTTCGTCCGGCTCGATGGATCCGATGCCCATCAACGCCATGTTCTTGTTGTACGACTCGCCGGCCACCACGCCGACGTTGCCCCAGTACCCCCAGTTCATGATCTTGACCGGATATGCGCGGCGCTGCTGCAGTCGAAGCGCAAAGCTGTCCTTGAAGGTGCAGCCGGCCGAGTAATTGGACTGCCCGGGAGACTTGACGAAAGAGATGATGGACGAGAAGAAGAGCATGAAGTCCAGCGCGTCAGGCCCAAACACGCGGTCGATGTTGACGCTAACGTCGACCTTGGCAGAAAGGCTGGCGCGGAATGCCGCCTCGTCCATGCGGGCGAGGGTTTGGTCCTCCAGAACGATCGCCGAGTGAACGACGCCATGAATGGCGGGATGCGATTCCAGGATCGTCCGGCGCGCCTGTTCCAGCGCGGCGACATCCGTCGCGTCCGCGGTAAGGTACAACGGCGCCGGTCCCATCCGGCCCAGCGATTCGATCTTCGCGTCGATCGAGACATCCCGCTCGCGCCGACCGATCCAGACCACATTGGCCTGATGGTTCTGGATCATGAACCGGCTCCACACTTCGCCCACGCCGCCGGCGCCGCCGATCACGACATACACTCCGTTCTGCCGATAGAGGGGCGCCGCCTGCGGCTGCGTCGGCATGACCGCGAGCGATTGCTGAAACCATTCGCCGTTGCGATGGGCGAGGACGTTGCCCTGTTTGTCCCAAGGCAGCGACAAACATTCGCGCGCGGAGACCGCGTCCAATGATTCGATGTCCAACAGCCTCAAATCCCATTGAGGATGTTCTTTAGCGAGGCTACCCAGTAGCCCGACGATTCCGGAGTGCGCCGGCTGCATCGGCGCGCCGTCAGGAACGCGTTGGGTCCTGCTGATGATGATGGTCCATTGCAGTTTCCTGGCTGCATACCCGCGCTGCAGCAGGGCCTTGATCAGGCGAAATATTGCGACGACCCCGGCTTCCTGCTTCTCGACGAGCAGTTCATCGCTTCCGGCGTAGTCATCAGCGCCGACACGGACATCCGGCGCGATCCAGAGCAACTGATCGAACGTGCGATCGCCGATCTTCTGTTCGATGGCCTCAATGCCGCCATTCGCTTCCAACTCGAGTAGTTCCGAGCTTGGACAGGACTTCCGCACCCAATCGAGCCCACTCTGGTCGGCTCCGCACACGAGTACTTTGCTGGTTTCCGGAACAACGACACGCGCGCTGGGCGCCACACGCACCGGGCTCCAAACTGGAACCAGCGATTGCAAGCCCGCCTGCGCCGTTTCCCGCACCTCCGCGGCCTTCGCCTGTTCCTGCTCCACTCCTACGGCCGCCTCCACTGAACCACGATGGAACGGTCTGGACACGAAGTCCTTGATTCGCACCAGGACCCTTCCGTTTTCGTCCAGCAGGTGGAATGTGACTTTCAGAACGTTCTTGCTGGCCTTGGGATCCTCGACCGCCCATGTGGCGTATCCATAATGGAGATCGCGGAGCGGATGGAGGATCTGCACTTCGCCGACCGAATAGGGCA